>Ga0209172_10007100_pt1 | contig 11838 bp, 7 predicted proteins | sample LarsenN4metaG_FD_184113 | JGI IMG/M metagenome (GOLD analysis project Ga0209172, IMG submission 184113) | Hot spring sediment bacterial and archeal communities from British Columbia, Canada, to study Microbial Dark Matter (Phase II) - Larsen... ... | reverse complement strand
GCAAATCCGCGTGCGCGAACGAACAAACGCGCTCGTGGTGCCGCGCGCCGCGGTCCGCGTGGACGGCGCGAAGCGCGTGGTCTTCGTCGTGGACGGCAGCACGCTCCGGCGGCGCGAAGTGCGCGTTTTGCGCGCCGAGCATTGCCCCGCTGCCGCTCAAGACCTCACGGACCGGCAACAGGTACGGAAACGCCGGACAGACGGCGATGTCGATCGCCTCGGACAGCCCCCGTGCTGCCTGAGCCACCTCCGCCGCGAGGGCCTTCCCTGGCGACAGCGTCAGATTCATCTTCCAGTTGCCCGCGACGAACAGCCGCCTCATGGTCCTCTGCCTTATCTATGATCGACGCAGCACGAACGGAACTGATGTGCCGACACCTGGATTCAACGGCACAGCGCTCCTCTCGCCGGATTTGCCGCACCGTGGTGGCCGGACGACGGCCCTGGCCTACTCCACCGGCTCGCTGCGGGGATAGGAACCGAGCACTTCCATTCGCACGGCGGTGCCGGCGAGATCATCGAGCGCCTTCTTCACCTTGGCGTCTTTGGCGTGGCCTTCGCAATCGATGAAGAAGATGTAGCCGCTCTCCGGCCCACGCAGCGGGAACGACTCAATCCAAGTGAGGTTCAGCTTGGCCGACTTGAAGATGTTCAAGGCATCGGACAAGGCCCCCGGCCGATGGGGAATCTGTAGAAGAATTGACGTCCGATCACGCCCCGTTGGCGGCACGGGGCGATCGCCGATCACCGCAAACCGCGTGACGTTGTTCTTGTTGTCCTCGATGTTTTCCGCCAGGATGTCGAGTTGGTACTCCACCGCCGCCTGCCGGCTGGCGATGGCTCCGACTCCCGGTTTATCGCGGGCCAGTTGCGCTGCCGTCGACGTACTGGCCACCTCGATCGGCCGGGCGTGAGGCATGTTGCGGCTCAGCCAGTCGCGACACTGCGACAGGGCCTGCGGCTTGCTGTAGATCTCGGTGATGTCCGCCCGTGGGGTGCGGCCCAGCAGATTGTGATGAATCGCAATCTGCACTTCGCCGCAAATCCGCAGGGGCAGCCGCGTGAACATGTCCAGCGTGTCAATGATCCGTCCGTCGGTGCTGTTCTCGATGGGCACCAGACCAAAATCGGCATGACCCCGGTTCACTTCCTCAAACACGGCCGCGATCGTGTTGACCGGAATCAGGTCGGCGGACTCTCCAAACCGTTCGATGGCCGCCAAGTGCGTGAAGCTGAAACTCGGCCCGAGATAGGCGACCCGCTGTGCCCGGACTTGATTGCGAACGGCGCTGACAATCTGACGGAAGATGCCGCGGATGGCCCGTCCATTCAGCGGACCGGGATTCTCGGCCTCGAGCGATGTATACAAGTCATCATCGGCACGGGGATCGAAGTGAATCGAACGACGATCATGCGTTTTTTCGAGCAGCTTGGCCGTCGCCTCTGCACGGCGATTGACGAGCTTCAGAATCTCTTGGTCAATGCGTCGCAAATCGGATTCGCTGGGGCCTTTGGAGCTGGACGACGCGGCGGTGCTTCGGGTCGGGGCAGGCCGCACCTTGGTGGTTTTTTTCTTCGGCTTCGGCACCGATTTGCTCGCCATGCCACCCTCACCCAGTCGCCGGAATCCCCGCCCGACAACGATGCAAATCAAGACAGAAATTGAAGTTATGCCACAAGACGGACGGCCGCCCCATGCCGGATCGCCCCGCGATGCCGTGTTCGTCAACAACCTGGCTCCGCCCTGTCATCAACGAACTCTGAGGATTTTTGTACCGGTGGTTTTGCGCAATTGTCAAGCCGCCGGGGCTGGGGCTTAGGCCGGGTCGACGAAGTTCGACAGACAAACCGTCGGCAAAACCGGGAATCGCCAAAACGGCAGCCACAAACCAACCCAGCCCCTTGGCGGAGCATTGCCATTTTGGCAGAAACGGTGCGTTGGCAGATGCCACCGAATCCCTATGCGAAACATAACCACATACAGCAAAAAGCGTTAAGACCAATAACGGGACGTACCTACGCGTGGCGCAGGGTTTGCTCTCCACATGAGCTGACCGTACGTTCTGCCAGAAATGACCGGTGAGGAATCCGGGAATCACTTTTCAACCGTTGCGGGTGGAGCTCCTTCGCCATGGCTGTTCAAGAGAAGATCATTGGGATTGACTTGGGAACCACAAACTCTGTGGTCTCAGTCATGGAGGGCGGTGAAGTCAAGGTCATCGCCAACTTGGAGGGGAATCGCCTGACCCCCAGCGTCGTCGCCTTCACCGAGAAAGGGGACCGCCTCGTCGGCGATCCTGCCAAGCGCCAGGCGGTGACCAACCCCCAAAACACCATCTATTCGATCAAACGGTTCATGGGCCGTCGGCACTCGGAAGTCGAGGCCGAGGAAAAGATTGTCCCCTACAAGGTTGTCGGGGGACCAAGCGAGTACGTCAAAGTCGAGGTTCATGGCAAGACTCACACCCCGCCGGAAATCTCGGCGATGGTCCTGCGGAAGCTTAAAGAAGCGGCTGAGGCCTATCTGGGACACACCGTCAATCGGGCGGTGATCACCGTGCCGGCTTATTTCAACGACGCCCAGCGGCAAGCCACAAAAGACGCCGGCGAAATTGCCGGGTTGAAGGTCGAACGGATCATCAACGAGCCGACTGCGGCGGCGCTGGCCTACGGCCTGCAGAACAAACGCAACGAGAAGATCGCCGTGTTCGACCTCGGCGGCGGCACGTTCGACATTTCCGTGCTGGAGGTCGGCGACGAACTGATTGAAGTGCTCAGCACCAACGGGGACACGCACCTCGGTGGGGACGACTTCGACCAGCGGCTGGTGAACTTTGTGTCCGACAAGTTCCAGCAGGAAAACGGGATCGATCTCCGCAAGGACGCCATGGCCCTGCAGCGGCTGCGCGAAGCCTGCGAAAAGGCCAAGAAGGAGCTGTCCTCCCAGCAGACCACCGACATCAACCTGCCGTTCATCACGCATGACGGCACCGGTGCCAAGCACCTGCAGTTGACGATCAGCCGCGGCGAATTCGAGCGGCTCATCGACGACCTGGTCGAGCGCTGTCGCGGGCCCGTGGAAAGCGCCCTGCGGGATGCCAAGCTCAGCCCCAGCCAGATCGACGAGGTCGTGCTCGTCGGCGGGTCAACCCGTGTGCCCAAGGTGCAGGAGTTCGTCAAGAAGTTGTTTGGCGGCAAGGAGCCGCACCGCGGTGTGAACCCGGACGAAGTCGTATCCATCGGAGCGGCCATCCAGGGGGCCATCATCTCCGGCGAGGTCAAGGACGTCGTCCTGCTCGACGTCACACCGCTGTCGCTGGGGATCGAGACCGAAGGGGGCATCATGACGGTGCTCGTGGAACGCAACACCACGATCCCCGTTACCAAGAAGGAGACGTTCTCCACCGCCGCCGACGGCCAGACCGCTGTCACCGTCAGCGTCTACCAGGGGGAGCGCCCGATGGCCCGCGACAACCGGCTGTTGAGCCAGTTCAATCTCGACGGCATCCCCCCTGCCCCGCGCGGCATGCCGAAAATCGAAGTCTCGTTCGACATCGACGTCAACGGCATCCTCAACGTCAAGGCGAAGGATCTGGGGACCGGCAAGGAACAGTCGGTCAAGGTGCAGAACGCTTCCGGCCTGGATTCGGCGGAAGTCGAACGGATGAAACGGGACGCGGAGTCGCACGCCGCCGAAGACAAGCGCCGCCGCGAACTCGCCGAGCAGAAGAACAACGCCTCGCGCGTGCTGTACGAGACGGAAAAGACGCTCAAGGAGCACGGCGACAAGCTCGACGCCTCGTCGAAGTCCGCAGTGGAAGCGGCGATGGAATCGGTTCGCAATGCCGAGAAGGGGGAAGACCCGAACGCCATCAAGTCCGCGGTCGACAACCTCACGCAGGCGCTGATGGCCTTCAGCAAGATCTACGAGCAGGTTGGCGCCGGCGGCGCGGGCCCCACCCCCGGACCGGACGGCCAGGCCGCCGGCCCGTCCGGCGCCAAGGACGACGGTGTGATCGATGCAGAGTTCGAGCGCAAGAGCTAGTTCGACAGCCAACATCCGGCGCGCTCCCCGGGGCCCGGTGGTCCCGGTGGGCGGCGCCGACCGGATTCCCGTTACCCCGTCATTCTCCCCACGCCCCAGTTCCCGCCGTCTGTTGCTGAATCCCGTTCCGACGCACCATCATCCGTGATGCGTGTCGGAGACGGAGTGCGCACACACCTTCTGAGAGGAGCCGCAGCATGGCTTTTCGCATGGAACAACTCACCGTCAAGGCCCAGGAGGCCGTTCAGCACGCGCAGCAGCTCGCCGAGCAGCGCGGCAATCCGCAGATCGTGCCCCTGCACCTGGTACAGGCCCTGCTGGAGGAAGAGGGCGGCATCATGCGGCCGCTGCTCGACAAGATTGGCGTCAACGTCGGGCAGCTCCGCGGCATCGTCGAAGCTGACCTGAAGAAGCTCCCGCAGCAGTCGGGCGGCCAGGCCGGGCCGTCGCCGGCGTTCATGCAGGTGCTCAATACGGCCCAGCAGACGGCCGAGGCCATGAAGGATACGTTCGTCTCCACCGAGCACCTGCTGCTGGCGCTCGCGAGGACCGACGACCAGGCCCAGCGCGTCCTCAAGCTGAACGGCGTGACCGAGGCCGACATTCTCAAGGCCCTGCAGACCGTCCGGGGATCGCAACAAGTGACCGATCAGAATCCCGAAGACAAATACCAGGCGCTCGAGAAGTACGGCAAGGACCTCGTGGCGCTCGCACGGCAGGGGAAGATCGACCCCGTCATCGGCCGCGATCACGAGATTCGCCGAGTGATCCAGGTGCTCTCCCGCCGGCGGAAGAACAACCCGTGTCTCGTGGGGGACGCCGGCGTCGGGAAGACCGCCATCGTCGAGGGAATTGCCCACCGCATCGTGCTCGGCGACGTCCCGCAGAACCTCAAGGACAAACGGGTGATTGCGCTCGACATGGGGGCGCTCATCGCGGGGGCCAAATACCGCGGCGAATTCGAGGATCGGCTCAAGGCCGTGCTCAAGGAAGTCACCGATGCCCAGGGCCGCGTCATCCTGTTCATCGACGAACTGCACACGGTCGTCGGGGCTGGCGCCGCCGAAGGAGCCGTCGATGCGTCCAACCTGCTCAAACCCGCCCTGGCCCGCGGAGAACTGCACTGTGTCGGTGCCACGACGCTCGACGAGTACCGCAAATACATCGAAAAAGATCCCGCCCTCGAGCGCCGTTTCCAGCCGATTCTCGTCAATGAGCCGTCGATCGAGGACACCATCTCCATCCTCCGCGGCCTTAAGGAACGCTACGAGTCGCATCACGGCGTGCGGATTCGCGACGATGCGATCATCAGCGCGGCGACGCTGTCGGACCGCTACATCAACGACCGCTTCCTGCCGGACAAGGCGATCGATCTGGTCGACGAAGCGGCGTCGCGGCTGCGGATGGAGATGGACTCCATGCCGATCGAGATCGACGAGGCCACCCGGCAGCTTACGCGGATGCAGATCGAAGCCGCCGCGCTGACCAAGGAGCCGTCCGCCGACAGCCAGAACCGACTGCAGGCGCTTCGCAAGGAGATCGCCGAGCGCGAGGAATCGGTCCGTGCGCTCAAGGCCCGCTGGGAGGCGGAGAAGTCGGCATTGTCCGGGCTGCGGCCGCTGAAAGAGGAGATCGAAAAGCTCCGCACGGCCTACGAGCAGGCGTTCTCACAGGCCCAGAAAACGAACTCGAACGACGATTACGTCCGCGCCTTCCAGGCCGAGCAGCAACTGAAGGCGGCCCAACAGAAGCTGACGGAGATGGAATCGAAGGTCGCCGCGCTCGGCGAGGGGCAGCGGCTGCTCCGCGAGGAGGTGACGGAAGAGGACATCGCCAAGGTGGTCAGCTCGTGGACCGGCGTGCCGGTGTCCCGGATGCTGCAGACCGAGCGGCAGAAGCTGCTGCAGATGGAAGACCACATCCACCAGCGGATGATCAACCAGGAGGAGGCGGTGACGGCCGTTGCCAACGCGGTCCGCCGGGCCCGGTCGGGGATGCAGGACCCGCACCGGCCGATCGGATCGTTCATCTTCCTCGGCCCGACCGGCGTGGGAAAAACCGAACTGTGCAAGGCGCTCGCCGAGTTCCTGTTCGACGACGAGCGGGCGATGGTCCGCATCGACATGTCCGAGTTCATGGAGAAGCACTCCGTGGCCCGGCTGATCGGGGCCCCTCCGGGATACGTCGGTTACGAGGAGGGCGGCAAGCTGACGGAAGCGGTTCGCCGCCGGCCGTACACGGTGCTGCTGCTCGATGAGATCGAAAAGGCGCACCGCGACGTGTTCAACGTGCTGCTGCAGCTTTTGGACGACGGCCGGCTGACCGACAGCCACGGCCGGACGGTGGATTTCACCAACACCATCGTGGTGATGACGTCGAACATCGGCAGCCAGCTCATCATGGATCTGGCCGGTCAGGAGGACGACGCGGAAATCCGTCGCCGCGTGCTGGGGGCACTCCGCAAGGAATTCCTGCCGGAATTCCTCAACCGGGTGGATGAAACGATCGTGTTCCATCCGCTGGACAAGAAGGCGATCCGGCAGATCGTCGAACTGCAACTGAAGAAGCTCGAAGACCGGATGCGCGACCAGGAGATCACGCTGGAGGTCAGCGACGCCGCGAAGGCTGTGCTCGCCGAGGAGGGGTACGACCCGGTGTACGGCGCCCGACCCCTGAAGCGCGTGATTCAGCAGCGGCTGCAGAACGAGCTGGCGAACCGGCTGCTTGCCGGGGAGTTCGACGAGGGTTCCACCGTACGGATCGACGTCCAGAACGGGGAGTTCGCATTCGAGTCGGTCCGGTGATTGACTGAGCGCGCCCCCAAATCAAGACAGTTGTCCGCGCCCCACCTCCCGGACTATGATACCGGCTCGTTTCCGACCCCGGTCTTAGCCCCCGGTCTGCGCACGGGGGGCGCTACAGCAAAGTACAATGGCGATGGCGAACTACTTCTTCACGAGCGAATCCGTCAGCATGGGACACCCCGACAAGGTGTCCGACCAGGTCTCCGATGCCGTCCTCGACGCCCATCTGGCGGGTGATCCGCGGTCCCGTGTCGCCTGCGAAACCCTGTGCACGACAGACTTTATCTGCCTCGCCGGGGAAATCACGTCCAAAGTGCAAGTCGATTACGAGAAAGTCGCCCGCGAAGTCATCCGCCAGATCGGCTACACCAGCGACGACATCGGTTTCAATTACAAGACCTGCCAGGTGCTCCTCAAGATCCACAGCCAAAGCCCGGACATCGCCATGGGGGTCGACCGGGACGGCGCCGGCGACCAGGGGCTGATGTTCGGATACGCCTGCAATCAGACCCCCGAGTTGATGCCGCTGCCGATCGCCTTGTCACATCGCATTCTCTCCCGTCTGACCGAAGCCCGGCAGAACGGGGAAGTGAGCTGGCTCAGGCCGGACAGCAAGAGTCAGGTCACGGTCGAATATGACGACCAGGATCGCCCGGTCAGCATTGCCGCTGTGGTGGTCTCAACCCAGCACGATGAAAAGGTCACGCAGGGGGAAATCCACGACTTCGTGAAGTCAAAGGTGATCGAGCAGTCGGTCCCAAAGTCGTTGCTCACCAAGCACACCAAGTACCACATCAACCCGACGGGGCGATTCGTCGTCGGCGGTCCGCACGGCGACACCGGGCTGACCGGACGAAAGATCATCGTCGACACCTACGGCGGCTGGGGTCGCCACGGCGGCGGGGCGTTCAGCGGCAAGGACCCCACCAAGGTGGACCGTTCGGCGGCGTACATGGCCCGGCATGTGGCGAAGAACATCGTCGCCGCGGGCTTGGCCGACGAATGCGAAGTGCAACTGGCCTACGCCATTGGCGTGGCCGAGCCGGTCAGCGTGCACCTCAACACTAACGGGACGGCGAAGATTGCTGAGGACAAGATCGTCGCGTTGGTCCGGGAGCACTTCCGGCTGACGCCGCTGGGGATCATCGAGTCGCTGGGCCTGCGGCGGCCGATCTATCAGAAGACGGCCAGCGGCGGCCATTTTGGGCGGAACGAACCGGATTTCACGTGGGAATCCACGCAGGTTGCGGCCACCCTGCGTGCTGCCGCCGGGCTGTCGGGCGAACCTGTGCAGCCGCAGCTTGCTTACGCCTGACGCGCGCTCAAGCGCCTTGATGCACTCAGAAGCCCAGGGAGCGCGTTCCCTGGGCTTCCTGTCTTTTCGGACCGGGGCGAATGAGGTATGACATCTTCGACCCACGGAGGGGTGCATGTCGCCGATCCCGCCCGGAATTCCACGCAAGACTTCGCTGGCCGTCGGTCTGTGGACCGGCTTGGCGGTTCTCGCCGTCCTGTTATGGAGCCGGCGGCTCAGCGGGCAGTTTGTCGGACCGCTGCCGGCAATCTGGCTGGTGATGTGGACAACTGCAGTCTTCTCGGCGAGCGCCGCCGCCGCGTGGCTGTATCGCGCGAGTCAAACCGTGGCGGACGAACGGACGCTGAGGCGGGTCAGCGCTGTTTCCTGGACCGTCGCCCTCGTCACGAGTTGGGCGGGAGCTCCGGGATTGACACCTCTACAGACCGGGGTCTTCCTGGGCCTGTGGGGCACCGTGAGTCTGCTGGCCTGGTCGCTGACTCACGGGCCAGATGTCTGGCGCGCTGTTCTCGCAGCGCCCCGCGAGCCAGCGGCTCTGACGACAATGCTGTCGGTCCCGGACGCTACAGTCCGGGCAGAACCGATCAGCGCGTTCCAGGACGGCGAACTGCAGGACGACGCCCTGCAGACAATGTCCCGCCGGATCGTGGACGACGGCGAGGTGATCGAGGGACAAATCCGCGTCACGCTGCCCGCTGGCGAACGGGAGGGGACCGTGCACGTGTCGTTCTGTCCGCCGCTTCCCGCCTCCCCCGACGTGGAGCTGGAAGACGTGGACGGGCTGGGCTGGACGCTCAAAGTGGCGGTCGCGTTTCCCTTTGGCGTGAGAATCCAGGTCCGGCGCGGGGCGGCATGGGCCGAAGCCGAAACCGGACGGATCGCGTACTGGGCGTGCGCGGCGACGTCGAGTCGCGCGGCCTGAGCCCGCCGTCAGCCACCGCGCACCGACTTAATCTCCAGGGCGACCTCGCCAAACAGCCCTCCCTGTTGGGCTGTCGCGGCTGGGTCGAACGCGAGTTCGACTTCCACCCGGTTGCGGGGCTGGAGGTGGTTGGTCAGGTCTGCAGCGACGGCTGGGGTATTCCCGGAAATCTCCTTCAATTGTTCCCCATTGAGCGTGATCTTCCCTGCCCCGCCAATCCCAGCAAACACCAGCCAGACCCGCTCGTCCGGGTCCAGATTGGTCGGACAATGGAACCATCGGCCAAACCGGGCCTGACCGGCGGCAGAACCGAATAATGTCCGCCATTCCTGCGGCATTTTTCGAGACTGCGAGGTGGATTCCCCCGGTCCGATGACGTCCCAGGGGCCATGCAGACGAATGCGATGCATCAGGGGCGGAATCCGAAGCCAAGAAATCGGGTCGGCGGACGAAATATCAACAGTGACAGATTCCGTCGCATTTCCATCTTGCCGGAACCACACGGTTTGACATAATGCCGCCTGTCCAGTGCTCGGAAAGTTTGGCCGATTGCTACGTTCGGCTCCAGGCCATGCATTTTTCAGGCCATGCCACCGATGGACTGGAGTCGTGGAGAGCTCGCGGCTATACTCCGCGAGTCGGGAATCGGCGGTAACGACAGGAGTCGGGACCAGTTACGAGGTCATTACCGGTGCTTCATTTCAGGCCATCTGCGGACCTGAAATCACCGGCCGGAACTGGTCGCCTCGGCAAGGATGCGACCTTTCCATGTACGACAGCTCCCCCGCTGGAAGGGCAGGCCCCATGCAGTCGACGGTATTGGAACCGCTGACTCGCACCATTTTTCCCAGGGCAGCCGCGGCGGACGTCGTTTCCGTCAGCACTTCGCCGGCCACCGGCTGGAGTCAGCGGACCCGGTCACTGCTCGGGGTGCAGATCGTCTCCACCGGCTCCTACGTGCCGGACCGTATCGTCTCCAACGCCGAACTTCAGGATCTGTACGGCTGCGATTCCGGCTGGATCGAACAGCGGACCGGCATTCTGCGGCGGCGCTACGCCGCCGAGCACCAGGCCACCAGCGACTTGTGCATTGAGGCCGCCCGTCGGGCCCTCCGGGCTGGCAGCATCGACCCGCGGCAGATCGATCTCGTCGTCGTGGGAACGTTCACACCGGACTTTCAGTGCCCCTCCACGGCGAACATTGTCCAGGAGGCGTTGGGACTCGATGCCCCAGCGTTTGATGTCTCGGCGGCGTGCTCCGGCTTCGTTTACGCCTTGGCGACCGCAGCCCAGTTCGTCGCCACCGGCAACAGCCGCATGGCGCTGGTCATCGGCGGCGACACCAACAGCCGCATCGTCAACCCGAACGATCAGAAAGTGGCCCCGCTGTTCGGCGACGGCGCCGGCGCGGTGATCCTCGCCAAGGGGGACGCCCACCAGGGCCTCGTCTGCTACCAGCTTGGCTCCGACGGCAGCGGCGGCCCGATGCTCGACCGCAAGGCCGGCGGCACCCGCAACCCGCTGACCACCGAAGCCATCGCCGCCGGCGAGCAGTTCCTGCAGATGGACGGCCGCAGCGTCTTCAAGTGGGCTGTCCGGGCGGTCACGGAGACGATCGAACTCGTCCTCCGCAAGAGCGGCCTCGGCGTGCACGACGTCTCGCTGTATGTGCTGCACCAGGCGAACATCCGCATCATCAACTACGCCGCCGAACAGTTGGGCATCGCACCCGAGAAACTGTTCACGAACCTGCAGGACTACGGCAACACGTCGGGCGGGTCGATTCCGCTGGCCCTCGACGAAGCCTACCAGCGGGGCCAGATCCACCGCGGCGACACCGTGGTGATGAGCGGCTTCGGCGCCGGCCTCACCTGGGGCACGTGCCTGTTCCGGTGGTGAGCTCGAAGAGCGCTACGGCGCGGGATACAAGCGGCGCAACCGTTCGCGCACCAGGTCTCTCACTTCTTGCTATCGCAGCTCGCTGACGCCACTCACCGGAGGCGCCAAGGGGGCCAGAAGGGGATGTGCCGCCAGGACGTCGAGCCGCTCCGCCTCGGACAACGGCGGCTCATTCGATTGCGCGCCGGCACGCTGCAATCGTCGCAGCGCAAAGAGCGCAACATTCTGCCGCAGTTCCCATAACCAACGATCCCGTCGCCGGTCATCCGCCAGACGCCGCTCAATCACGGCGAGACAGTATTGCAGCCGGGACAACGTTTCTTCAGCAGCCATCGCGTCACGCCCAATGGACGAACCCTTCATGGCGACTTTTGTCATTGCACGTGACATTCGAGTCGGTGTCAACGCTTCTGCTTCGCCGGCTGCGGGTTGTACTCCGGTTTCGACGGATCGTGCTTCGGATTCGGCGTCGGCATCTGCGCCCCGACTGCTTTCCGCCAGTCGTGCAGCCGCGACCGCAACGCCGTCACGCGATCGGGCATCATCGCCGCCAGGTCGCGCTGTTCGCCGATGTCCTCGCGGATGTTGTACAGCTCCACGCGGTCGTCGTTGAAGAACTCGACCAGCTTGTAATCCCCCTGCCGGATGGCCGCATACGGCGTCGCCCCTCCCTGCTGATAGTGCTGGTGGTGCGGGTAATGCCAGAACAGTTCCGTCCGCGCGAGGGAACCCGTCTGCTTGAGCACCGGCACGAGGCTCACACCGTCGCAACCGGGATGCGGCGGCTTGGTGGGGTCCGGGACCGGGACGCCGCACATCTCCAGCAGCGTGGGATACAGGTCCATCGTGATGA
>Ga0209172_10007093_pt1 | contig 11846 bp, 9 predicted proteins | sample LarsenN4metaG_FD_184113 | JGI IMG/M metagenome (GOLD analysis project Ga0209172, IMG submission 184113) | Hot spring sediment bacterial and archeal communities from British Columbia, Canada, to study Microbial Dark Matter (Phase II) - Larsen... ... | reverse complement strand
CGCCGGGTCAAGCCAGCCTGTACTACCAGACCCGCACAGGGCGTCTCTATCAGCGCTGGGCGAAAGGGGTCTATGCGGCTGGCACGGCTTCGCAGTTCATTCTGGCCTGGCGTTCGGGTTGGGGACCAGGCAGCGATGCGGCTTGCCTGCCCGGCTTGCGGCGAGATTCTCGTCGCTAAGGACACTATCAGGGCCAGCGTAAAGCCTGGGTGATGATGGCCGATGCGGGCTTCGATGGCCAATCCGTTCGAGATGATGATCTGGTTCCTCCTGTCCGGCGGGGTGGCAACCTGCTCCACCCCGACGAAAAGTGCGCTGTTTGTGGCGGCGAATTGATCGAGAAAGAAGTGGAGAAATTACTCAAGTGCGGAGTGCATATTGCAGTGATAGAGGTTACCTAAAAAACATGCCCCACCCCCTCACCCCCGCCCCCCTCGACTGGCTGCTCGAGGCAGACCCCGACAACCCCAGCGTGCGCTATTTTGCCCTGCGCGACCTGCTGGACCTGCCCGAGTCGGATTCCCGGGTGCGCGCCGCCCGCGCGGCCCTGATGCGCAGCGGCCCAATCCCGGCCATCCTGGCCGCCCAGGCGCCCTTCGGCGGCTGGGTCAAGCCCGGCAGCGGCTACTCGCCCAAGTACCGGGCCACCGTGTGGTGTCTGTTGCTCCTGGCCGAGCTCGGCGCCGACCCGGACGAGCCGCGCATCCGCCGGGGAGGCGCCTACCTGCTCGAGCATGCCCTGGCAAGCAATGGAGCCTTCTCGGCCAACCGCAAGCCCGTCCCCAGCGGAGCCGTCCTGTGCCTGAACGGCAACCTGCTCTTCGCCCTGCGCCGCCTGGGATTTGGCGACCACCCGACCGTGCACACGGTCACCGGATGGCTGGCGCGGGCGATCGTGGGCGAGCAGCCCATCCAATACCATGCTTCCGGGACTTCCGGCCCGGATTTCGCCTGCGGGGTCAACCTGGGCCAGCCCTGCGCCTGGGGAGCCAACAAGGCCCTGCGCGGGCTGCTGGAAACGCCCGCCGAAGCGCGCACGCCAACCATCCAGCGCGCCTTGCAGGCCGGGGCGCGCTTCTTGCTCAGCCGCGATCCCGCCGTCGCCGATTACCCCTACACCGGCCGGGTGAGCTCGACCTGGTTCAGGCTGGGCTTCCCGCTGAGCTACTGGAGCGATGTGCTGGAGACGCTGGAGAACCTGGTTGCGCTGGGCCATGCGGCCGATCCCAGGCTTAAGCCCGCCCTCGAGTGGCTGCTGGGCAAACAGGACCGCGCCGGACGCTGGAAGCTGGAGAACAGCCTGAACGGCAAGCTGTGGGCGGACATCGAAGCCAGGGGCCGGCCCAGCAAGTGGGTCACGCTGCGTGCGCTGCGCCTGCTGAAGCTCGTCGGCCTGTACGCGCCCGCCGGAGGATGACTCCCATTCCTTAGCGGAGCGTTTACCCATCTCAACGCGCGGCGGAGACGACTGCGCCCATTACGGTTCTCCGCCGAAGCAATCTCCCGGAACGTGTGGGGGTTGCTTCGCCCCTTTGGGGCTCGCAACGACGCTATTCAATAGGCTCCTGACTGATACAATATTCGCGCAATTCGCCTTATAGGCGACGTTCGCGCTGCATCGTTGCGCACGGTCCTACGCGCACACCCAATTTTTTTGCCTGGGAACCGGCCTACTCGTAGCGCAGGGCCTCGGCCGGCCTGACCTGCGAGGCCCGCACAGCGGGCAGCCAGGTCGTCAGCAGGGTCATGGCGTACGCCAGCCCAGACACGAAGACGATTTCCGTCCACGGCGCCTGGAAGGTCAGGCCGGGTATCTCGGCAGCCATGTCCGTGATCATCTGGGAGGCCGGGATCAACGCCAGGGTGACCCCCAGGCCGATGCCCAGCAGGGCCACGAAGGATGACTCGATCAGGAAAACCCAGCTCACCATCTCGCGCTGGAATCCCAGGGCGCGCAGCATGCCGATCTGCTGGCGCCGCTCTACCACGGCGCGTGTGCTGATCACGCCCAGCGCGGCCACGCCCACCACCAGCCCAACCGTCAGGAAGCCCAGCAGAAGCTGCTGGAACACGAGCTGCGTCGCCAGCGCGTCGCGCAGCTCCTGGATCAGATCCACGCTTTCCAAGCCATTCTTCAGGAACACGCTCTCCAGGGCTGCGCTGGTCGCTGCTGGATCGACGCCCTCTGCCAGGCGGACGAAATACGTCGGTTCCGGCAGCGCGATGTTCAGCTCCTTCTCCAGCGTCTCCTGCGAGGTGATCAGGCCGTAGCCCGTGATCGCCGACTGCTCGAGGACGCCGATGACGGTCACCTCGAAGGTCGCTTCGCTGTTCGGCTCGCGCACCTCCAGCCGGATCGGCTTCATCGTCTCGTCCTCCAGGTAGACGCCCTGCAGGCTGAACTCCGGCCCGCCGATCATGATGTTGGTGGTCGTGCGGGAGGGCACCGCCAGGCGATCCACTACCGCAAGGCCGGGCTTCTCGCGCACCGCCTCCCAGATCTCGGCTGCCGTCGCGTAGCCCTCCGCCTTGACGCCAATGCCGTAGTCGACATTCTCCAGGTAAGCGTCGTCTGCGGCCTGGATTGGGTAACCAGCCCATCGCCCGGACTGGCCCTGCCTGACCTCCACCGGCAGAGTGACCAGGGAGGCGATCGCCGCGTAGTCTGCCCGGCGCAAGCCCGGCTTCGTGGCCATGGCGCGTGGCAGGTCATCCACCGGGTTATTGCTGCTGTAGTTCACCCGCAGATCGAAGCCGCCTGTGAACTGTTCCGTGTCGGTCAGGACGATTTCATTCACCTTGAAAAGCGTCGCCATGAAAATCACGCTGAACATGACCACGGCAAAGATGGCGATCGTCATTCCGGTTCGGAAGCGGTTGGCCAGCGGATAAGCGATCGCCATGCGCAGCACCGGCGCAAAGCGCGCTGCACGGCCCAGGATCAGCAGTATCAGGCGCAGCAGCAGATCGGTGTTGAACATAATCACCAGCACGGCGCCGGCGACGAGCAGGATGCCTGAGATGAAGAGCATCTCCGGGCCGCTGCTCAGATCGGGCACCCTGAATACATCTTGCAGGTAGCGCGAGGGCAGCGACCAAAAGACTGTCAGCGTCAGCCCCATCAGGGTATACGCCATCCGGTCCAGCAGGTCAGCCGGGTTCCAGGCCCGGCCGCGGGCAAGCCGCCGGAACAGCGGGCTCAACGATCCGCGCAGCACGAGTGCGCCGCCGATGATGACGAAGGAGACGCCCGTGCTGAACGCCGCGGCGTTGGCGTAGCGGATGCCCACCGGTGTCAGCAGCAGCCCCAGCAGCAGCGTGAATGGCCCGCCCGCAAAACCCAGCCACGCCAGCCGCAGAAGGCTGCCCAGCAGGCCGATCAGCCAGAGGCGCAGGGCGCGGAAGAGGCGCAGGCGAAAGAGCGCCCGGAAGCCCTCGGCAGCGGCTCGAAACGGCGCCAGCAGGCGGTCTCTCAGGTAGCTCGGCGGCCGCGGCGGCTCCGGCAGGTCGCGGATGGCAGACACGATGTTCAGATGGCTGACGCGGTTGGCGGAGAAGAGCACGGTGGCGAAGGTCACCAGCATGCCGAGCGAGTAAGACACCAGCAGGCTGCGCACGCTGACGCTCGGGCGAATGGCGAGACCCGTGCCCGCGAACGCCTGCCCCAGCGTCAGCGCGATGATCAACCCGGTCGCAACGCCCAATGCCACGCCCACGGCTGCTGACGCCAGGTCATAGGCTGTCCCCTCGAAAACGAACATTTCCACCAGGTGGCCGCGCTGCGCGCCCACCGCGCGCGCCATGCCCATCTCAGACTTGCGCTCGGCGGCCAGCATTACGAAGATCAGGAAGATCAGCACCAGTCCCGCGGTGATGCCGAACAGGCCGGCCACGATGAAGATGGTGGTGAAGGCACTGGCAGCCAGCTCGCCCATGTCCAAGGTATCGCGCTTGCGGTCTTCCACAACCAGCTCGGAAAGATCTGCGAACAATCTCGAAAGTCGGTCGCGCAGCGGCTCGCTGCCCCAACCGGCGTCGGCCAGGATGGATTGCACGCGCTCGGCCAGGCCTTCGTCGGCCAGCAGGCTGCGCGTCGCCGGCGATAATCCGTCGGCTTGCAGGCCATCGGCCAGGGCCAACAGGTCTGCGCGGGTGTTGCCCTGCTCACGTTCGGCCGCCTTCCGCAGCGCCTCGGCCGCCGTGGGATCGCGCCCCAGCAGGGCGTACAGCCGCGCCGCCGCCCTGGGATCGCTCAACAGGCCGCGCAGGTGAGCGGTGACCGCCTGGCTGTGCGCCGCGCCGCCCAGCGCATCGCCCAGGTTGGAGACGACGATCATGTTGATCTTGTCGTGCTGGTTGAACAGCCTCTGCGCCTGGCGCAGGCTGACGAGCAGCCGCGGCTCCTGGCCCTGCCCGGCGATATCGCGCACGGTGAAGTCTTTGGGGTGGGAGCCGGCGTATAACTCCAGCGTGTCGCCGGGCGCCGCGCCCAGGGCTTCGGCTGCCGCAGCGTTGAGATAGACTTCGTTCGCCTGCAGGGCCTCCAGGGGAAGCGGCCGGCCGGCCGAGTCCGTGACCTCCCCCGGTGGAAGCACCCAGATGTCCTTCGGGTGCAGCCCCGTGATTCCGATGCTGCGCAGGCTGCTGCGGCGGGTGACGTTCACCGCCGGCGCCGACTCTCCGATGGCTGGCAGGAGGCCGTCCACCAGCGGGTAGCCGGCCAGCTCAGCCGCCAGCGACTCGAAGCGCTCCATTTTGAAATAAGATAAATCCCTGCTCTCGGCGCTGACCTGGACCACCTCGTCGATCTCCCCCATGCCCTCGATGGCCACCGAGCGGATGGAGTGCGAGAGGGTGTCGCCGGTGACGAATGCCGCAGTGATGATCAGCGTCGCCAGCATCAGGCCGAGCACGATCAACGCGGACTGCGCCCGGCGGCGCGGGATCGGGCGCAGGCCCAGCTTGAAGAACACCGGGCGGCGCCAGGCCAGCAGCGCCAGGCCGGCCATCACCACGGCGAGCATAATGCTCAGGGCGACGGCTATCGTCGCCATCTCCAGGCCGAAGAGTTTTTCCATCGCTAGGATTCCGGCGCGCCGGCTCTCTGGCGCGCTGGCTCTCTGGCGCGCAGGCTTTCCGGCGCGCTCCCAGGCTGTTCACCTTCCACCAGGCCGTCTCGCATCCGCACGATGCGCCCGCAGCGGGCGCCGACGCCCCGATCGTGCGTCACCAGGATAAAGGTCAGCCGCTGCTCACGGTTCAACTCCACCAGCATGTCCATGATCTCGTTGGCGGTCTCCGAGTCGAGATCGCCTGTCGGCTCATCGGCCCACACCAGCGCCGGCCGGTTCACCAGTGCGCGGGCGATCGTCGTCCGCTGCCGCTCCCCGCCGGAGAGCTCCGCCGGGCGGTGGTGGGCGCGCTGCGCCAGCCCGACTTGCTCCAGCGCCTCCAGCGCCCGTTTGCGCGCCTCTCCCAGCCGCACCCCGGAGACCAGCAGCGGCAGTTCTACGTTCTCCACCGCGCTCAGCACCGGCAGCAGGTTGTAGAACTGGAATACGAAACCCATGCGCAGGGCGCGGTAGGCGGTGCGCTGGCGATCCGACATCTCGGAGAGGGAAACGCCCTCGATGGCGATCTGGCCCCGGTCGGCGGTGTCCAGGCCCGATAGGCAGTTGAGCAGCGTGGTCTTGCCGCTGCCCGATGGACCCATGATGGCCACCATCTCGCCGCGCCAGACATTCAAGTCCACCCCGCGCAGCGCTGGCACGCTCACCTGGCCAATGTGATAAACCTTGTGTACCCCCATCGCCTGTACGATCAGGTTATCGTCCAGACTCGTTCCCGAGGCGGTTTTTTCCGCTGCTTGGAAGCTGCTGAGGTCCATAGAAACCACTCCTGGCGAGGCCTGGTAGATGTTCCTGTTCGAGTCAGGCCATGTCCCTTTTCAGTGCTGGCAACCTGCACACCCGTGTCGTCGCCCAAACTAAATAAACCAGATCAGGAAAGCTGCCCGCCCGGTGTGCAAGGGAAGATCACACTACCGATTCGCAACACTGTTGCGATGCGTTGTCCAGGCGCCAACCCCGGCGCCCGCTCAGATTCTAGCACAGGTTATTCTCATCCAGAGCGTATCCGCTGGCCGGGCAAACGGCGCTGCATACATGCCGGCCCAGGGACCGGCTTGCGGTCGCAATAAGTTTCAATGCGAATTACCCGAATTAGGCGAATGACGCGAATTTCTCCTACCCTCTCCGCCCCCGACTCCTGCGCTCTGCGCAGCAGCCTTGGTTGCTACACTCCGCGCCTCCTGGTTGTTACGCGGAGCTTAGCAACCAGCCTGTAGGGCGGTATTCCAATGCTGCCGCCTGGCTGCGTAGCATGGGCGGCTGGGAGCAGCCTGCCTCTCCCCGAAAACCCGCCGCATGGCATGCGTGCTGTGGATCGGATTTATTGACGCACACGATACACTTGTGCTACTATAATGCAGGAGGGGAAATGCTTGGCCGTCGAAGGGATCAGGTAACGTTCTCTCACAAACCAGGTTGGGGCGGCGCGCCGCCGGGAGGGTGAAGATGAAACCGAAAGCAGCCAGCGCAGCGCTGTTCGTGGTCCTTGGGCTCGCATCGATCGCCTGCGGCCCATCCGAGGCGGAGCTCGATGCAACGTCGACCGCCATCGCCTCCAGCATTTTTGCCACCCAGACCGCCCAGGCGCCTACCGCCACGCCGATTCCGACCGATACACCTCAACCCACGCCCACGCCCACAACCACGTCCACGCTCACCCCCACGCCGACGAAAACGCGTCCGCCCACACCCATCCCGACCGACACCCCAGTATATCCCATACCGGCAGGCTGGCGTGATCACGCCACCGAAAGATTTTCACTTGCGCTGCCCGAAGGATGGGAGACCATCGATGTCGACAAAGAGGGCATCGCATCGATCCTTAATATCCTGAAGGGCCTCCAATCTGATTGGGCCCAGAATGTCGTCCAAATGTTATCCACCGAAGCCATTCAAGAGTCCATCAAGTTCTGGGCCATGGATACCAGGCCGGCCGGGGTGGGCTATGCCAATGTAAACGTGATTTTTCAATCGATGCCTGTCGTAGTGAGCAGCGCTGATCTATGCGTTCAGTTGCCCTCTGCCTATAAACAGATGGGCATCAAATTGCTCGAGACCAAATGCGGCCTGGAAATCAACCGGTTGCAGTCCGATCGATTTACGCTGAGCCTGCGTGCCGGCCCATTCACCATCCGGCAATACTCGTACGTCTACGTGCAAGGGCGCAACATGTGGACCCTCAGCCTGGGTGTGGATGAGTCCCAGTGGTCTAAATATCAACCAGTCTTTGTTGCGATCGCAGAATCGTTCAGGTTAAATCAATAGGAGGTTTTCGGGGTTAGCACGATTTCGGAGAATGTTGCCCAAGCTGCTTTTCCACCTGAAGATTTCGCTTCGTTGCGCCGCTCGGCTTACGTCCGCTAGACGCCTGCTCCATTTTGTCCGCTCCGCTCCGCCGCCGGCCTGTACGTATTCATCAGGCCCAAATCGCCCAAGCGATGGGACCTGCTGCGCGACGGCCGCTATGCGCTGCGGTCCTTTCCGAAGGCGCGCCCCGACTCGGATGAGTTCTACCTGAGTGGCAGAGCACGACCGGTCGAAAACCCCGAAATCTATGAAGCGGTATTCAATGAAAAATCAACCAAAAGCTTTACCTGACCATCCTGGCTCTGGCGGCGATTTCTATTATGGCATCCACCGTGAATATCGCTTCGAAGCAGCGATGATCACGATCGGTTTTCTAACGCTGGTCATCGCCGGCGCGCTGCTGAGCGCTTTCTTCCGGCGGGCTGCGCAGGGAAAATCTGTGTAATGCCATGCCGCACGCGATCATCGCCCTCCCCCTCCCCTTTGGCCTGGGCAGCGTCAACTGCTACCTGCTCCGAGCCGCTCAAGGCTTTGTCTTGATCGACAGCGGCCCTCCCGCCACGCGCCGCATGCTGCTCGGGGAGCTGGACCGCCTGGGCTGCCAGCCGGGATCGCTCAGCCTGGTCGTCCTGACCCACGGCGACTTCGACCACACCGGCAACGCCGCCCACCTGCGAGCCGCCTTCGCCAGCCGCATCGCCATGCACCCTGACGACGCCCGCATGGCCCAGGCCGGGGATATGTTCGCCAATCGGAAGAAGTCCAACCCCGTTCTCAGGCTGCTCGTCCCGCTGCTGATCGGCTTCGGCCAGGCCGAGCGCTTCGCGCCCGACGTCCTGCTGGAGGACGGCTCAGAGCTCACCGAGTTCGGCCTCGAAGCCAGGGTGGTCTGCATCCCGGGCCATTCGGCAGGCTCGATCGGCGTCCTGGCTGCCGATGGCCCCTTCTTCTGCGGCGACCTGTTCGACAATACCCGGACGCCGGCCCTGAATTCGATCATCGACGACCGAGAGGCCGCACTGCGGAGTGCGGCGCGTCTCAGGACACTGCCGATCGGGACGATCTACCCGGGACACGGCCGGCCCTTCTCGCCGGATGAGCTACCCGAGGCTATCCTATGAGTTGGCCAAGCCTGAACTCCGACCCGCTCCCCTGGCTGCTGGATCCCGAAAACCCCTCCGTGCGCTATTGGGCGCTGGTCGACCTGCTCGGCCGGCCTGCCGGCGATCCGGAAGTGCAGTCCGCCCAGGCTGCGATTGCCCAGCAGTCGCTTGTGCAGGAGCTGTTTGCCCTGCAGCAGCCTGAGGGCCATTGGGGCGACGACAAGACCAAGCCCTATACCGCCCAGGGCGCCGTGGCCGCCCTCACCCTGCTGCACATGCTAGGCGTCTCTCCCGATGGGCGCACCGCCGCAGGCTGCGATTCCTTCCTGAGATTCTGCCAGCACGAGAGCGGCGGCTTTTCGATGGCCGGGAAGCTGCGCAGCGGCATCTTCCCCTGCACCACCGGCCAGCACCTGCCCTTCCTGGTCTACTTCGGGCTGGGAGACGATGCGCGCGTGCGGACGGCCTGCGCCTTTCTCATCATCAGCATGGAGGCCGAGGATGCGCTGGACTGCGGGCGCTATCAGCACCGCCCCTGCCTGTGGGGCGCCATCGCGGCCCTCAATGGCCTGGCCGTGCTCCCGGCCGGCATGCGCTCGGCCCGGTCCGGGCGAGTCGTGCAGCGCCTGGCCGAGGCGCTGCTGGAGGCAGCGTATGATTTCGAGGGCGAGCACAAACGCTGGCTGACCTTCGGGGTGCCGCGGGCGTGGGACCTGCTCAGCGCGCTGAAGGCGCTTGCCGTTCATGGCTACGCCCACGACGCACGCTTTGCGCCTCTGCTGGAGTTGCTGCTCAGCCGGCAGGACGGGCAGGGACGTTGGCTGTGCGGCTCGGTCTCGCGCACCTGGCCCATCGAGAGACGTAACCAGCCCAGCAAGTGGATCACCCTCGACGCACTGCGAGTGCTCGATCTGGCATTCGCCACTGGTACGTAGCCCACAGACCATGTTCACCTATCTTGGGCGTGGACTCAGTCATCCACCAGCCGGGAAATTCCAATCCTCGGGAGCGTCGGGTGGGCCTGCGTATGGATTGGGATGGTGAGCGTGTTTGGAGCGATGGCCTGGCTTGGATTGCCCCGCTCGTTTGGGCAGGACGGGAGCACATTGGTGTCTACTGGCCCGTATCGTGTGAGCCGCAACCCTCAGATTACGGCAGGCGCGCTGCTCATCGTTGGCTATGTCTTGCTTTGGCCATCCTGGTATGCTTGCGGCTGGCTGGTCCTGTTTGCGCTGTTATCCCATTGGATGATCCTTGCGGAAGAAGAGCACCTGCGCCGTGTCCATGGGGAGGAAAATGAAAGATACTTCCGGCAGACCCCGCGCTATCTTGGATTGCCGAAGAAGTAGGGCGGTTTTTTTAGCCGCCGCCAGCGAGGCTGGACACAACAAATCTGGTGATAAACGATATAATAAGTACAATTTATCTCGCCTAGCATGAGTTGCCTGCGCAGATTATTTCACGCCAAAAGATGGAGACCAAGAATGGCAAAAGTAATTTTAGGAGCGACGATGTCCCTGGATGGGTATATCAACGACTGGATGGGCAGCGTGGAAGCGCTGTATCGCGATCTCGATACCTGGCGTTATTCTGATCCGGGACGGGAATCGATCCGCAACACCGGGGCGGTGGTGATGAGGCGCAATTCGTTCGCGATGGCGGAAGACCCGGACACCCTCGCGGAAAATTACGAGTACCAGGTGCCGATCTTCGTGCTCACCCACGCGGCTCCTGAACGGCGCCCCAGGGAAAACGAGCGCTTGACCTTTACCTTCGTGACCGATGGCATCGAAAGCGCAGTTTATCAGGCCAAAGCGGCGGCGGGGAACAAAGACGTGACCATCATCGGGGCCGCCAGCACCGCCCGGCAATGCCTCCAGGCAGGGCTTGCCGATGAGCTGCACATAGACATCATCCCGGTATTGCTGGGCGGGGGCCTGCGGTTATTCGAGCATCTGGACGGGGAATCGATTCGACTGGAAAGAATGAAGGTGGCGGAACTGCCCGGGGGGAGAACGCACATGCGCTTCCGCATCGTCAAATGAGGTTGCTATGAACCATGGACAAGGACAACTATGCAGACCGATCAAGCCGCACCCACGATAATCGATGAATACATCGCCGGCTTTCCCCCAGGCGTCCGGGAGATCCTGCAAAAGATCCGCCTGACGATCAGGGAAGCCGCGCCGGACGCCCAGGAGACCATCAAGTATCGCATGCCGACCTTCACCCTTAAGGGCAACCTGGTCCATTTTGCCGCCTTCAAAAATCACATCGGGTTCTACCCTGTGCCGAGCGGAATCGAGGCCTTCAAGGATGAATTGTCGGGTTACGTGGGAGGCAAGGGCTCGGTAAGATTTCCCCTGGATCGACCCATTCCTTACGACCTGATCGATAAAATCGTGCGGTTCAGGGTGCAGGAAAACATGGAAAGAGCAGCCAAACGGTCATGACCGCCACCTTCCAGCTCGATGGACAGGAGTTCACGGCGCTGAACGGCGGGCCGGTGTTCACACCCGACACAGCCTGTCGCTACGCCCTGGCCCTCTCCCTACCCCGCCGCGTGGGATCGCCGGGCGAGCAGGTCGCCCTGCAGCACGTTGCCGCCCTGCTGGAACGCTTCGGTTTCGCCGTCGAGCGGCAGGCCTTCCGCTTTGCGGACACGCTGGCCGTGCTGCTCCCGCTGGAGATCTTGCTGGGCCAGGCGCTGGTCCTGGCCACGCTGTGGGTCCGGGCCGGGCATCCCTGGGCCAGCCTGGCGCTGGCCGGGCTGCTCGTCCTGTTACTGGCCCTCTCCAGCCCGCTCAACGCCAAGGCCCGCTCTTGCTCCATCGATCCCGGCCCGGACGAGCCTGCAGCGGCCTGGTCGGGGCTGTTCCGGCGCTTGGGACCTCGCCGCAGCGCGGCGAACCTGGTGGCCCGGCTGCCCGGCTCATCAGCCCGCCAGGACCTCCCCCAGCTCGTGCTAGCGGCCCATTACGACAGCAAGAGCCAACGCCTGCCGCTGGCCGTGCGCATGGCGCTGTTCGCGCTGGCTATCGGCGGGAGCGCCGTTTTCGCCGCCCTGACCGGGCTCAGCCTGGCGGCGCCGGCGCTCGCCGCCGGCCTGCCCATCTTAGCAGGCATCGTGATAGCCTCCGGCGCCCTGTTGCTCGCCCTGGGATCGGGGAACGCCTCGCCGGGGGCGATCGACAACGCCTCCGGCGTGGGGGTGGCGCTGCACCTGGCGGAGCGCCTGGCTGCCGAGCGCGCGCTGAGCAGCAAATTGAGTATTACCATCCTGGTCACCGGCGCGGAAGAATTGGGC
>Ga0209172_10007092_pt1 | contig 11849 bp, 10 predicted proteins | sample LarsenN4metaG_FD_184113 | JGI IMG/M metagenome (GOLD analysis project Ga0209172, IMG submission 184113) | Hot spring sediment bacterial and archeal communities from British Columbia, Canada, to study Microbial Dark Matter (Phase II) - Larsen... ... | reverse complement strand
TGCTGATTGCTGACTGCTGACTGCGGCACGTTGATTCGCGCATTGTGGCTCCCAGGTCTATGGCCACCATCGATCGTTTCATCGCGCTGATGTTCGAGAAACAGGGCACCGCCCTGGTGCTCGAGAGCGACCAGCCCATCATGCTCGAGCTTCAGGGCGTCCGCCGGCCCGTCACCAGAGACGCCGTCTCCGCCGCCAAAGTCATCAGCCTGATCAAGGAGATCATGCCGCCGGGCATGCACGAGCAGCTCGACGCCGGCGACGGCCGGCTGGTGTTCGGCCATGTCGCGGACGGCAAGCGGGTGGACGCCGAGACCGTGCGCTCCGGCCCGGCCGTCACCCTGATGCTGGCGCCAGCTCAGCCGCGCCGCTCCACCGCCGCCATGTCCATGCCCGCGGAGGCGCTCCTGATGAACGCGCCGACGCCCGCACCCGCCGCCGGGCCGGCCCAGCGAGCCAGCCGGGCTCCCGTGGACGCGGTGGCCAAGGCCGAGGAACGCCTGCAAGAATTGCTCCGCTACCTGGTGGACTCCAAGTCATCGGACTTGCATCTCCGCGTCGGCTTGCCGCCCATGTATCGCACCCACGGGGAGCTGCATGCGCAGGGAGAGACCCCGCTCACCCGGGAAGACATCGAGAGCATGATCCTCTCGATCATGCCGGAGCGTAACAAGACCGAATACGCCGAGACCAATGACACCGATTACGCCTACGAGATCCTCGACCTGGCTCGCTTCCGCGTGAACGCCATGCGGGATCGCATGGGACCGGCCGCGGTCTTCCGGGTGATCCCCACCAGGATCGTCACCGTCGAAGAGCTGGGCCTTTCCGCCGAGGTCCAGAAGCTCTGCTACCTGACCAAGGGCCTCGTGGTCGTGACCGGTCCCACCGGGTCCGGGAAGTCCACCACCCTGGCGGCGATGATCGATCTCATCAACCGCACCCGCACCGACCACATCATCACCATCGAAGACCCGATCGAGTTCGTGCATCCCAACAAGAAGTGCGTGGTGACTCAGCGACAGGTGGGCTCCCACACCCAGTCCTTCAAGCGCGCGCTCCGCGCCGCGCTCCGCGAGGACCCGGACATCATCCTGATCGGCGAGATGCGCGACCTGGAGACCGTGGCCATCGCCATCGAAACCGCCGAGACCGGCCACCTGGTCTTCGGCACGCTGCACACCACCACCGCCACCAGCACCGTGGACCGGATCATCGACCAGTTCCCCGCCGACCGGCAGGCGCAGATCCGGGTGATGCTGTCGGAGTCGTTGAAGGGCGTGATCGCCCAGGTCCTCTGCCGCAAGATCGGCGGCGGGCGGGTCGCGGCCCGCGAGATCCTGCTCACGGCCGCCTCCGTGGCCAACCTCATCCGCGAAGGCAAGACCTTCCAGCTCCCCTCCATCATCCAGACCAACAAGAAAGCCGGCATGATCACGCTGAACGACTCGCTGATCGAGCTGGTGGACAAGAAACAGGTGGAGCCGGAAGAAGCCTACATGAAGAGCGTGGACAAGCCGGGCATCGAGATCATGTTCAAAGCACGGAACCTCAAGCTGATGCTGAAGGAATAGCAGTCGGCACTCAGGATTCAGCAGTCAGTCACTGATTGCTGAGTGCTGAGAGCTGAATGCTGCCAGGGCACCGACGCAGGACTTATCTTTGACGCTCCGCGCCCGTAGCTCAACTGGATAGAGCACCAGACTTCGGATCTGGGGGTTGGGGGTTCGAGTCCCTCCGGGCGCGTGCGGGCGCGGAAGGGGCAGGAGAGGCAGAATGGCCGCTGCTGCCCCTTCTGGCCCTTCTGCCCCTTCCGCCCCTCCTGCCCCTCCTGCCGCTTCTCCCGCCGCGGGTAGTGTTAGATTTCAGCCCAATGCCAGACATCCTCGTCACCAAGACCCGGGAGGAGCCGGGGGCCAAGGCCATGCGCGTCGAGGTCCCGGTGGAGCGGGTCCGCGCCGCTGAAGACAAGGCCACGGCCTACTACGCCCGCCGCGCCAAGCTGCCGGGGTTCCGCACGGGGAAGGTGCCTGCCGCGGTGGTCCGAAAGCGCTTCCAGGACGCCATCCGAGAGGAAGTCATCCGGGAGCTGGTGGGCGAGAGCTGGAAGGTCGCCCTGGAGCAGGAGGGATTGAAGCCCATCGCCGACCCCCGGGTGCGCGATCTCAAGTTCGAGGCCGAGCAACCGGTGACCTTCGAGCTGTTGGTCGAGGTGAAGCCGGAGATCACGCTGGGCCGGCTGGGGGGGTTCAAGCTTACCCGCCGCGTGCAGCCTGTGACCGACGAGATGGTCAACGACCAGATCGAGCAGATCCGTCGCCAGCGCGCCCCCTGGGTGCCGTTGACCCAGCCGCCCCAACCCGGCGACTACGTTCAGATCACCCTGGCGATTATCGAAACGGACCAGCCCAGCGAGCCCAAGCGCTACGAGCTGGTGCTGGGCCAGTCCCAGGCCCTGCCCCAGGTGGAAGCCCGCGTCATGGCGCTCAAAGCCGGGGAGACGGGAGACGCCGAGGTCCAGTTGCCCCAGGACTTCCCGGACCCTGCCAAGCGCGGGCAGCGGCGGACCGCCCGCATCACCCTGCACGAGGCCAAGCGGCAGGAGCTGCCTCCCCTGGATGACGGGTTCGCCCGCGAAGCCGGAGACTTCGACTCGCTGGACGCCCTCCGCGCGGCGGTGCGGCGCGACCTGGAGCAGGAAGCGGCCCGGCAAGCGGACGCTGACCTGCGGCGCCAGCTCATCGAACAGATCGTGGCGGCCAACCGCCTCGAGGCCCCCCGCCCCCTGGTGGAGCGCCTCCTGGCGACCTACGCCCAGGGGTACGAGATTCCAGACAACCAGCTGGAGCGGTTCGCCACCGAGTTCCGCCCGCTGGCCGAAGCCCAGGTGAAGCGCGACCTGGTGCTGGACTTCGTGGTCGAAAAGGAGAAGCTGCAAGCGACGGAAGACGAGCTGGACCAGCGCATCGCCAAGATCGCCGAGCGGCGCAATGCGGATCCGGGGCAGGTGTACGCGTCGCTCCAAAAAGCCGGCCGGCTCCGTGAGTTGGAGCGGCAGATCACCGAGGAGAAAGTCTTTGCCCATCTCCTCCAGCAGTCCACCGTGACCGAGGCCTGAGATGTCAACGCTGTATCCTCCCTACATCATCGAGCGGTCGAGTCGAGGCGAGCGGACCTACGACATTTTTTCCCGGCTGCTCATGGACCGCATCGTGTTCCTGGGCGCGCCCATCAACGACGACGTCTCGAACATCATCATCGCCCAGCTCTTGTTTCTCGACGCCGACAACCCGGAACGCGACATCTACCTCTACATCAACTCGCCGGGCGGGATCGTCAGCAGCGGCATGGCGATCTACGACACCATGCAGTTCTTAAGGGCTCCGGTGAACACCATCTGCATGGGGATGGCCGCCTCGATGGCCGCGTTCCTGCTGGCGGCCGGCACCAGGAGCAAGCGCTCCGCCCTGCCCCATGCCCGCATCATGATCCACCAACCCTCGGGCGGCGCCCAGGGCACGGCGTCGGACATCGAAATCCAGGCACGGGAGATCCTGTACTTGCGTACCAAGCTCAACGAGCTGTACGCCAAGCACACCGGGCGGACCGCGGAGCAGATCGAGAAGGACATGGACCGCGACCGGTTCATGTCGGCCGAAGAGGCGGTGGACTACGGCCTGATTGACAAGGTGATCCAGAACGTGGCGGAGTCGGGAGACGGCAAGAAGCCGTCTACGTGAGGGGCCACCGCTTTCTCGGTGTCCGCTTGACCGGACCCGGCGGGTAGCCCCAATATAGGGCTGGGCAAGGAAGCCATGGCGAACGACAAACACCTCCGCTGCTCGTTTTGCGGCAAGTCCAAGGACTCGGTCCGGAAATTCATCTCCGGCCCGTCGGTGTACATTTGCAACGAGTGCATCGCGCTGTGCAATGAGATCCTGGCGGAGGACGAGGAGCGCGAAGTCGCCGAAGCCATCACCCAGGTCCCCACGCCGTCCGAAATCAAAGACATTCTCGACCAGTACGTGATCGGCCAGGAGCGCGCCAAGAAGACCCTGGCCGTCGCCGTCTATAGCCACTACAAGCGGATCAACTCCCAGAGCACGCGGGACAATGACGTCGAGCTGGAGAAGTCGAACATCCTGCTTATCGGTCCCACGGGCGTGGGCAAGACGCTCCTGGCCCAAACCCTGGCTCGCGTGCTGGACGTCCCCTTCACCATCGCCGACGCCACCACGCTGACCGAGGCCGGGTACGTGGGCGAGGACGTGGAGAACATCCTGGTCCGCCTGCTCCAGGCCGCGGACTTCAACGTGGCCGAGTGTGAGAAGGGCATCGTCTACATCGACGAGATCGACAAGATCGCCCGCAAGAGCGAAAACCCCAGCATCACCCGGGACGTCTCCGGTGAGGGCGTGCAACAGGCCCTGCTCAAGATCCTGGAGGGGACCATCGCCTCGGTGCCGCCCCAGGGCGGCCGCAAGCACCCGCAGCAGGAGTACATCCAGGTCAACACCAAGGATATCCTGTTCATCTGTGGCGGCGCCTTCGACGGGCTGGAGAAGATCATCGAGGCCCGGACCGGCCGGCGGCAGATCGGGTTCTCCAAGGAAGAAGTGCAGGCGGGCAAGATCGAGGCCCTGAAGAAGAACCCCTACATGGACGTGGAGCCGGAGGACCTGCTGCGCTACGGGCTCATCCCCGAGCTGGTGGGACGCCTCCCGGTGGTGGTCTCCCTCGAGTCGCTGGACGAGGACGCCCTGGTCAAGATCCTGGTGGATCCCAAGAACGCCCTCACCAAGCAGTACAAGAAGCTGTTTGATCTGGAGGGCGTGGGGCTCACCTTCGACAAAGAGGCCCTCCGGGCCGTGGCACACCGCGCCCTCAAGCGCGGCACCGGGGCCCGCGGGCTGCGGGCCATCCTCGAGGACATGATGACCGAGATCATGTTCGAGCTACCCGGTCGCGAGGACGTGCGCGAGGTGGTGGTCACCGAGGAAAGCGTCACGCAAGGGCGCCAGCCGCTGATCGTCACCGAGCGGGCCCGGCAGAAGAAAGAGGCCTGATTCCCGTCACCTTCATCGGCAGCTTCCCGGCTGCCGATTTTCGTCTCACCCCCGGCCGTCCCGAGATCGCCTTCGTGGGGCGCTCCAACGTGGGCAAGTCGTCGCTCTTGAACGCGCTCGCGGGACGGCGCGCCCTGGCCCGCACCAGCCGCACCCCGGGCCGGACCCGCGCCTGCAACGTGTTCAACGCCGGCGACCGCTGCTACTTCGTCGACCTTCCCGGGTACGGCTTCGCCCGCCTGTCCCGAGCCCAGCGACGCGACCTGGCGCGACTGGTCCGTGACTACGTGGCGACCCGCGGGGCCGCCGGGGTCGTCTGGCTGCTGGACCTCCGGCGCGACCCCGCTCCCGACGACCTTGCCATGGCCCAGCTCTTGGCCGAGCATTCGATACCGGTGCTGGTGGCGCTCACCAAGACGGACCGTGTGCCCCGGGCCCACCGGCAGCGGCGCCTGCGCACCATCCTGGATGGCTTGGGCGTGAACCTCACCGCGGAGCAGTGCGTGCTCACCAGCGCACGAACCAAGGAGGGCATCGTCGCGTTGCGGCAGGCGATCGAGCGGTTAGTGGAGCAACGCAGATGACGCCCAGAGCGGTCCTGTTAGCCGTGCTGGCATCCCTCGGCGGCGCGCGCAACCCGGCGCTAGGCCAGGACCCCACCGCCGCAGGCCTCCCGCCCGCAGGCTATGGGACCCTCCGGCAGGAAGACGTGGCCGTGCGGCTGCGCACCGGCACGTTCCTGCTGCGCGTCCTCCCGCTGGATGAACGCGTCACTCGGCTCCTGGCCCCGGACAGCTACGCCTCGCTCCACCGGCTCCAGGAATCCATGGCCGAGAGCGTCCGGGAGGCCGCGGCCAGGGCCGGCGTCCACCAGCCGGCACTCATGTACGTGACCTTTTTCGGCCTGCAGGACCGGGCGCGTTTCGTGCCGGAAGATGTGACCATCACCAGCCGCAACCGCTTCTTCCGGCCCGCCGCGATCCTGCCCATCACCCCCCGCTGGAGCGAGCAGCAGCTGAGCCAACGGGAGACCGCCAGCGCGATTTACCTGTACGAGGAGGGCATCGCGCTGTTCGACCCCTTCACCGTGTCCTACGGTGGGGCCACCTCGACGGATTGGGAGCGGACCCTGCCGACCCTGGACCGGGAGCGGGCCGCCGTGCTGGCGCGGGCGGGAGGGAGACCTTAGTCCTTGCGGCGCGCCGCCAAGCGATGCAGCGCGAAGCCGAGCGCGAAGAGCGTCCCGAGCCCGATGTGGCTCCACGCCACGTCCCGCAGCCACCCCTCATCGGTGAGCACCTGTATCAGGTAACCCGTCACGATCATCGGGGCGGCCACCAGGGCCGTGGTGACGCCGCTGCGCCGTGCCACCGGATGGTCGGACGTCAACTGCGGCCACATGTGACGCACCGTGAACACGCCCAGCGCGAACACCAGGAACGGCGCCGCGACGATGTGCAGTTTCAGGACCAGCGGCTGGAGGGGATGGTTCACCACCGAATACGGGTCTGGACTCGTCGGCGCGTATTTCATCCACAGATAGACGAATCCGGTCGCCGTGGTGACCCCACCGGAGAGCCAGAGCAGCCAACGCTCCAGCGCCGTCACCGCGTCGGTGCCGGTGCAAGCGGAGCGATCACCTCATGCAGCGCCAGCACTCGGCGCGAGGCCCGCGTGATGGCGCGCGAGGTGAGCGTGGCCCCGGTCAGGTTCACGACCGAGCCCTTGAGCGACAGCGCGTCGTCCAGGCGGCGCCCCGGGAGCTGGCCCAACCAGCCCGGCGAAGCCCGATAGTCCGGCGGCTCCTGGAAATCCAGGATGTCTACTCGCTCGAGGCGCCCGTCGGCCGAGACCACGAACATCAACACTTCGTTCAGCGTCCGCACTCGATGCCGGTCGAAGTAGGCGACGCCCAGCGGGCTCCCTTCCCGGAGGCCCACGTAGTAGGTCACCACCCTGCTCATGACCTCGACGTCCGCGCCGGCGAGCGTTTTCACGCGCGCGAGCTGATCCTCAGTGAGGAATGCCGTGCGGCGCTCGATCACGGCCGGCCGCGGGAACGCGAGACGCAACGCCCCGTCCTGCGTGAGACGGGCCTGCGCAGCCAGTGGGGCGGAGAGGAGCACACTGGCCGCACTGACACCCGCGATGAGAGCGCCGGTGGGTCCCGAGGGGCGAAGCGTTGTCCGTTCTCCGTTGTCCGTTGTCCGGGGGCGACCGAGGCGGCACAGCGCACCACGGACAACGGACAACGGAAAACGGACAACGCTAGAACAGGTATGACAAGTTGGCATTCAGCTGGTTGACGCCGGTCCGGGCCTCGTTGTGCTGCAGCTGGTAGTCCACCTTGAGCGCGATGTTTCCCATGGGTCGCCAGGCCGCCCCCAGGCTCACGATGCGCCGATCATTGGCGGGATTCGCGGCGAAACCCGTGGGGACCCGGTCCTGCGTATTGACGCGCTCATAGCGCACGTAGGGCACGAGTTGATGCCCCGTGCGCGTGCTTCGCAGTACGTCGTAGCCCGCCTGTCCATACCAGCCGATCAGCCGCTCTCCGGCGGCAGCCGCACCGCTCAACGCCCGGGCGGCGTTGAGCGCGGCCGCCTGATCCACCGTGGCCGCGGCGAACAGGCCGCGGAGATCGAGACCGCGCATCTGATAGGCCACGTGGCCCTCCCAGATCAGCGTGCGTGCTCCCAGGTCCATGGGCCCACCCGCGGTGGTGACGGTTCGGTTCTGCCCGGAGTTGCCGAGATACGCGGAGCCGCCCACCGTGAGACCCAGAACCCCCGTATAGTCCAAGCGCGCGACACCGGCCAGCTCCTCCGCCAGGGCCCTCGAGCCGTTTTGCCGCCCACCCCGAATCCCACCGGCGCCGAACCCCGACGCGGCCGAGCTGCCTCCACCCACCGCGTCCAGCCCGTTGATCACGTACACTCGGTAGGCGAGGGCACCCAGGGCGCCAAAGACGCCCAGCCCGCTCTCCCGCCAGGTAGACGGGACAATCACCTGCTCCGTGAGCGGGCGCGTCGTGCCGAGGAAGGTGGGAGGCTCGTGCAGCTCGTTGATCAGCCCCACAGGGACCAGTACCATCCCCCCGCGGAGGCCGAAGCGCGGAGAGAGACGGTAGTCGAGGTACGCGAATTCCACCGACGCTTCGCCGCCTCGCCCCGTGCTGCCGTGCTCGAACTCGATCTCGGAATTGAAGAGGAACTTGTCGTTGAACTTGTAGCCCAGGTAGGCGATCAGCCGGAGGGCATCCAGCTGGTCAATTCGCCCGGACAGCTGGCTATCCTCTCGCACCTCCCGAAAGCGCTCGTACAGAACTTCCCCATACCCGCCCAGGGAAACGCCTTCCCGCACCCGGTACACCTTCGACGCCGCCGGACCCAAGCCAAAGCCGCCGGTGTCCGCCCGGGCCACGACCTCCCGCCCCAGCTTGAGCTCCTCGATCTCTCGGGTGATCGCCTCGATCTGCGTCTTGAGCCGCGCCACCTCAGTCGTGTCTCGCTCCTGCGCCATGAGGCCGGAGGTGGGCCAAGCTGTCACCGCGAGCGCCACCCCCGCGCACCTCCATCGAATCAACCGCATCACCTCTTCTCCTTGAAGAAAGGTTCCATCGCACGATTCCAACGTGCCTCCACGCGTCCCTCGCGCAGGATCAAGAACAGCGCCCCGAAGTCATCCCGACCTTCGGACCAGCGCAGCCCATCCTGGGGCCCCATCACAAACAGCGCCGTGGACAGGATGTCCGCCACCATGGGATCCGGCTCGACCACCGTCACACTGCCCCACGCCGGCACTGGCCGGCCCGAGCGCGGATCCAGGATGTGGCCGGGCTGCTCCGACTGGCCGCTGGTGGATACGGATCGGTCTTGAACGACCAGCTCGCGCACGGCCACGAGCCGCTGGGCCGGGTGCGCCACGCCAACGGTCCAGCCCGCGGACCCAGTCGCCTCGGGCGACGACCCCACCGCCAGCCCCTGGCCGCCGAAGTCCACCAGCGCCGCATGAATACCGCTGGCCCGCAGCACCGCCTGGACCGAGCGCAGCGCCGCACCCTTGCCAAAGCCTCCCGAATCCAGCCACGCGCCCGGGCTGCGCCGGACCATGGTTCGTCTCGTGGGATCCAAGTCGAACTGGCGAAGCCCACTGTTTCGTAGGGCCAGCGCCAACTCGTCATCCGTCGGCTGATGCCGCGCCCCTCTCACGCCCCAGACGTCCACCAAGGGCCCAACGCCGGGGTCAAACGTGCCGCCAGTATCTCGCCACCACCGCCACACCTCACCCAGGAGGTCGTGGAGGGCTGACGACAGCGCGATGGCCTCTCCCGCCGGCGCTCGGTTCAGCCGTGCAAGTTCTGAGTCGTCTCGCCAGGTGCTCAGGAGGTCGTCCACCCGCCGGACTGCCGCGAACACTGCCTCGGCCGCGCGCTGCCCCGCTGCCTCGTCCCGCGCCACCAGGACGAGCCTCAACTCCGTGCCCATCACCCATGCCGCTCGCCGCAGGAGCACGTTGCTCCGCCGCGGCTGCTGAGCGGTACTGACCTGAACGATCATGAATGCGAGGAGTGCGATGAGCGGGGGGCACATTCTCATGTGGATGCGAATGAGACTCATTTGCAAATCATTTCTCCCGAATCTATCCCTCCCGTTTCGTCACGTCAACCGCGTGATACGGCTTCCGGTGTCTTTGACCGCGAAGCATCATTCATCCCACCGTGAACCTCGGCTCTGTCCTCGCGTTCCTCGCCTTCGCGACGCTGGTCGCGCTGGGTGCCTACCTGGCCGGCGCCCGGTGGGCCCGCGCCCATCAGTCCGCCCAGCTGGAGCGCGCCAACGCAGAACTGGCGCGGCGACTCCGCGAGCTGTTCCTGCTCCAGGAGCTTACCTATCTCCTTTCCGAGTCCTTTCAGTTCGAGCGCATCGCGGAGCAGATCGCCCGTTATCTCGTACGCTTTCTCGACGCCCAGGGAGCCATGGTGGTGCTTGCCGACCAGCCCGGGGGCGGCCTGCGCGTCGCCGCCGCTGAGGGGAGTCTCGCCGGACTGCTGGAACGAGCGTTCCCCGGACCACCGACCGGGTTGGTCGCCGCCGCCCTGACGCACGAGAAACTGGAAACGGCGGACGGCATCACGCCCACCGAGCTGCTGCCGGGTCTCGAGGCGCGGCGGGCCGCGGTGGCGCCGCTCCGGGCCCACGGCGTGATCACCGGGGCGATTGTCGCAGTGGACACCCCGGACCCGTTCGGGCCCGATCACCTGCGCCTGCTATCCACCGTCGCGGCGCACGCCGCGGTGGTGCTCACCAATGCCCGGCTCTTCGACCAGTTGCGGGCCGGCAAGGAGCAGTGGGAAGGCACGTTCGACGCCCTGGCGGACGGGATCGCGGTGTTGGACGACGGCGGCCGGATCCAGCGGGCCAACCGAGCGCTCGCGGGACTCCTGGGGCGATCGCTCCCCTCGGTGGTGGGTTGCGACCTCGCCCGCGAACTCCTGGGCCGCCCATCCGATCTGGCGGGCCTGTATGAGGCAGCGCGGCGGGGCGAGCGCATCGCACCGGTCACCCAGCGCTCGGAGGCGTTGCAGCGCATCTTCCGAATCGGCGCCGCGCCCATGCAGGAAGAAGAGTCCCGGGGGTGGCTGGTGGTGCTCATCGAGGACGTGACGGAGCAGACGGCGTTCGAAGCGCAGATGATCCAGCACGAGAAAATGGCGGCTATCGGTCAGCTGGTGTCCGGCGTAGCGCACGAGCTCAACAACCCTCTCACGTCGGTCTCGGGGCTGGCCGAGCTGCTGCTGGAGCAACCGGCCACGCCGCCTGCCACCAGGGAACACCTGCGGATCATCCACGAGCAGGCCGAGCGCGCCGGGAAGATCGTGCGCAACCTCCTCACCTTTGCGCGGCAGGGGCCGGCCGAGGTCGCCTCGGTTGACGTCAACGAGGTGGTCCGGCGCACCGCCCTGCTCATGGAGTACGAGGTGCGCCTGCAGCAAGTGGACCTGGTCACCGACTTGCCGTCCCAGCCGGTGGTGGTGCGGGCGGATCGTATGCAGCTCCAGCAGGTGGTGGTGAACCTGGTGACCAACGCGGTCCAGGCCGTGGCCACCAACCCCCCCGAACGCGCGCGGCGAGTGGTGGTCCGCACCCGCCGGCACCGGGATCGCGTGGCGATTGACGTCGAGGACACCGGCCCGGGCGTCCCGGACGAGCTGGCCCCCCGGATCTTCACGCCGTTCTTCACCACCAAGGAACCGGGCGTCGGCACCGGCCTCGGCCTGGCCATCTCGTACGGGATCCTGGAGCGGCACGGCGGGACGCTCGAAGTGCGCCGCGCGAGCGGGGGCGGCGCCCTCTTCACGGCCGAGCTGCCGGCGGCCGTTCGTGCCGGCGCGTCGCCCCGCCAGGTGGAGGCAGCCCCCGGCGCCGTCCCGGCCGCTCGAGCCGGTCACCGGGTCCTCCTGGTGGATGGCGACCCCGCGGTGCAACGCATGATCAGCATGGTCTTCTCCAGCGACGGCCATCGGGTGGAGGCGGCGCGGGACGGCGCTCACGCGGTGGAACTCCTGGCGCAGCACCGCTACGACCTGGTGATCGCCGATCCCCGCACCGACGTGGCGGGAGGGAAGTTCGCCGAGACGCTGCTCGGGCGGTGGCCGGAGCTGGTCCGCCGCACCATCTTCGCCACCGCCGACGTCCGCCCCGAAACCGAGGAGTGGCTCCGGCGGCTAGGAGGGCGCTACATCCACAAACCGGTGAACGCGCGGCAGCTGCGGACGGCCGC
>Ga0209172_10007091_pt1 | contig 11853 bp, 9 predicted proteins | sample LarsenN4metaG_FD_184113 | JGI IMG/M metagenome (GOLD analysis project Ga0209172, IMG submission 184113) | Hot spring sediment bacterial and archeal communities from British Columbia, Canada, to study Microbial Dark Matter (Phase II) - Larsen... ... | reverse complement strand
ATTCAAGCCATTCAAAGAAACTTTTACGTCCCTGTGTTGTGATTCGAAGCACCTGGCGTGCCGGGAGTTTCTCCTGTTCGACGAAATACACTGAAATATCACCGCGGCTTTCGAGCCGCTTCAAAATGGCGTATGCCTGACTCTGACTTAGATGCCAGACGTGCCCCAGTTCGGCAAGGAACTTCTGGTGCAAGTCGTAGCCGTGACTTTGCCCGGCGAGTAGAAAACCCAACAGGGCAAATTCTGGCGAGATATTTCCCGAATGCTTGGTTACATCCATATATACTCACTCAGTGAGTATATATGGATGTATATATTTTGGCAAGACATTACATTCCACTTTCCCATTTGCCAATCGATTCATGCGTGAGGAACATAAGAGCTATTAGCTTAGTACCTGACCGTATCGATATTCATTAAAACTTGCAAGTGGTCTACCGTTCTCCTCACGCTGTGTAATCAACGGGATCAGGCGGTTTTTAGCCCGGCGCGTTGTTATTACTTATGTCATGATAAACAAAGTGACTTTCTACACGATAGTTTATGCAGATTCTATAATCTTCCCGTTGTACAATTCATAACAATGTATATGATGCAATATGTCAAAGTTCATTGCATCAGCCATTTTTTCCATGTTGTCTTTTGATCTCAATAGGTCATCCAGGATGAACATATGCCCACAATAACGCAAGAGATCATGGATCGAATTGTCCACAAATACCCACAAAAAGATTCAGCCGCCCTGCCAATTATGCAACTGATTCAAAAACAGAACGGGGAAATATTGGATACGGAAGCATTGAAGGCCGTTTCCAAAGCGATGAATCTCAGCTTGAATCGTGTCTATGGCATCGCCACCTACTACACCATGTTCAACACCAAACCCGTGGGGAAATATCACCTGCAAGTGGATACCTGCGTCCCCGGCTTTTTGCACGGTGCGGATGAGATCCTAGCGCATCTCAGCCGAACGCTCGGCATCGCGGTCGGCGAGACCACCCTGGACGGGATGTTTACTCTATCCACGGTGCAAGACCTCGCATCCTGCGCGACCGGACCGGTCATTCAGGTCAATGATCGTTATTTCGAGAATATGACCATATCGAAGGTCGATGAGTTGATCGATGCGCTGAAACGGAACGAATGGCCGGAGAACGATCCTTCGATGACTGTCCACTCAGAGTGCGGGATTCTTTTGAACGACCGCACCCAACCCGATTGTCGTACGCTTGCTTTTTACAAAAAGAATGGTGGCTATCGATCGCTGACGAAGGCTAAATCGATGCCGCCAAAAGATGTCATCAATGAAGTGAAGGAAGCGCAGATCCGCGGACGCGGCGGCGCGGGTTTCCCCGCCGGGACGAAGTGGTCCTTCCTGCCAAAAGATGACCCGCGGCCGGTGTATCTCATCTGCAACGCGGACGAGGGCGAGCCGGGTACTTTCAAAGATCGCCAGATCATGGAGTTCAATCCACACCTCATCATAGAGGGCATCGCCATTAGCGCGTATGCCATTGGCGCGGTAAAAGCGTTTATCTACATCCGTGGTGAATTTGGGTGGATCGCTGAAATCCTTGAAAGGGCTATTGAGGAAGCCAGAGCGGACGGGCAACTCGATCACGTCGACATCCTTGTCCACCGCGGCGCGGGTTCGTACGTTTGTGGAGAAGAGACAGCTCAGATCGAGTCGTTGGAGGGAAAACGCGGCAATCCCAGACCCAAGCCGCCATTCCCAGCCAGTTCCGGTTTGTACGGATGCCCAACCGTGGTCAACAATGTCGAGACTCTCGCCAGCGTGCCGTACATTATTCAACATGGTGCACAGGCTTTCAAGAAAATTGGCGTTCCGAACAACTATGGTCCAAAAATCTTTGGCGTTTCCGGTCACGTGAACAAACCCGGCGTTTTTGAGTACCCGCTTGGCACACCGCTTCGAACCATCCTTGAATCCGCAGGGGATGTTAAGGGAAAACTCAAGGGCGTGATCGTGGGCGGACTTTCGGTTCCGATTCTGACCGCTGAAGAAGCGGAGGGTCTGTCACTTGATTTTGACTCCTGCCAAAAAGCCGGGACATCGCTGGGATCGGGAGGCATCATCGTGATCAACGATACTGTGTCCATCCCAGAGCTAGCTCTGCGGACCATCGAGTTCTATCACCACGAGTCGTGCGGGCAGTGTGTTCCATGCCGCGAAGGTTCCAGAGTGATCGAGAGCAAACTCCGTGCAATTCTCGAGGGACGGGGAAAAATGGAAGACATCGATCTCGTGATCCAACTGTGCCGCACCATCCCTGGACTTTCACTCTGCCCCACCGGCGAAGCCTTTTCCGCGCCGATCCTGTCGATGGTGACAAAGTTCAGGCCGGAATTCGAAGCGTTGATCCAGTAAAGGAATCCACGATGAGTAAAAAAATTTACATAGACGGCAAACCTATCGTTTTCGAAGATGGAAAGACCATGCTCCAGGTCGCGCGAGACAACGGCTTGTACATCCCGACCTTGTGTTACCATAAACGAACGGGACCAGCCAGCATGTGCCGCGTCTGCGTAGTGGAAGTGGAAGGGATGCGCGGCCTTCAGACTTCCTGTTCACTGATGCCGACCGATGGCATGAAGATCACGACGGCTTCACAACGTGTACTCGATGCACGCAAAACGGTCGTAAACTTGCTGTTAGCCAACGGAAATCACGATTGCCTGTCATGCGAGGTCAACGGCGCCTGCGAACTCCAGGATGCGGCATATCATTTGGGTATCGAGACGCCTGCCTTCCTTGTCGAGCAAAATGAGGAACGTGACGCTTCTGCGGCTTTCATCATCCGTGACCCGAACAAGTGTATCCAATGCGGGCGGTGCATTGTTGGATGTAACGAACAAGTGGTAAACGAGGTGCTCGATTTTGGGTACCGCGGCTCGCATACAAATGTCATCTGCGACGCGGACCTGCCAATGGGACTGTCATCCTGTGTCCAATGCGGGGAATGTGTCCAGTTGTGTCCAGTTGGAGCGTTCATTGAAAAGAAAGCGGTGGGAAAGGCGCGGCGGTGGGAGACCCATGCAGTCCGAACCACCTGTCCATACTGCGGAGTCGGCTGTCAACTTGAACTACACGTAAAGGGCGAACAGATCGTCCGTGTGACCGGTGTGGAAGGCGCCGAGCCGAATCAGGGACACCTCTGCGTAAAAGGCCGTTACGGGTACGACTTCATTTATTCGGATGAGCGACTCAAGACTCCGCTGATCCGCGAAGCGAATGGATTCCGTGAAGCCAGTTGGGATGAGGCTCTCGACCTCGTCGCAACAAAATTCCAACAGATCATGCGGGAACACGGGCCGAATGCGCTTGCCGGGGTAAGCAGTGCGAGAAGCATCAACGAAGATTCGTATTACATGCAAAGACTATTCCGGGAGGTGGTGGGCACAAACAACATAGACCATTGTGCCCGTGTCTGACACGCCCCCACAGTTGCCGGTCTGGCAACTACCTTTGGCTCAGGTGCGATGACGAATTCCTTCGGTGAGTTCAAGAACGCAAAACTCTTCTTCCTGATCGGCACGAACATGACCGAAGCCCATCCGGTGGCTTCCTATTTTGTGAAGCAGGCATTGAACAAAGGCGCGAAACTGATCGTCGTTGATCCGAGAAACCATGCGCTGGCCCGCAAAGCGGATATTTTTGCGCAGGTCAAGGTCGGCACGGATGTCGCTTTGCTGAACGGCATCATGTATACCCTGCTCGAGGAAGACCTGTACGACAAGGATTTCGTGGAGGCGAACTGCACGAACTTCGATGAACTCCGTTCCGCGGTCATGCAATACCCGCCTGACAAAGCCGCCAAAATCTCCGGCGTATCGGAAGAGACCATCCGTGAGATGGCGCGCTTGATGGCTTCAGTGAAACCGGGCATGCTATGCTATACGCTTGGACTTACTGAACATACCTCCGGCACGAATAACGTGATCTCTGTCGCGAACCTTCAAATGTTATTGGGCAACTTGGGCGTGGAAAGCGGAGGCGTGAATCCGTTGCGCGGACAAAACAACGTGCAGGGCGCATGTGATATGGGCGCGTTGCCCGGAACTTTCTCCGGCTACCAAAGTGTCACGAACCCGGAAGTCCGGGCCAAGTTTGCCCAAGCCTGGGGCGTGGAAAGTCTCCCTGATAAGCCGGGACTGATGATGCCGGACATGATGTCCGGGCTTATCACAAAGGACGTTCGCGGCTTTTTCATCATGGGTGAAAATTTGGCGGGATCAGAACCGAACATTTCCCATGCAGAGTTCGAACTGGCTTCTGCTGAATTTTTAGTTTGCTGCGACATCTTCATGACCGAAACCACCCGCTTCGCTCATGTCATCCTGCCGTCTGCTTCGTGGGCTGAGAGCGAAGGGACGTATACGAACAGCGAACGCCGCATCAGCCGTGTGCGCAGTATCAAAGAAGCCCCCGGTTTGTCGAAACCCGGCTGGTGGATCATTAAAGAGATTGCCCGGCGGATGGGACATGAATGGGAATCGAACAGCGCGCAGGAAATTTGGGACAACGAAATTTCAGTGTTGACGCCGCTGGTTGCCGGAGTCAAATACGCCCGCCTCGAACAGGACGGCTTGCAGTGGCCCTGCCCAACTCTGGATCACCCCGGTACAAAGTTCCTGCACAAAGGCGGAAAGTTCACACGTGGACAGGGTTTGTTCAAGGGAATTGACTGGACCCCCCCGGCAGAGATCGAAGACAAGGAATATCCCTTCATGTTAAGTACCGGGCGGCGGCTGGTCCACTATCACACCCGCACGCAAACCGCGAGGGCGGGTCTCGATCAGATGTCACCAGAGGAAACCGTGGACATTTCCCCGGACGATGCGAACATCCTCGGCATCGCCGACAGTGAATACGTCCGGGTCAGTTCGCGGCGCGGGTCCGTGAAAGTCCGAGCCAGAGTCACCGAGGAAGTGCCGAAAGGATTGTTATGGATGGCATTCCACTTCCGTGAAGGAAACGCGAATTGGCTCACAAATAATGCGGGCGACACGATCACCAAGACGCCCGAATACAAAGCCTGCGCTGTAAAGATCGAAAAGATCAAATAACGATCTGCCTCAAACCGAACCGCGCTGACTCAATCTGAGATAAAACGACTGCCACTCAAAAGCGGCAGTCGTTTGGACTCAATCAGGGAGCAATTGATTCGAGTTCATCTGAATCATCGGGAAACTATATCTCATCCTTGGCAATGAGCATAAACTAGGGCTTCCAAAGGAACCATTAAAACGAAAGCTGCCGGATAAACGTCAGACCGCCGATTTTTTTTCATAATATCCACCCACTGCACAAGATTTACAATACACTTTTCCTTCGATAATCATTTCACGCTCGTTGATAATTTCTTCGCCGCAACGTTCGCAATTGGTTCGTTTTCCAGAATGTGAAATTACCTCATCCAAAGAGAGGTTCAATATCACTTCCTGGATGTTCATCAATTCTTCATCCGGCATCGTTTGATAGGCTTGCATTTGTGCAAAATAATGTCGTTTTTCCCCCGGCGCATACTCGTTTGCACGGACTCGTATATCCAAGTTCGGCGCAATACGAAAAGCCAGACCTGTCCGAATGTTTACGAATGTCGCGGCGATCTTGCCGTAATCTTCAACGCGTAATGTGCGATGACCGACGGTGCATTTCGTAACCGCGATAACCCCATCGATGAAACAACCGTCCGTTTCGGAGATGACGAGAAGATGCTTATGGCGCAGGGAAACTTCCAACCCGAGAACAGCCATCCCCTTGAGTCCGAAGCGCACGCCGAGAATCTGTCGTGGACAGAGATGGTTGTGGTCACGAGACGCAATATCCAGGAACGGCTGTAAATCCATTATCTTCTCCGATCAATGCTGGGAACGTGACGCTCATTATATTCTTTTTATGTGGTCAGCCGCCTTCCTTGTAAAATCGTTGAAACTACCGTAGAATTCGCCCATGACGCCCTCCCTGAATCAAGAATCGATAGATAGACAACTTGTGGAAGAATGGGCAGGCAAACCTGCTCCGCTGTTGGGGGTCCTGCATGCCTTTCATGACCGCGATGGATACATTTCCGAATCCGCGATGCGGGCGATCTCAAAGGGATTGCGTCAGCCGCTCGCCGACTTGTTCGGCACAGTCACCTTTTATCACCACCTCAGCCGTGAGACGGACGGGTTGAACAAGCCTCGCGTCTGTACTGGACCTGTGTGCAGTTTACAAGGCGGGAACGAATGTCTTTCCGCGTTGGTAGAGAAAGGCGCAACGCCGATGCCGTGCGCGGGTCGCTGTGACGAGCCCGTGCCGGTGCTGGTCGGTCATGAGCAATTTGTGGGCGATGCAAAAGGGAATCTGGTTCGTAAACAAACTCCGTTACCCCCCGCGAACCCGGGGAATATCGAAGAATGTGTGTTTTCAAATATTCGTGAACCGGAAAGAAATATATTAGCCGGTTATAAAAGAACAGGCGGGTATGAGGGTCTGACGCGCGCTATTAAAGAGATGACACCCAAAAGCGTCATCGAGCATGTCAAAGCTAGTAAACTCGCCGGGCGCGGCGGCGCGGCGTTTCCCACCGGTCAAAAATGGGACGCAGTTGCAAAAGCATCGGGAACTCCAAAATCGATCGTTTGCAACGCCGACGAGGGCGAGCCGGGTTGTTTCAAAGACCGCGCCATCATGGATTACGATCCGTTCGCGGTGATCGAGGGAATGACGGTGGCGGCATACGCAACCGGCGCAACACGCGGTTTTATTTATCTGCGATACGAATATCCCGATACAAATACGGTCTTAGAAAAAGCAATTGCAGAGGCATATTCAGCAAACCTGCTGGGCAAAAATATCCTCGGGGCAAATTTCGATTTCGATCTGTACGTCCGTCGCGGCGGCGGCGCATACATCTGCGGCGAAGAAGGTTCACTGCTCAACAGCCTCGAAGGCAAACACCCCTTTCCGCGCAACCGTCCTCCGTTCCCGGTCACACACGGGTTTGAAAATTTGCCCACAGCAGTCAACAATGTGGAAACGCTCGCGGCGGTGGCGCAGATCATGCGGCATGAACCCGAGTGGTACGTCAACCTTGGCTTGAATGGAAACGCCGGTACGAAAGTCGTCAGCATCTCCGGGGATGTTCAACGCCCCGGCAACTACGAAGTCCCATTCGGACTCCCGCTTCGCACCCTGATTTATGATTGGGCTGGCGGACCCCAGCCGGGCCGCGCCATTCAAGCGGTGACCATGGCGGGACTCTCCGGCGGATTTTTGTCCGGTGATGATATCGACACCGCCACGGTGGACGAGCCGAGCATCCGCAGTAAAGGTTCCATGCTGGGCGCGGCAGGCATGATCGTGTTCGACGACAGCCGCGACATGGTGGCGGCGACGCACAACGCCATGGAATTTTTCGCGCACGAATCGTGCGGAAAATGTTTCCCGTGCCGCATCGGCACACAGCGGCTGACAGAACGCCTCAACGGCGATGGACCAAATGAAATGAAGGTCTGGCTTGCTGAAGTGGAGGATCTGAACGCGGCGATGAAATCGGTCAGCGCGTGCGGGCTGGGCATGGCGGCTCCGCTGGTTGTTGAGAGCCTGATCAAATATTTCCCCGAGCAGGTCGCAGCGCACGTGGAGAAGAGGTAAACCGTGAGCGAAAACACGATCCTGCTGGACGGAAACGAAGTGACCTTCACGCCGGGTGAGACAATCTATGAGATCGCGCAGCGGCAGGAAACATTCATCCCGACCCTGTGCTACGACCCGCGCCTCAAATCCTTCGGTTCGTGCCGTTTGTGCGTTGTGGATATCAAAGAGATGAAGAACCCCGTCGCTTCATGCACCACCGCCGCAACACCCGGCATGGAAGTGAGTACGAGCAACGAACGCGTCGAAAAATTCCGCAAGACACTGTTGGAAATGGTCGTTTCTGAAAACCGTGAATTGGAAGTCTCGCCATTGCGAAGCATCGCCTCGCAGGAATTGACCGTGCTCGTCGAAAAATACGATGCACATAACGGTCGCTTCAAAGGCGCACACTCTGGTCACAGCAAACTGGATGACAAAAACCCCTTCCTTTTGCGGGATTACGACTTGTGTATTTCATGTTATCGTTGCGTACGCGTATGCGCCGAGCAGGAAGGCGACCACGCTATCAGCGTGATGAATCGCGGGTTCCACACCCAGATCACCACAGAGTTCAATGGTGACTTACGCGATTCAGCCTGCACCTTCTGCGGTCAGTGCGTGCAAACCTGCCCCACTGGAGCGTTAGGCGATAAAAAAGCATTAAAAAACGAATCCATTCTTGCCAAAGTGTAAGAGGCAGGGAAGAAAGGAGCAAAGAACATGGCTATGATTTCAATGCAAGATATTCGTGAGTTGCCGCTTATAGAATTAGGAGTTCAAAAGACTCGCACAATCTGCGGCTATTGTGGTGTTGGTTGTTCAGTAGATGTTTTATCGAAAGATAATCGCATCCTCGGCATCCAACCCGCGATGGATGGTCCCGCAAACCTCGGCGCGTTATGCGTCAAGGGACAGTTCGCCTACGATTATGTCCATCATCCAGACCGTTTGAAGAAACCATTGGTTCGCCGTGACGATGGAAAACTGCACGAGACGACTTGGGAAGAAGCGATTCAGGTCGCAGCGGATGGGTTCCGCAACGTTGCCCAAAAATATGGGCGCGAAGCGATCTACGGCGTTGCCAGTGGACGAACTCCCACAGAAGCCGATTACCTGATGCAGAAGTTCATCCGGGCGGGCTTCGGCACTCACAACATCGATAACTGTTCGCGTGCCTGACACGCCCCAACCGTCGCCGGTCTGGCGACAACCTTGGGACGCGGCGCCATGTCAAATCCATTGTCCGACCTCGAAAAGGCGGATGTGTATTTCTGCATCGGCACCAACATGACGGAATGCCACCCTGTGGCGGCGACCCGCTTGAAGAAAGCGTTGGCGCGCGGCGCGAAGTTGATCGTCGCCGATCCGCGTTACATCAAGCTGGCTGAATTGTCGCATTTATACCTGCCCTTGCGCGTGGGTACCGATGTCGCTTTGCTCCTCGGCATGGCGCACGTCATTGTGCGTGAAAACCTGATCGATCATAAATTCGTCGCGGAGCGGACCTCGGGTATCGAAGAATACATCGAACACGTCAAGAAGTTCACTCCCGAATGGGCGGCAGAGATCACGGGCGTGCCGGCAAAAGATATCGAAACAGCCGCAATCTGGTATGGAAGCGCAGACAAAGCGTCCATTTATTACACGCTGGGAATCACCGAGCACATCTGCGGCGTGGATAACGTCCAAAGTTTAAGCAATCTCGCGTTGATGACCGGTCATCTCGGTCGCGAAGGATGCGGAATCAACCCGTTGCGCGGGCAGAACAACATCCAGGGCGCGGGAGATGCAGGCGCGGCGCCGGGCGATTATCCCGGCTATCAAAGGGTAACCATTCCTGAACATCGCGAGAAGTTCCAAAAATTATATGGGCGCGAGTTGGACCCAGAGCGCGGCATCACAAAGGTCACCGCTTTGGAGATGTGCGGCAAGGGCATTCACGCGATGTTGATCGACGGTGAAAATACGCTGATCTCCGACCCCGACCGTGAACACACGGAACATGCCTTGCATGAACTCGATCACCTGGTTGTGATCGATATCTTCCTCACCGAAACTGCGGAGATGGCGGATGTAGTTTTGCCTGCCGCTTCCTGGGCTGAAACGGATGGAACCTTAACCAATACCGAACGCCGCATTCAACGTGTGCGTGCGGCTGTCAGCCCGGTTGGAGAAGCCAAACCCGATTGGGAGATCCTGAGCATGTTGGCAAATGCGATGAGCATCCCCGGCTTCGAATATGATTCGCCGAAGGAAGTCTTCAACGAATTGTGCAGCGTCGCGCCGATATACGCCGGTGTGGATTGGGACATGATCGATTCAGGTCAATACCAATGGCCCGTTCCATACAAGGGACATCCCGGTACCCCGCGCTTGCATGAAGACGGTTTCATCAATGGCAAAGCGCTCTTCCGTGTGATCGGCTTCCGCGACCCCGCCGAAGTGGTGGATGAGGAATATCCGGTCTGGCTGACAACGGGCCGCCGACTGAACAATTATCATACGCGCACGCAAACCGGGCGTTCGGCTGGCATCGATTATCTCGCGCCGGAAGAATACTTGGAAGTCCATCCCGATAACGTCCAAAAGTGGGGGCTGACGGATGGCGGTTGGGCGAGGGTGACAAGCCGCCGTGGTGACATTAAGATCAAAGTGAAAGCCACGCCGCGTTCGCCGAAAGGCACAGTCTTTGCCAGTTTTAGTTTTGCTGAAACTCCTGTCAATGTCCTCACCGGTTCAGGATATGATCCCACCACGCAAACCGCAGAATTAAAAGTCTGCACCGTTCGCGTTGAACCTGCATAAATGATGTTATGTCACCCTGAGCGCCAGCGAAGGGTCTCTACCTAAATTTCAAAGACTCTTCGCTCCGCTCATTTTGTCCCGATGTCCTTCGGGAGAATGACATTGCCAAAGGTACACATGACAAGATTCAACAAAACAAAGCAATCGATTTGGACAGTCGAAAATAACCATATCACGCGCAAGAAAGACGTACTTGCCACCGAAGAGCCGCTTGAAATCCTGTTGCGCGCCGGCGAGGAACAACGCACGCTGGCGATCACCATGCGTACGCCTGGCAACGATTACGACCTGGCGGCTGGATTCCTTTACAACGAGGGGATCATTCACAGCAAAGCCGACTTTACGAACATGACCTATTGCGTGGACGGCAACCAGCAGGAATACAACTCGCTTCGCGTCCAACTTACGGTTGATTCAATGCCCCATCTTCATCAACTCGAACGGCATTTCTTCACCAACAGCGCCTGCGGTGTATGCGGGACAACCATGCTCGATGACCTCAGCGAGCGAAACATCCCCACGATCCCCGCGGGACCGGTTGTGGACCCATCGCTCATCACCTCCCTGCCCGATAAACTGAGACAATCGCAAGCTCTGTTCGAATCCACCGGCGGACTCCACGCCGCCGCATTATTCGACCTCGATGGAAACCTGCTCGCCCTGCGCGAAGACGTGGGCCGCCATAACGCTCTCGATAAACTGATCGGATGGGGATTGTTGAATGACCAACTTCCGTTCCACAACAAAGTGCTGATGGTCAGTGGGCGCGCAAGTTATGAACTACTGCAAAAAAGTTTCGTAGCGGGCGTGCCGGTCTTCTGCGCAGTCTCCGCGCCGAGCAGTCTCGCCGTAAATGTGGCCGAACGATTCGGCATGACGCTCATCGGCTTCCTGCGCGGGAACAGGTTCAACGTCTACACAGGCATCGAACGCATCAAGTCGATGGAACCCGCGCTGGCGAATTAATAATCTCCATAAATTAAATTCAGATCACTGCCGCCACTGGTTCGCGCGGATGTTCTTCTCCGCCTTCATGACGGTTTCAAGAATGCGCGCCGCGCGCGTTTCGGGCTTCTTCGCGTTGGAAATCCATTCGAGAATCCCGCGCTTTACGGAACGCGGAAATTCATCGAAATATTTCCTTGCGGTTTTATTCTTTGAAAAGGCTTTTGCGAGGTCAGGCGGAATCTTCAACTCTTCCACGTCATCTAGCGCATTCCACGAACCGTCTTGTTTTGCAGCTTCTATTTTTGCGAGACCGGCAGGAGTCATCAGCCCTGCTTGAATCAACTTCTCCACACGCGCTTTGTTGGTTTTTGCCCAACCCGAACCTTTCTTGCGGGGAGCAAACCACAGCATGGATCTTTCATCGTCGAGTTTGTTGCCCTTGCTGTCCACCCAGC
>Ga0209172_10007085_pt1 | contig 11857 bp, 12 predicted proteins | sample LarsenN4metaG_FD_184113 | JGI IMG/M metagenome (GOLD analysis project Ga0209172, IMG submission 184113) | Hot spring sediment bacterial and archeal communities from British Columbia, Canada, to study Microbial Dark Matter (Phase II) - Larsen... ... | reverse complement strand
CACGGTACAAAAGTGGAGGCAGCCGCCCAGCGAGCCAAAGACAAATTTTGAAGTTTGTAACAAAATTCACCTCCATTTTTTTTCTTAAAAAATTGATTATCAATAAATATAAATTTCCTTTTTGTCTATTCCAAATTTCAAAAGGTGGCAATGTTTTTGCAAAAACTGTCGCTTATTTTGCATCATGGAAAAAAGTCGCCTTTTGAAATTGCTGCGCAGCCTCTCGAAAGAAGAACTGCGCGGGCTGAAAAAATTCGTCCGCAATCCCTTTTTCAACCAGCGCAGCGAGGTCCCTGCCCTGCTCGACATGTTGGAAAAATCGCTGAAAACAGGGCGCGATTTGCCCGGCAAAGAACAGGCTTACCGCCAGATTTTTGCCCGCCGGCTCAACGACGAACAGGCGCTGGAATCAAGATCCGCCACGCCCTTCGACGACCACCGCGTGCGCATGGCCATGAGTTTTCTCTACCAACTCGCCGGCCAATTCCTCGCCGTGCAGGATTTTCTGAACGACCGACCGCAGTACCAGCGCCGACTCGCTTCCATTTTTCGGCGGCGGCATTTGCCCGAACAATTCGCCAAAACCAGCGACGAAGCCATCGCCACACAAGAGCGCCAGCCCCTGCGCGATGCTGCTTTTTTCGAGGAAAACTATCAGATTCTGTTGGAAAAACACCGCTTCGCCGTCGAGTCGCAAAACTTTGAAAACCTCGATTTCCAGGAACTCTCCGATCGGCTCGACCATGCTTTTCTCGCCCGAAAACTTTGGCAGTCCTGTTTCATGCTGGCGCATCAGTCGGTCTCCAAAGCGAATTACCGATTCGGCCTGTTGGATGCAGTTTTGGCACATATCGAACAAACGAAAGCGCTCGACATTCCCGCGATTTCAATTTATTACTACTGCTACCGCGCTCTCACGAATCCGGCGGAAAAAACTCATTTTCAACATTTTAAAATCCTCCTGACACGGCACGGCGAACTCTTTCCGGCGGAAGAACTGCGCGACCTCTACATCCTCGCCATCAACTTTTGCATTCGCCAGTACAATGCCGGGAATCAGGATTTTTTGGCCGAGCAGTTTGAACTCTACCGGGAAGGTTTTTCCCAAAAATACTTTCTCTCAGACGGCGCTTTGTCGCGCTACACCTACCAAAACGCCGCCACTATCGGCCTCGTCCTGCACGAATTGGAATGGGTGGAAACGTTCATTCACGAATATCGCCCGGCTTTGAAAGAGGAGCACCGCGAGAGCCTTTTTAGTTTCAATCTCGCCCGGCTGGAATACCAGCGCCGCGACTTGGGCAAGGCGCTGCAACTGCTCCAAAAAGCCGAGTACAAAGACCTCATGCTTAGCCTCGCGGCCAAAACTTTGCAGTTGAAAATCTTTTACGAGTTGCAGGAATTCGACCTGCTGGAGTCGCACTTGCAGGCCATTCGCGCCTTCATTCGCCGAAAAAATATGGCTCGCTACCAATTGGAAAACTACCTGAACACAGTGAATTTCGCACAGAAACTACTGGAAACCAACTTGTTCGACAAAGAGGCGAAACTCGCGTTGCGGCGGGAAATCGAAGCGACCAAAACAGTAGCAGAAAAAGAATGGCTGCTAAAAGTCGTGAGTGGAGAGTCGTAATCTATTTCTTTTTTGTTCGCTTTTTGGGCTTTTCTTCCTCAAACGACACGTTCCAGTAAATTTCTTTCAACGGCAATTTAACTCCCAGCGAAAGCAACTCAATCTCCGCGTCCAAACCTTCGGCGGCTTCGTTGATGAACCATTTGCCGTCTTGCTTCACGAAAGTCTCTACGCGGGGAGCATTTTGAGACACCAGGACATATTCTTCCAATGAAAGCAGGGTTCGGTAGCGGGCAAATTTTTCACCCCGGTCGTAAGATTCGTTGCCATCGGAAAGCACTTCGACAATAAGCGTGGGATTCAGCAAAAGACCGACGGGGTGTTCGATGGAGAAATTGGCTTTGCCGACAACCACAGCCGCATCGGGCATCACGCCTCTATTGAAAACAGGCAAGTAAATGCGGATGTCGCTGTTGAAAACCAAGTGATTTTTCTTTGCTTCATCAATTTTTTGAATCAAAACATGGACAACCCTTGCTTTGATAAGGCTGTGAATAGGAGTTCCGCCTGCCATAGGTATCAGTTTCCCGTTATCGAATTCGTGGTTTATCAATGAGTTCTCCTCCATTGCGAGGTACTCCTCAATGGTATAAAGCCGCCCCTCCGGTTTGTCTTTCTTTGTTGGAGAATTTGGCGAAACCGCCGTTTGTCCATTCATGATCTGAATTTTTGCGCAAGTTAAAACTTTTCCGCCACCTCAAACCCCTCAAACCTTCTTTCGTACCATCGTCAATATCGTCGCCACCGCCACCGTCTCGCCCGTTTCGTCGTAAACGTCCACGAGCCATTTGACGATGCCGCGCGGGATGGCCGCCACGCCTTCTTTCGAGGCGTCGCTTTCCTGTTCGATTTTTTCCTTCACTGTGAGTTTCACGCCAATCGTCATGCCGGGATAGACGGGTTTGGTGAAACGACATTCGTCCAAGCCGTAATTGAGCAAAACCGGGCCTTTTTTCGCGTCCACGAACAAGCCGGCGGCTTTGGACAAAACGAAATATCCATGCGCCACGCGGCGGGTGAAAGGCGTGCCTTCGAGCGCCGTTTCGTCCATGTGCGCGTAAAAATTGTCGCCGCTGACGTTGGCGAAATTGTGTATATCCGCCTCAGAGACAGTGTGTTTCGCCGTGATGAGCGTTTCGCCGACGAACAAATCCTCGAAGTGTTTTTTGAACGGGTGAACGGGCGTTTCAGTTTGCTGGCCGCCGACTTGGTACTGGTTCGTCACTGCCGTCAGGTCGGTCGGGTGGCCCTGAATGGCCGTACGCTGGAGGTAGTGCAACACGCCGCGCATCCCGCCCATTTCCTCGCCGCCGCCTGCGCGACCGGGGCCGCCATGCACGAGCAAAGGCATCGGCGAGCCGTGGCCGGTGCTTTCCTTCGCGGAAGTTCGGTTCAAAATATGGATACGCCCATGAAATGCCGCCGCTTCGAGTACGTATTCGCGCATCGTTTTCGGCTCGAACGTGCAAATCGTGGAGACGAGCGAACCTTTGCCCATGTTCGCCAGTTCGATGGCCTCGCTCATTGATTTATAGGGCATTAGCGTGGAAACGGGGCCGAAACACTCCGTCTCATGGGTCAGTTTTTTGGAAAAAGGTTTGTCGTTCAAAAGCAAAATCGGCGGCAAAAACGCGCCTTTTTCCCGCTCTGCGCCGACCACCTCGAAGGCTTCCAAATCGCCGACAACGACGGGGGTTTCCTTTGTGAGCAGAGCCAGTTTTTCCTGAACACGGGCAAGTTGCTGGCGATTGATGAGCGCCCCCATGCGAACGCCTTCCACCGCCGGGTCGCCGATGACGGTTTTTGCCAACTCTTTTGACAAGGCTTTTTGAACTTCGTCGAGCAAGTTTTCAGGAACAATAATGCGCCGAATCGCCGTGCATTTTTGCCCCGCTTTGGTCACGATTTCGCGGCGACATTCTTTGATAAAAAGGTCGAATTCGGGCGTTCCCGGCACGGCGTCTTCACCCAAAATGGCGGCATTCAAAGAGTCGGCTTCCATTGTGAACGGCACTGAATGTTCAATGATGGCGGGATGTGCGCGGAGTTTACGCCCCGTCTCCGCCGAGCCGGTGAAGGTCACAACGTCCTGACTTTGAACGAAATCGAGGATGCCGCGCCCTGCGCCGACGACGAGTTGCAACGCGCCTTCCGGCAAAATGCCCGAGGCGATGATGTCGCGCACCATCGCCTCGGTCAAAAACGAGGTTTGTTCGCTGGGTTTCACCACCGCCGGCACACCCGCCATGAGGTTGACGGCGATTTTTTCCAGCATCCCCCAAATCGGGAAATTGAAAGCGTTGATGTGGACGGCCACGCCGCGTTTCGGCACAAGGATGTGGTGGCCGATGAAGGTGTTTTCTTTCGAGAGCCGCACCGTTTCGCCCTCGACGTAGTAGGTTTCGTTGGGAAAACGCCGCCGCAAACTGCTGTTAGCGAACAGGTTGCCGATGCCGCCCTCGATGTCCACCCACGAATCCACGCGGGTCGCGCCGGTCATGTGCGAGACTTGGTAGTATTTTTCTTTCCGCTCTAACAGATAGAGCGCCAATGCTTTGAGCATCCGCCCGCGCTCGTGGAAGGTCATGTGGCGCAGTGCAGGGTTGCCGGTTTTGCGGCCGTAGTCGAGGATGGCGGCGTAGTCCAGGCCCTCGCTGCTGGCAGTGCTGATGAGTTCACCCGTGAGGGCGTGGTATTGTGGGATGCCGTCGTCCCGAGTACTCGGGAGCGTCCATTGGCCGAGGACGTAGTTTTGAAGTTGTTGCATGGTGGAGAAGGTTAGAGAGCGGTTTGGGATTGGGTGGGCAAAGGTAGGGTGAGCGATGTTCAAAGGGAGGCGAGCATTTCCAAAAATTCTTCGGCCTGCATTGTTTTGACAAGGAGAAAAGAGATTTGTGACAAAACCTTAAAATGCTTATCGTTGGTGACGATAAAATCGGCATTTCCGGCAACTGCCAAGTCCACGAACTTGTCGTCATCGGGGTCGTTGACAATGAGTTTCCAGTGATAATGTGGCACGATTAGTTCAGCATTTTGAAGAGAAACCAGCAATCGCAAAACATCTCGAACCGTCTCACGGTCGTAGCGCTGGCCGATAATTTCGTCATACTCGGTGACTACTTCGTTGCTAAGCAAGAGGGTAAAACGTCCGGCTAAGAGCGCATCAAAAATTGGTGCGTGTTCCGAAAAAGGGGAGAGCGAAACCAAAAACATATTGGTATCCAACACGATGCGCATGACTTACTGATTTTCGTCATCGAGCCATTGCTGCATTGTTTCCTGCGTGTAGCCGCGTTCCTGCCAGATTTTTCCTGCGCGCTGGCGAATACGCCCGGCAAAAAAAGCGGCCAGCACCTTTTTCAGTTCTTGCATTTCTTCCTCCTTCAAGTCGTAGGCATACAACTTCAGAAGTTCGAGTTGCACATTGGTGAGCGGCGGACTGGGCTGGACTGCAGACATATTGATTGAAATTTTGGACAAAAATAAGGAGTTTTTTCAAAATCTTGTTGACAGCACTCACCCCCTATACACCTCCAACACATCCGCCCGAATCCGGTATTTGCAACCCCTCGCTTTGTCGCGGACGACTTGTTGTCCTACAAAATCAAGCACGGATGGACGCTCGGAAAGGGGTAAGCCGGTGCGAGATTCCCAATGCTCTTCTCGCGGCACAAAAATAAACGACACCGTGTCGCCGCCGCCAAATTCCCAGTCGAACACGAGCCGGGTTTTACCCCTGACGTAAGTGACCGTGCCACCACGAGGGTACTCGGCGTATTCGAGCCGGGCATCAGTGGAAGGCGGGTTTTTAAGAATGAGTTCCACGCGGATATGTTCGACAAAATCTTCATCGAGTTCGAGCCATTCGATGATTTCGGCTTTGGATTTTCCTGCCTCAAGATGTTTGCGGACGAGGTCGGCGAGCCATTCGCGTCGGGATTTTTCAACCAGTTCTGCCTTGTGTTTTTCAAAATATTCCTCCGCCAGTTTTTTGCCTTCGGCTTGTGCCACTTCGTTGGCTTTTTTGGCCGATTCCAGCTCTTGCCGGGCTGCTTCGCGGTCGGCAGCAGCATTTTCTTTGATAACATCGGCGGCGGCGAGGGCATCTTTGTAGGCTTGTTCGATGAGTTGCGCGAATTGCTCTTGCTTCATTTTCAAAACCTGATTTTGACAAAAATACTACCCACGATGAGCGCGAAAAACACAAAAATCATCCCGACCATGTAGGCCGTCCCGATGCCGGGACCTTGCTGGCTGTGCGCGCCGAGGCCTTTTTCGAGGACATAGTGGCCGCCAAAAACACAGACAATCCAGACCCTCAGGAGGAGCCAGTTTTTCTCAACGCTGGGAAAATACCAAAGCGCGAAAGTCAGCAACGCGGCCAGCGGAACGAAAAACCACAGGTGTTCCAGCCGGTCGTCAATGGCTTTCACGGGCGGCACGTTGGCTTTGGCTATCAGGCTGACGATGCCGTAGAGTGCGAGCCAAATTAGTTCGGGACCGATGAGAAAACGGGACATAAGGTTTGGTTGAGAGTGGTTGAGACGGGTTGATTTTCAGGGAAATATCAAATTTGATAAACCCTTGTCAACCTTTATCAACCCTGTTTATGACAAAATTTTCGACACTTTTTTCAAGGCCTCCCTGAAAGCGACCGAGTGCATTTCTTTCTCCGCCCAGTTGAGCGGATGCAGCAAACTTTCGTCGTTCAGGCGCGGGTTGCCGAACAAGCCCCACATCCGCAGCACGTCCACGGATTTTCTGAAATAAACCGCGTCGTCGTCGTTCAGGCATTTCAAAATCCAGGCGCGCACCGCCCCGCTGTCGGGCATTTTGGCGAACGTGTTGAACACGTAATCGCGCCAGTAAGCGTCGGGGTTAGGCAGCAAACCAATCAGAATTTCGACACTTTTCTCGTTTCGGTAATTTTCCCACAACACCCGCGCGGCCTCTTGTTTGTCCCGGTCGTTGCCATAAGCGCCGAGTTCGAGCCATTCAGTTTCGGTTTCCGGCGTTTTTCGGGCGGGTTCTTGTTTTTCTTCTGTGATTTTTTCAGAAAAAGCCTCCTCCGGTTCGGGTTCTTCAATGCCGTGCAAACGGTTTTTGATGTCGCGCAACACTTTGGCGGGAATCGCCCATTCAGGAATATCGCTGCGGTGCAAACACTGTTCAAAAGAGATAAAACCCAGAAAAACCAGCCCGTCGCGGAAGTTTTGCCGACCGTAATCCACGCCAAAATCGCGCATGATGACAAAGTCGCTGACATGGTAATCGCCGTCTTCCCATATCGGCGGACTGATGAAAGAGGGGTATTCAATTAATTGAAAATGAGATTCGTAGAGCGTTTCGTCTTTTCGCTCGAAGGCTTTTTGAAGTTGCGCCAACACCTGTTTTCGCGTTTCCAAACCGGGCAAAGGCATGAGCGGGCCATAAAACCAAAAGTCGCTGAACAGTTGCGGCCACACCTTGCCCGCCGTGCCGTACTGACCCGAAATATCCTTGAAAAACAGGCCTTCTGCGCCGACTTCCAACGCCCAGCGATAGGTGTCGCTGATTTTTACCGCGTACTCGTATTGCCGCGACTCGATGAGCCAGGGTTGCAGATTCTGCCAAAAATCGCAGCACAAACGGGCGGCGTCCGGCAAACTGCCGTACATCTCCTGCGCGAGCGGGACAATTTGCCGGAACAGCATGATGCGCTCGTCCAAAGGCTCTTCCGAGAGCGCGTCGAAGGTTTCGAGCAGTTCGGGGATAGTCCAGTTTTTTTCAGCGCCGTTGCCTGTTTGGCGGACGGTAGTTCCTTCTATTTGAATCACTTGGAAAAATTTTCAGGTGTTTGAAAAAATTTGCCGGAAAAGAAACCTAAGCAGCGTCGGGTAGCCGATGAGCGCTGCCGCCACGCCAAAAATGCCGAACACGACCGGGAAAATCCAGGCATCCACGCCGTTGAGCGTCGCCTGATTCGGGTCGTCGGGCAGGTACCAAATCGTCACAATTTCGCCGACTTGATGTGAGACGGGCGTGGTGTAGGTTTGAGAATAATACAGTTTTTGCTCGCCGTTGGCTGTGAAAAACTGCACGACTGGCGCCAGCGAGGTGGTGCGTGACTCCAAACCCCGGCGCGGTTTGGGAACGTTTTCGACGACGACGCCCTGCGTTTGTACGCCGTTGCGGACGATGCGGTAGGTGGATTGCCAGTGGTTCCAGGCGATGACGAGGAACAAGGTGCCGACGAAGGCGAACATCCCGCTGAAGCCGAGCCAGATTTTGTCTCCGAATTCCATTAATTATTGACGTTCAAGATGTTCGATTAATTTCAAAAGCCCGTCGCGATGGGTCGCTTTTTTCATAAACTCCGGCAAACGGTTGACCATCGCGCTGTTTTTCCGAATCGAATTGCGCGGGTCAATGCCGCGTTCGCGCAATTTCGCCGCGATGTATTGGCGCAGCAAACCTAAATGCTCGTAGTTGTAGGCCCAAAACAAGTCGTCGCGAAATTCTTTTTGCAGCCACAGTGGCAGACCGAACACGGGGTCGGTTTTGCGGCCTTCGTGGAAGAAATGTTTGGAAATGTGCGCCTCGTATTCGCAATCGTCGCCGCACTCGTTGCAGTGCATCGCGAGTTTTTGCCACTGGCCGTCCCAGGGAGCAGAGCGTTGCAGGGAGGCGTGACATTCGCGGCATTTGACCGACACGAAGGCCGTCGCCGCGCCGTACCAACGACCGGGTTTCTCGACGTGAAAACAGGCCGTGCATACCAGCCGCCATTCCACGCCCTGAAGATTGCCGTGTTTCGGAAAATTATCCCCAACGGGATTGACGTGCGCCTTGCCCGTGCATTTGGGGCAATGGACGACAAAATGCGTAGCGAAGTCACCCAATTCGGTACCAGTGTCAGCGAAACGCTGGAGGTCGTTCATAGATCTTTTTGCTTTTTGATAGCGCTGAAAGTCTTTTTTTCTGTGTGGTAAAGGCCTGAAACATAACCTTTTGGCTCCACCAGACCTGAATCGTTCTCGTTCGGTTGGGCATCGAAATATGGAAAATGGTAGTGAACGGCAAGCCCGTCTTTCTCATCTGTTTCAAAGCCGACCATTTGGTTCGGTTCCAGGTAAAAGGGTTGGGGAAGATTTTTTTCTGCCCAGATTTTGGCTTGCCGATAGGCGTCTTCTCTGTCGGCAGCGCCTCGTCTCGACATCGGATTGACCTCCCAATGAGCCATCAGCGTCGCGACGGACACCTCTTTACGGTACTCCAAATTCAAGGACATGATTTTTTCCTGCTCCTGCCAGCCCGTCTCGGTTTTCCAGTGGCCGTGCGGGATGATGTCGCCAAACTTTTGACCATAGGCAGAAGGTTCCATCATTTCAATCCAAATGCTGGTCGGAGTATTTTTTGCGTCGAGTGCCGATTTTATTTTTGTCAAAACTTGCCCGCGCGTTGCAGCATCGGGTTCGGTGAAAATTAAAATATAAGCAGCAGGCTCTATCACGCCGACCGAAAAATTTTCCAAACCCTTATTTTTCAACAATTTGAACAAATCGCGGGCCTGTGCGACGTCATTTTTCGCTGTCTCGAAAGCAGTTTGAACCTCCTCGTTCGTCAGCCCCAAGTCGGGCGAATCTTTTTTCCAAAACAGCACAAACTGAACTTCCGGGTCGGATTTTTCGGCAACAAGCGCCGTTTTTTTGCCGCGATACATATCCATCACGTTGAAATTCAGGTTGGAATGTAACACCTCGAACTGGCCGGGGAATTGTATCTCCAGCCAAGTTTCGATGTTGTCGGGAGCAGGCTTTTTTTTGAAACAACCGAAAAAGGAAAACATGGCGAGGCTGCAAAAAATGAAAAACGAAGCAGGTTTGAAGCAGTTCATCATCATCGAAACGTGCCGCTTTTGCCAAAAATAATGAACGCCAAAAGCATCAGGCCATAGCCCAGCAAGGGGAGAGCCGGTATCCAGGCGAGTGTAGTGGCAAGGCCTGTTTTTCCGATGGAATGGAGGTAAAAACACAAACCGACCCATGCCGACATGGCCAGTACCATCAAGGTCAGGGGGCCATTGCTGGACGACGATTGTTTGAAAAAATCGCTAATCAGGAAAAAAATAGCCACCAAAATACCAACACAGTCGGCGGCGATAGCAAGTTTGAAAGACCAGGCCATATTACGATAGGTTGTAAATTTATTTTCAAAACAGAGAAATCAGACCTGCTCCCATTGGCTGAGATACCGCAGGTGATAGAAATTTCCGGCCGATTCATTTGTTGCAATGGAGCCATGCAAACCTAAGTTGTCGGTTTGAAAAGTTGCTACTGTTCGGGGCAATTCTTCATGAATCCTGAACTTTCCGAAAGTTGGCAACTTTCGGAAAGTTCAACGCTCTTCCGGCCCGAAATTTGCCTCCCACAAAAAATATATTTTTACCCAAAAAGCGACACAATCCGCTTTTCCTCCCACCCGTTGCTGACAAAACTCGAACTTTTGAGCGTTCACGTTACATAAATGTTCGAGCGCGTCAGAAGGCCCGCCGACGAACCAATTCCCGATTTTTTCATTCGCCTAATCCTTCCCAACGACATGACTTTCTGCTACTTGCGTTGTGCCCGGCTGTTGCCGGTTTTGTTTTTCATCTTCATTGCAAACACTTTAGCGGCTCAATGCCCCCGCCCCGAACTCCTTTCCGCCGGGCAAATTACCGACTCCACCGCTCTGCTCACCTGGACGGACGTGAGCGACCAGTACGAAATTGAACTTCGCGAGAGTGGCCAGCCTTTCACCGGAACGGCCACGCATTTTGTCAGCGGCAACCCGCCCCTGCTCGTCAGTGGCCTCACGCCGGGGCAAAACTATCGCTTTCAAGTCCGCGCAATTTGCACGGACACAAGTGATTGGAGTTTTCCGCGCAGTTTTGTTACTGACCTGAACAATGCCCGCCCTTGCCCGCTTAACTTCGATTTGCGCGACACTTCCTGCGCGAGCGGCAGCCAGTTTTTCAAAGTTCACACGGACGATGCGCCAGGTATTTCGCTGGGAAATGATGTCTCGTTGCAAGGCATTCGGGTGATGCTCGAACACCCCTGGCGTTCGGATGTACGGGTTTGGCTGTGGTCGCCCGACAGCACGCGCGTCCAACTTATCGGCGGGCTGAACGCTGGCGACAAAAACATCGGCGCCCCGGCGGGAAACCCCTGCGCGCAGTTCGTGGAATTGACCGAACAACCCGGCGCTTTGCCACTTTCGGCGGCTGCCGAGCAAGACAATTTCACCGGCTATTATCTTCCTTTTCAATCACTTGCGCCATTTGCCAACGGCCAAAATCCGAACGGCGTTTGGTTGCTCGAAATTTGCGACAACAAGGCGAACGACAAGGGAAAACTGCGTTTGTTCCAACTCGTTTTTGCCCCGACAGGCTGCGCCGCAGTAGAAAATGTGACCGTTTCAAATGTCACCGAATCGTCGGCACAAATTTCCTGGACGCAAGGCGCCGACAGCGTAATTATCGAATACGGCCCGGCGGGTTTTATCCCCGGAAATGGAAATACGGCGGGTACGGGCGGTATAATTTTAAAATTGCAAGAACCTGTCGTGCAACCGTTTACGCTCGATGGCCTGACGGCTTTGACCGATTACCGGGTTTATATTCGCCGTCAATGTGCGCCGGGAATTTGGGGGCCGAACTCGGTCGCGGCGGAGTTTTTCACCAACTGTCCCCCTACCCTATCCGAAGGTTTCGACACGCTCGCCACTTGTCAGGCGGGCTGTTCCGACCCTTGCCCGCTGCCCGGTCTCTGGCAAAATGTGCCGGATGACGACTACGAGTGGAAAGTTTGGACGGGACAAGGTTTGACTTTCCCGATTGCCGGGCCGCCGTCAGCGCCGGAGGGAACGGGTAACTACCTGTTTTTCAGAAACTCCTGCTCGCCGACGGGCGCCAACGGCAAAAAAGCCATCCTGCGGACGCAATGCGTCGAAGTTATCGCGCCCGCTTCCGAGCCTTGCCATTTTTCCTTCGACCTTTACATGAACACGAAGACGGGGCAAATGAGCAGCCTCGCCCTGCAAGCCTCCACCGACGGCGGCCAAAACTGGACGACCGTGCAAACCTGGAGCGGTAATCGCGGCAAACTATGGCGGCGCGAATATGTCCGCCTCGAAGATTACAACGGACAAGTGACAGTGTTTCAATTTGTTGTGACGGGCGTGTTTGGCGCTTACGGCGAT
>Ga0209172_10007084_pt1 | contig 11857 bp, 6 predicted proteins | sample LarsenN4metaG_FD_184113 | JGI IMG/M metagenome (GOLD analysis project Ga0209172, IMG submission 184113) | Hot spring sediment bacterial and archeal communities from British Columbia, Canada, to study Microbial Dark Matter (Phase II) - Larsen... ... | reverse complement strand
ACCGGCTTCGCGATGGCCCGGCAACGGATCACGCTCGCTGCCGCGCGGAGAATCCTGTCCGACCTGGAGCGCGACTGCCTCCGCATGATTCGCCTGGCCGACGTGGAACGCGTGGTGTGCAACCTGTTCGGGCTGCGGCCGAAGGATCTCAAGTCCGACAGCCGAGTCCGCACGCTGGCCCAGCCGCGAATGCTGGCCATGTTCCTGGCCCGCAAACACACGCCGTCGGCGTACACGGAGATCGGCGACCACTTCGGCGGTCGCAACCACAGCACGGTGATGTCCGCCGAGCGCAAGGTGCAGCAGTGGCTGGAAACCGACGCCACGATCCGCGTCGCGTCACAGTCGTGGACCATCCACGAAATCGTCAGCACGCTCGAACAACAACTGCTCGCGGGATGATCCAAGTTTAGCCACACACTTCAAGTGTGCGGCTATTCTCCCTTCCGCGACTCGGCCGCAATCGCCCGCGCCAGATCCTCAATCGCTCCACGCGACAATTCTTCGGGGTTTTTGGCCAGCAGCCACTCCACATCGGCCCGCGCCTGCTCCAATCGCCCGGTCTGCAGGCACAGCACCGAGCGGTAAAACCGGTCCATTGCCGATTCGGGCTGCAGCACCAGCGTCAGTTCGATGTACCGCAGCATCCGCTCGGCGTCCTCCGCATTGCGAGCCTCGCCGAACAGGTTCCGCAGCATCCGCACCAGGATGGACCGCCGCGATGAGGCTTCCAGGAACTTGTCGTTCCAATCCAGGTCGCTGTTCGCGGCGACTTTCGCCTTCGCCTCGGCGACGGACAATTCCTTGCCGCGCTCGAACACGTCATACATCGTCCCCGGCCCGGTCGCCGGCTGGTGCCGGACGACGAAGTGCGACGGCAGCCCCACGCCGACCACCGGCACTTCCAGCCGCCGGGCCACCTCCATAAACAGCACCGATAACGTGATCGGCAGCCCTTCGCGGTCGTCGAGCACTTCGTTCAGGTAGCTGTTGGAGCGGTGGCCGTAGTCGTGCCGGCTGCCGTGAAAGCCCTGTTCCTCGAACAGGTCTCGCTTGAGCGCAGCGAGGCGATCCACCTCGCTGGCATCGTCGGCCAGTTTGCTGCGGACCCGCTGGGCGATGCGGTCGACGTCGCGGATGTAGGCGTCTACGTCCAGCTCCGGATTGTCGGCCCACGAGATCAGGAGCGCCCCTCGCAGGAGATCAATCTGGTCGTCGGCGCCTTGCACGAGCTTTGAAAACTCGTCGCGCACGCGTCGGTCGTGCACGGCCGACGCCAGCCGGCGAATCTGTTTCGCGCGTTGTTCCAGCCGCTGGGCCTCGCGCTCCAAAGCTTCCAGCCCGGCGGCCCCGTCGGGCAGCAGCGTCTCCACGGTCGTCGGTGGCAGCGGTGTACCGGCGGCAAGTGACTCCGCGGTTTGCGTGACGCGCGCAACCAGCTCGCTCGGCGGCTCGCTGGGGGGAATGGCCTCCGCCACACGGAACTGTTTGAACTCCGCTTCCGTCTGGCGGAACTTGCACAGTCCGACGCGCCCCGGCTTCAGCGCCCGGTCGTTCGATTCGATCACCAGCGCATCGTTCACGTAACACAACATGCGCTCCGGCTCGATGCGAACCTTCAGCGTGTTCCAGCCGTCCTTTCGCAATTGCGGACTCTTCACCTGCTGCAGCACGGTCCAGGCATACACGTCCGGCCCCTCGAACCGGCTCAGCCGCAGCTCGCCATTGCTGGGATAGAAGCCGTAGTGACGGTCGCCGCCGTCCGCATGGAATGCGAGTCCCGCCGCACCCTCCCACGGTTCAAACTTTACCGACACCGCCACTTCAAACGGCAGCTCGGGCGTTTTCGCGTTGGACAGACACACACACCTCGCCCCCAGACCGTTTCCGCGTCCATCGGCGAGAATGCGGCCCGAACGCTGCCGCCACCTCCCGCCGAAGAGCGGGGTCCAATCCGTAGGATCGAGCACGCCGATCGTGAGCCACTTGTCCATCAGGATGGGGTTGGGCTGTGCAATCAGCGGTTTCAGTTGATTGACCGGTGCTGCGAAGCCGAGGTTCTCCGTCTTAAGCGATTTCAGCGTGACGAGCCCCTGCACGCGCCCGTCGAGATCGAGCAGCGGGCCGCCGCTGTTGCCGCGCTCGATCGGCATCGCCAGTTGCAGCATCTGCCGGCCGTCCACTTCGCGCTTGCCGCTCAACACGCCGGCCACTACGCTCCGCTCCAGCCCCAGCGGATTGCCGATGGCCACCACCGGCTGGCCTTCCTGCAGGGCATCGGAGTCGCCGAGCGGCAGCGCGGGGAGGTCGTCGGCATCGATCTTGAGCAGCGCCAAGTCGTGGTGCCGGTCGCTCGCTTCAATGGCGACGACGTCAAAAGACCGGCCATCGGCGAGTTGCACCTTGATGGGACGCGCCTCGCCGATGACGTGCAGGTTGGTGGCGATGAGCCCGTTCGCGTCGATGATCACGCCGGAGCCCAGTCCCTGGCGATCACCATCGCGTCCCGCGAACGTGATGACCACGATCGACGGCTTCGCCCTGGCCACAAGTTCCTGCACCATCGGTGGGGTCATGGGCGCTTCGGCATAGGCCAGGCCGCCCACCATCAACCACAACGCACAGCGCAGCCGCATAGGAAAGACCTCCTCCATACCTTATCGTAACGCCTGGAATGCGCAGGGTGTAAGCCCCCGACGAATTCTCCCGTGAGCCGCGTCGCGGCTCAGTGATCGCGTCACGCCAGCAACTCGTGAATCACGTGGCCGTGCACATCGGTCAGGCGGCGGTCGATGCCGTTGTGGCGGAACGTCAAACGCGTGTGGTCGATCCCTAAGAGGTGCAGTACCGTGGCGTGGATGTCGTAGACCTGCGTAGGATGCCCGCGGTCCAACGGCTTGTAGCCCCATTCGTCGCTCGGGCCATAGGTCATTCCCCCTTTGATGCCGCCCCCCGCCAGCCAATTGGTGAATACGAACGGGTTGTGGTCGCGGCCTTTGCCGCTTTGGGCACAGGGCATGCGGCCGAACTCGGTGGTCCAGAGGATGAGCGTGTCGTCCAACAGGCCGCGCTGTTCGAGGTCGCGAATGAGTGCGGCGGCACCAACTGCCATGCCCCACGCCAAAGGACCGTGGTCGCGGAACACGTCTTCGTGCGAATCCCAATTGCGCCGCGGAAAACTGTTGTCGTTCCCCGACCAGATCTGCACGAACCGCACGCCGCGCTCCAGCAGCCGCCGGGCCACCAGGCACTTCAAACCGAAATGCGCGGCTTCCTCTTCGCGATTGATCTCCGTCGGCCATTGTTGAATGCCCTGATCCAGGCCGTACATCCGGTGAATGTGTCGCGGCTCCTGCGCGATGTCGAGCGCTTCCGGTGCGGCGAGCTGCATTCTCGCGGCAAGCTCGTAGCTCTTCATGCGGGCGTCGAGGCGTGAATCGCCGGGTCGTTGAGCCGCATGGCGTTGATTGAGCCGCTTCAGCACGGTTTGGGCGTCTGCATCACCAGCACTCGTTATGTACTCGCCACGACTGGGAAACAAATCGGCGATGGGTGCCGCGGCGTTCGGTCGGATGATCGTGCCCTGGTGCTGGGCCGGCAGGAATGCAGAGTCCCAGTTCTTCTGGCCGTTGGAGGGAAAGCCGCGGTGGTCCGGCAGCACGACGAACGTGGGCAGGTTGTCGTTCATACTGCCCAGCGCGTAGCTCACCCAAGTCCCCATGCCGGGGAAACCGGGCATTTGGAAGCCCGTTGACTGCAGCAATGTTGCCGAGCTGTGCACGCCGGTCTTGCCGACGAGGTTGTGCACGAATGCGATGTGATCGACGACGTCGCCCAGCGGTGCCACCACTTCGCTGAGCGGCTTCCCGCAATCGCCATAGGGCTGGAACTTCCAGGGCGAAGCGAACGTAGCGCCGTGTCCGTTCTGGAACAGCTCGACGGGTTCACCGGGATCCCAGGGCTGGCCGTTGCGTTTCTCCAATTCCGGCTTGTAATCGAACAGGTCGACGTGGCTGGCCGCGCCGGCCATGAACAGTTGCACCACGCGCTTCGCCCGCGGCGGATGATGCAGCGCTCCGCCAAGTACGCCGTTGGTGGACGCGGCAAGCAGGCCGTCCCGATGCAGCAGTGCCGACAGCGCGATGCCGCCGAGGCCGCCCCCCATCTCCCACAGGAACTCGCGACGCGTCGTCATGACCGCTCCCATGAACAAAATGGCACAGCCGAGACCGAGTGGCAAGCAACGTTTCGCCGCGACCCGAAGGGAGCGCTTTGTTACCCACGTTGCTATCGCGCAAAGCTACCCATTGGCGCGTTGGATTACCAACAGCCGCCCGCGGCGGCGAGCCTCAATGGCGCCGGGGAAAGTGCACATGTCATCCGACTGCACAAGATCGGCCAACCGGCTCCATTGCTCATAGCCCATCTCCTGCAACGGCCACCCGCGGCGATGCCACAACTCCACGAATGCCTGCCGCACCAGATGCCGCGGACGGTCGGCCAACGCCGTCACGTCTAATCGGACAACCTGCGCCCCAGCATCGACAACCGCGCGGTCCAGCAAGTCGCTTGCCAACTGCGAGAACGCAGTCTGCAGCTCCTCGGCCTGTTCCGCGAGGCGGCACAGCGACTGCGTCAACTGCGGCCAGCGTTGCTGCAGCTCTGGCATGATGGAACGCCGCAGCCAGTTGCGGGTAAGTTTCGATTCCGCGTTGGTGCGGTCGACGCGGAAGTCCTGCCCGAGTTCCTTCAGAAAGGCCAACACCTGCGTCCGCGTGATTGCCAGCAGCGGCCGCACAATCGTCATCTCTTCCGACCTCCGACTTCCGACCTCCCGTTCCCACGGGATGCCGCGCAGCCCCGCCAGGCCCGTGCCGCGCAGGAAATGATGCAACACGGTTTCCGCTTGATCGTCCGCCGTGTGACCCGTTGCGATCGCTGAACAGCGAAATTGGGTGGCGGCCCGTTCGAGGAACGTGTAACGTTGCAACCTGGCGGAGGCCTCGTCGAGCGTAGCCGCTTCAGAAGCGGCAATGCAACAAGGCAGCTTCAACGATCCTGCGAGGTCGCGGACCCAGTCGGCATCGGCCGCGGACTCCGTGCCGCGCCAGCGATGGTCGAAATGCCCCACTGCCAATTCCCAGCCGAATTCCGGCTGTAACTGCTCCAGACCGCGCAGCAAGGCGACGCTGTCTGGGCCGCCCGACACCGCCACTAACCAACGGCGAGGCAGGGCTCGCAGCCGTCGACAACCGGCGCGCAGACCGATCAGAAAACCAGTGGGAGCGTCGTTCACAACATCAACCGTAGCGAGTCGTTCAGCGGAACGAAAGCACCCCCTTGGCTGCGTGTGAACAGCGGGGCAGCGAGGGGGAAGCCAGGCTTTTCCGAAAGCCTGGATTCCCGTAATCACCTGCAAAGCCCGGCTTTCGGAAAAGCCGGGCTTTGCAGGTGATGTTCACCGTTCGGTTGATCCTCTGTCCACTTTTGCTACGATGCGCCCGTGCGCCTATCTCACCACGTGAGATGGGGTGTGGGTGTTACGACCTGTCTCAATCCAATTCAGGAGACTCCGGGGCGCAGATGGCCCGGAGCAGAACGTCGGTTCATCTCGGGCTCTTCGCGACGGAGGGCCTGGGTCGTCCAATTTCAGTTGCGATCGTGGCGTGAATGGTTGAAGTAATGTTTTGGATTGACGGCTGGCTGGGCGCATGGATGTGGGTCGTTGCGACGATCCGTCGCCGACGCTCCGCCGCCGTCTCGCAGGCCGGAATCCGCAAGACCTGCAGTTGGCAGCCCTTCGTCGGTTGGCCTCGGCTGCAGTCTGCGGGCGTTCAGGTTTGCCGCCGACCATCGGGCGTGGCGCCGCCGGGGTCTGCTGCCATTCACAACGTTCGTTCGCTGCCGAAAGCCTGGTCGGACTGACCGTTCTGCCGCCGATCTTGTCCGTCTATGGGCATTGATGACGGAACTCTTCATCGCCGTTCATTGATGCCGTTCGCTCCGGGTCGCCTGGCGTGACGCTGTCAGGGGCCTCGGATGTATGAATTTGTCATTGCGAGTATTGGGATCGCCATCGGCGGTGCGGCAGGTTTCTTGGCGGAGCGCCTGTTCCGCGGCCAGGCGTACAAGACGCGAGCCGAGCTCGTCGCGCAGGCGGAGCGCGACGCCGAGAACATTCGCAAGTCCGCCGAGCTGGCCGCTAAAGAAGAGGCGTTGCAACGCCGCGAGGTAGTCGAGCGCGAGCTGAACGCCACCCGTGAGGAGCTGCGTTCCCACGAGAAGCACCTCGACAAGCGGGAGTCCGCCCTCGAAGAACTGCAGGAAGACATTGCCAAGAAGGAGCGGATGCTCGAGCACACGCAGCAGAAGCTCGCCGAGCGCAACAAATCGGTCGAGGCCCGCGAGCGCGAGCTGGAACGGATTCTCAAACAGGAGCAGGAGCAACTGTTCAAGATCAGCGGCCTGGACCAGAAAGCCGCCAGCGACATGCTCCTCGACCGGCTCGACCGGGAGCTCAAGAACGAAACCGGTGCACTGATTCTCAAGCAGGAGCAGGAGCTCAAGCAACGCAGCGAAACGCTGGCCCGCGAGATCATCGGCATGGCAGTCCAGCGATATGCCTCGGCCCATACCTCGGAGACCACAGTCTCTACGATCGACATCCCCAACGACGAGATGAAGGGCCGCATCATCGGCCGCGAAGGCCGCAACATCCGGGCCTTCGAGAAAGCGACGGGCGTGGACGTGATTGTCGACGATACGCCGGGCGTGGTGGTGGTCTCCGCGTTCGACAGCGTCCGCCGCGAAACGGCCAAACAGGCGCTGGTGAAGCTGATCCAGGACGGCCGCATCCATCCCACGCGGATCGACGAGATCGTCGCCGAGACCCAGAAGGAGATGAACGAGTTCATCCGTCGGCAAGGGATGGAAGCGGCCCAGGAGGCAGGCGTCCCCGGCCTGCACGACAAGATCCTCGAGCTGATGGGCCGGTTGTACTTCCGCACCAGCTACAGCCAGAACGTGCTCCGGCACTCCATCGAAGTCGCCCACTTGACGGGCCTGATGGCGGAGCAGTTGGGGTTGAATGCCACACTGGCCCGGCGGTGCGGCTTTCTGCACGACGTCGGCAAGGCGGCCGATCACGAAATGGAAGGCGGGCACCCCGCGGTCGGGGCCGAGCTGCTGAAGCGGTACGGCGAGAAGCCGGAAGTCATCCATGCCGCGCGGGGTCATCACGACGACATCCGCGTGGATTACATCTACACGGTGCTGGTTGCCGCGGCGGATGCTTGCTCGGCGTCGCGTCCGGGCGCCCGCCGCGAAACGCTGGAGAAATACGTTCGGCGGCTGGAGGAACTGGAAGCCATCGCCTGCGGTTTCCCCGGCGTCGACCAGGCCTATGCGGTGCAGGCCGGCCGCGAGATTCGCGTGGTGGTCAATCCGACAGAGATCAACGACCGCGAAGCGGCCAAGCTCTGCCGCGACATCGCCACCGCCATCGAGCAGAGCTTGACGTACCCTGGCGAAGTGAAAGTGACGGTGCTCCGCGAGACGCGCGTGGTGGAATACGCGCGATAATTGGTTATCGAGTTTGGCCGCGGGACCAGCGGTCCCGCACTGACGACATGTTCATTTGGCTGAAAGCCCTGTTTGCCGCTCAATCCGCAGCCCCACCGGCTGCGATTGAGCATCCACAATTCGGGCGAATGATGTACGAAGACGATTTCTGCAGCGGCGCGGCACGGCACGCTGAACGATCGATTCCCTTTCACGTCACTGGAACTGCGACGGAACCAGATCCTCGGTGTCTGGCCGAACTCTCGAAGATCATCGACAACTGGATGACACTGGAGGCACAGGCACTTGCCGTCTTGTGTCCTCCAGAAGCGCTTCCCGTTGTGCCTGCTGAATTTCATTTGGGCGCGGTGGTGGTTTCGTGGCCCGATAAGCCCGGTTGTTGGTACTTCGAGTACGAATTAGAGAAGGATCCTGGCTCGGTCTGGCGCGTCGAATTTGTTGATGGTGTCGCCAGGGACACCGGGCGCGATTTGTAACGCCACCTGTGTCCAGAGCACCGGGCGGTTGACGCGGGCTAAACGGGTGATGACCAACTGTGTTGCCAGCCGCGCGGAGGCAGGTCGGTTTCAGTCCCGTCGCGCTGCAGGAGCCGGCAGCCATGTGACGCAGTGATTTCTCCGATTTTCGTCAGCGGCGTTGGAAGATCCCATTGCGACAACACGCGTACGGCGTCGTCCGGTGCGAGCGCCGCGATCAGCTCGAAGTCCTCGCCGTCGCCGAGGGCGTGATCGAGCGGCGACATGCCGCCGCACATCACTTCCACATCAGTGTGGATGGGGATTGCGGCGGCCTGCAAATCTGCGCCGACGTGGCTGGCCTCGAGAATGTGATGCAGGTCGGCGGACAGGCCGTCGCTGACGTCGATCAGCGCATGCAGCGGAGCTAGTTCGACCAGGCGAGCCGCTTCCGCGATGCGCGGGGTTGGTCGAAGGTGCCTTCCGCCGCGCAAGCTGCCGCCGAACGAACCCGTCACGAGAACCCAGTCCCCGGGCTTCGCACCACGGCGCAGAACGGGTTGTTCGTGGAATGGCTCTCCGAGCACGGTCACAGAAATCACCAGTGGGCCGTCCCAGGTGTTAGTGTCGCCACCGGCGAGCGTGACGTGCCACCTGCTCGCAAGCTCCATCACGCCGCGCATCACGTCGACGAAGAACTGCGGTCCGCGTGCACGAGGCGCGGAGATTGCGACGAACGCGGCTGTCGGGCGCGCGGCCATCGCGGCTACGTCGCTCAGATTCACTGCGAGCGCCTTGTAGCCGATCTCCACTGCCGTGGCAGGGGGACAGACGAAGTCCACGCCTTCCATCAGCATGTCGGTGGTGACTACTTGCGGCTTTGAAGACGGCGCTAGTACGGCCGCGTCGTCACCGATACCCACGGTCACCGGCAGCGAGACGGCAGATTCGCGTCGCAGCCAATCGATCAGTGCGAACTCGGTATTCGGAGCGGAGTTGACCATTCCCCTATCGTGGACGATCGCACGAGAGATTGCGAGAGCGAACGCGAAGAAGCTGAGGGCGACCCAGCGGGCTGGGTGCCCCGAGCCCCTCGGCTTCAGCAACGATGCGCGCGATTACTTCGTCGCCGAGTTGTTGTTCGCGTCGGCGACGGTGAGTTGAATGCGGCCGTAGAGCGTTGCCTGGCCGCGGATGACGTAGTAGCGGTCCTTCTCTTCCGGCGCGTTGGCCTGTTCCGGGTGGGCGAGGATCCAGTTCACGTCATCGAACTTGAGGGTCTCGAAGCCCCACAGGCCCACCAGGATGTCGTCCTTGCGGATGCCGTTCTTTGCGGCACTGCTGTCGGGACGCACGTCCGTCACCAGCAGTCCGCCCTTGTAGTGGGACGGAATCATCCGGGCGCGATCGGCCGAAACCGGCGCCAGCCTCACGCCGAGCGTCTTCCAGAAGCGATCGGAATCAGGAGAATCGTTGTTGGCTCGAGCGACAAACTCGTTGGGCAGCCGCGAGCGGCCGGTTTGCAGCGGCGCCAGGGCCAGTTGCAGCGATTCAATCGCTTCGCCGCGGCGGATCGTAACCGTGACCGGCGCACCCGCCGGGCGGCCAAGGAGCGACCGCTCCCAATCGACGCTGTCAACAATCTCGGTGTCGTCCACCTTCAACACGACGTCGCCCGGTTTCAGGCCGGCCTTGGCGGCCGGGCTTTCGGGCAGCGTGTTGTCCACGACCAACATGCGGGTCGCGGCCGTTTTCACGTCGCGGCTGCTCAGCCCGTGAAATGTGTGATCGAGGTGCTCGGTGCTCATGAGCTGGGCCACGGTCTTGCGCACATCGTCGATGGGGATGGCAAAGCCGATCCGCTGGGCGCCGGCCCGGATGGCCACGTTGATCCCCACGACTTCACCATTCAGGTTGAGCAACGGGCCGCCGCTGTTGCCGGGGTTGATGCTGGCGTCGGTTTGAATCAGGTTCCTGTACGATTGCGTTTCGTTGGCTTCGACGTCGCGGCCAAGGGCGCTGATGATCCCCAACGTGGCTGTGCTGTTGTAGCCATAGGCATTGCCGACGGCGATCACGGATTCGCCGAGCATCAGGTCGGACGAGGTTCCGTGAGGCATCACCTGCAGGGGCCGCGTCGGCTCGATCTTGATGAGTGCCAGATCGCTGGCGCGGTCGTAACGCACGACGGTGGCGTTGTAGCCGCTGCCGTCGTGCAGGACGGCCCGGATCTGGTCCACTTCGTTTACCACGTGGAAGTTAGTGACGATGTAGCCGCGTTCGTCGATGACGACGCCGGTGCCCATCCCGTTCACCTTGCGGGACTTGGTGGTGGGCGTAGCGGAAAAGACGGAGTCGCGTTCGACTGCGGTTTTCTCGGTGTGGATGTTCACCACCGATTTTTCGGCCCGCTTAATGGCGCGCACGACCGGCGTTTCCCGCAGGTTCTCGGCGCGCGCAGCAGGCGCGAAACAGGACAAAAGCACGGCGGCGCAGATACCGAGGGCCAGGGACCGGTGTTTCATGGGAAGGTCTGCTCGTGAGCCGTTCCAGGTTGCCGAACCAACTGAAGTGCCACGATCCTTCGGTCACACTCGGAGCCGCAGTCCATTCTGTCTCCGCATGCAGCAGCATCGGCGGGGTGGGAGAAACCGCTTGAACCCCTGTGATCCGTCCGCGCAGACCTTGCCTAACCAGAGCGCGGCGGGCTGCACGATCGGTAGCGATCGCGCAAGGTTTGATGCCGAAGACCGTCAAGCACGAAGATCGAGCCGACCGAACGAAGTCGCCCGCCACAAGGCGAGCAGAACGTTCATCGGCAGTTTTGGCGGCTCGGTGAGCCGGCGGTCGAGCGTCTTGCAGAAACTCGCGGTCCGCCCGACGACGGGCTAAACCGCCCTGCTTATTCGACGAGGACCGGCGATCGGTACACCAGGTCGCTGTAGACCAGTTTTCCCGTGTGACGGCTGTGGAACCGCGAGCTGCAATACGGCGCGGGCTGCAGGCTGATCGCATTTGCGACCAGCAGCCGTTTCACGTCGGTTACCACGCAGCCGCCCCACCCCACGATCGAATAGCGCGTGGTCTGCCTGGTGACCTGCTTCGCCGTGTTTCCGGACGTTCCGCTCAGTGTGTCGAACAGCAGGATCACCCGCGGCTGGCCCTTGATCTCCGCGAGCGCATCCAGCACGGCATTGTTGACGCTCGGCTGGCCGCGCAACGATGTCGGCAGTGCGAAGCCTTCTGCCGCCAGGTCATCGGCGGACAGGCCCGAGCGAATCTGCCGGCACAGTCGCGAATCGTCGGGAGCGCCGCCAATGCCGAGTCGAACGATCGTGGCGACATTGGGGAGGGAGGCACTGGTCGCGCCGAGCGACGAGAGTCTACTGCCGAGGCTCTCTGTTGGGCTGGTGAGGAGCATCGCTTCCCATACGCCGTCGGAGCCAGTCGAAATGCCACGACTTTGGGGATCCCATTGGGCCTGGTCGAGCAGCACCAATGGCGCTCCGCCTGGAGCCAGAACCTGCTGCACCAGGGGCATGCCATTGACCGTTCCGTTCCCCAGCCGCAAGGCACGCCACAGGCTGATGTCCATCGCCAAAGGCAGAATTCTTGGATCCGGCAGAGCGGAATAACCTTTGAGCAACGCCGCAGACGACTGCACCTTTAGCATTGCCGTCGAGGACTGCGAGAAGGCGGGCGCCCAGAACAGCGGCACACGACGATTCACCGTCCCATCGCAGCGCATCGTCACGGTGACCACGTTCGACAGCGCCACGTCGCGTGCATCAACAGACGATCGACGGCCTCGTTGACCGCCA
>Ga0209172_10007081_pt1 | contig 11865 bp, 9 predicted proteins | sample LarsenN4metaG_FD_184113 | JGI IMG/M metagenome (GOLD analysis project Ga0209172, IMG submission 184113) | Hot spring sediment bacterial and archeal communities from British Columbia, Canada, to study Microbial Dark Matter (Phase II) - Larsen... ... | reverse complement strand
TATCAGCCACCTGCCGGGGGGTGAGCGTCAAGATCGTGGTGTGGCCCAGCCGCCCACGGCTGGGAGGCCGGGACCGCACAGCCGAGGGCGGCTGTGCCACACGACAGCCGGGTCACGCGGGGTCTTACCCACGATCTTGACGCTCACCCCTGCCGGGGAGGCGCCGGGATTCGCTGGACCGGCCAGCCGACAGCCGAATAAGCTCAAGGGTGCGGCGCGCGGCCGTGCGGCGATCGCCGAGGGGACGGAGATTGGACGTCGATGCCCGCTTTGAGCTGAGCTTCGTGCACCGGCTGCGCTTCACGCGCGACGCGTTCGAGCCGCGGAATCGCACCTTGGCCGACGTGCTTGACCCCGGCAGCCGTGACCGTTCCCGCGTGCTCGTCTTCGTCGACACCGGCCTGGCAGACGCGCGAGCGGACCTGCGACCACGAATCGAGGCGTATTTCGACGCACACCGCCAGCGAAATGAGCCGGCCAACGGCGTGCAGCTTGTCCCCGGCGGCGAGCCGGTCAAGAACGACCCGGCCACGCTCGAGGCCGTCCTGCGCGCCATCCACGATGCAAGACTGTGCCGGCAGTCATACGTCGTCGCCGTCGGCGGCGGGGCGGTGCTGGACCTCGTCGGCTACGCCGCGGCGATCGCGCACCGCGGCGTGCGGCTGGTGCGGCTGCCGACGACGACGCTCTCCCAGGCGGACTCGGGCGTGGCGGTGAAGAACGGCGTCAATGCGTTCGGCAGGAAGAACTACCTGGGAACGTTCAGCCCGCCGTGGGCGGTGATCAACGATACGGACCTGCTGGAGACGCTTTCGGACCGCGACTGGCACAGCGGCTTCTCGGAGGCGGTCAAGATCGGGCTGGTCAAGGACCGCGGGCTGTTTACGCGTATCGCCGCGGACGCCGCACGCATCCAGCGGCGCGATGCCTCGGCGGCGCTGCCGGTTCTGCGGCGCTCCGTGGAGCTGCATCTCCAGCACATTGTCACCTGCGGCGACGCGTTTGAGCTGACGCACGCGCGGCCGCTGGATTTCGGTCACTGGGCGGCCCACAAGCTCGAACAGCTCACGGACTTCCGCCTGCGACACGGTGAAGCCGTGGCGATCGGGGTGGCGCTCGATTCGATCTACTCGGCACTGGCCGGGCATCTGCCGTGGCGCGAGGCGGAGACGATCTGCGGTTGTCTGCGCGCCCTGGGGCTCGCGCTGTGCCACCAGGCGTTGTTGCGGTCGGAGTTGCTGGACGGGCTGGAGGAGTTCCGGGAGCACCTGGGCGGCCCGCTGACGATCACGCTCCTGCGGCGCATCGGCGAGGGTTTCGATGTGCACGCCATCGACCGCCCGACAATGCTCGAAGCGATCCAACGCCTGTCGACGATCGCGGCCCCAACCCCCTACCCGCTGCACGTCCTGAATCGCCTTTCCTGAACCACGGGCGGCGCTTCGTCCAATCGCGGATCTACTTTGCCAACAGGCTGATTTGCCAACAGGCTGATAGCCTGTCCCACATGTGTGGTCCCACATCCGTGAGACCGGCTATCGGCGTCTGTGGGACCCCGGCTATTAGCCGGTCGTCACAGCCGGTCGACTTCGGACGTGCAATCGACCGCCACCAGTGGTAGATTGGCGCACCCGCCGGCTGAGTACCGGCCGATGCGGTGCGGGGGATGCACCGCAGGATTTGTCGTGGGGTCGGTCCGGCGGCCCGGAGGCGCTCCGGCTTGGCCGACGTGCCGGCCTGTTTGTCCACGCCCAAGCAGGAGGCATCCGTGACCCGTGCCGAGCCGACCTGCCCTATGTCGCGCCGGGAAGCGATCGACGCCTATTTCATGGAGCACCGCGCCAAGCTGCTCGACATCGCCGCGTTCCTTGACCGCATTGACCGCACCCTCCCGCCGCCAGACGACAAGGAGGACTTCCGTCTGGTCGCGTTCCGCCGCGCACTGGCGATCCTCGCCGACGGCCGGCCAGAGCGCGCCCGACGTGTGCTGGAGCTGCTGAGCGACCGGACGACCGAGCCGATCCCCTCCGCGGCCGGCATGAAGGGCGCGTACGGCGCGTACCCGGGCAGGACGCCGTGAGCCTCGTCATGGGCGGTGGTCGGCGCGGCCCACGGAACACGGCATGTGGAGGTGCGTTCGCACTCCGCATTCTGTATTCTGAACTTTGAATCCTGCATTCTGAACTCTGAATTCTGAATCGCATGCGCTACATCGACCCGCACATCCACATGGTCAGTCGCACGACCGACGACTACCAGCGCATGGCGATCGCCGGCTGCGTGGCCGTAACCGAGCCGGCGTTCTGGGCCGGCTTCGACCGCAGCTCGCCCCAGGGCTTCTACGACTACTTCCGCCACCTGAGCGAGCAGGAGCCGAAGCGGGCTGCGGCGTACGGCATCCGCCACTACTGCTGGGTTTGCATCAACGCCAAGGAGGCCGAGGACGTTACGCTGGCCCGTGAGGTCATCACGCTGATCCCGCAGTTCCTCGGTCGGCCGAACGTGCTGGGCGTGGGCGAGATCGGCCTGAACAAGAACAGCCGCAACGAGCTGACCGTCTTCGAGGAGCAGGTGGCGCTGGCGGCACAGCACAACCAGCTCATCCTGGTGCACACGCCGCACCTGGAGGATAAGCTCAAAGGCACGCGGCTGATCCTGGACGCGATCGAGCGTAACGCGCAGATCGACCCCGGCCGCGTGCTGATCGACCACGTCGAGGAGCACACCGTCGGCGAGGTGCTCGACCGCGGCTTCTGGGCCGGCATGACGCTCTACCCCGACACCAAGTGCACGCCGCAGCGGGCGGCCGACATCATCGAGCTGTACGGCGACGAGCGGATCTGGATCAACTCGGCCGGCGACTGGGGGCATAGCGACCCGCTGGCGGTGCCCAAGTGCCAGCTCGAGCTGCTGCGCCGCGGACATCCGGCCGTGCGGGTGTCGAAGGTCTCGTTCGACAATCCGTTGAAGTTCCTGAGCCAGTGTCCGAAGTTCGTCGTGGACGCGTGACTCTCGCTTCGCTTGTCAAAACGCGAAGCGCAAGCGAGCGCCCGGGCGAGCATCTGCAAGCCGGTGGCCAGGGTGAATGCCAGCACGTGTTTGCTTGCGCTGCGCGTTCTGATCGCGGCGCCGCGCGGTACGATCGTGTCGTATGCGCGACGTCCTCGGCCCCGGAACGCATCTCGGCTACGGCACGAACGTGCACGCCGGCGCCACGCTGCCGGAAATCTGCGCGAACCTCGAGCGCTATGCCGCCGCGGTGAAACGCGCGGTCTCGCCGGACGAGCCGCTGGGCGTCGGGCTGTGGCTGCCGGCGGCCGCGGTCGCGAATGCAGCATTCGCGGACTCCGAGCGCCTGCGCGACACGCTCCGCGACAACGGCCTGTACGTCTTCACGCTGAACGGCTTCCCCTACGGCGACTTTCACGGTCCGGTCGCGAAGCACGAGGTGTATCGGCCGGACTGGGCCGACCCGCGCCGCTTCGAGTACACGCTGCAGCTCGTGATCAAACTGGCGGCGCTGACCGCTGGCGCGGAGGGCAGCATCTCGACGCTGCCGATCGGCTGGAAGGCGGACTTCGCGTCGCCGGCGCGGCTGGAGGCCGCCGCCCACGCCTTGCGGCGCCTGGCCGTTCGCCTGCACGAGCTGCAGGACAAGGGCCTGTTCGTGCACGTGGACCTGGAGCCGGAGCCGGGCTGCGTGCTCCAGACCAGCGAAGACCTGGTCGCGTTCTTCCAGCGCTACCTGCTGTGCGAAACGGAGGCCGAGCACGTGCGGCGGCACATCCGCGTGTGCCACGACGTGTGCCACACGGCGGTGATGTTCGAGTCGCAGACCGAGGCGTTCCGGCGCTACACCGCCGCAGGCATCGAGGTCGGGAAGGTTCAGCTTTCGTCGGCGCTGCGCGTGCGGTTCGACGAGATGGACGCGGCGACGGCCGTGGCGGCGCTGGAGGAATACCGGCGGTTCGTCGAGCCGCGGTTTCTGCATCAAACGGTGGTGCGGGGAGTGCGGGCCTCTGGCCCGCCAGACGAACGACCGCGTGGCTCTCGCGAGGCGACGATCGCGGATGCAACCGTGCCGCAAACGGTCTTCTACGAGGACCTACCCGACGCCCTGGCGGCGCACGCGCCCACCCTCAGAACCCCGAGCGCCAGCGAGGGGCCTGTCGCTGCGGCGCGCGAACCGCCCGCCACTGGCGTGGCGGGTTCTGACGCTGCCGTCGCGCGTGGTGACGACGACGCCGCCGCGACCGGCGAATGGCGCACGCACTTTCACGTGCCGATCTTCCTGGACCGCATCGGCCTGCTGGAGACGACGCAGGCGGAGATCGTCGAGGCGTTGCAGGCTGCGCGACGGTACAGCAACTGCCGGCACTTTGAGGTAGAAACCTACGCGTGGAGCGTGCTGCCGCCGGAGCTGAGGCCGGCCCTTGACACAGCGGGCGTTGCCCTGCAACGCCGATCGCGAAGTGATCGCCGAGCTTCGCTCGGGCCGCTGCGTCAAGGGCCGGCCGACCTGGCTGCCGGAATCGCCCAGGAGCTGCAATGGCTGCGTCGCCAGATCGAGCGCCTGCCGCCGCAACCCTGACGCCGCGCGAACGGCTGCGCGCCTGGGCGGAGCTGGCGCGCATCTCGAACCTGCCGACGGTGGTGAGCAACGTGATCGCGGGGATCGGTGCCTTCGCGGGCACGGCCGCCACTGGCGACGAGGCGGGCCTTCCCGGAACTCGGGTAGTCGGCATCTTGCTGGCGCTGGTGGCGGTCAGCCTCATCTATCTGGGCGGCATGATCCTGAACGACGTCTGCGACGTCGAGATCGACCGCACACAACGGCCGGGCCGACCGATTCCATCCGGCCGCGTCACGCGGGCTTCGGCCCTGCGCGCGGCGGTCGGCACGCTGGTCGGCGGCCCGGTCCTGTTGCTGTTCTGCAACATGACGGCGGCCCTGCTTGGCGCAGCGTTGGCGGGCCTGGTGGTCCTCTACAACCTGATCCACACGCGTTGGGGCATCTCCGTCTTCGTGATGGGACTGTGCCGCGCCATGATCTACCCAGCCGCGGTCAGCGCTGTGCTGCACTCCCGCGAATCCACATACGCGGCGGCCTATGCAGGTGGGCTGCTCGGCGCTTACACGGCGATGTTCTCGATGGTCGCCCGGGCGGAAGCGAGCGGACGACTGATCCGCTGGCCGGCTCTGGTGATTCCCTTGTGGTTGCTGCCGTTGACGGTCGTTGCGCAATTGGTTGATACCGTGCATCCGCCGCATCCAGAGCGGGTGCTCTACGCCTATTTGCCGTACCTGTTGTGGACCGCGCGAGCCGCATATCTGGTGTACTCGCGCCCGCCGCGCGTCGTTTCGGCTGTCGTTGGCTGGCTCGCCGGCATCTGTCTGTTTGACGCGTGGCTGCTGGCCTTTGCGGGACGCACATCGTGGATCGCTGCACCGTTGGCGTGTTTCGGAATCGCGCTGTGGGCAAACCGGCGGATTCCGGGAACGTAGCGCTTAGCGGCCGTGCGGGGGCGCGGCCGCTGCCCGAAATCCGGCAGCCCGCCCGCTACACTCCCCGGCGGCATGGCCCACCCCACCGCCGTCATTCTGGTCGTCGGCCTGAACCGCCAGTTGCTCGCGCACGCGCCGCGGCTGCGGGCGTTCGCCGAGCGCGGCGTGGTGCGGACGCTGCGGCCGGTGCTGCCGGCGGTCACGTGCAGCGTGCAGGCCAGCATGCTCACCGGCCGCCTTCCGCGTGAGCACGGGATCGTCGGCAACGGCTGGTACCACCGCGATCTGGCCGAAGTGCAGTTCTGGAAGCAGTCGGACCACCTGGTCGCCGGCGAGAAGGTGTGGGAAACCGCCCGGCGGCGCGACCCGAGCATCACGTGCGCCAAGCTGTTCTGGTGGTTCAACATGTACTCGACCGCGGACGTTTCGGTCACGCCGCGGCCGACCTACAAGGCCGACGGCCGCAAGATCCCCGACCTGTATACGCAGCCGCCCGAGCTGCGCGACGCGTTGCAGGAGGCGTACGGCCGCTTCCCGCTGTTCAACTTCTGGGGCCCGGCGGCGGACATCGAATCGAGCCAGTGGATCGCCGACGCGACGATCTACGTCTGCGGCCGCTATCACCCCACGCTCACGCTGGTGTATCTCCCGCACCTGGATTACGACCTCCAGCGCCTTGGACCGGAGCACGGCGACATCCCACAAGCAGTGGGCGAGATCGACGCCGTCTGCGGCCGGCTGCTGGACCACTTCGCCCGCGAGGGCGTGCGCGTGCTCGTGCTCAGCGAGTACGGCATCGAGCCGGTGGAGGACGCCGTCCACGTTAATCGCGTGCTACGCGCGCACCGGCTGCTGCGCGTGCGCGAGGAGGACGGTCTGGAACTGCTGGACGCGGGCGCCAGCGCCGCGTTCGCCGTCGCCGACCACCAGCTCGCGCACGTGTACGTCCGCGAGCCGCGCAACGTCAGTCGCGTGGCCGCCATCTGCCTGGAGACGCCCGGCGTCGAGCGCGTGCTGGACCGCAGCGGGCAGGCCTCCATCGGGCTGGATCATCCGCGCTCCGGCGAGCTGGTGCTGGTGGCTTCGCCGCGGCGATGGTTCAGTTACTACTACTGGCTCGACGACCGTCGCGCGCCGGACTTCGCCCGCACGGTGGACATCCACCGCAAGCCGGGCTACGACCCGTGCGAGCTGCTGATCGACCCGAAGCTGTGGCTGCCGCAGGCGCGGATCGGCTGGAAGCTGGCGTTGCGCGGGCTGGGTTTCCGGGCGCTGCTGGACGTGATCCCGCTGGATGCGGCTCTGGTGCGCGGCTCGCACGGTCGCGTCGCACAACCCGCGCCGCTGCGGCCGGTGCTGATCACACAGCGCGACTACGCCGACCATCCCGCCGAGCTGCCATGCACCGCAGTCCGCGACGTGATCCTCGAACACCTGTTCGCAGGCTAGCCCACCGCGGCGCGCCGGGCCGCGCTACTCCGGCGACTCCGCCTCGTTGCCGGCCTCTTCTTCCTCGCCCAGGTAGCCGAGCGCCTCCATGCGCCGCAACTCCTCCTGGCTCATCTCGACGGTGGCCTCGGTCGGCGGCGTGTAGCGCTTGCGCGCGCTCTGGAACTCCTCCAACCGGTCCGCCATTCGCCCGGCGACCTCCGGCGCCCGATCGACCAGGTTGGTCGCCTCGTCTGGATCCGCCTCCAGGTTGTACAGCTCGTTCTGCCCGTCCGAGGAGCGGATGTACTTGTACGGCCACTGGTACGTCGCCGTGCGCACGCGCCGGAAGCGCCAGCTCCACGGCTTGCCGAAGATGTCCTTCGGGCGGCTGTAGTAGTTCTCGACGATCGGCAGGTGATTCCCGGGCGCGTCGGCGAACGCCGGCAGGTACTGCTGCGCGATCCGCAGAGGCATCTCACGCAGGATCAGGTTGGGCAGCGTCGCCGACGTGGTGATCGCGTCGGTCGCGCTCGCCGCCTGCTGGCCGGGCCGCTTGATCAGCAGCGGCACGTGCAGCGCCGGCTGGTAAACGTCCTTGCTATGCTCAACCAGGTGGTGCTCGCCGAAGTACTCGCCGTGGTCCGATGTGACGATCACCAGCGACGCGTCGAGCAGCCCCAGCCGCTTCAGCTCGTCCAGCAGGCGGCCCACCTGCTCATCCACGTTGGCCACCGCCGTGTCGTAGTGGTCGATGACCCGCTGCCGCAGGTCCTGCGGCACCGGTCCGTCGCCCGGCAGCACGGCCTCGGCCAGTTGGGTCAACAGTTTGCCGGGATTCCCGCTCGGGGGCGGGTCGAGAAGGCCCGGCCGCGGGGTGCTGTTGTACGGCCGGTGCGTGTCCATCAGGTTGACGAACAGAAAGAACGGGCGGATCGGGTCGCGCTGCTGCAGCCACTCGAAGATGCGTTCGTTCATGCGCGCCGCGAGCATGAACTTGACGAAGTACGTGTCGAAGCCCTGGTCCACTTGCGTCCAGCGGCCCAGGTAGCCCTCGTTGCACACGAACGCCGCCGTCTCATAGCCGACGCTCCGCAGCGCCTCGGCCAGCGTCAGGTGCCGCAAGTCGAGCGGGCGGGCGTTGTGGGCGCGCGGCGTGTCGGTCTTGATCGTGTGCGCCCCGTGCTCGAAGGGGTACTTTCCGGTGAACATCGACGCGTGCGACGGCAGCGTCCACGGCGCGGTCGAGAAGGAGCGCAGGTAGCGCGTCGCCCCGCGCGCGAAGGCGTCGATCTGCGGCGAGGTTGGCCGGTCGTAGCCGTAGCAGCCCAGGTGATCGACCCGCAGCGTGTCGAGCACAATCAGCACGACGTTCGGCGGGGGCTTGTCGCCCGCGCCGGCGGCATCGCGCGAGCAGCCGGCCAGCAGCGCGCTCGTCGTTCCGAGAAGCGCAATGACGAGGAGTCTAGCCGCCCACGCCGGGTCCCGGACTCCCGCGGCCAGACCCCACGTCGTCCACTGAAGCGGACTGATGGCGGCCATTTGTCTCGCTGCAGTCACTGACGACTTTGGCAAACGATCTCCGCGGGAGATTCCACGCCGCTCGCCGGCCGACGGCGATCATGGTAGTGTATCCTGCCCGATGGCGACTTTCTCGACCGACATTCGCTTCGGTCGCCACTGAACACCGGTAAGACGCGGATCGCGACGCGCCGTTTGCGCCGCCGCCGACCGCGAAGGGATGATTGCATGTACAAATCGGTCCAGTCCCGGCCCGTGCCGAACCCGCAGGCCACCGTCTGCCTGCGCTTCAAGGACCGGCGCCTGCACAAGGACTACGCCGCCCTCGACCGCAAGACCGGCCGGGCGCTGTCCACCGCGACGAAGCGAACGGAATGCACCGGCGAAACCGGCGAGGTGACGGCGCTGTACGCCCGCGGCCGACGGTACCTGGTGCTGGGGCTGGGCGAGGAGAAGTCGTTCGACGCGAACGTGCTTCGCAAGGCGGCCGCGTCGCTGGTGCAGGCCCTGGACCGGATGGGCGCGACCAGTGCGTCCGTGGTGCCCAATGCGGCCGTGCTCGCGAAGGTGCCGGCCCGGCAGTTCGGCCGCGCGCTGGGCGAGGGCGTCGGCCTGGGGTCGTTCAGCTTCGACGAGTTCAAGTCGCTCAACAATAAGCGCACGTCGCCGGAGTCGCTCACCGTCACCAGCAGCGACAAGGCCGTCCGCGAGGCGTTGCCGCTCGGCCTGACGCTCGCGGACGCGGCCAACTACTGCCGCCGCCTGGCCGCCACGCCGCCCAACGTGGCCACCACAAGCTACGTCGCGGCCGAGGCGGAGAAGCTGGCCGCGTCCAACCCGTCGCTCAAGTGTACGGTGCACAAAGGCGCCGCCCTGGAAAAGAACGAGCTGGTCGGCCTGGCCAACGTCGGCAAGGCCTCCGAGAACCCCCCCTGCCTCATCGCGCTGACCTACACGCCTCCCGGCAGGCCCGTGGCGACCGTCGCGCTGGTCGGCAAGACCATCACATACGACACCGGCGGCCTGTCGATCAAGTCCGCCGACAACATGAAGGGCATGAAGTACGACAAGAGCGGCGGGATGGCGGTCCTGGGGACCATGCGGGCGATCGCGGCGATCAAGCCGCCGTGTCGCGTGGTCGGGCTGCTGCCGACGGCGGAGAACTCGATCTCCGACGAGGCCTACCGGGCGGACGACATCCTGCGTTACCCCAACGGCGTGTCGGTCGAGGTGACCAACACCGACGCTGAAGGCCGGCTGGTGCTGGCGGACGCCCTGGTCTACGCCTGCCGGAAGGTCAAGCCCGATGCGATCATCGAGCTGTCCACGCTCACCGGCGGGATGGTCATCGCCCTGGGCCGCGTCTACGCCGGCCTGTGGTGCGAGGAGGAAAAGCTGCGCGGCCGCATCGAGGCCGCCGCCGCCGAAAGCGGCGAGCGCGTCTGGCGCATGCCGCTGCACGCGGACTACCGCGAAATGATGAAGGCCAAGCACGCCGACATCTGGAACAGCGCTCCGGTCCGCGAAGCGCACCCGGTTCAGGGGGCGGCGTTCCTGAGCTACTTTGTCGACGAAGGGGTGCCCTGGGCGCACATCGACATTGCGGGGGTCGCGACGCGGGACAAGGACAACGGTCCGTTCCCGAGCGGCCCGACGGGGTTCGGAGTACGGCTGCTCGCCGACCTGCTCGCGGCTTGGCGATAGCCGTTCCTCTCCGAGTCGTTTCACGATCGCTGTTGCAGGAGACGAAAACTCGTCATCACTTTTTGTCAGAGACTGGCGGGAGATCGATGGACGCAGCGCGTACACTTCCGCAGAGGGCCACTGCGCCGCGCGCGGTGCGACGTGTGGTGCTGAAAACGACAACCTCGCTCAAGGAGGAACGAATGAACCGGCTCATCAGGTCGGTCTCTGCTCTCATCTGGACCGTGGCGCTGTCCGCTCTGACCGGCTGTCCGCCCATGCTCGTTGACGCGGATGGCGACGGCGTCGCGGACGCCGACGACAACTGCGTCAGCGTGGCGAATGCCGATCAGGCGGACGCCGACGGCGACGGGGTGGGCGACGTGTGCGACAACTGCGCCCGCGCCAATTCCAGCCAGACGGACGTGGACGGCGACGGCGTGGGCGACGAATGCGATCGGCTGCCGGGCCCGTCGCGCTCGACGAACATCGCGCTGACCAGCGACGACCGGCGGCTGGTGGTCGTCAATCGCGAGAGCGACAGCGTTTCAGTGATCGAAGTGCGAGACAGCGGCGGCGCCAACGTGGCCAACAAGCTGGCCGAGGTGGCGGTCGGCCAGGAGCCGCGTTTTGTCGCGCTTTCGCCGGAGGACCACTTCGCGTACGTGACCAACACGGTCAGCGGCACGGTGTCGGTGATTTCGCTGTTTGGGGACGACGCGTACACCGTCGTCGCCGAGATCGAGGTGGGCTCGGAGCCGCGTGGCTGCGCCATGACGCCCAATGGGACGCGGCTGTTCGTGGCGAACCACACCGAGGGCACCGTGTCGGTGATCGATGCAACAAAGAACGAGGTCATCGCCACGGTCACGGTGGGCGGCAACCCGCAGGCGGTCGCGGTCACAAACGACGGCGACGGCGACGACAACGACGAGCGCGTGTTCGTGACGCGCTTCTACGCTGAGCTGATCGAGGGCGGCCCCGGGGAGGCCTTCAACGACGGCAAGCAGGGCCTGGTGTCGACGTTCACGGTGGCGGGCCTCGCGTCGACCGTGACGCAGATCACGCTCGCGCCGATCGCCAACTCGGGCTTCAACGGCGACCTGAGCAGCTTCTGTCAGCAGATCAACGCGGCCGCGGCCAACAACACGTTCTGCCCCGATACGACCATCGCGGACGCCGCGGACGACCGACTGGACAACGTGCCGCAGGGCGCATTCCCCAACCAGCTCTACGCGGCGCTGATCCGCGGCGACCGCGTGTATGTGCCGAACATCGCCGCGTCGCCGGAGCCCCCGTTGCGGTTCAACGTCAACGTGCAGGGCCTGGTCAGCGTGATCGACACGGGTGCTCTGGCCGAGGCAACCGCGGAGACGGTAAACCTCAACGCCCAGATCAAGCTCGAGACCCAGCCGGCCGAAGCCGTCGCCAACACCGTGCTCGACCGCCTGTTCAGCGGGGACATGGTCGACGTGGATGCTGACCTGGCCGGCGACAACTTCGTGTTCCTCAGTCGCGGCGGCAACTACGTGCTGCGTGCCGGACTGGAGGACGGCGTGCTGAACATCGGCGCGCCGGACGGCGTCGTGCGTTTGCAGACCGGCAACATTCCTACGGGCCTGGTCGTCGGCGACACGCCGACGTTCCGCTCGGCCGCCGACGACTTCCGGGACGGCATCAGCCCGTGATGCGATGCTGGCGGGGCGGAACGCCCGGCGCGGGCCGGCG
>Ga0209172_10007079_pt1 | contig 11865 bp, 8 predicted proteins | sample LarsenN4metaG_FD_184113 | JGI IMG/M metagenome (GOLD analysis project Ga0209172, IMG submission 184113) | Hot spring sediment bacterial and archeal communities from British Columbia, Canada, to study Microbial Dark Matter (Phase II) - Larsen... ... | reverse complement strand
CCCGCAGAGCGGGGTCGGCGCTGCAAAGGGTGCCGGGCTGAAGCCCGCCGCGACAGGTGCCGTGGTGGAATTGGGTGGCGGACAGGCTGTCCTAGGGCGGCGACAGATGCCGGCCCGCAGAGCGGGGTCGGCGCTGCAAAGGGTGCCGGGCTGAAGCCCGCCGCGACAGGTGCCGTGGTGGAATTGGGTGGCGGACAGGCTGTCCTAGGGCGGCGACAGATGCCGGCCCGCAGAGCGGGGCCGGCGCGGCAAAGAGCGATCCTTCGTCCCGAAGGTTCGGGACTCAGGATGGCAGCGTGCCGGGCTGAAGCCCGCCGCGACAGGTGCCGCGCGCTCGTACAAGGCAGGCACGATGTATCGTGCCCCTACGGGCGCCGTCAGTTGAAGGGGTGGCGGACAGGCTGGAAAGCCTGTCCTACGAAGGCAAGTGGGGAGCGGGGTGGCAGATTTTGCCGAGCACGGCGAGATGGCGCGCGCCGGTGGCGCTGGGCAGGTTGGCAGGGCGGCCGTGGAAGGACTCGTAGGCGAGGACAGCGAAGGCAAAAGCTTCCTTGGCGTCTTCGGGCACGCCCAGGGCTTCGGAGGGCAGGATCTCCACGGCGGAGAGACCAGAGGCGAGCTGCGCGCGGATCAAGGGATTGTGCGCGCCGCCGCCGGAGACGATGAGCTGTGCGATGCGGTGGCGCGGCAGGACGAAACGGTGGATGGCGTCCACGATGGATAGCCCGGTGAGCACAGTGGCCGTGCGGATCAGGTCTTCCGGGCGGGCCTTGTTCTGCCGGGCCCAGGCGAGGATGCGCTGAAGGCAGGGTTCGCCGAATTGCTCGCGGCCCGCGGATTTGGGCGGGCGAAGCTTGAAGTAGGGGTCGCGGAGGAGTTCGTCGAGCAGCGCCGGGAGCAAGATTCCCTGGCGAGCCAGGCGGGCGTCGCGGTCGAAGGAGTCGCGGCCAGCGGAGAAGTGCTTGACGAGTGCGTCCATGAGCATGTTGCCCGGGCCGGTGTCGAAGGCGAAGACGTCGCGGGGCCGCGCGGCGCGTGGGATGACGGTGATGTTGGCGATGCCGCCGATGTTCAGGGCGATGCGGCCGCGGCGCGCGTCGCGGTAGAGCAGGTAGTCCACGAAGGGCACCAGCGGGGCGCCCTGACCGCCGGCGGCGAGATCTGCGGGGCGGAAGTCGGCCACGGTGGGGATGCCGGTGCGCTCGGCGATGACGGCCGGCTCGCCGATCTGCAGAGTGGAGGCCACGCGTCGCTGGCGGAGAAATTCGCCGGGCACGCCCTGGTGGTAGATGGTCTGGCCGTGCGAGCCGATAAGGGCGATGCGCCGCGGCGATACGCGGAATTTCCTGCAGGCCAGCAACGCGGCGCGGGCGAAGAGTTCGCCGAGCAGGAAATTGAGCTGGCTGACTTCGGCGGTGGTGGTGAGGCGGCCACCGGCCAGGCGCAGGATGGCGGCGCGCACGGGAGCGGGGTAGGGAACAGCCAGAAAGTTTTCGAGCCTGGCACGCAGGGCGGGCGGGCGGCCGGAGACGCGCACCAGGGCGACGTCAATGCCGTCGGCGGAGGTGCCGGACATCAGGCCCAGGACGCGCAGGGAACGGAGCGGCTTGTGCGGGCGGCGTTTCACGAGATTTGTTTCTTGAGCCTGGCGAGAAGATTGAGGGCGTCCAGAGGTTTCAGGTTGTCCAAGTCGGCGTCGCGCAGGATGTGCAGGATTTCGCGGTCCAGGGGCGTGAAGATGGCCTCCTGCTGCGGCGGGGCGGCGCCGGGAGAGAGCTGGCCGCTCAACTCGTGCTCGGTTTCTTCGTGCCGGCGGAGGACTTCGCGGGCGCGCTCGATGACCGCGCGGGGCAGGCCGGCCAGGCGGGCGACCTCGATGCCATAGCTCTTGTCGGCGCAGCCGGGCTCGACTTTTTTCAAGAAGACAATCTCGGAGCCGGCCTCGCGCACGGAGACGTGCACGTTCTTCACCTGGGGTAGCAAATCGGCGAGTTCGGTGAGCTCGTGGTAGTGCGTGGCGAAGAGCGTCCGCGGGCCGGTGTGCGCGGCGAGGTGCTCGACCACGGCCCAGGCGATGGAGAGGCCGTCGAAGGTGGCCGTGCCGCGGCCGACCTCGTCGAGCAGAACCAGGCTGCGGGGCGTGGCGGTGTTCAGGATGGTGGCCACCTCGGTCATTTCCACGAGAAACGTGGAGCGGCCGCGGGCCAGGTTGTCCGAGGCGCCGATGCGCGTGAAGATGCGGTCGGTGAGGGGCAGGCGGGCCAGCGTAGCGGGCACGAAGGAGCCCATCTGGGCCATGAGCACAATCAGCGCGGCCTGGCGCAGGTAGGTGGACTTGCCGCCCATGTTGGGGCCGGTGATGAGCAGGATGAGGTGCGAGGAGTCGTTCAGATAGAGGTCATTGGGGACAAAACGCTCGCCGCGCTCTTCGAGGAGCTTTTCGATGACGGGGTGGCGGCCGGCGACAATCATCAGTTCGCCGCCGGCGGTGAATTCCGGGCGGCAGAAGTTGCGCGCGGCGGCGATGCGCGCGAAGGTGACCAGCAGGTCGAGCTGGGCAATGGCCGCGGAGGTCTTGCGCAGCAGCGCGGCGCGGGCGGCAATCCAGGCGCGGAGTTCGCTGAACAGGCGGCGCTCGATTTCCAGGATGCGCTGGTCGGCGTCGAGCACCTTGCGCTCGTACTCCTTCAATTCGGGGGCGGTGAAGCGCTCGGCGTTGACCAGCGTCTGCTTGCGCTCATAGTCGGCGGGAGCGAGATGCAGATTGGGCTTGGAGATTTCGATGTAGTAGCCAAAGACCTGGTTGAAGCGGATTTTGAGCGAGGCGATGCCGGTGCGCTTGCGCTCGCGGTCTTCCATGGCGGCGATGATCTGCTTGCTGTGCTGGCTGAGGTTGCGCAGCTCGTCGAGTTCGGCATGGTAGCCGCGGCGGATGATGCCGGGCTCGGTGGGCTGGGCCGGAGGATCGTCAGCGATGGCCTGCTCGATGCGCTCGCGCACGGCGGCAAGGCCCGAAGCGTCGGGGTCGAGCGCGGCATGCAGCTCCGCGAGACGCGGACTGGAGCAGGCGGCCAGAAAGCCGCGCAAGAGAGGGATGTGGACCAGCGACTGGCGCAGCGCGAGCAGGTCGCGGGGGGTGGCCACGCCGAGACTGACGCGGCTGGTCAGACGCTCGAGGTCGAGCACGCCGGAGAGTTCTTTGCGCATTTCCTCGCGGGCGACGGTGCGGGTCTTCAGCTCGGCGAGGCCGTCCAAGCGAGCTTCTATTTCCGCGAGGTCCAGGGAGGGCCGCAGGATGGAGGAGCGCAGCAGGCGGGCGCCCATGCCGGTGGCGGTTTCGTCCAGGGCGGAGAGAAGCGTCGGGGCGCGGTCAGAGCGGGCGTCCTCGGCGAAAAGCGGGGCCACCAGTTCGAGGTTGCGGACAGAAACGTTGTCGAGGATGAGCGCGTCCTGCTGCTGGTAGAAGGTGATGCGGTCCAGGTGTTGCAGCCCGCCGTCGCCGCGTCCCGCAGACCCTTCCGGGACGCCAACAGCGCGGGCGGAGGTCTGGCGGAGGTAGTGCACCAGGGCGCCGGCGGCGGAAATGGCGTAGCGGCGGCCGGCCAAGCCGAAGCCGTCCAGGGTGAGCACGCCGAACTGCTCGGCGAGAATGCGTTGGGCGTAGTCAGAGAGGAACACCCACTCGTCCAGGCGCGTTTCCAGGCCGCCGGTGCCGTCCAGGTCCGCGAGCGGGGCCAGGGAGAAGAGGTTCTCCGGGCGGGGCAGGAGAATTTCGCGGGGGCGATAGACGAGGAGTTCGTCGCGCAGCTTGGCTTCGGCGTCGGATCCGGAAAATTCGGTGGCGCGGAATTCGCCGGTGGAGATGTCCACGCAGGCGAAGCCGATGGGCTGGCCGGAAGGATCACGGGCCACGGCGGCGAGGTAGTTGTTCTCGCGGGGCTCGAGGATGTGGGGGTCGGTGGCGGTGCCCGGAGTGATGACGCGCACGACGTCGCGACGGACAAGTTTCTTTCCTTTGGAGGGCTCCTCCAGTTGCTCGCAGATGGCCACCCTGTAGCCGGCACGGATCAGGCGGGCGATGTAGCTCTCCGCGCTGTGATAAGGCACGCCACACATGGGCACGGGCTGGCCGCGCTCGCGGTTGCGCGAGGTGAGGGTGATCTGCAACTCGCGGGAGGCCACGATGGCGTCTTCGTAGAAGAGTTCGTAGAAATCGCCCAAGCGAAAGAGCAGCAGGGTCTGCGGGTGCTGCTTCTTGATGCCGTGATACTGGCGCATCAGCGGCGTGGTGGGCTCAGTCATGCGCGAAGGTCCAGAAGGTTTATACCGCGTGGGGGACGCGAATCACAAGCGGGAGGCGAGGCTGGGGAGGATGGCGGCCGGGATAGGTTTGCACTTCCGCACTGCGTATGAAAGCGCCGGCTGGAAGCCGGCGGTACAAGGGCACGGCGGGAGCTGCGCTCGCGCAGTCCGCAGGGAGAAAGACACGGCGGGAGCTGCGCTCGCGCACTCCACAGGGCGGGGGCGAGGGAGCCGCTCTTATGGAAAAGCGTGGGAATTGCAGATTCCTCGGCGTCCCGGCATGCGGGGACTCCTCGGAAGAACACGTGCCCTCCGCGAGTACTTGCCCTAGTTTCAACAAGTGCAGATCGCTCACCGCCTGTGGCGGTTCGGGATGACAGACCATGCTCCCTATTCGACACTCTGCTAACCCCTGGGCGTGGGCGCGAAGCAGGTGCGGGCGTCGGAGATGGACTGAATCTCGTAGTTGTCAATGATGAGGATGGCGCCCGAGGGCCGGCGGATGGTGATGTCGTCTGGGGTGTGGTAGATGAGGCGGCCGTGGAAGGAGCGGGTGGGGGAGCCCGCGGCGGGGCCCACCGGCTCGCCGCGGAGGAAGTCAATGGGCACAATATCAATGACGCGCGGGCGGCGCAGCTCGACCTTCACTTGCGCGTTGGTCTTGCGCCACGACTCGAAGAGGGCGCGGGCCTGCTTCCAGGCGGTGACCTTGCGGGGCCGGCGATGCTTGGGGGCTTTCATGGGGGGCAAGTATACTAGCGCCGTGGAGAGTTTCGGCAACTGAAAGTTGTCTGATAAATACGCAGAACGCGCTGCGCAACGTCAAGATTCGAAGCTCAGTGGCTCAAGCCCGCGTGTTTATGCAGCCTTTGCGGCACGGCTGAAGCCGCGCCCTGAGGGCGCAACTACGAAGAGCATTTGCGAGCCGGCTTCTGGTTGCGAGAGGTGCGGGACAACGCTGGCGCTTGCGGCGGCACATGAGGGGTAAAGGGAAAAGCGAGATCGAAATCAAGCTGCGGGTCAGCAGCCTGGCGCGGCTGCGGGCGGCGCTGGCGCGGGCGGGCGCGCGCAAGCTGGGTCGCGTCCACGAGATGAATACGCTCTTCGACACCCCGCACTGGACGCTGCGCAAGAAAGGGAGGCTGCTGCGGCTGCGTGTGGAGAGGCCGGCAGTCGGCCGTGGGGTGATGCGCGGCATTCTGACCATGAAGGGGCCTGCGCAGCGGGGCGGGCGGTACAAGGTGCGCGAGGAGGCGGAAGCGCCGGTGGCGGCACCGCAGAGCGTGCCGGCCATCCTGGGAACCATGGGGCTGCGCGCGACCTTCCGGTACGAGAAGTACCGCACCAGTTATGGAGTGCCGTCTGCGCCGGGCCTGCATCTGGTACTGGACGAGACCCCCATGGGCACCTACCTAGAACTGGAAGGGCCGCCGCGGGCGATTGACCGCGTGGCGCGGCGGCTGGGCTACAGCCCGGCGGACTACATCACGAGGAGCTACCTGGCCCTGCACCTGGAAGATTGCCGTCGGCGAGGGGTGCGCGCCGGCGATCTAGTGTTCCCCGCGAAAAAAAAGTGACGGATTCCTGCATTCTTGCCTTGACAAACCCTGCGAGTGAATTTAACTAGTCGAGGAGAGGACACACGCGTCGAAATGGAGCATCTGTCCAATTCGTCTGCCGAGTCGCCGGAGCCACCGGGTAGCCGCCGGGCGGGGGCCGGAGTGTCTGGGAACGCGTGGGGTCGGGAGGCAGTAGCCGGCCGGGGGTAGGAGTCTGACGCTGTGAGAGCGTACCCGCGGTCGGGGGAAGCTTCGACCGCGGGTATTTTTTTGTGCGCGAGGGCCGCGCCAGAGCTGCCCGCACGGCCGGGAAGCAGGGAGGTGGCTATGCTGCATGCCACAGAAGTGCTGGGCGCAGAAACCTACGACGCACACGGGAACTTCGTCGGGCGGGTGAAGGAATTGTTCATCGTGCCGGCGGACCAGCCCAACCGCGTGGCGCGCATCCTGCTGGGGCGTGGGAAGTACCGTCCGCTGGTGGCCAAGCACGACCAGGTGGCCTTCGTCGCGCCCGGCACGCTCAAGTTGAACGTAGATGAGCGGGTGCTGGAGCCTTTCGAACCGAACGAAGCGTGGTTGGCCGTGCGCAAAGACCTGCTCGACCAGCAGATCATCGACACCGAGGGCAGAAAAGTGGTGCGGGTGAACGACCTGGACCTGGCTGAAGAGCGCACCAACAGCACCATGGAAATGCGCGTGACGCGAGTGGACGTGGGCCTGCCGGGGGCGGTGCGGCGGCTGCTGGAGGGCCTGGTGTCGCCCGGGGTGATCCGGCGCATCCAGGAAAACCTGCCGCCGAAGACGATCCAGTGGGAATTCGTCAACCTGGTCGAGCCGGACCCGCTGCGACGGGTGAAGCTGCGCCTGTCGAGCCAGAAACTGGAAAAGCTGCACCCGGCGGACCTGGCGGACATCATGGAAGCGCTGTCGCCGGCGGAGCGGCAGGCCATCATCAGCTCGGTGGACGAGGAGACCGCGGCGGAAGCGCTGGCGGAACTGGACGAGCGGCTGAAGGCGCAGATCGTGGAGAAGCTGGACCCCGAAAAGGCGGCGGACATCATCGAGGAAATGGCCCCGGACGAGGCCGCCGACCTGCTGGCCGATCTGCCGCCGGAAACCTCGCAGGAAGTGTTGGCGGAAATGCCGCGGGCCGAGGCGCAGGAAGTGCAGGAACTGCTGCGGTTCGAGGAGAACACCGCAGGCGGACTGATGAACACGGAGTTCGTGTTCGTGGGCGAAGACGCGGCGGTGGAAGAGGTGCTGGAGTGGGTGCGCTCGCTGGAAGTGGAGCCGGAGCACCTGGACACCATCTTCCTGATTGACAAGCAGGCCATGCTTTCCGGGACGGTGGGCGTGGGAAGGCTGCTGCTGGCCAGTGGGGGCCAGAAAATGTCGGAGTTGAAGTCGGAGCTTCTACCCATGGTGAGTACGGAGGCGGAGGACGTCGAGGTGTTTGAAATCTTCGACAAATACAACCTGCGGAGCCTGGCGGTGGTGGACGCCAACCGGCGGCCCATCGGGGCCATCACCGTGGACGACGTGGTCAGCCGGCTGCGACAAGCAGCATGAACTTGCTCAGCACATTGGCGAGGGTGGGCCAGTGGGCGGTGCGCGGCGGGCCCATGCAACAGGCCCGGCGCGTGCGGCGGAGAATGGTGATCCTGCTGGCGGTGATCGGGCCGGGGGTGATCACCTCCAACGTGAACAACGAGGCCGGCGGGATCTACACCTACTCGCTGGCCGGGGCGCAGTTCGGGCTGGCGGTGCTGTGGGCGCTGGTGCCCATGGGCTTTGCGCTGTTCGTGACGGAAGAGATGTGCGCGCGGATGGGCTCGGTGACCGGCAAGGGGCTGTCGGACCTGATCCGCGAGGAGTTCGGGTTCCGGGTGACGTTCTTCGTGATGCTGGCCATGTTCGCGGTGAATCAGGGGAACGTGCTGGCGGAGTTCGCCGGGGTGGCCTCCGCGATGCAACTGTTCGGGGTGAGCAAGTACATCTCCGTGCCGCTGGCGGCCATCCTGGTGTGGGTGCTGGTGCTGCAAGGGACGTCGCGGTGGCTGGAAAGAATCTTCATGACCTTCTGCCTAGTGTACTTCGCCTACGTGATATCGGCGTTCTTTGCCAAGCCGCACTGGCTGATCGCGGTGCTGCACCTGCTGCCCACGCCGGTGTTGCAGCACGTGCCGCACGTGAAGCAGTGGATCACGCCAACGCCGTTCAACATGGCCTACCTGTTGATCCTGGCGGGCCTGATCGGGTCCACCATCGCGCCGTGGCAGCACTTCTATCTGCAAGCGGCGGTGGTGGAAAAGCGCGTGGGGCCGCGGCAGTACCGCCAGACGCGCACGGACGTGATGGTGGGCACCATCACCAGCGTGTGCATCATTTTCTTCATCGTGGTGTGCACGGCGACAACGCTGTATGCCGTGGGCCACAAGGAGATCACCGATGCGGGGGAAGCAGCGCAGGCGCTGGTGCCGCTGGCGGGCCAATGGGCCGGGGCGCTGTTTGCGGTGGGCTTGCTGAACGCGTCGCTGTTCGCCGCATCCATCCTGCCGCTTTCCACCGCCTACGTGATTTGCGAAGGACTGGGGTTCGAGGCCGGAGTGAACTACAAGTTCAAAGAGGCGCCCATCTTCTACTGGCTGTACACGGCGATGATCGTGTTGGGGGCGGGGGCCATCCTGCTGCCGGACGTTCCGCTGGTGAAGATGGCGGTGCTGTCGCAGGTGGCCAACGGGGTGCTCCTGCCGTTTGTGCTGGTGTTCGTCCTGCTGCTGGTGAACCGGCGAGACCTGATGGGGGAACAGACCAACACGAAGACCTATAATGCGCTGGCGTGGGGCACCACGGCAGCGATGGTGGTGATCACGCTGGTGCTGCTCTATTTCAGTATGTTCCCGCCCACGGGGCCGGCGGGCAGCGCGGCGGTGCATTGAGGGCCGGCGAGGTTGGTTGCGCGGCTGGGGAGGGTGTGTTAGCTTTACTGCATAAAGATGCCTGCGCTTGAAAAACATCCAAGCCGAGCAAGCACTGCGCGGGAGCGCCGTGAGCCAGGACACGCACCGTGAAGGCACTTGAATCGCTGAAGTCCGCCAACCGCGAAGAAGAGCGACTGCTGGAACAGATTGAGCCCAAGCGACTGCCCGCGCACATCGCCATCATCATGGACGGGAACGGGCGCTGGGCCCAGCGGCGGCACCTGCCGCGGGTGGCCGGGCACCGCGCGGGAGTGAAAGCCGCGCGGGAGATCATCGAGGCCTGCGCGCGCATGAAAATCACCGCGCTGACGCTGTACGCCTTCTCGATGGAGAACTGGCGGCGGCCCAAGACGGAAGTGGACTTTCTGATGCGCCTCCTGCGCGAGTACTTGCGCAAAGAGCTGCCCATCATCCACAAGAACAACATCCGCCTGCTGGTGATCGGCCGGCCGGACCAACTGCCGGACGCGGTGAGCCGGGACATCGAACGGGCGGAGCAGACCACGGCGCGGAACACGGGGATGAAGCTGGTGGTGGCGCTGAACTACGGGGCGCGCGCGGAACTGGTGGACGCCTTCAACCGCATCGTGGACCGCATCCGCCACAACGGGCTTTCCAGCTACCAGGTGGACGAGCAGACGGTGAGCGATCACCTCTACACCGCGGGCCTGCCCGACCCGGACCTAGTGATCCGCACCAGCGGGGAGATGCGGGTGAGCAACTTCCTGCTGTGGCAGATCGCTTATGCGGAAATCTACGTCACCGAGACGCTGTGGCCGGACTTCAACCGCGCGCGGCTGCTGGAGGCGTTGATCGAATACCAGAAGCGCGAGCGGCGCTACGGCGGGCTTTCCGCGGGCGGCGCAGCGGAAAGCGCGGACAAAGAAGAGGTAGAGGAGCTGGCTGCCTCCGCATCACGTCACCGCGCCCGCGGGTGAGCAGCATAGCCGTGCCTGCAATTCCCATCCACCCAGTCCTCATGCCCGATCGAAACGCGAAAACAAGGCTGCGCGGCTGCACGGCGCGCTTGGTGAGGTGCGCGCGATGACCGGGACGCGCGTGCTGACGGCGCTGGTGCTGGTGCCGGTGGTAGTCGCGGCGGTGTGGTGGGGTCCGAGCTGGCTGATCGCGATATTGGTCGGTGTGGTGACGCTGCTCGCGATGTTCGAGTTTTTCGCGCTGGGCGCGCGCATTGGCATGCGAGGGTACCGCTTGTGGACATGCTTTTGCGCGCTTCTGCTGCTATCGCATCAATGGGGAGTTGCGAAGCGATTCATGTCGGACCCGGGGATGAATCCGTTTCGTCACCTGTCAGAATTCGCCAATTCCGTGATGCCGACGGAGCTCATCCTTTGCGTGTTTGTGCTTGGTGCGGCTTTGATTGCCTTGGCGAGCCGGAGACCAATCGCCGAAGGGTTGCCGGCGATCGGCATCAGCGCGGCGGGTCTGCTGTTTGTGGCGCTGCCCTTCAGTTACATCGTGCTACTGCACAGCACCGGGGCCCTGGGCCCTAAGCTGCTGCTGTTTGTGCTGGTGCTCGTTTGGGTAGGCGATACGGCGGCGTACTTCATCGGGCGCGCTATCGGACGACATCCGATGGCGGCGCAATTGAGTCCTAAGAAGACCTGGGAAGGCGCGATCGCAAATTTGCTCGGCTCTATGCTAGTGGCCGTGGCTTTTTATAGGTGGATAGCCCCGTTGCCCGTGCTCTTTGGAGCTGCGGCGTTGGGCAACATTGCCGGTCAGATCGGCGATCTGGTGGAATCAGCATACAAGCGCAGTGCCGGAGTAAAAGAATCCGGAGGGCTCTTACCAGGCCACGGTGGGATGTTGGACCGCATAGACGCGCTGATTCTTGCAGCCCCGGTTGTCTGGTACTATTTTCTTTTAGCCAGGTTGCGATAGAAAGGATCCGACCTGAAACGCATTGCCATTCTGGGGTCGACGGGTTCCATCGGGCGGCAGTGCCTGAACGTGGTGGAGTCGCTGCCGGAGCGGTTCGCGGTGGTGGGCTTGGCTGCGGGAAACAACGTCGGCCTGCTGGGGGAACAAGTCCGCGCGCACCGGCCGCAGGTGGTCTCCGTGGCCACGGCGGAGCGCGGCGGGGAACTTGCGGAACAGCTCCGTGCGCTGCGAGTGGAGCCGCTGCCGGAAATTCAATCGGGAGCGGCGGGGATGGAGGCGGTGGCCACGCACCCGGATGCGGAGATGGTGCTATCGGCGGCGGTGGGAGTGGTGGGGTTGGCGGCGACCTATGCGGCCGTGCGGCGAGGCAAACAATTGGCGCTGGCCAACAAAGAAGTGCTGGTGGCGGCGGGCGAATTGGTGACCGCGGCGGCGCGCGAGAAGGGCGTGGAGATTCTTCCGGTGGATAGCGAGCACAACGCCATCCACCAGTGCCTGCGGGGGGGCGCGCCGCGCGAGGTGAAGAAGCTGGTGCTGACCGCATCGGGAGGGCCGTTCCGCAAAACGCCGCTGGCGCAGCTCCAGGAAGTGACGCCGGAGCAGGCCCTGGCGCATCCCAACTGGCGCATGGGCAACCGCATCACCATTGATTCCGCGACGATGATGAACAAAGGCTTCGAGGTAATCGAAGCGCACTGGCTGTTTGGCATGCAGGGCGGGCAGATTGACGTGCTGCTCCATCCGCAGTCCACGGTGCATTCGCTGGTGGAGTTTGTGGATGGGTCGGTGATTGCGCAACTGGGGCCCACGGACATGCGCATGCCCATCCAATATGCGTTAACCTATCCGGAACGGGCGGCATCGAATGGCTGGAGTCTGGGCTGGGCGGAGTTGCGGCGGCTGGATTTTGCCAAGGTAAGCACGCGGCGGTATCCCTGCCTGCGGCTGGCGCGCGAAGCGCTGCGGAAGGGCGGGGCGTTGCCCTGCGCGTTGAACGCCGCCGATGAACTGGCTGTGGCGGCGTTCCTGGAGCGCAGGATTCGCTTTACGGAGATTGCGGCGGTGGTCGAGCGGGTCCTGGCAAGGATGCCGCGGATGAAGCTGGCCAGCATGGAAGA
>Ga0209172_10007078_pt1 | contig 11866 bp, 10 predicted proteins | sample LarsenN4metaG_FD_184113 | JGI IMG/M metagenome (GOLD analysis project Ga0209172, IMG submission 184113) | Hot spring sediment bacterial and archeal communities from British Columbia, Canada, to study Microbial Dark Matter (Phase II) - Larsen... ... | reverse complement strand
AGTTCTTATCGAGTCTGCCTGACCCTCAACCTGCCATGGCCTCCAAGCGACAGCAAGAAGATTCCTTTAGGCGCGAATTCACCGTCCTCAGCCGCATTCCACCTTCTTAGTTCTGTCAGCCAACCAGCTGGAAAGCTATTGAGATTGGCTTAGATGGTTGGAAAATTGTGTCTAACTACCCAGTGCGGTTTAGGAGAATCAATGCCCAATTGCCTTTGCCAATGCCTGAACAAGAAGGTGATTTGTCAGAGTTAAAGCAGCTATTAAACTTGAGCGAAGATGCTTGGGTACTAACAGCAAGTTGGTTACTTTTTAGTCTTTACCCTAAGTATCCCCACCCAATCCTGATCCTGCATGGTGAACAAGGTACTGGAAAAAGCTATGCAGCTAGAGTTCTGAAATCATTGATCGACCCTACTAAAGCTCCATTGATTCCTAATGTGGCAAATCTGCGAGATTTGGCGATCGCGGCTGAAAATCGTTGGGTTTTGGCTTATGACAACCTTTCGGGATTAAGTGCTGAGCAATCAGATGCCCTTTGCCGCATCAGCACAGGTGGAGGATTTTCGACCCGTACTCTATATGAAAATGATCAGGAAACTGTATTCGAGTTTATCCGACCCCAGATTTTGACTGGGATTGATTCGCTCGCAACGAGGGGTGATCTTTTAGAACGTGCGCTTTTGGTAAATTTACTTGCCATTGCAGAAGAACGGCGCTTATCAGAGGTTGAGCTAAACGAAAAGCTAGGGCGACTAGGAGGGCGAATTTTAGGAGCAATGCTCACTGCTCTCAGCCAAACGCTTAAGGCGTTACCTCAAACAAAGCCAGATCGTTTGCCTCGAATGGCGGATTTTGCTCGATTTGCGATCGCGGCTGAAACAGCTATTGGTCTGTCTCAGGGAACTTTTCTTGATGTTTATCGAAGAAACCGTCAAGAAGCGCATGGAACAGCACTTGAAGCTTCTCCGATTGCAGTTGCAATTCAGAAGCTTATGGCATCTGGTAAGACGTGGACAGGCACGGCAACCCAACTGCTGGAAAACCTGAACGAACTTGTTGATGAAAAAACAATCAACAGTAAATCATGGGTATCAAATGGCCGATCGCTTGGAAAAGTCCTGATTAGGCTAGCTCCTAATTTGCGAAGTATTGGGATTGTTGTGACCCAAAAGCGAACGAGTCAATGCCGAACTTATCGAATAGAGCTGACAGAAAAACAAACGTCACAAACGTCACAAACGTCACAGCTTAATCAAGAAACAGACTTTGACGATGCTTTTGAAAGTGCAAATGTCACTGACGTTGCGGAGAATGTCACTGATGACAAACACAAAGCATCAACTTGGCAAATGTCATCAGTTGATAAAAAATCTGTCACTACTGAACAGTTGATTCAACAGGGGTTTCAGCAGCTTAGTGACAAACATGACATTGATGACATGAAAAATACTACTTCATCTAGGTGGGTTGGGAAGCAGGTTAAAAAACAGGGCAAGGCCGGGTGGGTTGGGTCAGTTCAATCGGTGCAAGACAACATAGCTGAGGTTTTGTGGACAGGCGATCGCTACCCAACGTCTGTCAATGTGTCTGAGTTGGAGGAAATTGCATGAGCAAAGTTTGTTCTCTACATCCTTAACTACGGAATTTTGAAATCTAGCAAAGGATAAATTACATAGGAGGCTTAGAAAATGGTGTGTTCTCCAGAACAGGCAAGGCTGAATGGTGCTAAGTCAAAGGGCGCAGTAACGGATCGAGGCAAAGCAATTTCTTCTCGCAATGCAACTAAACACGGAGTTAGCAGCACTCATCCTCCCCTTTTAGTGACAGAGGATCTTGAAAGTTTTCAAGGCATGATGCAGGCATTGATTGATGAGTATCAACCTCAAACTCCAACTGAACATCTACTGATTCAGCAAGTTTCAATGGCGTGGTTAAGGCTTCATCGTCTTTGGAGTGTAGAAGCTGCAACTGCCAACACTGAAATTCTTACATTACAGGCAAGTATCAAGTATCCACCTTATGTAAGGCTCAATGAGCTGAGTACATCAAGCTATAGCGCTAAACCTTGGGCATTAGCAATGCAAGAGGAGAGAACGGTTTTTGAGCACCTTATTCTTGACCTGAAGGACAACTTGAACTGCTGCCCAAGTAAAACTACTCAATACACCAAGTGGATCCGGTCTGTGGAGGCATCGATTTATCAAGCGAGATCAGGTTCTATCGATGCTAGGAATAACAGCTATGAGCACCTAAACCGGGAATTTTGGTTGATTTGGGGCAAACTTCACGATCTCATCTATGACTCTGAAAATGGGAATGACGACTACCGAAAGCCACTTACTAGACCTGAGGTTATGAAAGTGACAATTGAGGAAGTCATTGAAGCAGCCCAAAAGGAAATCGCGGCAATTGATCAGCAGCTAGCAGCATTTGAAGAACATAGTAGAGCGATCGCTCAGGCTGAAGCCAATCGCAAAGGACTTCAGAATCCTGAGCTATTTAGCCGATATGAGCGACATATTACAACTCAGTTGAATGAATCTCTGGAACGGTTAGCGCAATTAAAACAGCGAAGGAATAATGGGGCTTCTATGGGTTCGTTTTGCCCTATTGAATGTAGAACAAACTCTCCTACTTCAAAAATGTAAAGCTTGAAAATTAAGTGCCTGATATTCAAAGTGCTAATTAGTCATATATAGGTTTTTGGGTAATTTGGAAATTCATGAGGGAAACTCAATAAGATTGAAACCTTGACAATAAAATATTGAAAAACTTTGATTGTGTGTTTACGAGAGCTATAGACGTAACTTTTGAATTTAGTTTCTTTTTCCAATAAACGGCTTGAATTCTGCTTCGTACTCTCTTGCTAAAACAGAGAAATCAAGTATGCTTGATGAGTTATTCTGCTTAATTGCCGGAAAAGTAGAATGAACAAGACGGCTCAAATCATCCTCATTCTTTTCAACAGCGGTTTCTATAACAAACTGAAGACTTCTTTTCTGTTCTTCAGTTAATTCTTGAGAGATCCTCAGCAATTTCCCAACTCGAATTGTAGCTAAGACCTTTATCATTTCAGTTACGGATAAATTATCCATCCAAGGTTGAAAATCGCGTATCCTCCATTCGATACTAGTAATTTGAGAGTGCAAATCATGACTAATAGAATATTTCCAGTCAGCAAGATAAATTAATTTGATGAGTCTTTCTACTGACAGACTATTTTGAGCGTCTGGATAGTTATTGTGAATATAAGAGATAACATCTGCGAGGCTAGCCATCTTAGAAACCCTCCTCATGGGCATAGATTAAATCAGGCTCAATCTTTCCAACTCTTTCCAATAAATACGTAATTCTTGCAGCTTCACCACAATTATTCATCAAGTTCTTAATTGAGTTTTCTCTAAATGCTTTATTACGAGTACTTTCAAAAATAAGAACTGCTATTCTTTCTCCACTAAGATTTTCGAGCGAAATACCTCCAATTGTTCTGCTTTTCATAGTGATAAAGTCAACTGTTTGCCTATTCATATTCCAAAGTTCTTCATGAACTCTATAGTATTGTTCAGTCCCTGGTTCAGGGAGATCTACAAAGCAAGAACCTTGTTCCCAAGCTTTTCCTATACATCCTGAATCCTCAGGATAAAAAACGCGTCCTGGCTGTTTAAATCTGGGGTTTGAGGAGTGTCGAGCAATCATGATAAACCTTCTTTCTCGCCTATCATATCTATAAAGACTAAGTCGATCATTATTCCCAAAGTTTAAGATACGAGTTAAAACCTTTAGTTCGTCGTTCAAGATTCTTGAATATCCCTTTTTTCGAGCGGATAGTTCATTTTCTAAAACTTTCTTTTGTATAACTAATTCATTTTCTAAAGCTTTCGTTTTTGAAGCCAATTCACCTTCCAAAAACCTGATTCGCTCTTGTTGGCTTTTGTACCCAGGCGCAGAGATGATAGATACTGCTCCTCCAATCACGGAAAAAAAAGCACCAAGCATAAAAACCCTGCCATAAACTGTATTGTTAAGCCAGATCCAACCCTGCCCTTGTTGAACTGAAGGAAGTATGCCTGCGATCGCTAGTGCGATTGAACCAAAGAGCGAAAATGTTTGTGCACCATAGTTTTCAGAGAATTGAGCGATTCGTTGAGGAATAGATCTTGAATCTCTAGATGACAAAATAGCAGCCCCTAGTCACAACCCTGTATTAGCTACCTATTAAAACTTGGAAAAGAGGATTTTAGCTCTCATTGTTTAAGTCCTTTAACAACTCCTAGACTTAGCGATTTAAGTTGAAGCTAATGGCATTAGGAGTTGTTTTGCGTCTGTCTTGAGTACTACAAACAAAGAGGATATAAACGAAGAATTGTAGAAAATTCATTTGTAATAATTTTCTCCTCTAGAAGCCGCTTCAAAATGCCGATACTCCTGTACCATGCCTAAACGCACAGGTGACAGTGCGTTTTTTTGAGGGCATAACTGAATAGAAGGGATTGATGGCAGCGAACTACAGCGTGATTGAAAAGCGTCTTTGGGAAGCGGCGGATGCGCTACGGGCAAACTCGAAGCTGAAGTCTTCGGAGTACTCGGTGCCTGTGTTGGGGCTGATTTTCCTATGCTACGCAGATTACAAGTTTACGAAGGCTGAGAAAGAACTGGCAAAGGCTCAGGCTAGTTCTCGGCGTCGCCGGACAATGGGGAAGCTGGACTATCAGGCAAGGGGTGTGCTGTATTTGCCCGATGCTGCCCGGTTCTCAAATCTGCTGAAGTTGCCAGAAGGGGCGGACATTGGTAAGGCGATCAATGAGGCGATGAAGGCGATCGGGGAGGAGAACCCGGAACTGGATGGGGTGTTGCCGAGAACCTACAACCGTTTTGATAATGACCTGCTGGTGTCGTTACTGAAGTCGCTGAATTTTACCCAGGAGCTAGATGGGCTGGAAGGGGATGTGTTCGGCAAGATTTATGAATACTTCCTGGGTGAGTTTGCCCGGAGTGAGGGACAGAAGGGGGGCGAGTTCTTTACACCCACTTCGCTGGTTAAGTTGATTGTGGAGATTATTGAGCCGTTTCATGGGCGGATTTTTGACCCTGCCTGCGGATCGGGCGGTATGTTTGTCCAAAGTGCAGCGTTGGTGGAGAAGCGGAAGAAGGTAGACCCGAACAGTGAGATCAGCCTGTATGGTCAGGAACGGGTGGCGGAGACGCTACGACTGTGCAAGATGAACCTGGCTGTACATGGGTTGTCGGGATTGGGCAGCATTCGGGAGGGGAACAGCTACTACGAGGACATCCACAAGTGTCTGGGTAAGTTTGACTTTGTGATGGCGAATCCACCGTTTAATGTGAATGCGGTGGACAAGGAGAAGATGAAGGCGGATGCCCGGTTTAAGGAGTTGGGGCTACCGAAGGCGGACAATGCCAATTACATCTGGATTCACCTGTTTTACAGTGCGTTGAATGAGACGGGCAGATCGGGCTTTGTGATGGCTAATTCTGCTAGCGATGCGAGGGGTAGCGAATTGGAGATTCGGCAGAAGCTGATTCAGGCTGGAGCAGTGGATGTGATGGTTGCCATTGGTTCCAACTTTTTCTATACGGTGACGCTGCCCTGTACGCTGTGGTTTTTAGACCGGGGCAAGGCGAAGACTGCCCGAAAGGAGAAGGTGCTGTTTATTGATGCGCGGCACATTTATCGGCAGGTAGACCGGGCACATCGAGACTTTACAGATGAGCAGATTGAGTTTTTGGCAAACATTGTGCGGCTCTATCGGGGAGAATTGCCGCAAATTACCAACGGGAGTCAAGCGTTACTGGATGGGTCATTCCCGAATGGGGCGTATCAAGATGTGGCGGGATTGTGTCGGGTGGCGACGCTGACGGAGATTGAGGCACAGGGTTGGAGCCTGAATCCGGGGCGATATGTGGGTGTAGCAGCACGAGCGATCGAGGATTTTGATTTTGCAGAACGGTTGGAGGAGTTGAATGAGGAATTGGAGGTTTTGAATGTTGAGGCGAGGGAGTTAGAGGAGCAGATTGCTGAGAATGTAGCGGCTCTGCTGGAGGGATTGGTTTAATGTCTAAAACAAACGGTTGGCAACGTGTTTGTATCAAGGATGTCTGTGAGTCAATCATTGACTGCGTGAATAAAACAGCTCCGACCGTTGATTACCCAACTCCTTACAAGATGATTAGAACCACAAACGTAAAGGCAGGATGGGTTCATCTTTCAGATGTTAAGTATGTAACGGAAGAAGTTTTCAAAACATGGACTCGCAGAGCTGTGCCGCAAAAAGGGGATGTGATTCTTACTAGAGAAGCTCCTTTGGGTGAAGTCGGTATGCTGCGAGGTGATGAAAGTGTGTTTTTAGGGCAGCGCTTGGTTCAGTATCGTGCAGATACAAGCAAACTTGATAATCGATTCCTGTTGTATTGCTTTCAGGCTGATGATTTGCAAGGACAAATTAAGGCACTGGGATCAGGCGCTACGGTTGAGCATATGCGTGTACCTGATGCAGAGAAACTAACACTATTACTTCCACCCCTGCCAGTTCAAAAAAGAATTGCTGATATTCTTTCTGCTTATGACGACCTCATTGAAAACAACACAAGACGCATCAAAATATTGGAAGAGATGGCGCGATCGCTCTACGATGAGTGGTTCGTCAAATTCCGCTTTCCCGGTCATGAACAAACCAAACTTATTGATTCAGAATTAGGGTTAATTCCTGAAGGCTGGGAAATAAAAACTTTTGGAGATGTATCACTCAATTTTGATCGCAAAAGGATACCTCTTTCTTCAATTCAAAGATCTAAAAGACAAGGGGAATATCGCTATTACGGGGCTTCTGGAGTTATTGATTACATTGATGACTATATTTTTGACGGCAAGTATCTTTTAATTGCGGAAGATGGAGAGAACCTAAATAGTAGAAAACTTCCAATTGCTTTTCTTGCTTCAGGCAAATTTTGGGTTAACAATCATGCTCATATTGTGCAAGGTAAATCTCCAGTTTCGTCTGAGTTGTTACGTCTTTTCATGGAAGCCTTAGATATTTCGGGGTACATAACTGGTGCAGCACAGCCAAAATTATCGCAAAGTAATCTCAATCGAATTCCCTTCATACTTCCCTCGGAACAGCTTCTTAATCGGTTCAATGAAGTTGCTTGCCAGTTACTAAATCAGGTTGAGAATCTTCATAGAAAGAATCAAAATCTTCAAAAGACTCGTGATCTACTTCTACCTAAACTTATTTCAGGTGAGATTGATGTGGAGAAGTTGGAAGTAACTGAAGAAGAAGAGGCGATCATTCAGGGTGGAGAGTTGGTAGCTGTATGACTCAGATTTTTAATGTTTACTGTGACGAGAGTTGCCACCTGGAGAACGATCATCAAAGTGCAATGATCTTAGGTGCAGTTTGGTGTCCAGTTGAGAAAGTCCGCGAAATATCTAATCGCTTACGTGAAATCAAACTACGCCATGGCTTGAAGAAAGACTTTGAGGTTAAGTGGACTAAAGTTTCTCCTGCAAAACAGCAATTTTATTTAGATATAATTGATTACTTTTTTGATGACGATGATTTGCATTTCCGAGCCTTAATTATTCCTGATAAGAGCAAGCTAGACCATGTTGGATACCAGCAAGACCATAACACCTGGTATTACAAGATGTATTTCAATATGCTTAAAGTTATTCTTGATCCTCATGCTTGCTATCGCATTTACATCGATATTAAAGATACCAATAGTGCTGAAAAAGTTTCTAAATTGCATGAGGTTTTAGTTAGTGCAATATTTGATTTCTCGCGAAAAATTGTAGAACGTCTTCAAACCGTTCGATCGCATGAAATTGAGATTTTACAACTAGCTGATTTATTGATTGGTGCTGTTTCTCACCTTAACAGAGGTTTAGCGGGTAGTTCTGCAAAACAAGCCATTATCGAGCGTATTCGTGAGCGATCGGGATATTCTCTAACTCGCAACACTCTTGTTAAAGAGAATAAAGTCAATATTTTTCGTTGGCAAGCCTCAGAGGTATTGCAATGAGCGATTCTCTAAATTGGTTGCCTGAATTGGTATTACTCTCAGACCACAAGGGGGATTCAGAAGCTTATTTAGAAGCAGTTTATGCTTACTTCAAAGCAGACTTAGTTGATAACCCAGTATATTTTCAAGGAACTAAGATTGCACTTAAGAAGCACCCACAATTCCGAGATAAAGAGTTTGTATTTTGGCATGTAACATCTGAGGGAGATATCGAAGATGAGCGTATACCAGACTTTCGTAGATGTGAACGAATTCGATGGATAAGACCTAATTATCGAGAAAGCAGATGCGAACGATTCTGCAATCAAAGTTTGGAAGAATCAACGTAAAGGTGATCAAAGAATTTGTTTATGGCTGGAGCAAGAAGACTATTTAGTGGTTTTAGCAGAACGCAATAGCTACACTCTTCTATGGACAGCTTATTTAATTAATAGGAATCACACTAGAACCAAACTTCTAAAAGAGTACAAAGCCTATAAACAGCAAGTGTCGCCTAGAAAAATCTAGACGACACCGTTACTCCTTCTACACATGGCAGATGAGCTAATATTTAGTTGAACGAACTAGTACTAATTCCCGACACGTATATTCTAACGTTCCAAGTTCATAGAGTCAAAGCTTCTTAAGCCATACATCAAAAGTTTTATCTATCCTTGATAATCCTATAAAATATAAAAAACTTGTCCATGTATGGAGTAACGCTTTTACGGAACTACTGTATATAGCGTCTAAGGTTTAATAGTTTTTCTAATAGCCTCGGTAAAGAGAAGTGATAACTAAATAAGTAAGTAAGAGGCAGCTGCAATTCCATCATTATGTTTACTCGTCTTCCCCCTCAAACCGATCCCCCTCTCCCTCCCAAAGAAACCCTCCCCACAATGTACGATCTTCCCAGTGAAGATCCCGAGGAATCCGGTTTGCCTGACGAGTTTCATGATCTGCAACCCCAACTCCTAAGCGCCACCCTGCGCCTCAGCAACTACGCCTCAGACAACTTCTTCACCGGCACCGACCTTAACCTCTACTACGACATCCGCCATCCCCTCTGGTACAAGCGTCCCGATTGGTTCCTGGCGCTTGGTGTTCCCCGCCTCTACGATGGCACCGATCTCCGCCTCAGCTACGTCCTCTGGCAAGAAGGCGTTAGCCCCTTCGTCATCGTCGAACTGCTCTCCCCCGGCACCGAAACCGAAGACCTGGGACAAACTCAACGAGAAGCAGACCAACCTCCAACAAAATGGCAGGTCTACGAACAAATCCTGCGAGTTCCTTACTACATCGTGTTCGATCGCTACACCGACCAACTCCGTGCTTTTGGACTTGATAAAGGTAGCTATCAAGAACTGCCTCTCCCCGAGCAAAAGCTTTGGATCCCCGAACTGAATTTGGGTCTGGGCATTTGGCAAGGCACCTATCAGGGCGTTACCCGCAGTTGGCTACGTTGGTACGATGAGCACGAACAGTGGATTCCGACTGAAGCTGAAACCGCTCAACAAGAACATCAACGAGCAGAACGAGAACGCCAACGGGCAGAACAAGCCGAAACTCAATTAGAGCAAGAACGCCAGCAACGCCAACAACTCATCGAGCGACTCCGCGCCAAAGGGATAGATCCGGATGACTTGTTGAACTAAGTGATCAATTTTAAGGGGCATCTCGGAACTCTAAAGGTAAGACGACCCAACCGAGCAGGCAAGCACTTATGCCCCAACCGCATCTCGACTCTGAACACGCCTTAGAAAACGAAGCGATCGCCCTTTTCTCCACGCTGGGTTGGGATACTCTTAACGCTTATCAAGAAACCTTAGGCTCCAGTGGCACCCTCGGACGAGAAACCCGCAGCGAAGTTGTTTTGATTCCTCGATTACGGTCAGCTCTCCAGCACCTCAACCTAGGACTACCCGACGAAGCCATCCAGCTTGCCATTGAAGAACTGACCCGCGATCGCAGCACCAGTTTAGAAGCCACCAACTGTGAGATTTACCAACTCCTAAAGAATGGGGTCAAAGTTTGCTTCAAAACTAATGATGACGAAGAACAGGAAGAAACCGTCAAACTCATCGATTGGGACACCCCAAACAACAACCAGTTTCTGCTGGTTTCCCAGTTCTCTGTTACCGGGGAAATATACGGCAGACGGGCAGACTTGATCGGTTTTGTTAATGGTCTACCTCTCGTCTTCATCGAACTCAAAGCTCATCATCAACGGTTAGAGCAGGCATACCACAAGAACTTAACTGACTACAAACAAACCATTCCCCAACTCTTCTGGTACAACGCCTTAATCATCCTTTCCAATGGCAAAAATAGTCGGGTTGGAGCTATCACCGCTGAGTGGGAGCATTTTGCTGAGTGGAAGAAGATCAACGATGAAGGTGAAACCGGGATCATTTCCCTAGAAACCATTATTCGAGGCATCTGCAACAAAACTCACCTACTGGACTTAACCGAAAACTTCACCTTCTTCTTTACCACTGCGGGACGCTTAATTAAAATCCTAGGCAAGAATCACCAATACTTAGGAGTTAACAATGCGGTTCAAGCCGTGCAGCAGATTGGGCAGAACCGGGGCAAGCTAGGTGTTTTCTGGCATACCCAGGGCAGTGGCAAAAGTTACTCAATGGTCTTCTTCTCTCAAAAGATCCTCCGCAAACTGCCCGGAAACTGGACATTCCTGATCCTCACTGATCGCGAAGACCTGGACGACCAGATTTACAAGAACTTTGCCTATGCTGGAGCTGTTACCGAACCGGAACGAGAAGTCCGAGCGAAAAACGCTGACCATCTGAAGCAACTTCTCCGAGAAGATCACCGCTACGTCTTCACCCTAATTCAGAAATTTCGCACCGAGAAAGGGGCAGTCTACCCCAAACTTAGCGATCGCTCTGACATCATCGTGATTGCTGACGAAGCCCATCGATCGCAGTACGACACCTTTGCCCAAAACCTGAGAAATGCCCTCCCCAATGCAGGCTTTATTGGTTTCACAGGCACTCCCCTGCTGGCAGGTGAAGAGAAAACACGGGAAGAATTTGGCGATTACATCAGCATCTACAATTTCCGCCAATCCATTGAAGACGGGGCAACCGTTCCCCTTTTCTACGAAAACCGCATTCCCGAACTGCAACTGACTAACGAAGAACTCAACGAAGATGTTTATCGGATTGTTGAGACTGCCACTCTGGATGAAGAGGAAGAACGCAAGCTAGAGCGAGAATTCAGCCGCGAGTATCACCTGATTACCCGCAGCGATCGCCTAGAGAAGATTGCCGAGGATATTGTGAGCCATTTCTTGGGACGAGGGCACCAGGGCAAAGCAATGGTGATTGCAATTGATCGTTTCACAGCAGTCAAAATGTACGACAAAGTACAGCACCACTGGAAACAGCGGATCGACAGCCTGAAAGCTCAACTTTCTACCGCAAGCATTGTAGAACAACAGCAACTCTTGGATCAGATTGCTTACCTGGAAGCCACCGACATGGCAGTTATCGTTTCCTCATCGCAAAACGAGGAAGCCGATTTCAAGAGGAAGGGGCTAGATATCAGGCTCCATCGCAAACGGCTAGCCAATGAATCTCCTGGATTGGATGAAAAATTTAAGGATGCCAACAACCCCTTGCGAATTGTTTTTGTTTGCGCCATGTGGATCACCGGGTTCGATGCACCCAGTTGTTCGACTATTTACCTAGACTGAGATCTTGCAGCATTCTCAATAAGCCGATTCTAAGCGAGGTTTGAGGTCAATATCGAACCCAAAATGAGCCGCAATATCAGCGTGAGATTGGATGCGTTTGAGTAACTGAAACCAGATAATCGA
>Ga0209172_10007077_pt1 | contig 11866 bp, 8 predicted proteins | sample LarsenN4metaG_FD_184113 | JGI IMG/M metagenome (GOLD analysis project Ga0209172, IMG submission 184113) | Hot spring sediment bacterial and archeal communities from British Columbia, Canada, to study Microbial Dark Matter (Phase II) - Larsen... ... | reverse complement strand
ATCTACGGACTCCTGAAGCAACGCTGAGGTCGGCCCAATCCGTTCGCGCGGTCCCTTCTACGGCGGCGATGGCGTGGGCTCGATGGGCTCGACCTCCATGGGGGCGCCCGCGACGGCGTAAAGATACGGCAGGGTCGCCACCTGCCCCAGGGCGACCGCGATGGCGAGCCCGTCCAGCTGCATCCATCGCAAGAGCGAGTAACCGAGGCCGAGGGTGACGGCCGTCGCGATGGCCGCCGATACGATCAGGGGCTGCACCCGTTTCCGGACCCGCACGCGGGTCCCCAGGACGCTGTTCAGGAACAGCGGGATCGCCGCGAGGCTGAGGATCCGCACGGGCGTCGCGCCGATGTCCTGGTATCGCCCGAGGTCGAACAGATCCAGGAGGGGCGCGGCGAGGATCCACAGACCGACGATGCCGGGCGCGAGCAGGCCAAGGGACAGGAGGACCGCCTTCCGCTCGTCCCTTCGCCGCTGCGCATTGCGCTGGGAGGCCTCCGCGAAGAACGAGGTCATCGTGGCCTGCGGGATGATGTACAGGATCCCTGCGAGGAGGGTCGCGACGTAGTACACGGAGACGAGCCCCTCGGCCGGGTCCGGTTCCAGGCTCGGATTGCCGAGCGTGTTCAGGATCAGGAGGGGCAGTAGCAGGGTGGCCGCGCTCGCGACGACGCCGGCCAACCAATTCCCGACGCTGAAGGCGAACATCGGGCGGAGTCGCCGTCGGCTGAGGCGCGGCTTCGGACGATACCCCTTCACGATCCGGGGGATGAACACGTAGCCCGTGAGGATCACGGAGACGCCGAAGGCCAGGCCGAAGGAGAGATAGATCCCCATCTTGCCGCCGAGGGACGCGAAGAAGAACGTCACGAACACGATCGGAAGCGGGATCTTCAGGAGGGAGAACACGACGACCCGCCACGTGAACAGGTCCGAGCGGCGCATCGCGACGGCGACCTGGTCGAGCAGCGGGCCGAACGCGTAGGCCATCGCGGTCAGGATGAGGATAATCAGATATTCGGGCCGCTCGAGGACGAAGCCGAGCGCAGGGGCCCACAGTCCCACGCCGGCGACGAAGATCAGGGTCAGGATGGCCGCCGCGGCACCCCCGATCGTCAGGGTCGTATTGATGAGGTCCGTCTTGTCCTCCGTCTCGGGGAGGAAACGGATGAGGCCGATGGGAAATCCGAGGGTCGCGATCGTCGCGAGGAACGTGATCGTGTTCAGGAGGGTGACCGCCAGATCCCGGTCGCTGACGCTCGGATATACGCGATAGACGACGAGCCAGAAGAGGAACCCCAGGCCGGAGGCGATGATCGACGTCAGCATGAGGAAGATCGCGTTCCGGTAGAGGGGACTCTTCACCTCCCCCCACATCCGGACGACGAAGCGCTGCATCCGGCCCAGATTCCCTTCCAACGTGTTCCGTCCCCGGAGGTTTGCCGCGACGGAACCTTTCGCCCGCGATAAAGCCTTCGCCTAGGACGTCCGGCGGAGGACGCCTTCCTCGAGGGCGTAGCGCGTCGCGGGGACGGACTTCACTTGCTCGTCGTGCGAAGCCATCACGATCGCCGCGCCGAAGGACGAGCGGGCGCGTTCGAACGCTTCGAGGACCGCGGTCGTGCCCTTCGCGTCGAGGGATGCCGTCGGCTCGTCCGCCAGGAGGACCTTCGGGCCGTTCGCCAGGGCCCGTGCGACCGCGACCCGCTGCGACTCCCCTACGCTGATCTCTTTCGGCTTGCGCGTCGCGAGCCTCCCGATCCCGAACGCATCGAGGAGTTCCGCCACGCGGGCGTCCGCAGGCCTCCTTGCAAGCCGCAGCGGCAGCGCGACGTTCTCCGCGACCGTGAGGTCGTCGATCAGGTTGTGCGTCTGGAACACGAAGCCGACATCGTGCAGGCGGACCTTCGAGAGCTCCTTCTCCTTCAGGCCTACAATCTCGCGGCCGTTCAGGACGACGGATCCGCGCGTCGGCACGTCGAGCCCGCCCAGGATGGAGAGGAGCGTCGTCTTCCCACTCCCGTTCGGTCCCCAGAGGAGGATCGCGTCCTCCTTCGCGACGTCGAGGGAAATCCCGCGGAGCACGTCCGTGTGGCCGTCGTACGACTTCCAGATGTCGCGCGCGACGAGGACCGCGTCGGCCATCTCGCGAGGCCATCGGCGCGGTGCGAGAAAAGGCTTCCCGCGCGGGTGCGCGGGCGCGATGGAGGCGAAAACCCACGTCAGCGCAACCTTTAGAAAGGGCTCTCCCTATCCGGGGCCGAAGGGATGGTGCGATGCACACCTACCGAAAACATCTGAGCGCAGTCGCCGTGCTGTTCCTGGTTTCGGCGATGTTGTTCGCGGGCCTTCTCGTCTCGGCCTCGCGCGCCGCAGCCACGCACGACACGGTGATGTGGAGCCGTCCGAACTGGACCGCGACCACGGACAACGACGAGTACATCTCCTCCGTCCTTGCGGACGGGAGCGGGACGTTCTACGTGTTCTACCTGAGGACCGATGGCGTTTCCGGCCTTACGGACGTCTACGCCTCGAAGTGGGTCACGCGCGGGACCTCGGGGAACCCGGAGCCCGTCCTGACGAACGTCTTGGTGAACGTGAACAACGTCGGCGAGGTCGCCATCAGCGACCCGTTCTTCGGGGTGCCGCAGACCCCCGTGGGAGCGATCGACCACACCGGGAACCTGTACGTGGCCTGGACCTCCGTCGGCTACGACGTCTACGTCAGCAAGTCGACCGACGGCGGGGAGACATGGCAGCCCGCGGTCTTGGCGAACTCCGCGACGTCGTCGGCCTGGGACTTCAGCCCCTCGATCGGGGTCACGGGTTTCGGCGCCTCGGAGCGGGTTTGGGTCGCATGGTCCCAGTTCTGGCCCACCGGCCCCGCGTTCTACAACAACGCGACGGTCTCCTATAGCCTGAACCAGGGCGCGAGCTTCATCGGCTACACGAACGCCTCGGGCCAGCCCGCCGGGTCGACGCTGATCCTGTCCACGGATCTCGCGGCGGACTCCCAGAGCCGGCTCTACCTGACGTACACCGCGATCGACATCATGACGTTCATGTTCTACGCGAACTACACGCGGTCCGACGATGGATCGACCTGGGAGGCCCCGACGTCGTTCAACTCGAGCGCCGGCGGGTTCCTGCCTGCGATCACGGTGGACTCCAAGGACCGGGTGCACATCACGTGGTTGGACGCGATGACGGCGCCGACCGGGCCGAATCTCGCCTATTACGTCCGGTCGGACGACCGCGGAGCCTCTTGGACGATCGCGGTTCCGATTACCCAGGGCCGGGTCGGATTCAGCGGCACGCCTCTCCTGGACATCGTCGTCCACGAGGACACCGTGATGGTCGCCTGGACCGGCCAGACGTTCACGAGCGGGGTCGCGTATGTGATCTCCGCCGACGGCGGGGACCTTTGGTATCCGGAGGAGTTCTACGCGCCGGGGCTGGCGCTGCAGCTCATCCGGATCGCCGCGGACGAGAACGGGACGTTCTATGCGACGTTCACGTGGTACGACGAGTTCTTCGCCCAATACGACGTGGGCTTCGTCTTCTGGGACGGCCCGCCCACCGCGCCGGTCATCACGGACATCGCGCGCGGGACGGGGAGCCTGACCGTGACGTGGTCCCCATCGCCCGAGCCCGACGTCGTCCTGTACCGCGTCTGGCGCAGCACGGACGGCGTCTCGTACGAGCTCGTCGCGACCGTAGACAGCGGCACGACGTCGTATGCGGACGGCGGCCTCGCGAACGGGACCTACTGGTACCGCGTCACCGCGGCGGACCTTCGCGGGACGTCGAGCCATGCCTCCACGCCGATGTCCGCGACGGTCGGCATGACGACGGAGGAGCAAATCGACGCCCTCGAGGCGGAGATCGCGTCCCTCCAGGCGGATGTCGCGAGCCTCACGACGGCCCTCGCGGCCGCGCAGGCGGACCTCGACGCGATTCAGACACAGCTGACGAGCCTGCAAGCCGCGCTCGCGGCCCTGCAGACGGACCTCGACTCGTTGCAGTCCACGACGGCATCGAACCAGCAGGCGTTGCTGGCGCAGCTCGATGACCTGCAGACGCAGCTGGACAACCTCCAGTCGCAGCTGAACACGGTGCGGACCGAGCAGGCGACGCAGACGATGTCCTACGTGAACCTCGCTTTCGAGATCATCGTCGTCGTGCTCCTCGCGCTGATCCTCGTGATGCAGCTGAGGAAGCCGAAGACGCCGATGCCGACGATGGCCCCGCCGTCGCCGCCCGCGCCTCCGAAGCAGAAGCTCGAGGAAGAACTGTAGTCGCTCGAACGGAGGGCCCTCGCGGCCCTCCCCCTTCTGATTTTCCCTAGCCTCCGAGGAAGAGGCGCCCCCGCGTCACGCGGACCTCGGCAGCGTCCGGAAGTAGGCGAGGGTGCGCTCGAGCCCTTCCCTCAGGGACGTCCGCGGGGTGAAGCCGAGACGGCCGAGGGCCGCCTCGATGTCCGCGCGGGAGTGTCGAACGTCGCCGACGCGGGGCTCCTTGCGTACCGCCTTGATGGGCGTCACGGTGACCTCGGAGAGGCTGCGAGCGACCTCGTTCACGCTCACCGCCGACCCGGATCCGATGTTGAGCGTCTGTCCGGCGACGGGCCGTTCGCCCGCGAGCTCGAGGGCCTCCGCGACGTCGGCCACGTAGAGGAAGTCCCGGGTCTGCTCGCCATCGCCGTGGATCTCGATCGGCGTCTCGCGGGCGATCGCATCGCAGAACCGCGCGATCACGCTCGCGTACGGCGAGGACACGTCCTGGCGCGGTCCGTACGCGTTGAAGATCCGCAGGACAACGGTTTCGATCCCTTTCAGCTGGGAGATCTCCTGGCAGGCGAACTCCCCGACCATCTTCGTCGTGGCGTACGGCGACGCCGGCGCCGGCCGCATCGACTCCACCTTCGGGTTCGCCTCCGTGTTGCCGTAGACCGCCGCGCTCGAGGCGAAGACGACGCGCCCCACGCCCGCGTCCACGGCGGCCTTCAGGACGTTCAACGTGCCTTCCACGTTCGTCCGCCAGTACTCGTCCGGGTTCTCGACGCTCTCCGCGGCGGAGATCCGCGCGGCCAGGTGGTACACGAGGTCATGGCCCTTCAGCGCGTCTTCGAGGGCCTTCGTCTGCAGGACCGAGGCCCGATGCACGCGGACCTCATGGTGGGACCCCGCAAGGTTCCGAATGGACCCCGTGGACAGATTGTCGAGGACCGTGACCTCGTTCCGGGCGCTGAGCCGCTCCACGAGGTGCGATCCGAGGAAGCCGGCGCCGCCGGTGACGAGGACTTTGCGTCCTTCCATCGACCAGCGGCGCACGACAGCGGGTCGGATAAGCATTCCGGTCCGAGCGGACTGGGTGCACCCGTTCGGAGGCGATCTTCGCGGACTCGGCGGCATGTCATGATTCACCGGAGACGTACGAGCGAACGTCTCCCGGCGGAAAAAACGGAAAACCCTCTGGGGCCGACCCAGAGGGCTATCCTCTTTCTACGCAACCGCTCCGGCCAGGATCCCGGCGCCCTCGTTCCAGGCCCATTGCAGAGTCCCGAGGTCCTCCTCGAACCAGGGGACTAGCTGGTTGTCGCGGATCCAAAGGAGCTGGGCCCTCGCGTCCTCCGGGGACATCGAGCCATCCTTCAGGCCGAGGTAGACGCCGTGGACGTCCACATACATCTGTTGCTGGTCGAAGTCGTCTCCCCAGTACATGTACGTGTGGACCATGTCGTCGATGGTGTTCCGGTACGTCTCTCGGCTGTAGTACTTGCCCCATTCCATCGTGTAGACGCTTTCCAGGGCGGCCAGCGCATTGTTCACCCGATTCTTGCCCAGCGAGGCGACTGCGGCGTTCACAAGGCCGTAGTCGTGCGCGTGCTGGTCCGAGCGGAGAAACACGTCCCACGAGCCCATCGTTCCGCCTTCGCCGAGCGTGTACGGCGTGATGATTCTCCTCGCGCCGATCAGGGCCGCGTTGAACTCGTCCGCCATCTCCCAGATTGCGGCCTTTTCCTCGGGCGTCGTCGCCTCCGCGTACCGCTTGGTCAGTTCCGCAGCATAGGCGTTCGCCGCGACCGCCTGCGTGCGGAGCGAGGCGAGGACCGCCGACGCCGCATCAATGTTCGAGGCCTCGGAAGGCACCGTGCGCCTTTCGGACGCGAGGTAGCCCGCCGCCCAGTCACATGTCGGGACAAAGTCCAGCGGCACCACCAACGCGTGCACCGCGCGGGTCGCGAGCAGCCCGTAGAACCTCAGCACCATCCGCAGGACTGCCGGATCCTGCGCCTCGATCGAGTCGAGCTGCGTGTGGTAGATCACGTCGAAGCCGGTGGACCAGCCGATCATCTCGATGGCCGAGCCGCCTCCCTTCGCAGCGAACGACCAGGCGTCCGTCCAAGACCAGACCGGGTTGTAGTAGCTCAGCGTGCCGGTCAGCCCGAGGTCGGAGATGCCCTTCGCGACGAACCCGTTGATTTCCCAGGTGTTCTCTGCCCAGTACCGTCCCGAGGACTTCTTGAAGCTGACCCCGTCCATGTTCAGCTCGACGACAAGTCCCTCCATGATCTCGGGATGGGCCTGGACAAATTCGTAGGATCCGACGAGCCAATTGTACCAGGTCCCGCCGGGGCCGCCGGTCTCCTCCGAGCCCACCGACGCGAAGACGAGGGTCCTCTCGTTCGTGAACGTGCCCGAGGCCCGTGCCTCAGAGAAGAGCCTCGCGAATTCGAGGACCGCGGCGATCGACGAGCAGTCGTCGTTGGATCCCCACCACCACGTGTCGATGTGGCCCGAGATGACGACATACTCATCGGCCCGCGTCGTGCCCCACATCACCGCAGCGACGTTCACCGATTCGGCGAACTTCTCGGAAAGCGTGTCCACGCGGCCGCTGATCTCGAGGGTCACGGGCCCGCTCTCGAGGAGTTCCTGGATGTGCCATGCGGACCTTGGGGAGATCGAGATCCCGGGCACGGGCGAGAACACGGAGTCCTGCTTGATTCCGTCCGGATTGTCTGCGCCGCTGTAGTAGCCGTAAAAGACGACCGCCGAAGCGCCGTGGAGTCCAGCTTCCATGGCCGGCGTGTTGGGCCAAGCCTGGATGTTGTCGTCTCGATGGACGAGCGCGATGGCGCCGCCGAGGTCGCCCACGCGATCGAATTCCACGGCCGTTCCATAGCCAACGTCCACGACCTCGGCGACGAGGACGGTCGTCCCATAGTGCTTCCAGTTCGCCACGGGGAAGGTCTCCCACCGGACCTCGTCCATCGTCATGCCCGTGAACGTGTCGTACACGTACCGCTGAGCCGCGCGTTCCTCGTCCGATCCCGCCGTCTTCTCTCCGAGGCTGGACAGATACTCGAACTGGGACCACGCATGGTCATAGTCGAGCCCACCGAGCACCTGCAATTCGTGGTCGGTGAGGCCCGACATGCTTCCGGCCTTGGACGGTGCGCCAACGGAAAGAGGCGTCACCGCCAAGAAGCCGAGCAGAATCCCGATGCTCACCGCCACCACGACTCGTGTCTTCATTCTCCCTCCCTCATCGAAGTCCGGGAACCGGGCGATGTCCGGACGGCACGCCGCACCCATCCGAGGACTAATAACGGCCGCGTACGTTCTCGCGGCGGCGGAACGTGCTACGGCTTGGGCCCCGACCTCGCTCGAGCGTCCTCGGGCCATGCCCTCGCCCAGTTATCATTTCTGCGAACGCTCCTCGGACTTGGGCAACGTATTTGTTCGCGCGCGCCCTTAGGGAGAATTGGGAGGAGGTTGAATGAGACGCCGTATGGCGATCGCCTTGGGCTTGTTCGTCGTCCTGGTGTTCGCATCCTTCGTGGTCGCGGCGAACGAGGACGAGGACGACGAGATCGAAAAGGAGTACAAGGTGCCCCTCACGGGGGACCAGGAGGTTCCCTCGGTAGACACGGAGGCCTCCGGATACGCGGAGGTGGAGGTCAAATGGAAGGGCGATTACACCCTTGTGAAGTTCGAAGTCGAAGTGTGCGCCATCTCCGACGTCACGATGGCCCACATTCATTACGGGCCGGTCGGCGAGAACGGGCCGATCCTATTCACCCTGTTCTCAGCGGACGGGAGCCCCTTCTCCGCGGACGACTGTGAGGCCCTGAGCAAGGGCGAGCTCTCGGCGGACGACCTGAATCCGAACCAGGACGCGATCGCGGACTGGGAGTCCTTCGTGGAGGTCTATCTCGCCGGAGAGACGTACGTCAACGTCCACACCGAGGCCTACCCGGGCGGTGAACTGAGGGGCCAGCTGGCGGAGGAGGAGGATGGCGGCGAAGAGGTGGTTCCGTCCATCGCGATCACATCCCCTCCGGATGGCAGCCAGGTCAGCACGCTCGGATTCCGGCTGACGGTGACCGTCTCCGACTTCACCCTCGATGCCGCGGCCATGGGCGGTGCGAACGTGGCCGGGACGGGCCACATCCACTACTCCTTGGACGGTGCCCTCGTCGGTGGCGGGATGACCGCGGCGACGACGATCGATGTGACCGGGCTTGAGGTGGGCGAGCACACGGTGCGGGCGGAACTCGTGAACAACGACCACTCTCCCCTGGATCCCGCGGTATACGCGGAGATCACCGTGACTGCCATCGCACCCTCGATTACGCTGACCCTCTCGGCGACGTCCATCGAGGAGGGTTCCACGGTGGTCGCGAGCTGGACCGTCACGGGATTCGCGTTGGATGCCGCGGCGATCGGCGGTGCGAACGTCCCCGGACGTGGCCACGTCCGCGTCCTGGTTGACGGCGAAGTCATCACTCGGACGGCGGCGTCGAGCATCACCCTCGAGGCTCTCGCAGTGGGCAGCCATACGGTCCGCGTGGAGCTAAGCAACAACGACCGGTCCGCGGTGAGCCCCGCGGTCTTCGACGAGGCGACCCTGGAGGTCACGGCCGCGGAAGGACCCGTGCCCGCGGCGGGAATCACCGACCTAGGGTGGATCATCTTGGTGCTCCTCCTCGTCATCGCGATTGCCTCTGCCGTTGCGGCCCTGGTCCTGCGACGCCGTCGGGCCCGGCAGCCCTAGCGGAGGATCGGCGACCTCTACCATCGAAGGCGGTCCGAGCGTGAGCAGGGCGCGGGAAGACCGCTCGGCCGGGCGACCTCATGAGGCCGCGGGCACCGGTCCCTTGAACACCCGGTACGCGTACCACGTATAGGCGAGTACCGGCGGCATGCCGATGATGGCGACCACGAGCATCGTCATGAGCGTGCTCTCCCCGCTCGATGCGTTCGTGATCGTCAGGCTGAGGGCCGGGTCGTTCGAGGCGGTCACGAGGTTCGGGAACTGATACGCGCCGACGACGGCCCAGAGCGCGACGACCATGAGGGAGGAGAGGACGAACGCGCGGGCATCGGCGCCCCGCCGCGCGCTGTACTCCGCAACGATCCACAGCGCCGCGGCGGCCGTGATTGCGGCCCAGGCAATCGGACGCTCTGCAATCGCGGGCACCTCGAGGACGGTCAGGCCGCCCACGACGAGGAGGCCAGGGACGAGAGCGAGGTGGAGGATTTCCCGCAGCCGGCGGGCGCGCGCTTGGACCGTGCCGGTCGTCTTCGCGGCGGCGAACGATGCCCCCTGGTTCAGGATCACCAGCAGGCCGAACAAGCCGAGGACGAGAGGGAAGGGTCGCAGGAGAGTGAGGAAGTCCCCCGCGTACTCTTTGTCCGCACCGAGCGGGACGCCCGCAACGACGTTTCCGAGGGCCACGGGCAGCAGGAGCGCGGGGAGCAGGCTGCCGAGGACGAAGGTTGCGTCCCAGAATGCGCGGCGCGGCGACTCCGCGGACCAGAGTTCGAACGTCACGGCCCGGAGGATCAGCCCGAGCAGGACGAGCATCAGGGCGAGGTAGAACCCGCTGAAGACGGTCGCGTACACGTCCGGGAACGCGCCGAAAAGCGCCACGGCGCCACCGAGGATCCAGACCTCGTTCCCGTCCCAGAGGGGGCCGAGCATTCGGATGAGGGACCCTTTCTCCGCGTAGGTTCGCCCGAGGACGGGGAACAGCACGCCGATCCCCAGGTCGAACCCGTCGAGGATCGTGTACACCGCGAAGAAGAACCCCACGAGGACGAACCAGACCGCAGGGAGGAGATCCGCCATGGGCCTCCCTCACCTATGCCCGGCGGTCGCGGCCGGGCCTTCGCGGACGATCCGACGCAGCCTCGCGACGAACAGGAAAAAGAGGAACGCGTACACGATCGCCAGGAGCGCGAGGGACGTGAGGATCTGCCAGTCCGGCACGACGACGGACACGGCGTCCTTCGTCCGCAGCACTCCGTAGACGGTCCACGGCTGCCGTCCGACTTCCGCGCCGATCCATCCGAACTGGTTCGCCAGATGCGGGAGCGGGATCGCGAGGACGAGACCGCGCAGGTACCATCTGGTCCAGCGGGAGGAGCCCCACAGCCGGCCGGTCCTCCAGAGGACCGCGCCCGCGAGGGCCACGAGGACGAAAAGCCCGCCGAGGGCGATCATGATGTGGTACGACGCGAAGGACAGGAGAACCGGCGGACGCTCGTCGAGGGGGACGTCGTTCAGACCGAGGACCTGACGGTTGAAATCGAATCCGATCAAGAAGCTCAGGAAGCCCGGCACCCCGACGTAGAAGTTCGTCGTGCCCGTGGACTCATCCGGAATGCCGAAGAGGGCCAGGGGCGCGTTCGTCGAGGTCTGCCACAACCCCTCGTAGGCCGCGAGCTTCGCGGGCTGGGTGTTCGCGACCTGTACGGAGTGCACGTGGCCCGCGAAGGGCATCGCCAGGGCGGACACGATCAGGATGGCGAGGGCCACGCGCATCATCGCCTTCGCGGTCTCAAGGTGGCGGCCCTTCAGGAGGTACCACGCGGAAATCCCCGCGACGAGGAACCCGCCCGTGATCCAGCCACCGAGGATCGTGTGGACGAACCGCACGCCGGTCGAGGGATTCGCGAACGCGGCCCACCAATCCGTGAGCACGATGCCGTCCGTCGTGACGGCGTACCCGGCGGGCGTCTGCATCCAGGAATTGGCCACGAGGATCCAAAGGCCTGAAAGGTGCGCGCCCACCGCCACGAGGAGCGCGGACAGCCAGTACATCTTCGGCGAGACGCGCTCCTTGCCGAACAGGAGGACGCCGAGGAACGTCGATTCGAGGAAGAACGCGAAGATGCCTTCCGCGACGAGCGCGACGCCGAAGACATCCCCGACGAGGCGGGAGAAAGACGACCAGTTCGTGCCGATCGTCACCGCGAGGACGATCCCCGTGGCCACGCCGATCACGAAGACGACGCTCAGGATTCGGATCAGGAACGCGGACGCCTGTCTCGCGATTGCGTCCTGCCGCCGCCAAGCCCTCGTCTCGAGGACCACGATCGCGAGGGTTAGGCCCATCGTGATCGCGGGGAAGATGTAGTGGAAGCCCACGGTGAAGCCGAACTGGACACGAGAGAGCACTACCGGATCCATCCTCGATCCTGCCCTGCCGACGAACGCCGCCTGCTCCTCGCGTTCGGACGGGCGATCTCCCCTCGCGTCGAGACCGTATTAGATGATTCGGTAAGTATGGAATGTTCTCCCGGCGCCGCCCCGCTCTCGAGCTGCTGGAGGCCCACCGGTACTACTCGGTCGTCCGCCTTGGAATGGACCCTCTGCATCGGGCGCGTTCCCCCCAAAGGTCCACGGGGAGGAGGGCGCGGAGGTCCGGAGATGCCGCGAGGAGCAGGCCTCTCGCGGCCATCCGGTCACTTCACGTGGGCGAGCAGACCTTGCAGGAGTTCCGCGTTCGTCGTCTCGTCGTGGGCCATCTGGCGCAGGGCCGCCTGGATCCACGGCTCCTCGACCTTCTTGG
>Ga0209172_10007074_pt1 | contig 11872 bp, 7 predicted proteins | sample LarsenN4metaG_FD_184113 | JGI IMG/M metagenome (GOLD analysis project Ga0209172, IMG submission 184113) | Hot spring sediment bacterial and archeal communities from British Columbia, Canada, to study Microbial Dark Matter (Phase II) - Larsen... ... | reverse complement strand
AATCATGTTGTCGTTGGTTTCCAGCACTTCGGCACGTTCAACCTGCTCGCCGATGATGAAATCGGTATCGCCGTTGTCGGTGATGATCACGCGACGCAGCATCTGGCGAACGATCACCTCGATGTGCTTGTCGTTAATCTTCACGCCCTGCAGACGGTAAACCTCCTGCACTTCCTGGCTGATATAACGTGCCAGCGCCTCGATACCCTGCAGACGCAGGATGTCGTGCGGATCCACCGGACCGTCGACAATCACTTCACCGCGGTTCACGACTTGACCGTCGTGCACCAGCACGTGCTTGTCTTTCGGGATCAGGCTTTCGTGTGCGTAGCCGTCCAGATCGGTGATGATCAGGCGCTGCTTGCCCTTGGTGTCCTTACCGAAGGAAACGGTACCGGTCACCTCGGCCAGCATGCCGGCATCTTTCGGCGAACGGGCTTCGAACAGTTCGGCCACACGCGGCAGACCACCGGTAATGTCACGGGTCTTGGACGATTCCTGCGGAATACGTGCCAGCACTTCACCCTTGCCCACTTCCTGACCGTCGCGCACGGTAATGATCGCGCCAACCTGGAAGGTGATCGATACCGAAGCATCGGAACCGGCCAGTTTCACTTCATTGCCATTGTCGTCCAGCAGTTTCACCAGCGGACGCAGCATCTTCGACTGTGCCGTGGCGCGGCGCTTGGAGTCGATCACTACCAGTGTCGACAGACCGGTGACTTCGTCGGTCTGCTTGGCAACGGTGGCGCCCTCTTCCACGTTCTCGAACTTCACGCGACCAGCGTACTCGGTGATGATCGGACGGGTATGCGGGTCCCATGTCGCCAGCACGGCACCGGCCTTGATGGTCAGACCGTCGGTCACCATCAGGGTCGCGCCGTACGGCACCTTGTGACGCTCGCGCTCGCGGCCAACGTCGTCATGGATCACCACTTCGCCGGAACGAGTGATCACGATCAGCTCGCCCTTGCTGTTGGCCACGTAACGCATCTGGCTGTTGAAGCGCACGGTACCGTTGGACTTACCTTCCACCTGGCTGGCAGCCGCATTTCGCGACGCCGCACCACCGATGTGGAAGGTACGCATGGTCAGCTGGGTACCCGGTTCACCAATCGACTGGGCAGCGATCACGCCGACTGCTTCACCGGCATTGACGCGCTTGCCGCGTGCCAGGTCGCGACCGTAGCACTGGGCGCACAAGCCGTAGCGGGTGTCGCAAGTGATGGCGGTACGTACCTTGACTTCGTCGATGCCGAGGCTGTCGATCAGCTCGATCAGGCCTTCGTCGAGCAGGGTGCCGGCTTCGATCACAGTCTCGTTGCTGGACGGATCCACCACGTCGGTCGCGGTAACCCGACCCAGGATACGATCGCGCAGCGGCTCGATCACGTCACCGCCCTGTACCACGGCCTTCATCGCGAAACCGTTGCTGGTGCCGCAATCATCCTCGATCACCACCAGATCCTGGGTCACGTCGACCAGACGACGGGTCAGGTAACCGGAGTTGGCGGTCTTCAGTGCGGTATCGGCCAGACCCTTACGGGCACCGTGCGTCGAAATGAAGTACTGCAGAACGGTCAGACCTTCGCGGAAGTTGGCGGTAATCGGCGTTTCGATAATCGAACCATCCGGTTTCGCCATCAGGCCACGCATACCGGCCAGCTGCTTGATCTGTGCCGCGGAACCCCGGGCACCGGAGTCAGCCATCATGTAAATCGAGTTGAACGATTCCTGATCGACTTCCTTGCCGTCGCGGTCGATGGCCTTCTGTGTAGACAGACCGTCCATCATCGCCTTGGCGATCTTGTCGCCGGTGCGACCCCAGATATCGACCACCTTGTTGTAGCGTTCGCCCTGGGTCACCAGACCCTGACGATACTGCTCTTCGATCTCTTTGACTTCCTTGTTGGCTTCGCCCAGCAGTTCGGTCTTCTTCACCGGGATCAGCATGTCGTCGACGCAAATCGAGATACCGCCACGGGTGGAGTAGGCAAAACCGGTGTACATCAGCTGGTCGGCGAAGATCACGGTGTCGCGGATGCCGCAACGACGGAACGAGCCGTTGATCAGACGCGAGATTTCCTTCTTCTTCAGCGCCTTGTTGATGTACTCGAACGGCAGGCCCTTCGGCAGGATTTCCGACAGGATGGCGCGGCCAACGGTGGTGTCGTAGCGCTTGATCACCGGCTGGAACTCGCCCTGCTCGTCCTTGACCCACTCTTTCAGGCGCACGGTGATACGGGTCGCCAGTTCTACCTGACGCGTCTCGTAAGCACGATGCACTTCGGAAGTGTCGGCGAAGACCATGCCTTCGTTCTTGCCGTTTACCTTGTCGCGGGTCATGTAATACAGACCCAGCACGATATCCTGCGACGGCACGATGATCGGCTCGCCGTTGGCTGGCGACAGCACGTTGTTGGTAGCCAGCATCAGGGTGCGGGCTTCCATCTGCGCTTCGATGGACAGCGGCACGTGTACGGCCATCTGGTCACCGTCGAAGTCGGCGTTGAATGCCGCGCAGACCAGCGGATGCAGCTGGATGGCCTTGCCTTCGATCAGCAGCGGTTCGAACGCCTGGATACCGAGACGGTGCAGCGTTGGTGCACGGTTCAGCAGTACCGGATGCTCGCGGATCACGTCTTCCAGGATGTCCCAGACTTCCGGCACTTCCTGCTCGACCAGCTTCTTGGCCGCCTTGATGGTGGAGGCCAGGCCCAGCACTTCCAGCTTGTGGAAGATGAACGGCTTGAACAGTTCCAGCGCCATTTTCTTCGGCAGACCGCACTGGTGCAGACGCAGGGTCGGGCCCACGGTAATCACGGAACGACCGGAGTAGTCGACGCGCTTACCCAGCAAGTTCTGACGGAAACGACCGCCCTTGCCCTTGATCATGTCGGCCAGCGACTTCAGCGGACGCTTGTTGGCGCCGGTCATCGCCTTGCCGCGACGGCCGTTGTCCAGCAGCGAGTCAACCGATTCCTGCAGCATGCGCTTCTCGTTGCGCACGATGATGTCCGGCGCACGCAGCTCCAGCAGGCGCTTCAGGCGGTTGTTACGGTTGATGACGCGGCGGTACAGGTCGTTCAGGTCGGAGGTCGCGAAACGGCCACCATCCAGCGGTACCAGCGGGCGCAGCTCCGGCGGCAGCACCGGCAGCACTTCCATGATCATCCATTCCGGCTTCATGCCGGAACGCTGGAACGCTTCCAGCACCTTCAGGCGCTTGGCGATCTTCTTGATCTTGGTGTCGGACGAGGTCGACGACAGCTCGCTGCGCAGGGTCTCGACTTCGGAAGTCAGATCCAGGCGCTTGAGCAGTTCGCGTACCGCTTCGGCGCCCATCAGCGCCACGAATTCTTCGCCGTACTCGTCCAGCTTGTCGAGGTAGTCTTCCTCGCTCAGCAGCTGACGTGGCTGCAGGCTGGTCAGGCCAGGCTCGGTCACCACGAATGCTTCGAAGTACAGCACGCGTTCGATGTCGCGCAGGGTCATGTCCAGCACCATGCCCAGGCGGGATGGCAGCGATTTCAAGAACCAGATATGCGCAACCGGCGACGCCAGTTCGATGTGGCCCATGCGCTCGCGACGCACCTTGGACAGGGTGACTTCAACGCCACACTTCTCGCAGATCACGCCGCGATGCTTCAGACGCTTGTACTTGCCGCATAGACATTCGTAATCTTTGACCGGCCCGAAAATACGGGCGCAGAACAGGCCATCACGCTCCGGCTTGAATGTCCGGTAGTTGATGGTTTCCGGTTTCTTGACTTCACCGAACGACCAGGAACGGATCTTGTCCGGGGAGGCGATGCCGATCTTAATCGCATCAAACTCTTCTTCTTGCGTAACTTGCTTAAAGAGATCGAGCAGAGCTTTCATTGCGTCTCCATTCAGGAGGAGCCTGCGGCCAACGTTGGCCGCAGGCAACCTTGCCTAATTAATAACGTTCCAGGTCGATATCCAGGCCCAGCGAGCGGATTTCTTTAACGAGAACGTTAAAGGATTCCGGCATGCCGGCGTCGATCTTGTGTTCGCCCTTGACGATGTTTTCGTAAATCTTGGTACGGCCGGTGACATCGTCCGACTTCACGGTCAGCATTTCCTGCAGCGTGTAAGCCGCGCCGTATGCTTCCAGCGCCCAGACTTCCATTTCACCGAAACGCTGGCCACCGAACTGCGCCTTACCACCCAGCGGCTGCTGGGTTACCAGCGAGTACGGGCCGGTGGAACGGGCGTGCATCTTGTCGTCAACCAGGTGATGCAGCTTCAGGTAGTGCATCACGCCGACCGTCACGCGGCGGTCGAAGGCTTCGCCGGAGCGGCCGTCGAACAGCGTCATCTGCGTCTTGCTGCCGTTGAAGTCCAGATGCGCGGTGTGCTCGTCTTCATCCGGGTAGGCCAGCTGCAGCATGTGCATGATTTCGGATTCTTTGGCACCGTCAAACACCGGCGTCGCGAACGGCATGCCCTTGCGCAGGTTCTGCGCCAGGGTCAGGATTTCGTCATCCGACATTTCCGCCAGCGATTCCTGCTTGCCGGTATCGTTATAGATGCGTTCCAGGTAGGCGCGCAGCGCGCTGATGCCCTGCTGCTGTTTCAGCATGCGGTCGATGCGCTCACCGATACCCTTCGCTGCCCAGCCGAGGTGCACTTCCAGAATCTGACCGATGTTCATCCGCGACGGAACACCCAGCGGGTTCAGCACGATGTCGACCGGACGGCCGTCGGCCATGTACGGCATGTCTTCCACCGGCAGGATGCGCGATACCACACCCTTGTTACCGTGACGACCGGCCATCTTGTCACCCGCCTGCAGGCGGCGCTTCACCGCGATGTAGACCTTGACCATCTTCTGCACGCCAGGCGGCAGTTCGTCGCCCTGGGTCAGCTTGCGCTTCTTGTCTTCGAACTTGAGGTCGAATTCTTCACGCTTCTGCGCCAGGCTTTCCTTGATCAGTTCCAGCTGCTTGGCGATGTCTTCATCGGCCATGCGGATGTCGAACCATTCGTGCTTGGATGGCAGGCCGTCCAGGTAAGCGACGTCGATCTCGGTGCCCTTGGCCAGACGCTTCGGACCGCCGTTGGCGACCTTGCCCAGGATCAGGCGTTCGATACGGCTGAAGGCATCGTTTTCGAAGATACGCAGCTGGTCGTTCAGGTCGAGGCGATAGCGCTTCAGTTCGGCATCAATGATGGACTGGGCACGCTTGTCGCGCTCGATGCCTTCGCGGGTGAACACCTGCACGTCGATCACGGTACCCACCATGCCGGTCGGTACGCGCAGCGAGGTGTCTTTCACGTCGGACGCTTTTTCACCGAAGATGGCGCGCAGCAGCTTCTCTTCCGGCGTCAGCTGGGTTTCGCCCTTCGGCGTGACCTTGCCGACCAGTACGTCACCGGCTGTCACTTCGGCACCGATGTAAACGATGCCGGAGTCGTCGAGGCGGTTGGACATGCGCTCGGACAGGTTCGGGATGTCGCGGGAGATTTCTTCCGGCCCCAGCTTGGTGTCACGGGCAACGACCGACAGCTCTTCGATGTGGATCGAGGTGTAGCGGTCGTCGGCAACCACCTTCTCCGAGATCAGGATCGAGTCTTCGAAGTTGTAGCCGTTCCACGGCATGAAGGCGATGGTCATGTTCTGACCCAGTGCCAGCTCGCCCATGTCGGTCGAGGCACCGTCCGCCACCACGTCACCACGGGCAATGTGGTCACCAACGCTGACCACCGGGCGCTGGTTGATGTTGGTGTTCTGGTTGGAACGGGTGAACTTGGTCAGGTTGTAGATATCGACACCGACTTCACCGGCCAGCGCTTCTTCGTCATTGACGCGTACCACGACACGGGTCGCATCGACGTAATCCACTACGCCGCCACGGCGTGCCACCACAGTGGTGCCGGAGTCGGTCGCTACCGCACGTTCGATACCGGTACCGACGAAGGATTTTTCCGGACGCAGGCAAGGCACAGCCTGACGCTGCATGTTGGCACCCATCAAGGCACGGTTCGCATCGTCATGTTCCAGGAACGGAATCAGCGAGGCCGCCACCGACACCACCTGACCGGTGGCCACGTCCATGTACTGCACGCGATCCGGGGTCGACAGGATGGTTTCGCCTTTTTCACGGCAGGTCACCAGCTCGTCGATCAGGCTGCCGTCATCCGCCAGCTCGGCGTTGGCCTGGGCGATGATGTAGCGACCTTCTTCGATCGCCGACAGGTAGTCGATCTCGTTGGTCACCTTGCCGTCGATCACTTTGCGGTATGGCGTCTCGAGGAAGCCGTACTCGTTGGTGCGGGCATAGACCGACAGCGAGTTGATCAGACCGATGTTCGGACCTTCCGGCGTTTCGATTGGGCACACGCGGCCGTAGTGGGTCGGGTGTACGTCACGCACTTCGAAGCCGGCGCGCTCGCGGGTCAGACCGCCCGGGCCCAGGGCCGAAACACGGCGCTTATGGGTCACTTCGGACAGCGGGTTGGTCTGGTCCATGAACTGCGACAGCTGGCTGGAGCCGAAGAATTCCTTGATCGCGGCCGATACCGGCTTGGCATTGATCAGGTCATGCGGCATCAGGTTGTCGGATTCCGCCTGGTTCAGGCGTTCCTTCACCGCGCGCTCGACACGTACCAGACCGGCACGGAACTGGTTCTCGGCCAGTTCGCCGACGGAACGCACACGACGGTTACCCAAGTGATCGATATCGTCCACTTCACCACGGCCGTTGCGCAGCTCGACCAGGATGGCGATTACCGACACGATGTCCTCGGTCGACAGCACGCCGTCCATCACGTCGCGACGGTGCGCGAAGGTGTCGGACAGCATGGTCTTGAACCACTCCGGCGACTTGTCGTCCAGCTTGTACTGGTAAGTACGGGTGTTGAACTTCATGCGGCCAACACGGGACAGGTCGTAGCTGTCCTCGTTGAAGAACAGGCGCTGGAACAGTTGCTCGACAGCGTCTTCTGTTGGCGGCTCGCCCGGGCGCATCATGCGGTAGATCGCCACGCGCGCCTGCAGCTGGTCGGCGATGTCGTCGCCGCGCAGGGTGTGCGCGATGTAACCGCCGTGGTCCAGATCGTTGATAAACAGCACGTCGACTTCGGCGACATCATGGATGTCCATCTTGGCCAGCAGATCGTCGGTGATTTCTTCGTTGGCGCGCGCGATCACTTCACCGGTTTCCGGGGCGATCACGTTGCGGGCCAGGATTTTGCCGACCAGCACGTCGAACGGCACTTCGATACGGTCAAGGTTGGCCGCAGCGATGTCACGGATGTGCTTGGCAGTAATGCGCTTGTCCTTGGCGACGATCAGCTTGCCGTCTTCGCCAACGATGTCCAGCTTGGCCACTTCGCCCTTCAGACGGTCGGCAACCACTTTCTGGAAGACGCCGTTCTTGGTCAGGAAGAAGGTGTCGCAGCTGTAGAATTCGGACAGGATGCGCTCGCTGGTATAACCCAGTGCCTTGAGCAGGATCGAAACCGGCATCTTGCGACGACGGTCGATACGGAAGAACAGCTGGTCCTTGGCGTCGAACTCGAAGTCCAGCCACGAGCCGCGGTAAGGAATCACGCGGGCGGAGAACAGCAGTTTGCCGGAAGAGTGGGTCTTGCCGCGATCATGCTCGAAGAACACGCCTGGCGAACGGTGCAACTGGGAAACGATGACGCGCTCGGTCCCGTTGATGATGAACGAACCGTTCGAGGTCATCAGCGGGATTTCACCCATGTAGACTTCGTTCTCGCGCACTTCCTTCACCACCGGCTTGGAAGATTCGCGATCGAGAATGGTCAAACGGATTCGTGCACGCAGGGGCGATGCGAAGGTAATGCCGCGCAGCTGACATTCCTGAACGTCAAACGGTGGCTCACCCAGGACATAGTGTACAAAGTCGAGGCGGGCAAAACCGTTGTGACTTACGATCGGGAAAATCGACTTGAATGCAGCCTGCAGGCCCGCATCCTTACGCTGATCGTACGGCACACCCAACTGGAGGAACTCAGTGTACGAATCAATCTGCGTTGCCAACAGGAATGGGACGTCGAGAACGGTTTTACGCTTCGCAAAGCTTTTACGAATACGTTTTTTCTCAGTAAACGAATAACTCATAGAGTCTCCATTGTGGGGGGTGGCGCAAGAAACCAAACGTCAGCAGCCACAAAACTTGAATGCTGACCTTTAGCGACTTGTTAGAGCATTACAAGCGCAACAAGGCTGGCGGATTTCTCCACCAGCCTCACTAATCTTCCCTAGGGAAGATTATTTTACTTCAGCCTTGGCACCGGCTTCGATCAGCTGCTTGGCAACGTCGTCAGCTTCAGCTTTGGACACGCCTTCTTTAACAGCTTTAGGAGCGCCGTCTACCAGATCTTTGGCTTCTTTCAGGCCCAGACCGGTGATTGCACGAACAACCTTGATCACGTTAACTTTGCTTTCGCCAGCAGCAGTCAGGATCACGTCGAATTCGGTTTGCTCTTCAGCAGCAGCAGCGCCAGCGCCAGCAGGACCGGCAACAGCAACAGCAGCGGCGGAAACGCCGAACTTCTCTTCGAACGCCTTAACCAGGTCGTTCAGTTCCATAACAGTCAGACCAGCAACTGCGTCGAGGATATCTTCTTTGGTGATAGCCATTTGTAAAACTCCTGAATACGGTATGAATCGAATAAATTAAGCGGCTTCGGTTTGCTTTTGCTCGGCCAGAGCGGCCAGAGCGCGGGCGAAACCAGATACCGGAGCCTGCATAACGTAGAGCAGCTTGGACAGCAGCTCTTCGCGGCTCGGGATAGAAGCCAGTTCGGCTACTTCGGCAGCACTCAGTACTTTGCCGTTGTAGGAACCTGCCTTGACAACGATCTTGCTGTCGTCTTTGGCAAATTGTTGCAGCACCTTGGCAGCAGCTACCGGATCAGCAGATACAGCGTAAACCAGCGGGCCAACCATTTGGTCAGCCAGTGCTTCAAACGATGTACCAGCAACGGCGCGACGTACCAGAGTGTTCTTCAGAACACGCAGGTACACGCCGTTCTCACGCGCCTTGGCGCGGAGTTTGGTCATGCTACTAACCTCGATGCCCCGATATTCAGCGATAACGAGAGTCTGTGCATCTGCCAGTTGGGCAGATACCGCAGCTACAACCGCCTTTTTATCTTCAATATTGAGACTCAAGGTCCACCTCCTAGACTGAAATGAAGCAGGATATTCTGCTTCGCTTTGCAGCGGCGACCTAATCAGGAGACATAACAAACGGATGGTGCTCATGGGCGGAATTGAACCGCCGACCTCTCCCTTACCAAGGGAGTGCTCTACCCCTGAGCTACATGAGCCAAATACGTTGAAAGCCTTCTAAGGGTTCACCATCTGCGTAGGCTACTCTTGCGAGCATTAAGTCAATCGACACCTACGGTCTTTGACAATCTGGCAGGCAAAGCCTGCCAGCCCAAAGCCTTTGTGAAACTGCTAGACAGGCGAATTAAACGCCAGTGGTTGCAGTGTCAACGCGCACACCAACACCCATGGTGCTGGATACGGCAATTTTCTTCAGGTATACGCCTTTGGATGCAGCTGGCTTGGCTTTAACCAAAGCGTCAACCAGAGCAACAAAGTTTTCGCGCAGGGCTTCCACTTCGAACGAAGCACGACCCAGAGTGGCGTGAATGATACCAGCCTTGTCGGTACGGTACTGAACCTGACCGGCCTTGGCGTTTTTCACGGCTTCGGCAACGTTAGGGGTAACGGTACCAACCTTCGGGTTAGGCATCAGGCCACGTGGACCCAGGATCTGACCCAGTTGACCGACAACGCGCATTGCATCCGGGGAAGCAATCACAACGTCGAAGTCCAGGTTACCGGCCTTGACTTGTTCAGCCAGGTCTTCGAAACCAACCACTTCTGCACCGGCAGCCTTGGCGGCTTCAGCGTTTGCACCTTGTGCAAACACGGCAACACGTACCGACTTGCCTGTACCACGTGGCAGCACTACCGAACCACGCACAACCTGGTCGGATTTACGTGGATCCACGCCCAGATTCACGGCAACGTCGATGGACTCATCGAATTTTGCAGTAGCAGCGCCCTTAACCAGAGCGATGGCTTCTTCAACGGCGTACAGCTTGTTACGATCAACCTGAGCCTTCAGGGCTTGAACGCGCTTGGACAGTTTTGCCATGTTACACACCCTCCACTTCCAGACCCATGGAGCGGGCGGAACCAGCAATAGTACGAACTGCAGCGTCAAGGTCAGCGGCAGTCAGGTCTGGCTGCTTGGCTTTGGCGATGTCTTCCAGTTGTGCGCGGGTCACTTTGCCGACTTTGTCAGCGTGAGCCTTGGCACTACCCTTCTGAATACCAGCTGCTTTTTTCAGCAGGATGGTAGCAGGAGGGGTCTTCATCACGAAGGTGAAGGATTTGTCTGCGTAAGCAGTGATCACCACCGGAATCGGCAGACCTGGCTCGACGCCTTGAGTCTGGGCGTTGAACGCCTTGCAGAATTCCATGATGTTCAGACCGCGCTGACCCAGCGCAGGACCGATAGGAGGCGATGGGTTGGCTTTACCAGCTGGCACTTGCAGCTTGATGTAGCCGATGATTTTCTTTGCCACGATGTAGACTCCGTGTATGGGTCAAGCGCGGATTAACCGCTCCCCAAGTGAAAGGAGCAAGATTATACCTGCCCCACAAAAAAACAACAACTTAAAGTTTTTCGACCTGACTGAACTCAAGTTCAACCGGGGTATCACGACCGAAAATCTGCACCGAAACGCGCAGCCTGTTACGCTCGTAATTGACCTCATCAACCGTGCCGTTGAAGTCATTGAATGGACCTTCGTTCACGCGAACGCGCTCGCCCACCTCGAACAGCACCTTAGGCTTGGGTTTTTCCACCCCTTCCTGCATCTGCTGCATGATGGACTCGACTTCTTTCACCGAAATCGGCGCCGGACGGTTGGCGGTACCACCCACGAAACCGGTCACCTTTGGCGTACTCTTCACCAGATGCCAGGTTTCATCGGTCATTTCCATCTCGACCAACACGTAACCAGGGAAGAACTTGCGCTCGGTAATGGAGCGACGACCGTTCTTGATGTCGACCACCTCTTCAACCGGCACCAGCACCTGGCCAAACAAATCCTGCAAACCGTCGCGCTCGATGCGCTCACGCAGCGCCTTTTGCACACTCTTCTCGAAGCCGGAGTACGCGTGCACGACATACCAACGCTTTGCCATGATTAACCTCTATTAAGCAATACGTCGTAGAATAGCCACGACAGGGAGGAATCGACCAGCCACATGAACAAGGACAACACCAACACGAAGACGAAAACCATCAGCGTCATCTGGGTTGCTTCTTTTCTTGTCGGCCACACCACCTTTTTAGCCTCGACCAGCGACTCTTGCGCATAGAGCACAAACTGCTTACCTGGCGACGACAGCCAAACCACACCGGCCGCAATCGCAATCGAGACGACAAAAAGCAGTGCGCGCAGCACACCCTGGTCTGCCGGCAACAGGTAAAAACCAACCACCCCTGCCACCAACACCAGAATCGCCGCAACCAGCTTCAGTCTATCTTGCATTTCCATCTGTCGTTTCCACCATTTACATGCGTCAAAAAGACTAACCGGCGCATAAGCGCCGGTTAGTCTTAATTGGCAGGCCAGGAGGGTCTCGAACCCCCAACCCTCGGTTTTGGAGACCGATACTCTACCAATTGAGCTACTGGCCTAAAACCTATTTATCAAGCGATGATTTTGGCAACAACGCCAGCACCAACGGTGCGACCACCTTCACGGATGGCGAAACGCAGACCTTCTTCCATCGCGATTGGAGCAATCAGCTCAACCTTGATTTCTACGTTGTCGCCTGGCA
>Ga0209172_10007072_pt1 | contig 11876 bp, 11 predicted proteins | sample LarsenN4metaG_FD_184113 | JGI IMG/M metagenome (GOLD analysis project Ga0209172, IMG submission 184113) | Hot spring sediment bacterial and archeal communities from British Columbia, Canada, to study Microbial Dark Matter (Phase II) - Larsen... ... | reverse complement strand
CTGGCCGGTAGTGGTGGACAAGTGCGCCGACTGCGGGGAAAGGCACGCGATCGAGAACGAAGACGTGCTGCACCCGCCGGTGTTCGGCTACGAGTAGCGGGGAGGCGAACGGATGGGCGAAACCCCGAACCTGCAGGAACTCCTGCGTGACTGGCCCGACCGGCCCGACAGCCTTATCCCCGTCCTCCAAGAAATCCAAGAGCAGTTCCATTACCTGCCCGAGCCCGCCCTGCGCGAGGTGGCCGGGCGCCTGCGCGTGCCGCTTAGCGAAGTTTTCCACGTCGCCACTTTCTACAACTGCTTCAGCCTCGAGCCGGTGGGCCGGCATCTGGTGCAAGTCTGCTTGGGCACCGCCTGCCACGTGCGCGGGGCCCCGCGCGTGCTCGACCGCCTGCTGCGGGACTTGAGGCTCGGGACGCCGGGCACGACTGAAGACTTTGAATTCACCCTGCGCACCGTGCGCTGCATGGGCTGTTGCGGGCTGGCGCCGGTGGCCCGCGTGGACGCCAACACCCATCCCCACCTGACCCAGGCCAAAGTGCCCGGCCTGCTCAAGAAGTACCGCCGCAAGGAGCAGGCGCAGGCGGCCGACTAGGGGCGAGGCGATGCCGAGACTCCAATCACGGGCCGACCTGGAAGCGCGCCGCGCCGCCGGCCTCCGGGCGCGCGACCCGGCCAAGCCCTGCCTCGCCGTCTGCGCCGGGAGCGGCTGCACGGCCTCGGGCGCGCCGGAAGTGCTCGCGGCCTTGCGCGAGTCGCTCCAGCGCGCCGGGCTGGAGGGAAGCGTCGAGCTCAAGAGCACCGGCTGCCACGGCTTCTGCGAGAAGGGCCCGGTGATGCTCACCTGGCCGGAGGGAACCTTCTACAACCAGGTGGCGGCGCGCGACGCCAAGGAAATCGTCGCCAGCCTGAGCAACGGCCGCCGCCCGGTGGAGCGGCTGCTCTACCGCGACCCGACGAGCGGCCAGCGCGTCCAGCGGGAAGAGGACGTGCCCTTCTACCGTTTCCAGCAGCGCGTGCTCTTCGGCAACAACGGCCGCATCGACCCGAAGAACATTGACGACTACCTGGGCGTGGGCGGCTATGCGGCGCTCGCCAACGTGCTCGCCGGGTTCACACCCGAGCAGGTGGTGGACTGGGTCAAGCGCGCCGGGCTGCGCGGGCGCGGCGGCGCCGGCTTTCCCACCGGCAAGAAGTGGGAGGTGATGCGGGCGCAGCCGGCCGCGCCGAAGTACCTCATCTGCAACGCCGACGAGGGCGACCCCGGCGCTTTCATGGACCGCAGCCTGCTCGAAGGCAACCCCCACAGCGTCATCGAAGGGATGATCATCGGCGCCTTCGCCCTGGGCGCCCGCGAGGGCTACATTTACGTGCGGGCGGAGTACCCGCTGGCGGTCGAGCACTTCCGTGTCGCGCTGAAGCAGGCGGAGGAGTGCGGGCTGCTGGGAGAGAACATCCTGGGCTCCGGGCTCGACTTCCGCATCCGCCTGGTGCAGGGCGCCGGCGCCTTCGTCTGCGGGGAAGAGACGGCGCTCATCGCCTCCATCGAAGGCCACGTGGGCGAGCCGCTGCCGCGGCCGCCCTTCCCGGCGCAAAAAGGCCTGTGGGGCAAGCCCACCGTCATCAACAACGTCAAGACCTGGGCGAGCGTGCCGGTGATCGTGAACCGCGGGCCGGAGTGGTACGCCGGCATCGGCACCGCCGGCAGCAAGGGCACGATGGTTTTTTCGCTCGTGGGCAAGATCAACAACACCGGCCTGGTCGAAGTGCCCATGGGGATCACCCTGCGGGAGATGATTTACAAGATCGGCGGCGGCATCCCCGGCGGCAAGCAGCTCAAAGCGGTGCAGGTCGGCGGGCCCTCGGGCGGCTGCATCCCCGCCAGCCTGATTGACCTCCCCATTGACTACGAGGCGCTCACCGAAGCCGGCTCCATGATGGGCTCGGGCGGCATGGTGGTGATGGATGAGACCAACTGCATGGTGGACGTCGCCCGCTACTTCATGGAGTTCCTCGAGGAAGAGTCCTGCGGGAAGTGCTTCCCCTGCCGGGTGGGCACGCAGCGGATGCGCGAGGTGTTGACCCGCATCTGCCAAGGGCAGGGCGCGGAAGAAGACTTGAAGCTGCTCGAAGACCTGGGTTGGATGGTGCGGGAGACTTCGCTCTGCGGCCTCGGCCAGACCGCCCCCAACCCCGTCCTCACCACCCTGCGCTACTTCCGCGACGAATACCTCGCCCACATCCGCGAGCGCCGCTGCCCCGCCAAGGTTTGCAAGCAGCTCATCACCTACTCGATCGAGCCCACGCTCTGCGACGGCTGCCACGCCTGCGTGCACGTCTGCACCACGGAAGCCATCCTGGGCGAGAAGAAAGCCGCGCACACGATTGACGCCGCCAAGTGCATCAAGTGCGGCGCGTGTCTCGAAGTCTGCCAGCCCAAGGCGGTGCTGGTGACGTGAGGCGGCCATGCCGAAGCTGACCATCAACGGCATCGAGGTCGAAGTCGAGCGCGGCACCACCGTGCTGGAGGCGGCGCGCTTCCTCGGCCTCCCCATCCCCACGCTCTGCCACGACGACGGGCTCACGCCCTACGGCGCCTGCCGGCTGTGCGTGGTGGAAGTGGCGAACGGCCCGCGGTCGAAGCTCCAGGCCGCCTGCACGCTGCCGGCCGAGGACGGCCTGGTGGTGCAGACCCACTCGGCCCGCGTCGAGCGGGCCCGGCAGCTCCTGCTCGAGCTCTACGTCGCCACCACCCCGCAGTCGAAGACGATTCAAGACCTGGCCAGCCGCTACGGGGTCACCCAGGTGCGCCTCGCGCCCGAGTTCGAAGACTGCATCCAGTGCGGCAAGTGCGTGCGCATCTGCCGCGAGCAGATGATGGCCGGGGCCATCGACTTCGCCTACCGCGGCGCCCGCCGCAAGGTGATGGCGCCCTTCCGCCCGCAGTCGGACATCTGCCGGCAGTGCGGCGCCTGCCTGTACATCTGCCCGGTGTGCGAGCTGCGCTGCCACGGGGCCGAGGCGGAGACGACGCTGTGCAGCGGCTGCCTGAACTTCGCCCCCGCCTGCCTCGACTACCACGACCACGCCATGTGCTTCCTCGACCCCTGCGTGGCCTGCGAGCTGGCCGGGCCGCTGCGGCAGGATTTGGTTTGGCCGGAAGCGAAACGCCCGGAGAGCCCGAAGTAAAAGGAGAGGTCCCATGACGTACTCGCGCCTGAACGCGTCGGCGGCGACGCTGACCAAGAACCGCACCGAGGACTCGATCAGCCCCTTCAGCGGGATGTGCACCACCTGCGTCGACGGCTGCATCGGGATGTGCGAGATCGGCAAGTCGGCCTACCGCGGCCCGGAGATGATCTACCCGCAGCCGTTCGGCATCATCACCACCGCCTCGGCCAAGGACTACCCGGTCGACCTCTCCCACTTCACCATCCTGGGCCGGGCCACCGGCGCCTGGGGCATCGAGGCTGACTCGAACAAGGCGCTCTTCCCGAACGTCAATCTCGAAGTCAGCATCGGCCGCCCCCCCGGCATCCGCTCGCGCCTGCCCTTCATCCTGGCCGCCATGGGCTCGACCAACGTGGCCAAGAACAACTGGGAGAGCCTGGCGGCGGGCTGCGCGCTCACCGGCACCTGCCTGACCATCGGCGAAAACGTCTGCGGGATGGACCCGCAGTCGCAGCTCACCGACGGCCGCCTGCTTTCGAGCCCCGAGCTCGAGTGGCGCGTCCAGTGCTTCCGCGAGTGGCAGGAGGACGGCTACGGCGAAGTCATCCTCCAGGCCAACGTCGAAGACACCAAGCTGGGCGTGCAGGAGTACGCCCTCGAGAAGCTGGGGGTGAAGGCGGTCGAACTCAAGTGGGGCCAGGGCGCGAAAGACATCGGCGGGGAAGTCAAAATCCGCGACCTGAAGAAAGCTCGTATGCTCAAGCAGCGCGGCTACGTCGTCCTGCCCGACCCGGACGACCCCGTGGTCGAAGAGGCTTTTCGCCGCGGCAGCTTCCGCGAGTTCGAGCGCCACTCCCGCGTCGGCATGGCCAACCGCGACGCTTTCCTCGGCCGCGTCGCAACGTTGCGCAAGCTGGGCGCCAAGTGGGTGACGCTCAAGACCGGCGCCTACCGCCCGGCCGACCTCGCCCGCGCGGTGAAGTGGTCGTCGGAGGCCGAGCTCGACCTGCTGACCGTGGACGCCGCCGGCGGCGGCACCGGCATGAGTCCCTGGCGGATGATGAACGAATGGGGCGTGCCCGGCATCGAGCTGCACTCGCTGCTCTGGCAGTACTGCGACCGGCTGGCCAAGCAGGGCCGCTACGTCCCGCCCATCGCGCTGGCGGGCGGCTTCACTTTCGAAGACCAGATCTTCAAGGGCTTCGCCCTGGCGGCGCCCTATGTCAAGCTCATCGCCTGGGCGCGCTCGCCGCTGGCCGCCGCCATGGTGGGCAAGACCATCGGCCGGCGCATCCAGGAAAACGCCTTGCCCATCTACATCGAGCGCTTCGGGACCACGGTCGGCGAAGTCTTCGTCACCGCGCCGGAGTTGCAGGAGCGGCTGAAAGACCGCTTCAAGAAGCTCCCCACCGGCGCCATCGGCTTCTACACCTACTACCAGCGCGTGGCCCAGGGCTTGCGGCAGCTGATGTGCGGGGCGCGCAAGTTCGCCCTCGAGCACATCTCGCGGGACGACATCGCCGCCCTCACCCCGGAGGCCGCCCGCACCAGCGGCATCCCGCTCGTGATGGACGCCGACCGCGAAGAAGCCGAGCGCATCCTCTGCGCCTCCTAGTTTCCTCGGAGTTGTCATCCTGAGCGGAGCGAAGGATCTCAATCTTGCCACAGGCCTCGTTTGAGATTCTTCGGCCTTCGGCCTCAGAATGACAGGCTAGGGTGGCCGGCCTGCCTCCCTGGAATGCCTCTCCCATGCGTCCGGACGCGTCTCCGGACGCATTTCGCCTCCCGCCCCGAGGGATTGGCCGCCCCGCCTCTGGACAGGGCTATTCGCGTTTCTACACAGTGGGGCAGACATTCTTGTCTGCCGGCGGGGGTAGCCGCCACGGGCTGTTCTTGTCATTCCGAGCGAAGCGAGAAATCTGCATTTCGTCTCAGGCTCGTTCTAAAATGCAGATCCCTCGGGGCCAAGGCAATCAAGCCCTCGGGATGACAGAGGGCAGGGTAGCGGCGACGAATCCCGCTGTTGGGATTCGTCGCCGGCCTTCGAGCGAAGAACCGACGAGGAATCCTGGCGGATTCCTCGCCGCTACACCGCCCAAGGCATGTAGAGGCGGCTTTACGCCGCCACCGGAGGGACAATCCCGCCGTCCACGCCGCCCGGCGGATTGACGCCTGTGGACCCCGCTGCTAACATCGCTGGTTTGGATTCCCCGCACGGAGGAGAGTGAGGCGTGGCGCGGCTGAAGCGGCAGGAGCTCAAGCACGACGAGTTCATCGACTCGGCCGACGCGCTCTACCTCTACGTCGAAGAGCACGGCCGGCTGCTCGTGATTTCAGCCCTCGCCATCGTGCTGGCAAGCGGCGCGCTTGGCGGCTTTTACTGGTATTCCCGGCAGCAGGAGCACCAGGCCAACGCCGCCCTGGGCGCCGCTTTGATGACCTTCGAGACGCCCGTCCAGGCCGGCCTGCCCCCGCTCCCGGGCGAGACCCGCAAGAGCTTCCCGAGCGAGCAGGAAAAGTTCACCGCCTCCGAGAAAGAGTTCGCCGCCGTCCGCGCCGACTTCCCCCGCACCCGCGCCGCGCTCTTCGCCAAGCACTACCAGGCCCTCTGCCAGTGGGAGGGGGGCGAGCGCGACGCTGCCGTGGCGGGACTCGAAGAGCTGACGCGCGCCGCCGACCCGAATGTCGCCGCCCTCGCCAAGCTGCACCTCGCCGGCTACTACGAATCGCTCGGGCGCGCCGCCGAGGCCGAAAAGCTCTACCGCGACCTGGCCGACCATCCCACCGTCACCGTCCCCCGCGCCACCGCGCAGCTCGCGCTGGCGCAACTGGTGAGCAACCGTGACGCCGCCGAAGCGCGCCGCCTGCTGGAAGAAGTCAAGGGCGAGTTCCCCGACACCTCCATCGCCACTGAAGTCACCCGCCGGCTCGAGCTTCTGCCTGGCTTGCCCCCGGCCGCCTCGACTAAGCCTTGAATCTTTTCCATGACCCCTGCAAGGCGGGTCAGGGCTTCAGCCCTGACATTGAGGGGCTGAAAAAAATCAGGGGCTTTAGCCCCTGAAGCCGCGCGTGTAAGATACCGGCAATGCCTCTCGCTCCCTATGCGATGGACGTGGCGCGCAGCGCCGGCCGGCGCTACCCCGAGCCGCCGCATCCCTACCGCAACGACTACCAGCGCGACCGCGACCGCATCATCCACGCCCGCGCCTTCCGCCGCCTGGAGGCCAAGACCCAGGTCTTCACCCGCCGCTACTCCGACCACTTCCGCAACCGCCTGACCCACACCCTCGAAGTGGCGCAGATCAGCCGCACCATCGCCGGGGCGCTCGCGCTCGACGCCGACCTCTGCGAAGCGCTGGCGCTCGTCCACGACATCGGCCACCCGCCCTTCGGCCACGCCGGCGAAGACAAGCTCGACGAGCTGATGCGCCGCCACGGCGAGGGCTTCGACCACAACCTCCACGCCCTGCGCATCGTCGAGCGCTTCGAGCAGCGCTACGCCGCTTTCCCCGGCCTGAACCTGACCTTCGAGGTGCGTGAGGGCATCATCAAGCACTCGCGCGACTACCAGCCCGAGGCTGGTGCGCCTGGGGCGCACGCCGCCGACCCTTCGGCTGCGCTCAGGGCAGGCTACGCGGAGCTCGCCGACTACCACCTGGCCGAGCGCCCCCCGCTCGAGGCGCAGCTCATTGATTTGGCCGACGAGATTGCCTACAACTCCGCCGACCTCGACGACGGCTACGAGGCCAAGCTCCTCGAACGCAAGGCCATAGCCGAGGAAGTCCCGCTCTACGCCGGGCTGGCCGACGAGGTCGCGCGGCTTTACCCGCAGGCCACCCCCAAGCTCCACTTCAACGAAGTCCTGAAGCGCATCATCAACCACCTCACCACCGACCTCATCGAGCATACGCGCCGGGTGCTGGCGGAGAAGGGGATTGATTCGGTCGAAGCCGTGCGCCGCGCGCCGGCCCGGCTCGTCGGCTTCAGCCCCGAGGGCGCGGCGGCCAACCGCGCCCTGAAGCAATTTCTCTGGCGGCGGCTCTACAGCCAGCCGCAGATCAACGAAGAGCGCGAGCGCGCCGTGCGCGTCCTCGAGGAGCTCTTCGAGCTGTACCTTGCCCGCCCCGACCGCCTCCCCCCGCAGTACTTCGAGCAGACGAAGTCCACGCCCGTGCATCGTGTCGCCTGTGACTACATTGCAGGAATGACGGATACTTATATTTTCAAGGTACACGCAGAGGCTGTAGGAGCAGCAGCCGTAAAAGATTCGTAGTCACTCTGAGGGACTCGAAGGGCGATTACAAACCTTGTCCTGTCGAAGCGCAAGCGAAGACCCCGAGCTTGCCGAGGGGAGCGCAGCCGAAGGACCGGCATGACCGGCACCTACATCTTCCGCGTGCACCAAGAAGCTTTGGCTCTCAAGCCTTCCACGCGAGGCGCGCCGGGTTGACTTTTGGGCGGGTGCGCCGCGATAATGAACGCTCGCTTATGGGCGCGCCCGAGGCGGGCGCGCCGCCGCTGGCCCTTCGCCCCGAAGCTTCGGGGTCAGGGTGCCCAAGAGGGCATGTTTATCGGCGTCAAGGAGCTGGAGCGGCACCCGCTCCGGTTCCACGAAGAGTTCGCGCCCGGCACCATTGATTTTCGCGCCGGGGAGTTCCACCAGGCGGCCCCGCTTGAAGTCGAGCTGGCCGCCGAGTTGGAAGGCGCGGAGATTCACGTCGTCGGGCGGCTGGCCGGGCGGCTCGAGCTGGCCTGCGCCCGCTGCCTGGAGCCGGTCGAGCGGGAGGTCGCCTCCCGCTTCGACTTGCGCTACCGCCCGGTGAGCGCCATCGCCCGGGACGAGGAAATCGGCCTGAAGCCGGACGACCTGGAAGTCGGCTTCTACGCCGGCGAAGGATTGTTCCTGGCCGACGTCGTGGCCGAGCAGATCTACCTGGCCCTGCCGATGAAGGTGGTTTGCCGGGACGACTGCCGCGGCCTCTGTCCCGGTTGCGGGGCCAACCTGAACCGGGAGGCGTGCCGCTGCGGCCCGCGGGCGGTGGACCCACGGCTGGCGCCGCTGGCCGAGTGGGCGGCGAAGAAAAAGAGTTCGCGGTAGGCCTCAGGGGCTGAAGCCCCGGAGAGTATTGGAGGGAGCTGGACTTGGCACGGCTAAAGCCGTGCCCCCAAATGTAGCGGCGGGCTTGCCCTGAGCTTCGTCGAAGGGTTTATCCCGCCAAGGATGGCGGCGTAAAGCCTGCCTGCGGCAGGCAGGCCGCCTCTACAAAGGACAAGGACAAGGACAAGGTACCGAGCGCAGAGGATTCCATGCCCAACCCCAAACGGCGTCATTCGAAGACCCGCAGGAACAAGCGGCGCACGCACGACTTCATCACTCCGCGCCCGCTCGGGGAGTGTCCCAACTGCCACGAGCCCAAGCCACCCCACCGCGCCTGCCCGCACTGCGGCTACTACCGGGGGCGGCTGGTGGTGGCGGTGGAGACGGAGTAGCTCCGGGGCGGCGGGGGGCGCGAGTGACCAACCCCTCCATGACCACGATTGCCGTTGACGCCATGGGGAGCGACCACGCTCCCCAGGTCGAAGTCGAAGGCGCCGTCCTGGCGGCGCGCGACTTCGGCGTCGCCGTGCAGCTCGTCGGCCAGCCGGCGCTGCTTGAGCGCCACCTCCACCGCCACAACGCCGATTCGCTCCCCATCTCCATCGTCCCGGCCAGCGACGTCATCGCCATGGACGAAAGCCCGGTGAAGGCGCTGCGGCGCAAGCCCGCGGCCTCCGTCCGCCTCACCGCCCTGCAGGTGCGCGAGGGCAAGGCGCAGGGGATGGTGTCGGCCGGCAACACCGGCGCCGCCATGGCGGCGGCCAAGATGGAGCTGGGGACGCTGCCGGGGGTGGACCGCCCGGCGCTGGCTTCGGTCTTTCCCACCAAGCGCGGCACCCCCGCGGTGCTGGTGGACGTGGGCGCTAACGTCGACTGCCGCCCGCAGCACCTGCACCAGTTCGCCATCATGGGCGAGGTCTACTACCGGGTGATGTTCGGGGTGGCGCGGCCGCGGGTGGGGCTGCTCTCCATCGGTGAGGAAGCCACCAAGGGGAACGAAGTGGTGCGGGAGACGCACAAGCGGCTGAAGGAAACGCCCTTGAGCTTCGACTTCGTCGGCAACGTCGAGGGCCGCGACGTCTACGGCGGCGACGTCCACGTCATCGTCTGCGACGGCTTCATCGGCAACGTGGCGCTCAAGATCAGCGAAGGCATGGTCGAGGCCATCATGGCCATGCTCAAGGAGGCGATGTCGAGCAACCTGACCGCCCAGGTGGGCTACGTGCTCTCCCGCCAGGCCTACGACGAGTTCAAGAAGCGGCTCGACTACTCCGAGTACGGCGGCGCGCCCCTGCTTGGCATCCGCGGCGTCTGCGTCATCTGCCACGGCCGCTCCAACGCCAACGCCATCAAGAACGCCATCCGCGTGGCCGCCGGCTTTTCCGACGCCGGCATCAACGAAAAAATCGAGAAGGAGCTGGCCCTCGTGGCCAAGTGAGGCGCTGCTTGTTTGTGGGGGCACGGCTTGAGCCGTGCCAAAGAGAACCCAATTAGCAATGGGGCTTTAGCCCCTGAGGGAAGAGCCCTCAGCGGCTAAAGCCAGGGATAAGAGAAGGCGGGGGTGTCAGGGCTGAAGCCCTGACCCGCCAAGCCAGCAAAGAACAATGGGGAAACTCGCGTTCATCTTTCCGGGGCAGGGGTCGCAGGCGGCCGGCATGGGCCAGGCCCTGGCCGAGGCGTTCCCCGCGGCGCGGGCCGTCTTCGAAGAAGCCGACCGGGCGCTCGGGTTCGCGCTCTCGCGGCTATGCTTCGAGGGCCCGGAAGAGGAATTGAAGCTCACGGCCAACACCCAGCCGGCCATTCTCGCCTGCTCGGTCGCGGCCTTTCGCGTGCTCGAGGAGAAAGGCGTGAAGCCGGACTACGTGGCCGGGCACAGCCTGGGCGAGTACTCGGCGCTGGTGGCGGCGGGCGCAATTTCGCTCGCCGACGCGGTGGTCACCGTGCGCCGCCGCGGCGAGTACATGCAGCAGGCGGTGCCGGCGGGCGAGGGCGCCATGGCCGCCATCCTCGGCCTGTCGGCCGACAAGGTACGCGAAGTCTGCGCGTGCGCCCAAGGCGCACCCGCCTCGGGCGGGCAGGCGGCCGAGGGGCAGGTGGTGTCGCCCGCGAACCTCAACTCGCCCGAGCAGGTGGTCATCTCCGGCCACGCCGCCGCGGTCGAGCGGGCGATGGAAGCCGCCAAAGCCGCGGGCGCCAAGCGCGCCATCCGGTTGCCGGTGAGCGCGCCCTTCCACTGCGCCCTGATGCAGCCGGTAGTGGCCCCGCTGAAGAAACAATTGGAGAGCATCCGTTTCAATGACCTGCGCGTGCCGCTCGTCACCAACGTCGACGCCGACCTGGTGAGGACAGGAACAGCGGCGCGCGACGCGCTGGTGCGGCAAGTGCCCGCGCCGGTGCGCTGGGAAGAATCCATGCGCAAGCTGGCCGCGCTCGGCTGCGACCGCGCCGTCGAAGTCGGCCCGGGGAAAGTCCTCGCCGGGTTGTGGCGGCAGATTGACCGGAGCGTCGTCGTGCTCAACGTCGAAGACCCGGCCAGCCTGGAGAAAGCCCTGGCTCAACTCGCCGCGGCCACGCAGGAGGCGGCCTCGTGACCGTCAAAGACCGGGTCGCCGTCGTCACCGGGGCGTCGCAGGGCATCGGCCGCGCCACGGCCCTGCTGCTCGCCGAGCACGGCGCGCGCCTGGTGCTCGCGGCCCGCAGCGCCGAGAAGCTCGCCGCTCTCGAAGGCGAAATCAAGAAGAGCGGCGGCGAAGCCCTGGCCGTCCCGATGGACGTGGCCAGCGAAGAGCAGATCAAGGCCGGGTTTGCCCGGGCGCTCGAGAAGTTCGGCCGCCTCGACATCCTCATCAACAACGCCGCCATCGCCCGCGACCAGCTCGCCCTGCGCCTGAAGCGCGCCGACTGGGACGCGGTCATTCAGACCAACCTGACCGGCGCGCACCTCTGCATCCAGCAGGTGCTGCCGGGGATGCTGCGGCAGCGGAGCGGGCGCATCATCAACGTCAGCTCGGTCGTGGCGCAGGCGGGGAACGTCGGCCAGGTGAACTACATCGCCGCCAAGGCCGGGCTCATCGGGTTGACCAAGGCGCTGGCGGTGGAGGTGGCTTCGCGGGGGATTACCGTGAACGCGGTGGCGCCGGGGTTCATCGTGTCGCCGATGACCGACCCGCTGCCCGACAAGGTCAAAGAAGAGCTGATCGCCCGCATCCCGCTCGGGCGGATGGGGACGGACCGCGAGGTGGCGGCGGGGATTCTTTTTCTCGCCTCCGATGAGGCCAGCTACCTGACCGGCCACGTCCTCGACATCAACGGCGGGCTCTACCTGGCGTAGGCGAGGGAGAAAAGCAGATCCCTCGCCCGTACGGGCTCGGGATGACAAATGAAGGGCCACGTGCTCGACATCAACGGCGGGCTCTACCTGGCGTAGAGGCGGGCCTGTCAGGGCACGGCTTCAGCCGTGCCGAACGGGATACACAAACAAGGGGGCTTTAGCCCCTGAGGCCTCAGGGCCTAAAGGCCAGAGAGCGGGGAATCCGTTGAAGTCAGCCCTAAAGGGCTGACCCGCCGCGGGCGGGTTGACCGCGCGCAAGCAGGCGGGTAGAATAGG
>Ga0209172_10007071_pt1 | contig 11877 bp, 10 predicted proteins | sample LarsenN4metaG_FD_184113 | JGI IMG/M metagenome (GOLD analysis project Ga0209172, IMG submission 184113) | Hot spring sediment bacterial and archeal communities from British Columbia, Canada, to study Microbial Dark Matter (Phase II) - Larsen... ... | reverse complement strand
GCTGCGACAGGACGGAGCTCGGCACGTCCATCGGGGTGTGCGTCACGAAGTACACGCCGACGCCCTTGGATCGGATGAGGCGCGCGGTGAGCTCGATCTGCTCCATGAGCGCGTCGGAGGCGTCCGCGAACAGCAGGTGGGCCTCGTCGAAGAAGAAGGCGAGCTTCGGCTTGGGCAGGTCACCGACCTCGGGCAGCGTCGCGTACAGCTGCGCGAGCATCCACAGCATGAACGTGCTGAACAGACGGGGGCGGGCCATCACGTCCGTGAGCTCGAGCACGCTGATCACGCCCCTGCCATCCGGCGTGTGGCGGAGCAGGTCCTCGACCTCGAAGGCGGGCTCGCCGAAGAACGCCCCGATGCCCTCCTGCTCCATCGTGACGATCGAGCGCAGGAGCACGCCGACGGTCTGCCGGGACATCCCGCCGTATGCCTCGAGCGCGGGCTCGCCCTCGTCGGACGACAGGAACCGGAGCGTCGTGCGCAGGTCGTCGAGGTCGAGCAGCGCCAGGTCGTGATCGTCGCAGTAGGCGAACACCATGGACAGCACCGAGGTCTGGGTCTCGTTCAGGTCCATGACCTTGCCGAGCAGGAGGGGTCCGAACGAGGACACCGTGGCTCGGACCGGGGCGCCGAGCGCGCCGGAGAGCGACAGGAGCTCGATCGGGTGCCCGGCCGGCTGATAGGGCCACCGGAGCGAGGCCGCCCGCTCCCGGATCCGCTCGTCGGATGCGTCCCCCGGCGAGGCGAGCCCCGTCAGGTCTCCCTTGACGTCGGCGACGAAGACCGGCACGCCCGCGTCCGAGAGCTGACCGGCCATGACCTGCAGCGTCTTGGTCTTGCCCGTGCCGGTGGCGCCGGTGATGAGCCCGTGACGGTTCGCGGTGGACAGGGGGAGCGCCACCCGGACGTCGGCCAAGATCTCGCCCTCCAGCATCGGGCTCCCGAGCACGATCGCCGGACCATCGGTCCGGTACCCCTGCGCCATCTGGCTCGCGAACGCCGGATCCATGCCGGCGCCACGATACCCGGGATCCGGCTACGGCTCGCCGCGACCGGCATCGGCTGCCGGGGGATCGCTCTGGCGAGCCGCTCGCCCGATCTCGGCCGATGGCTACCCGCCCTGCTCAGCCATCTTCGTCTGCGCATCGGCGAGCGCCCCCTTGAGTGCCTCGACGTGACGACCGTCCGCCTCGCCCACCACCTTCTGGATCGCCCGCGTCACCACCGACTCGATCGTGTCGGCATGGTCGTGCTTGTACGCGACGATGAGGCCTGCCCCGCCGATGGGGATCGTCTTGCCGGCCTCCTCCTCGATCTTGCTGCTCGTCTTCCCGTGCAAGACCTTCCCCGCGCCTGCACCGATCACGGCTCCGATCGCGGTTGCCGCCAGCAGGGGGGGCGCGAACAACCCGACCACGAACCCTACACCGGCGAGGCCTTCCGCACCCTCCTTGACCAAGTGGTCGGTCTGCTCGACCGACAGGTTGCCCTCGAGATCCTTGCTCACCACGACGGCGCCCATGATCTCGGCGCCGCAGTTCAGGACGGCCTCGTAGTCCTCGTGGGCGGCCTCCGCCGACAGGTAACCGCCGATCAGTACGTTCGTGGGCTCCTTCGCCATCTGATCCCCCTCTAGCCCGACAAGCTGTGGGCAGCATGACCGCGCTGCGTCTCGGCGTGCAGATCAAGCTCGTCTTGACCCGACAGGTGCGGCCTGATGTCGAACACGACCTTCTTCACCGTGCCGGTGAACGCGAACGGCTTCTGGTCTTCGTAGGCGCGGTCCACGACGCCTCCGTTGTCCCGACCGATGTCCATCCCGGCGTACCCGGAGAACCTGATGGGGACGGTGTGATCCATCCGACCCTTGCCGACCGGTCGGCCGTCGATGAACAGCGTCACCTCACCCCCGGTCGCGGGCTTCGCCTCGTCGGCGGCGAACTCCATGCGTACCGTGATCTCGCCGGTCGGGAGATCCTCCTCTGCCACCTGCTTGTACACGAAGACACCCATCATCGAGTAGGTGTGGGTGAGTTTCCCGTCCTTCACATACAGCGTGAACCCGCCGAGGTGGTCCGATTCGGCGACGATCACACCCTCCGCTCCGCCTTCGGGCACCACGAGATCGGCGCTGATCGCGTACGAGTGGTTGTAGATGCGGGGGATCATCCCCGACAGCACATCCTGCACGTCGCCTCGGAACTCGAACGTCGTCTTGTCCCCCATGGGCGGAAGCATGCCGAAGAACGTGGACAGGGTGGCCAGCAAGGGCAGCACCTTGTACTTCTCTGCCTCCTGCCAGAACAGGTCCTTGAGCTCCTGCACCTTGTCCGGGTGCTGGGCGGCCAGATCGTGGGCCTGCGAGAAGTCGTCCGGAAGGTAGTACAGCTCCGCTGGGCCCGCGTCCGGATCCCACACGCCCGGGGCGTACGGCTTCAAGGCGTCCGGCGTGAGGACCCACGGGATCCGCTCGGTCTTCATCGCGAGCCACCACCCGTCCTTGTACATGCCGCGATTGCCGATCGTCTCGAAGTACTGCTGCGTCCGGAACTCGGGAGCGCCTGCGTCGGCGAACGTGCCGGCGAGGCTGGTCCCGTGCATCGGCTCCTGCTCGATCCCATCGACCGTCCTCGGCTGTGGGATGCCGGCGATCTCCAAGATGGTCGGGGCGATGTCGATCACGTGACCGAACTGTGAGCGCAGTCCGCCAGCATCCGTGATCCGTGCTGGCCAGCGAAGAACCATCGGGTTCCGCGTGCCCCCAAGGTGCGACCCAACCTGCTTCCCCCACTGGAACGGCGTGTTCCCTGCCCACGCCCACGCGGCGCTGTAATGCGGGTCCATCATCTGCCCGCCCCATCCGTCCAGACCACCGTAACGCTCCACGAGCTGCAGCTGCATCTCGTCGGTCAGCGGGATGCCGTTCTGCATCGTCATCTCGTTGAACGAACCCGTGACCGTGCCCTCCATGCTGGCTCCGTGGTCCCCCCAGATCCAGACGATCACCGTGTTCTCGAGCTCGCCGAGCTCTTCGATCGCGTCGATCACTCGACCGACGTTATGGTCGGCGTTCTCCGAGAACCCGGCGTACACCTCCATCTGGCGCGCGTAGAACGCCTTCAGCTTGTCCGGCACGTCGTCCCATGCAGGGAACGCGTCGTTGCGAGGTGTCAGCTCCGCGTCCGCTGGGATGACACCGAGCTCCTTCTGGCGCGCGAACGTCTCCTCGCGGAGCTTGTCCCAGCCTTGATCGAACTTCCCCTCGTACTTCTCCGCCCACGCGTGCGCCACGTGGTGCGGCGCGTGGCTGCAGCCGGTGGAGAAGTAGACGAAGAACGGCTTGTCGGCGTCCTGCGCGCGCACTCGGTGGATCCACTCGATGGTCTTGTCCGCCAGCGCGTCAGGGAAGTAGTAGGGGTTCTCCTCGTCGTAGTACTCCGCCGGCGTGCCGATGATCTTCTGGTTCTCCGCCAGACACGGATCCCACTGGCTGGTCCCTCCTCCGAGGATCCCATAGAAGTAGTCGAAGCCCCATCCGTTCGGCCAGCGGTCGAGCGGGCCAGCTGGACCCTGTTGCCCGTCCGGCGTGAGGTGCCACTTGCCGAACGCGCCCGTGCAGTACCCGTTGTCTCTCAAGATCCTCGGCAGCGGCGCGCAGTCCCTGGGGAGCGTTGCCGAGTATCCGGGGAACCCGCCGGCGAACTCACCGACGGAGCCGAACCCGACGGCATGGCTGTTGCGACCGGTCAACAAGGCGGCGCGGGTGGGGGAGCAGAGGGCCGTGACATGGAACCGGTTGTACTTGAGGCCCTGATCGGCCATGCGCGTGTAGTTCGGTGTCTGGATCGGGCCCCCGAACGTGCTCGGGTTGCCGAAGCCGGCGTCGTCGATCAAGACCAGCAGGACGTTGGGCGCGCCCTCGGGCGGCACCGGATGTCCGATCAGGTTCCAGTCCGGCTGCGAACCCACCAGGGTCCTGTTCGTCACCCCTTGGAACTTCTCGCGGCGGATGGGGAGGCTCGTACGGTCTGGCTCGGTCATCGTTCCCCCTCTGTCATGCTGCGGCGGCGCATGTCCGTTCTCCCAAGGAACAGCCCATCGTGTCGCCTGCGAGCTCCCCACCTCGTTGGAGCCGCGCCGACGAGCTCGACGATGTCGCGCATAGCCCGACGTCGTCCCGGAAGCCGGCCCTCATGTGCTCGACGCTGGAACGCGGCGCAACCTCGCCGACTCCCGCTCGGATCATCCTTGGATCATCGCGACGTGAACGTAGGTCATCGCGGCTCATGGGGCATCGTCCGGTTGGGATGATGTCTCAGACGTCAGCGTGAGCGGATCACGGCATCACCGCTGCCCCTCAGCGATGCGCGCGGTCCGGCACCATCTCCGGTGGGTTCAGACGTTTCCGGTACCAGAGGACGGTCGCCCCTGCCGGGAAGTCCTCGACCCGACCCACCAGTTCGTAGCCGGCCCATTCATAGAGCCGCCGAGCCTGGAAGTCGTAGGTGAGATGGACGGTCTGCGTGCACCCGCGCGCCGCGGCCTCGGCCTCTGCAGCGGCGAGGAGCCGAGGGCCGAGCCAACGCCCTCGGGAGCTCGGCTCAACCCAAAGGCTCGTCAGCTCACACGAGTCACCCCAGGTCCAGCCGCTGATGCCGGCGACGATCCTTCCGCTCTCACGCACGAAGATCGCCAGCTCGACCTCGTCGCCGAGGCCCAGGGCGGCAGACGCCTCACGACGGATCTGCTCTTCGAGGAATCCGATGTCGAGCGGATCCGGATCGTCTTCGACCTGGAACTCCACCGCGCCGTCGTTCAGGCGACGATCTGCTCGATCAGCGAGATGTCGTCGAAGTAGGTCCGGTACGACCGGATCTTCCCGTCGCGGAAGTCGGCCACCGTGACGCCCGCCAACTGCACATGCTTCCCCGACGCTTCCAGTACCGCATCCTCACTGAGCACCAGCGGTCCCGTGTGATCGGCTTCGATGACCCACTCGGCGAACGCCTTGTTCCCCACCTCGTCGAGCCCCCGGAACGACAGGACTACGTTGGAGAACGCCATGTCACGGAGGGCGGCTAGCTCGGCGAGCGCCGAGAGCCCTGACACGGTCGCGTAGGGCGACCACCCGACGACATCGTCGGTGAACAGGGTGCTCAGATCAACCGATCCTTCCCCGACCTCCGCCTCGAGCGCCTTCGATAGCACGTCTTTTCGGGACTCACTCATCGCAACCACCTGCCCTTTCGCACGCATCGAATTTGACGAGCGTCGTTCTGCGATCGCCGGTTCAGGTCCCCAGGACCTTCGCCTTGGCCGCCGCGAACTCCTCGTCCGTCATCGCACCCGATTCGTGCAACTGAGCGAAGTGCTCGATCTGCTCCGCCGGGTCCGTCGGAGGCGGCGCGTACTGCGCCGGCTCCTGGGGGGGCGGCGCGTACTGCGCCTGGTCGTCGGCGGGCGCCTGTTGCGCCTCCGCGTACTTCCTGTCCTGGTGGTGGGCGATCGCCGCCCCTGCGATCACTGCGCGGCGCCTCGTCCGTCGTCTGAATCCCATGGAGAACCTCCTCCCTGTCGCTCAGCCGGCCGTCCGACCGGCGACCTCCGAGTCCTGCTACCGACATCCAAGTCTCACGGACACCGCGGGACATCATCCAGACCGGACGATATGCGCGTGCCCAAGGTTGCCTCGCGCGAGGTGAGGAAGAACCCGCTCGAGATCGACGGACGGTCGCTTCGCTCAGTCGTCGATCTCCTCCCAGATCGAACGCTCGTCGTGCTCCTCCCAGTCGCCGCCCGGCATCTCGATCGCCCAGCGCGTCCACGTCCCTTCCGGCCGAGCCGGGGCGGTCCTGACCCTGGCGCGGACGTCCATCCCGGGTACCAGTTCCACGGGGGAGCGCAGCGGGGCCGTTGTCATCCCCCAGTGTGTCGGTGGATCGCCCGGGCCCACCGCCAGCGAGATGCCGGGCGCGAGGTCGGCTTCGAACCAGAGGGCAAGCGCGTTGGCCGTTCCGGGATCGCGGACCTGCAGGAGCGTCTCGGCCTCCTGAGGCGCCCGCGCCTGCTCCAGCGAGATCATGGCCGCATCCGTCGTCCACAACCGTCCCGGCTCCGAGCGCCTGTCGTCTTCACTGAGGTGTCGGAAGCTGCCGGAGTAGATGATCTCGTTGACGGTCATCTCGACCAGTCCATCGAGCCGGAGGCCATAGGGGTCGTTGCGAAGGAACTCCATCGTCCGTTCGAGATGCCGGTCGTGCACCAGCCCCGTCCACGCCGTCACTGAGCGGGGGACCATGACCCCGCCCGGCTTCAGCCAGCGGTCACGGGCGACGACGACCGGAACGAGCATCCCTTCGTCGATCCCGAAGCCACCGAGCCACTCCGAGACGATCACGTCGACACGTTCCGGGAGCTCGATGTTCGTGATGTCGCCCTGGATCACCTCGACGACCTCCCCGAACCCGTTCGCGGCCGCGAGCTCCTGCGCCAAGACGGCCACTGTCGTCCGCTCCACCGCGTAGACACGGGCTGCTCCCGCCCTCGCCGCGAACAGGCTCAGGATGCCGGTACCCGCTCCGACGTCGAGCACGATGTCGCCCGGCTCCACGACGGAGTCGATCGCACGCCGGAAGGCATCGGTGCGAACGCGGTCGCAGATCATCGTCCGGTGCACCTCGATCTCGGCGTACATCGGGTCCGGGGGGTTTCGGAACGGGGTGCGCATCTGCGGAGAGGGTCCCTTCCTTCTCAGGCGCCGAGTCTCTTCATCCTCGTAGCCGGCCGGCCATCATCGCTGGGGACTCCCGGAGAGGTTGGCTCGCGTAAGCCGACGAGCGGCATGAGGGTCGCGAGGATCGGCACGGGTGTTGAGGTCGGCCTCCCAGCATGGACGCTCGCCTGACCGCCCCCGGACCTCGTCGGGATCGCCATCGATGATCGCCTCCGGGCTCAGATGCCTTCGGTCGCCTCGAGCTTCCCCGCCCGGATCGCTGCGACGAAGACCTCGTAGTCACGCTCGTTCTGCTCGGCGTAACGCACCGCGAAGTCGCCCATCGCGTGATCGAACTCGCGCCCCTTGCCGAGGTACGCGGCGATCGCGACGGCATCGCCGGAGCGGGCGTGCGCCCGGGCGAGCGTCCAGCCGCACGCACGGGCGTAGAAGCCCATAGCCGCGGGGATCATGCGCTCGGGGTCCGACGACCCCTTCATGTCTCGGAGCTGTCGCCAGTAGTAGTAGATGCCGGCCTGGACCCCCTTGGTCCAGCCGAGGAAGATGTCGCTAGCCGCCTGCATCAACCGCTGCCCTTGCACGACACGCTCGCCCGGCTGCCGGTACCGGCTCGTCGGAAGGTGGTCCTCGAGCACCGATCGCGTGGCCTGCTTGACCTGCAGGAAGAGCGGATCCTCGCCGTCCCTGCCCTCCAGCAGTACGATCCACGCCCTCGTGCCGACGCTGCCGACGCCGACGATCTTCCGGGCCAGATCGACGAGGTGGAATCGCTCGAGCAGGTGGCGACGATCGTTGGTCAGTGTCGACCGGTACGCGCGGAGCATCCCGTGCACGGCACGATGCACCTCGTCTGATGACATCCCATACGTTCCGTACAGATCGCGGGCCGGGACCACGACAGGGGGGGCGCTGATGATCCGGCGGTGCCCGTCGACGACCTCGGTGAGCTTCGAGAGGGCCTGGAGGCTGTCCTTCGTCCTGGCCTTCTCCAACACCTTCTCGCCCGTGGCGAGGGCGTTCTGCTCTCGCTTGGAGGCCGCGCTCGCCGCCTTCGCGAGCAATGACTCTGCGTCGAGGCGCGAGTACCACACATCGAGCGTGCGCATCTTCGCGAACTCGCGCATCGCCTTGCGGTAGGCGCCGATCGACGCTTCTGTCACCGCTCGTGCGTCGTCCTTCGAGAAGCCGTTGTTCTGTGCTGCGATCGTGAAGCTGGCCGCCAGCCGAGCCACGTCGTACTCGAAAGGCCCGGGAAGCGTCTCGTCGAAGTCGTTCAGATCGAAGAGCAGCGCCCGCTCCGGTGAGGCGAACACTCCGAAGTTCGACAGGTGGGCGTCGCCGCAGAGTTGGACATCGAGACCCGATCGCGGCACGTCCTTCAGGTCCGCCGCCATGATCTTCGCGGCGCCCCGGTAGAACGCGAATGGCGAAACCATCATGCGGCCGTGTCGAACCGGCACGAGGTCTTGTTCGCGGGACCCGTCTTGCTCCACGAGGAGCGCGACAGGATCGGGACGATCGTCGGCCGGCATCCAGCCTTCATGGCTCAGGCGTGGTGCCCGCTCCCGCGCTACCTTTCCCGCTTCCTGCCGCTCCTCGAGCGTCGGGTGCGCAACCTTACCTGTCGTCATTGGGCCACCTTCCTCGGTGCCGACCCGACCCGATCCCCGTTCATCGTTGCACCGTCGCGCCTGCTGCGCCTCATCCCCGTTGGGCGAAGGTCTCGTTCGGCTTCATGCCCGTCGGATGACGCGCGGCAGGACCGGCCCGCATGGATCGCGAGCGTGTCCACATCGAGTGGGACTCGAGGGTGCTGGCTCCCACCGACGCCTCACTGGCATGGCTGTCGTGACCGACCGGTCGGTCCCGGCCCGCAGCCGCCGAGCCCTGAACATCGAGAGCGGCCTGAACGACGGCATCGCGACGTCGGCCTCGCGATCCTGGTCGCGTCGTCGTGGGGTCGATCGGCGGTCGCCCGCTCTCGATCGCGGTGCGACGCGGATGGACGTCCCATGCGGTGGATGAAGCAGCACGACTACCTCTGAGGCCCGCGGCGGGCGGTCAGATCTGCAGGCTGATCGGGAACGTCGCGATCCAGACCGCACCGACGAGGAACACGGTCACGCCCACCGCGAGCACGGTCTTCTTCAGACCTGGGCGCGGAAGCTTCGTGCTGATGCCCGCGAAGAAGAGGGCGACAGCGAACAGCACGACGGCCAAGACGTAATTGGTCGCTCGCTGCACGTACTCCCGGGCGGTCTCGGCCGTCGCGTTCGCCGTCGCCTCAAGCTTCCTCGCCTCTACGTTCGCGGCCACCACGTACTCGGGCATCGCGAACGGCGAATCCGGCGCAGATGGGTCGGTGAACGGATCCGCGCTCATCCAAGCCTGGAACGCCGGATCGAACTCGTCACGGAAGCGCTGCTCGTAGAACCGGGCGAGCTCCTCGTCGTCGGTCAGATAGGCGTCGACCCACTGTGTGAAGAGGGCGATGTCGATCTGGCTCTGCGCGTTCGCGAGGTTCGACGCCTTGGTGGACTCGACGCGAGCGGCGTTCGCGGCGCTGAAGGACTTCGCTTGCTCACCGGTCCAGCGGCTCGCTTGGTAGCTGCTCCAGGCCGTCGCCACCGCCGCGGTCGCGAGCAGGATCGCGGCGGCCGTGTCCACCCACCCCCCGTGGGCCTTGGCCGACGGCTCGCTCGGGGAACTCACGATGGGACGCCGTTCGCATCGCATGGGAGCGGGTCATCGATGCCGAGCGCCGCGCGAGCTTCGTCGATGATGTCCAACGACCGCTGCATCGCGACGGGGCGGAGTCCCCCGATGTCCGGCTGGTACGGGCGGTTCAACGCCCCCAGCACGAGGAGCGTCGCGACGACCACCGCGGTGACGGAGCCGGCCATCATCCCCTGCACGACGGCCGACTCCGCGGGGTCGGCGAAGAAGAGCAGATACACGAAGATCAGGGCAGCGCTGAAGAACAGGACGAGCCACACGGGGAGCGGCACGATGCCCTCCGCCGCGTGCAGCCGGTCGCGCCGAGCCTCTTCCCGGGCGCTGGTCTGAGACAACCAGGCATCGAAGGCGCTCTGCTCGCTGGCCGTCCGCGGCTCGACGCTCGCCAGCGTTCGGAACATGGCGAGGCCCCATGGATTGATCGAGGCGGCCTCGGAACCCGAGCCCATCAACGGCCACTCCCGCTCGACGACGGAACGTCCGTAGCAGACCAACTCACCCGAAAGCTGCGCGCTTGCACCGGACGGCATCAGCTGCGCGGTCTCGAACTGCTGCACGAGCACGAGCGCTTCCGTCTCGGCCCCGCTCCTCGAATCGTCGTACTTCGTGAAGGCCAGGAAGACGACGAACCCCAGCAGCAGCGCGAATCCGGTCGACAACACGCCGAACACCCCCGACGCGCGGTCTCCGTCCTGGAAGCGGCTCCCTTCAGGCGCCCCACGCCGAACGAGCAACATCGCGGCGACCATGGTCGCCGTCACCCCAGCGATGATCAGCCCTGCCCAGACGAGATCCAAGCTGATGACTCTCCCGCTACGCGTTGGCCCGCACACTAGCGACACACGATCCGTTCAGCATCATCCGACTCGGGGGATGCCGCTCGGAACGGAGGGGGCGAGCACGGCTCCGGTGGCGCTGCCCCGCCCCGTGGCCGGACGCGCTGCCGATCGCCGTCGCTGAGCTCACCCTTCGGCATGCGCGGCGCCACGATCCGTGCAGGCCGGGGGCATCGCTCATGACGGGAACGCGGTTCGCCGCACCGGAAGCTCGGTGGGGCCTGCCTCGCGAGCTGCGGTGGTCGACGCGAACCGGCTCGGGTTCTCCAGCGGCCAAGGTCCTGTGTGACTCTCACGCGGCGCGCACGTACGCGGCCCCAGGAGCGACGCGGGTGGTCCGACGCCGATCCTCGGGCGAGTCAGGGCGTGCGATCGCGATGGCTACCGCATCGCGGTGATGGCGCGACCGTGCGCCGTCCGCGCGCAGATCACCGCGACGATCACGCCCACGGTGCGCGCCCACACCCCCCGAGAGCAGGCCGAACCCGGCCAGCAGGATGATGATGCCGCATGGTCCAGCCGACCGCTGCGCCGCTCGGTTGCCTCTCCTGCATCACACTTCACCTCCCTCTCCTCGAGCCGCGGACGATCGAGGCCGTATCCCCTTTCGAAACCTGGAAGCGACGGAGGGACATCGCTCGGGTGGGGCGAGAGGGTCGGGCTCGCCAACAGGGGAAGGATCCGGAGCGACAAGATCTCGAGAGCCGCATCGTGACGGACGTGATCGATCGTGCCACGTCAGGTCGCTGCCGCGTCGCCTGCCCTCATGGTCCGTCGGACGCGCAACAGCCGCAGACCTTGCATGAGCAGCAGGATGCCTGCGGCGAGGCCCCAGACGCCGAGCGTGGTGCGCAGCGTCGAGGCAGTGGCATCCCTGAGGAGGAGCAGTGCGAGTCCGATCCCGATCTCGGTGGTACCCAGGATCACACCGCCGATCGTCCAACGATGCGCGGTGTGCTCCTCGATCTCGAAGGCGCCTGCCAGCCGAAGAGCTCCGGTCGCAATGGTCGTTACGGCCACGAGGTTGACGAGGACCTCTGTGCTCACGACCCCGGCGAGGGCATGGCGGGCGAGCAGCACCAGACCGGTGCAGGTCGCCAGCACGCCGGCGGCGAGCCCGAGACGAGTGCCCGCTCTCCATCGGACGCCGAGGGCCCACCTGACCGTCACGAGGCCACCGAGCAGCCAGTAGATGGCGATGTAGCTGATGAGAGTCTGCTGGGTCGCTCCGGAGAAGAAGGCGCCAAGGCCGAGGAGCAGCGCGAAGGCTCCGCGGAGCATGCTGACCCACCAGAACCGCACCGCCGCCACGACCGCCTGCTCGGCAGCCATCTCTCCCGCGGGGGGCGATGATCGCGGCGCGCCAGGGTCCGGATCGTTGGTCACCTCCGACATCGTTCCCCCGGGCCGAACGGGTCTCATCCGCCCATCGGGATGAAACCCGGGCGTCGGGCCCATCATCGGAGGCTGTGGTAGATCCGCTCCATCCGGATCGCGGGATGGTGGCTCGTCCAGGTCGATCCTCGGCACGTCTTCATCCTGAACGGGCGATGGACCGGTTCGGGGCCG
>Ga0209172_10007068_pt1 | contig 11883 bp, 6 predicted proteins | sample LarsenN4metaG_FD_184113 | JGI IMG/M metagenome (GOLD analysis project Ga0209172, IMG submission 184113) | Hot spring sediment bacterial and archeal communities from British Columbia, Canada, to study Microbial Dark Matter (Phase II) - Larsen... ... | reverse complement strand
CGGCCTACGCCGCCCTTCAACTGCCATCCCAACTCGCTTTAATAGCCGCCTAATTTCTCACAAAACTACATATCCCCACTTGCAGAAAACGTGTCCGAAAAATGGGGGACTTGCCAGGTCGGCGTTCCGACCGGTGTTGCGACGTATCTCGTGCTCGTGATCATTGGTCAGCGTCTGTCGCGCCCGGCGCGCGGCAAGACCCACCGGTCCTAGCACTCCTCTCTCGTCTGAGCGCATCTCTTGCGCTCGGATCTCCATCCCAATCGCTTCCGGCGCTTGAGATGGAGGAACTTTGGACCATCTACTCATGATCGCGTTCAACACGCTGGTTCTTGCCTCTGGCGTGACCCTCGTGCTCGCAGGGATCTTTGCCCTCGAGGATGCGTGCTACTGGTGGGAACAGCGACACGAGAAAAACAAGAAAGCACCGAGGACTCCCTGATGGTGTACGTCCATCAGGACTCCGCCGAGGACTTCACGCTGTGGAGTCTTCAGAGGAGATGTCATCGCCTCCCGAAATGGAGGACGAGAGAAGGCAAGCGTTTCGTCCACTTCTTGTGGGTGGAGGAAGCCCGTTTGTCGGCGAACGTCTCGATGCGCACACGGCTCCGGCTGTCTGCACACCGTCTGACGCGCGCCACCCGCTCATCCAGGCGCAAGCCAGGTACTTGGGCGGATTCTCGCCTCCGTTTTGGGATGGTGATACCATCTCCAAGCTGCTGTCGAACCTCACAACGCCCGCCCGGGCACCGGAGAGATCCATGTCGAAGATCCGTCCTGCCGATACGTTCGTGTGTCACCACGGGGAGCCCCGCTGCGCTGGCGAAAAGCCGGCCGGCCGTCGGATCCCCATCGGCAAGGGGATCTACGAGTGGCTGCTCTGGGTCGCGGGCGATCCCGCGACGATCGAGGAGGGGCGTACGGCGACGTACTGCTTCTTCCACCGCGCCCCGGATGCCCAGCCGCTCGTCGACTGGGCCCGTGCGCACGACCTCCTCGACGAGGAGGCGTTCGCCGCCAAGTTCGTGCCGCCGCCGGCGGTGGAGGTGCCCGTGACCAAGCGGGAGACCCCCGAGCCGGTGCGCAGCGCGCGCCGCGGCAAGAGGAAGCCCGCGATCCGCACGGCTTCGCCCGAGCGGCCCGCGATCACGACGGCGCCGCCGTCGCGCTCCAAGCCCTCGCGTACCGGATCTTCGGGCAACCTCAAGCCGCTCCCGAGCACCAAGCCCGGAGCGCAGAAGAAGCCCGCGGTGAGCGTGCGTGTGCCGCTTCCGGTCGCGGCGCCGCCCCAGGTGGCGTCGTCCCGCAAGCCGGTCCTGCCGCCCGCGTCCTTGCCGATCGTCCGTCCGCCGCGTTCCGCGAGCGGGCGCGACGAGCGGTTGACCTTCAAGATCGGCGAAGGCGTGGATCTCGCGCAGATCCTCGAGGCGCAGCGGGAGGCCAACGCGAGCGCGAAGGACAAGAAGGCCGAGCGCCGCCGTGAGCACGAAGCGCGCACGGCGGAGAACGCCAGGCGTCGTGCCGAGGAGGCCGCGCGCCTCGAGGCCGAGCGCCAGGCCGCAGAGGCCCAGGCGCAGCTCGAGGCCGACCTCGCGCGCAAGCGCAAGGAGGGTCACGAGCGGTACCTCGCACAGAAGGCGATGGCCGAGTTCCGCAGGGAGCAGGGCATCGAGCCTCGCCACCGCGCCAAGGGCGTCCGGGTCGCGAGCGCGAACATCACTGTGGACGGCCGCGAGGTCACCGTGGTGCGGTTCGTGCCCAAGGCCAAGGGCTTCGCCGAGGGGCTCGCGCCGATCCTCGGGGAGGAGATCCCCGTGGGAGTGGCCGCTCCGGCCGCACCCGAGGGGATGGTGGTGCCCGAGAAGGTCGACGTCAGCGCGTACGCCTACCGCAAGGTGGTGGACAGCGACGGTGTCCTCCGGATCGCGCGGATCGGACAGGAGTTGCTGGGCAATGTCTGGACGACCGTGGTGCGGGTGTACCGGGCGGCAGATCCGGAGAGCGGACTCGAGAGCGGCTGGTATCGCCGGTGGCTCTCGCAGGACGACCTGCCGGTCGCCTACAGCGGCGACGAGCTGTTCAACGCGCTGGTGCGCTCCGAGGTCAACCGCCTCGAGGCCGACTCCAGTGCCAAGGACGCCATCGTCGCCCGCGACCACAGTCCGAGCGGGAAGGTCGTCTACCAGCTGTCGCTTCTGCGGCTCTGGGAAACGATCTACACCGACCAGCCGGAGGCCCAGCCCGAGGCCGCCAAGATGCCGAGCGTGCAGCTCGTCGTCGACATCAACGCCGAGGCGTAGGACACGCCTCACCTAGACCGTGGGTCCCTAGGGACGTCTTTGGGAGCGCGAGCTCTCGGACCCACACCTTTCTCTTGTTCACCATCTCGCGAGATGATGGACAAAAGAGAGACACAAGACTAAACTCCAAGCGTGAAATGCCTCTCGGAGGCTGCGAAGTGTCGTGCGATTCCGTCGGGCCAATATCGCGAACGCTCGGCTTGCGCAAGCGAGCCAAAATCTCTCTCCTCGCGTTCAAACATGTTGGTTTGACTCTTCGTAAATCGCGACCTCACTTTGCAGCCTCAGGGAGGCGTTTGTTTTTTCTCAGGTGCATGCTCTGGAGGGTCCCCGAGGGTCCCTTGACGCCTTTTAGGGCTCATGATACAGTCCGCCTGGACTCAATCGGACCCTCGTTTTTGGCAGGGTGGTCTACCAGGATCCGTGAGAGACCTAAAGAGCGGGGATGGTCCCCTTAATGCCCTCTTTCGTGTCTCCACGCGCCCTCCCAAACCAATAAATGAACTCGACCAGACCACTGGCCGCGTTTTTGTTTATTCGCCTATGATTTTCCGACGCACACCCGTTAAACAACGCGAACGCAAGTTCTTCCCCGGCGCCGTGCCGGACGCTATGGAGCTGCCGGACCTCATCGAGGTTCAGCGCCGCTCCTATAAGTGGTTCTACGACGAAGGCATCAAGGAGCTCTTCGCCGAGATTTCTCCGATCAAGGACTTTATTGGCCGCGATCTCGAATTGTCGTTCGAGGACTACTATCTCGACGATCCGAAGTTCGACGAGAACACCTCGCGTGAGAAGAACGTCACGTATGAGGCACCTTTGCGCGTGAAGACCAAACTGGTGAACAAGCGCAACAACACGGTCAAAGAGCAGGAGATTTACCTCGGCGACCTGCCGATCATGACGCCGCGCGGTACGTTCCTCATCAACGGCGTGGAGCGCGTGGTGGTGGCCCAGCTGGTGCGATCTGCCGGTGTGTTTTTTACCGCCGACGTGTACCGCGGCCGCCGCTATTATGGCGCGAAGATCATTCCAAACCGCGGTGCGTGGCTGGAATTTGAAACCGATCCAAAGAACGTCATTTGGGTGAAGATCGATCGCAAGCGCAAAGTCGCCGTGACGTCGCTGCTGCGTGCATTCGGATTCCCGACGGACGAGGAGATCATGAATCTCTTCAAGGACGTGGACACACACCCGATCAATCACTACATCGAAGCGACCCTCAACAAAGACGCGGCCAAGAATGAGGACGACGGTCTCATCGAAGTATACAAGCGCATTCGCCCGGGTGATCGCGCGACGGCGGACAACGCCAAGTCGCTCATCCACGCGATGTTTTTCAACTTTGACCGCTACGACCTTCACAAAGTCGGTCGCTATAAGTTCAATCTGCGCTTCGGTTTGGATGTGTCGGATGAAACCGTGACGCCGGAAGCCAACCGTATCCTCTCTAAGGAGGACCTCGTGCACATCGTGCGCGAAATCATCCGCCTCAACATCACGCAGGAAGATCCGGATGACGTGGACCACCTGGGCAACCGCCGTGTGCGCGCCGTGGGTGAGCTCATCCAGAGCCGTTTCCGCGTCGGTCTCGCGCGCATGGAGCGCATCATCAAGGATCGCATGTCCACGCAGGACATCGATGCGCTCACGCCAGGCAAGCTCATCAACGCCCGCCCGGTTATCGGTGCGGTACGCGAGTTCTTCATGAGCTCCCAGCTTTCGCAGTTCATGGACCAGACCAACCCGCTCGCGGAGCTCGAGCACAAGCGCCGCCTCTCGGCGATGGGTCCGGGTGGTCTCTCGCGTGAACGCGCCGGCTTCGAGGTGCGCGACGTGCATCCGACGCACTACGGCCGCATTTGTCCGATCGCCACTCCGGAAGGTCCGAACATTGGTCTGATCGGCCATCTTTCGAGCTACGCCATCATCAATGACTACGGCTTCATTGAAACGCCGTACCGCAAGATCGTCAAAGAAGAGAAGGGAGGAAAGATGGTCGCACGCGTTTCGGACGAAGTGGAGTACATCAACGCGTTTAAGGAAGAGCGTTCCGTCACGATTCCGTCCACGGTGCAGGTTGGAGAGGACGGATATATTAAGGACGAGTTCGTCGGCGGCCGTAAATTCGGCGAGCCGAAAGTGGTGCATCAGAGCGAGGTAGATTACATGGACGTGTCGAGCAAGCAGATCGTGTCGATCGGCACCGCGCTCATTCCGTTCCTCGAGCATGACGACGCCACGCGCGCCCTCATGGGTACGAACATGCAACGCCAGGCGGTGCCGACCGTAAAGCCGGACGCGCCGATTGTTGGTACAGGCGTGGAGGCCCGTTCCGCTAAAGATTCCGGACACGTGGTCGTGGCCGAGCAGGATGGAGAGGTTACCAAAGTGGACGGACACGGCGTGCAGATTACGGACGGCAAAAAGAACGTGTACGAGTACGAGCTCAAGAAGTTCTTGCGCTCCAACAACTCGACGGCCATCAACCAGCGCCCAATCGTCAACATTGGACAGAAGGTCAAAAAGAACGACGTGATCGCCGACTCCTCCGGTGTTGATTCGGGCGAACTTGCGCTCGGTCAAAACGTGCTCGTGGCCTTCATGGCATGGGACGGCTACAACTACGAAGACGCCGTCATTATTTCCGAGCGCCTCGTGCACGACGACCGCTTTACCTCGGTGCACATCGAGCACTACACCATTGATGTTCGCGACACCAAGCTCGGACCGGAAGTTGTGACAGCGGACATCCCGAACGTTTCGGAAGAAAAGCTCAAAAACCTCGATGCGGAGGGTATTGTACGCATCGGTGCGGAAGTGAAATCCGGTGACATTCTGTGTGGAAAGATCACGCCAAAGGGCGAAACGGAACTGTCTGCGGAAGAAAAACTTCTACGCGCGATTTTCGGTGAGAAGGCCCGCGACGTGCGCGATTCTTCGCTGTACCTCGAGCACGGTGAACACGGGAAGGTGATTGACGTGAAGATTTTCTCGCGCGAGGAAGGCGACAAGCTCAACCCGGGCGTCATCAAGTCCATTCAGGTGACCGTGGCCGACCTGCGTAAGATTCAGGTGGGTGACAAGGTGGCCGGTCGTCACGGCAACAAGGGCGTCATCTCCAAGGTGGTGCCGATTCAGGACATGCCGTTCCTCGCGGACGGAACGCCGGCGGACGTGATTCTCACCCCGCTTGGTGTGGTGTCGCGTATGAACCTCGGTCAGATCATGGAAGTACACCTCGGCCTCGCGGCTAACGCACTTGGCTACAACGTCGCAACCCCGGTGCTCAACGGTGTTTCCGAAACGCAGATCCGCGGCGAGCTGGAACGCGCGGGCTTCCCAGCGTCTGGACAGGTCACGTTGTTTGACGGACGTTCCGGAGAAGCGTTTGAGAACCCGGTGACGGTGGGCTACATGTACATCCTCAAGCTCATCCACATGGTCGAGGATAAAATCCACCAGCGCTCCATTGGTCCGTACTCGCTCATCACGCAGCAGCCGCTCGGTGGCCGCGCACAATTTGGTGGTCAGCGCTTCGGTGAAATGGAAGTGTGGGCGCTTGAGGCGTACGGTGCCGCGCACACCCTGCAGGAAATTCTCACCATCAAATCCGACGACGTGCCGGGCCGCTCCAAGGCTTACGAATCGATCATCAAGGGCGAGACGATTCGCAAGGTCAACATTCCGGAGTCCTTCAACGTGCTCATCCGCGAGCTCAAGGGTCTCGGCCTCGATGTCGAGCTCATGAAGGATGGCAACAAGGTCGACATCGGCGGTGAGAAGAAGTCAAAGTAAGTGCAACCATATGTTTCAGAAGCAAGACACCCTGAAAATCACAGACTTTGACTCCATCCGCCTGCGCGTAGCTTCTCCGGAGGCTGTGCGCTCATGGAGCTTCGGCGAAGTCACGAAACCGGAAACCATCAACTACCGCACGCAGAAACCGGAAAAGTCCGGTCTCTTCGCGGAAGAAATCTTTGGACCGTCCAAGGACTGGGAGTGCTACTGCGGTAAGTACAAGAAGATTCGTTTTAAGGGCATCATTTGTGACAAGTGCGGCGTGGAAGTGACGCACTCCATCGTGCGCCGCGAGCGCATGGGCCATATTGAGCTGGCCGCGCCAATTAGCCACATCTGGTTTTTGCGCGGGTTGCCGAGCAAGATCGGAACCGTGCTCGACCTCTCGGTGCAGGCGCTCGAGAAAGTGATTTACTTTGCCAGCTTCATCCTCACCGACGTCAACCAGGAAGCGCTTGAGGCAACGATCGAGCAGGTGAAGACCGAGTACAAGAGCAAGCGCAAGATGATTGAAGGAGAATTTAAGCGCGACGCGGACCGCTTGGCAGAGAAATTCGGCGACGACGAAAAGAAGATCAAGGCCGAGCTCGCACACCTTGAGGAAATCCGCGACAAGAAATTCGAAGAGCTCGAAGAGGACTTTGCGTCCGTGGACGAGGACCTCAAGGAGATGAAGCCGTTCAAGATTATCGCAGAGCAGACCTACCACGACTGGTCGCTGCGCTACGGTCATATCTTTGATGCGGGCATCGGTGCCGAAGCCGTGAAGGAATTGCTCGACCGCACCAACGTCAGCGAAACGATCAAAGTCCTTGAGGAAGAGCTCGAGCACGCGTCGGCCGCCAAGCGCGACCGCGTGATGCGCCGGCTCAAGCTCCTCAAGTCGCTCGAAAAGAATGACATCAAGCCGGGCTGGATGATCATGGAGAACCTGCCGGTGATCCCGCCGGATTTGCGCCCGATGGTTCCGCTCGACGGCGGCCGCTTTGCGACCTCCGATCTCAACGACCTGTACCGCCGCGTGATCAACCGCAACAACCGCCTCAAACGCCTCAAGGAATTGAACGCGCCGGAGGTTATCAGCCGCAACGAGAAGCGCATGCTTCAGGAAGCCGTGGATGCGCTCATCGACAACAGCGCGCGCCACTCCAAGACGGTCATTGCCGCGACCGGCAAAAAGCGTCAGCTCAAATCGCTGGCCGACCAGCTCAAGGGTAAGCAGGGTCGCTTCCGCCAGAACTTGCTTGGTAAGCGCATCGACTACTCGGGCCGCTCTGTGATTGTTGTGGGTCCGAATCTGCGCCTCGACCAGTGCGGTATTCCAAAGAAAATGGCGCTCGAGCTCTTTAAGCCGTTCGTGATCGCCAAGCTTATTGAGCGCGAATACGTTCACAACATCCGCTCCGCCAACCGCTTTATCGAAAGCGACCGGCCGGAAGTGTGGGATATTCTCGAAGAGATTACGCGCGACGCGTACGTGCTGCTCAACCGCGCTCCGACCCTGCACCGCCTTGGTATCCAGGCGTTCCGCCCGACCCTCATCGAAGGCAAGGCGATTCAGATCCATCCGCTCGTTTGTGACGCGTACAACGCGGACTTCGACGGCGACCAGATGGCCGTGCACGTGCCGCTCACCGATGAAGCCAAGCGCGAGGCGGCGGAGCTCATGCTCTCCACCAAGAACTTGCTCAAACCGGCCCACGGTTCGCCGGTGGCGACGCCAGGTAAGGACATCGCCTGGGGTATTTTCTCGATGACCCTTACATTCGATAAGGCGCCAGAAGAAGGTACGGATGCAGCAAAGAAAGTGAAATCGTTCCCTTCGGAGACGGACGCGATTTACTCCGTGAAGTCCGGCAAACTCACCCTGCGCGACTGGGTGCGCGTTCCGCTGAATCGCACGGGCGAGCTCGCTATCACCACCGTCGGCCGCCTGCTCGTCAACGAGCAGTTCCCCAAGGAAGTGTCGTACATGAACCAGGTGATGGGAAAGAAAGAATTGGCCAACATCGTGAAGTTCAACCTCGAGCTCCATGGCTCGGAAAACACCGCTGAACTGCTCGACCGTCTCAAGCGCCTCGGGTTTGAGTATTCAACCCGCTACGGCTACTCATGGGGCATGAGCAACCTGCCGGAAATTAAGGAGAAGCAGGCCTTGCTCGACGAAGGCGATGCGCGCGTGCGCGAGGTGGAAGATTACTTCTCGCAAGGTCTTCTCACGCAGACGGAGCGCCATGCGTCCATTGTGAAGATTTGGAACGAGATCAAGGATCGCATCGCGGATGTGGCCAAGAAGTCGCTTCCGATCAATAACCCGGCGTACACCATGATTGAATCTGGTGCTCGTGGTACGTGGGGCCAGATGACGCAGACGATCGGTATGAAAGGCCTTGTGGCCAACCCGTCGGGTGAAATCATCGAGCTTCCGGTGAAGTCTTCCTACAAGGATGGATACGACGTGCTGGAGTTCTTTATCTCGAGCCACGGTACGCGCAAAGGTCTTACCGACACCGCGCTTCGTACCGCCAACGCCGGTTACCTCACGCGCCGTCTGGTGGACGTGGCGCAGGACGTGGTGGTGCGCGAGGTGGACTGTGGCGATCGCGATGGCGTGCTTCTCACGAAGGAAGAATCTGACGAAATCGGCGAACCGCTGCTCGTGCGTATTCTCGGCCGTGTGGCGCTCTCGCCTATCACCAAGCCGGGCGGGCGCAAGACGCTTGTCGAAGCCGGCGAGCTCATTACGGAAGAGCACATTCGCGAGCTCGAAGCCGCCAAAGAAGATCTCAAAACCGCGCATGTGCGCTCGGTCATGACCTGTAAACTGCGCCGCGGCGTGTGCCAGCAGTGCTACGGCTACGACCTTGCGTATAACAAACTCGTCAAACTCGGAGCGGCGGTCGGCATCATGGCCGCGCAATCCATCGGTGAGCCAGGTACCCAGCTCACCATGCGTACCTTCCACACGGGTGGTGTGGCCGGCAAGGACATCACGCAGGGTCTTCCGCGCGTGGAAGAATTGTTCGAAGCCCGCACGCCAAAGACCAAGGCCATCATGGCGGAAGTCTCCGGCAAGGTGACGATCGAAACGGCAGCGCGTGAAATCGTGCAGGCCGGAACGGGCAAGCAGATTCTGGATACGCGCCCGGGCCAAAAGACCGTGAAGATTGCGTACAAGAGTGTCGAAGAAGTGAATCATGTGGTCGGCAAAGAGGCCACGATGAAAGTGAAAGACGGTGCGAAGGTGGAGCATGGACAGTTGCTGGCAATCACCAAGGACGGCGATGAGATTGCCGCCGAGGCCGCTGGCGCTGTGAGCCTCAAGCGCGCAGGTGTTGCGACGGTCGTGTACGAGGCCGATAAGGTGCGCGAGTACCTCATCCCGCCGGGCTACACGCTCTATGTTCGTGACGGAGACGAGGTCGCCGCGGGCGACGCGCTCACCGACGGATCGCTCGACCTCCAGACGCTCTTCAAGCACAAAGGCCGCGATGCCGTGCAGAAGTACCTCTCCAAGGAAACGCAGTACATCTACGCGTCGCAAGGTCAGAAGCTCAACAACAAGCACATCGAGATCATTATTCGCACGCTCTTCTCGCGCGTGAAGGTGATCGACCCATGCGATACGGATCTCTTGCCGGGCGAAATCGTTGAACGCGCAACGTTCGATGATGCCAACGATACGGTGGAGAAGGGCGGAACACCGGCGACGTGCGAGGACTTGTTCCTGGGCGTTACCAAGATCTCGCTCACAACCGACTCCTGGCTCTCAGCCGCTTCCTTCCAAGAAACCGCGCGCGTGCTCATCAACGCAGCGGTGACCGGCAAGGTGGACCGACTCGTGGGTCTCAAGGAAAACGTGATCATCGGCCGTCTCATTCCGGCCGGTACCGGATTCGGCGAAGAAGCCGAAGCCAAAGCTGCCGAGCTGCAGGCAGAGATGGATGCCGAAAAAGCCGCAGAGAAAGCCGCCGCTGCAGAAGCGGAAGGCTAAAGCCCATAGAACCCGGATCGCAAGGTCCGGGTTTTGTGTTATGATGACCTTCAATTGGAGGATTATGGAGGCGCGATTTAGCGACATTTTACGGTTTGGCGTGATTGTGGCGGGGGCGTTCACGTTGGCGTCGGTTCCGCCGATTCCGCTCGCACCCGCAACCGGTCCGGTCGTGGGTATCATGGTGTTGTTCGCATTCTTGGCTGGGTTCTTCATCAACCGGGCATTAGAGCGCAAGCACACCATCACGCGCGCTGTTTCTGTCGAGCTCTCGCGTTTGCGGCGGATTCACCACCTTGCAGAGAACATGACCGACAAACGCTGGGCCGCACGCGTAGACGCAGCGCTGGAGCGATACCATGTCAGTTTGGGGAATAATTTCCTTGCGCACGAAGCGACGCAAGAACGATTTCGCGACATCACGCACCTCATTTACAATTACAAACCCAAAGGAGCCAAAGATCAGCTCTTGCTCGCAGATTTGCTCGCCACAGCAAAGGACGTAGCACTGGAGCGTCAACAGCTCGAGCAAGCGCTCGCGCATGGCATCAGCTGGTACGGCTACGCGATCATGATGACGATCGGAGCTTTTGCGGTTTTTTTAATGTTGCTCAATCGATTCGAGACATCGTTTTCGCCGCTGACGAGCGGATTTGTCATTGCGGGCGTTTTACTAACCTTGGACTTACTCGTGCGCACGAACGCACTCTCGCCACGAGAGATTCTGGAGAACCAGGACCAGTACCGGCACAATCTTTCCTCTCACTAATCCCGGGTCGACAGGCCCGGGGTTTTTGATTATTCTTGGCTCACTATGGCCCGACATTCTCACTGGCACAATATTCAGCTCAAAAAGGGCAAAGCCGATGCCAAAAAGGCGGGGGCGTTTGCGAAGCTTGCCAAGAATATTACCGTGGCGGCAAAGGATGGCGGGGGCGATCCGGCGTTCAATTTTAAACTACGCGTCGCCGTGGAGGCCGCAAAAGCCGTGTCCATGCCAAAGGACAATATTGAACGCGCGATTCAGCGCGGGACCGGCGGCGGAGAAGGCGCGGCGCTCGAAGAGGTCGTATACGAGGGGTTCGCGCCCGGCGGCGTTGCTATGCTCGTCGTGTGTCTTACGGACAATCGCAATCGATCTGTTGCGGAAGTCAAAACAGCTGCGAGTAAGAACGGCGGTTCGATTGGTGCGGCCGGGAGTGTGATGTGGATGTTTGAAAAGAAGGGGATCGTTGTGATGGGAGCAGAAAGTGGTGGGCAGAAAGCCCAGGGGGAAGAATTTGACTTGGTGTTGATCGATGCGGGGGCGGAGGATATTCGGCGTTCGGCGGAGGCGGTGGAAATCGTGTGTGCCGTGAAGGATTTACAGAAAGTGGTTGAGGCTGTTGAGAACCTTGGCTTAAAGCCCGACGCGGCCACGATCGAGTACATTGCCAAGACAACCACGACGGTTGATTCAGCAAATCGAGAGGCCGTGGATGCATGCATCGAGGCGATCGAGGATCTCGATGATGTTGATGCGGTCTATACGAACGAACGGTAATCTCCTGTTCTGACAGTGGTCACCAATGTATGTCTATCGTACTCGGCATTGATCCAGGTTACGGACGTGTTGGATTTGGTGCTGTGAACATTGAACGAGGCACGATGACTCCTCTTGGATTTGGCGTCGTGACGTCCAAGGGGGCGAAATTTGAGGACCGGCTCTGTCAGATTGCGGATGATATGCGCGCGCTCCTCAAGGAGTTTAAGCCGGACGTCATGGCGATCGAGAAATTGTTTTTTAAG
>Ga0209172_10007065_pt1 | contig 11888 bp, 10 predicted proteins | sample LarsenN4metaG_FD_184113 | JGI IMG/M metagenome (GOLD analysis project Ga0209172, IMG submission 184113) | Hot spring sediment bacterial and archeal communities from British Columbia, Canada, to study Microbial Dark Matter (Phase II) - Larsen... ... | reverse complement strand
TCTCGCGCTCGGCGCAGAAAGAGATCGTAGAGCAGTACGGCTTGCCGGCCGACCGCGTCGTGTCCATCTACAACGGCGTCGACATGGAACTCTTCTCGCCTCCCTCTGACAAGACCGCCGCCCGGCAGCAAGCCTGCGCGCGTTTTGGTATTCCGGGGCCTTACCTGTTGCACGTCAGCAACTATCAGCCCAAGAAAAACGGCGTGCGCATCGTGGCCGCCTACCGGCAGTTGAAGGAGCAAGGTTTCGGCCAGTTGGCATTGGTGCTGGCGGGGAGCACCGGGTGGGGTTACGAGCCGGTGGCTGAAGAGATTGCCCGCGCGAACGACAAGAGCATCATCCGCCTCGGCCAGTTGCAAGGGCCGGAGCTGGCAGAGCTCTACCGCGGGGCAGAGGTTTTTCTTTTTCCTTCGCTGCACGAGAGCTTCGGCCTGCCCGCTCTGGAGAGCCTGGCTTGCGGCGTGCCGGCCGTGGTGTCGAACGTGTTCTCGCTCCCCGAAGTGGTTGGCGACGCCGCGCCGGGCGTGAACCCGGAGAGCGTGGAAGAAATCGCGGCGGCGGTCGCAAAGCTCCTGGGTGACGCCGCGCTCTACGAGCGCTGCCGGCAAGCCGGCCTGGCGCGCGCGAGAGAATTCGGCTGGGACACTTCTGCCCGACAGCACCTCGAAGCCTTTGAGCGCGCCCGCCAGCTCTATCAGGCGCGGCCGTCCCGGGGCTGACAGCCGCGGCGACTCACGATAAGATGATGGATTCCGATGGCACGAGCCTACGCAACCGGAAGCGCTTGGAAGCGTTGGCAGCAGGAGCTGCGCCCGCTGCTGACGATGCGGCGGGTGCGCGCGCGCCTGGCGCCCCGCCCCTACGGGCGCCTGCCGCGCCTGGTGGTGAACGGCTTCCCCAAGGCGGGCACGCACTTGCTGGTGCGCTGCGTGCTGGTGCTGGGCGGGCAGCATCAGGTGGACCTGGTCTACTTGCACCGGCGGCTGCGGGAACGAGTGACGCGCGACTCCCTTTTGCCGGCGGGAGAAGGTGTCCCGCTCGGCATCGGGAATCCCACCTATTTCCCCACGCGCGAAGTGGAGCGGCAACTGGCAGGCATGTGGGACGGCGAGTTTGCCGCCGGCCACATCCCGTATAGCGAAGTCCTTGTCGGTTTGCTCGAGAAGTACGCCATTCGCAGCCTGCTTATCCTGCGCGACCCGCGGGATACGGTGGTCTCGCTCCAGTATTTCATCTTGAGCCACCCGGACAGTTCCCGCCACTTTCACCTCACCCGGACCTTGCGCACCCCGGAGGAGCAACTGCTGGCGGTCATCAACGGCGTCGAGACCACCAACGAGCGCGGCCCCGTCCGCCTGCGCAGCATCGGCGAGCGCGTGGCCTCGGTGATGTGCTGGCTGAAGACGCCGCTGAACTACACTACGCGCTTCGAGCGCCTGGTGGGCCCGCAAGGCGGCGGCACCGAGGAAGCGCAGCAGGCTGAAATCGCCGGCATCGCCCGGCATCTGGGCTTGTCGCTGACCGCCGACCAGATTGGCGCGGTGGGCGCCAAGCTGTTCGGCCAGGGAAGCAAGACCTTCCGCAAAGGGCAGATCGGCGGCTGGCGGGAGCACTTCAAGGAAGAGCACAAAGCCGCCTTCAAGCGCGTGGCGGGGCAGTACTTGATTGAGCTCGGGTACGAGCGCGACCTCAACTGGTAGGGGGGCGGGTGCGAGCCGGCCGGTGGGCACAGTGGCGGAGCCGTTTGCGGGTGCGCACTCGCTTGCGCCGCTGGTGGCGCCGGCGCGACCCGTCGCGCGCCCGGCTCCCGCGCGTATTCGCCAACAGCCTTCCCAAAGCTGGGACGCATCTCCTTTTGCGCGCGGTGGCGCTGATGCCGGGGATGGTCTGGGAGGAGATCGGCCTGCGCCGCGGCTGGCTGGTGTCCGAGCTGGGGCAGGCCCAAGCCGGCGGCGCGGACGTAGTTCCAGTGGGCGTGGCCGAGGTGCGCTGGGTCCGGGCGGACAAGCTGGCGGAAGTCATCGGGCGGCTCGAGCCCGGAGAAGTGACCGGCGGGCACATGCCCTATTCGACCGGCTTTGTGGAGATGCTGGAGCGGAAGGGCATCCGCGCGCTCTTCATTGTGCGCGACCCGCGCGACGTCGTTGTCTCCCTCATGTACCACATCATCGGGCAGCCGGAGACGCGGCTGGGGAGACACTTCCTGCGCGCCTTCAAGAACGACGCGGAGCGGCTGCGGGCCTGCATCCTCGGCGCGGAAGGAGTGCCGGGCCGCACCTTCTTGGGGCTGGGGCGGCGGCTTGAATTGTTTGTTCCTTGGTTGCGCCTAGCCGGAGTTCACACAGTTCGCTTCGAACGTTTGGTCGGTGCCCGCGGCGGCGGGAGCGAAGAGGCGCAACAGGCGGAAATCGCCGGCATCGCCGGCCACGTCGGCTTGCCGCTCACGCCCGAGCAGATTCGGTCGGTGGGCTCGCAGCTCTTCGGCCAAGGCAGCACGTTCCGCCGCGGGCAGATCGGCTCCTGGCGGGAACACTTCCAGGATGAGCACAAGGCGGCGCTCAAGCAGGTGGCGGGGCAGTGCTTGATTGAGCTCGGCTACGAGCGCGACTTGGAGTGGTAAAGCGGCCGCCGGCTCACGGCTCGGTGGCGGGCGGTTGCGCCTCGCCGGTCCCTCCCCGCAACATCCGCTGCAAGCGGCTGCGCACGCGCCGCCAGAACGGCCGCGGCACGGCGTGGGGCGGCGCCGGCGATTGTCCCAGGCGGAAGAGCAGCGGCACTTCCAGCACCTTGGGATGATGGAAACCGTGTGCCCACAGTCCGTCTTCGCCCCAGGCGTCGCCGTGGTCGGCGCAGACGAGGATGCTGGCGCTGCGGAAGGCTTCGAGGATTTCTTTGAGCTGGGCGTCGGCGAATTCGAGACAGGCAGTTTGCTGGCGGCGGCAGCGGGCGGCGTCGTTCCGCGCCGGTTCCATTCCCACGCAGGGGTTGTCCTCAAGCTTCCAAGGCGCTCCCTGGTGGTAGTAGGGGATGTGGGTTTCGCCGACGTTCAAGAAGAGGAAGACGCGGCGGCCGTCGGCGGCGCGCAGTTGCCGCAGGGTCCAGTCCACCTGTTGGGGCAGGGAGTAGGTGTTGCCGGGATAGAAGAAGCGGTGGAAGTCGCGCGTCAAGACGCGCCCGGTCTCGGTGCGCGGGTCGAACCAGGAGACCGCGCCGGTCCCCAGGGTCAGGTAGCCGAGGCGCTTCAGACCGTGAATGATGTTGGCGCCTTCGAGCACCATGAAGTCGTCCGGGCGCCAGGGCACCGGGCCGACCATGCGGAAGAACTTCCCGTGGCGCGGGTTCACGTAAGGCTCCGGCCGCGCGAACACGCCGGGCGTGAAGCCGACGAACATGGCCTGGTGCGAGGAGTAAGTGAAGTAGCCCGGCGCTACGGCGGCGTGCAGGGGCCCGATGCTGTTCAGGTTGGGCGCGCGGGCGTCGCGAAAAGTGTCGTAGCGGCAGGAGTCGAGCGTGATGAAGAGGAACGAGCAGGGGTCGAGCATTCCGCCTCCCGCGAGAGCCGCGATTATAGTGGCTTTTGGCGGCCGCGGAAACAGGGCAGCTTGACGCTCTCTCGCTGTGCCTCTATCCTCCGCAACCGATGGGCACAGGCCTCCGGGTGTTGAGACAGGCTCTCAAGCGGGTGCTGCCGCAGCCGGTGCGCGCGGCCCTGCGGCGCGTTCTTTACCCGGCCCGGTTTCATTTGCACCCTGCTTGCTCGCGCTACACGGGGCCGGAGTCGGTTGTCACCTGGGCGGTCTACGAAGCTGGCTTCCATCTTTGGCGGCGAACCTGGGGCCGCGGCGCGCGGCTGGCCCGGCCCATCTTCCTCATCGGCTGCCCGCGCTCGGGCACCACCATCGCTGTCGACCTCTTCGCGCTCCATCCGGAAGTGGCCAACCTCTCGGAGGCGCCGGAGATTTGGGACCCGCGGGGCTACGAGGATTTCGAAGCCGACCACCACTGGACGGCCGCCGACGTCCGCCCGGAGGATGCCGTCCGCCTGCATGCCCGCTTCGAGTACCACCGCCGCTGGCACGGCAGGCCGCGCTTCGTCAACAAGTACCCGCGCAGTTCTGTGCGCATCGATTACATCCGCGCTGTCTTCCCGGACGCTGTTTTCATCCACGTGATCCGCGATGGGCGCGCGGTGGCCGCCTCGATGCTCCAGGCGCTCGGCCGGCGCCGACGCGGCCAATTGAAGCCCGACATGCCGTTCACCCATCCCCCGGGCTGGCGCGAGCTGATTCGGCAGGACAAAGCCGAGCAGGTGGCGCTGCAATGGCGCGCGGTGGTCAGCTACATTGTGAGCAAGCGGGCGGAACTCGGGCACGCCTACTATGAAATCCGCTACGAGGAATTGTGCGAGCGGCCGCGGGCGGTGCTGGGCGCGGCCTTCGGCTTCGCGGGCCTCGGCGCCGATGAGGGATTGCTGGCGCGGCTCCCCCAGCGGCTTGATTCGCAGAACTACAAGTGGAAGCAGCAGTTGAGTCTGCAACAAGTCGAGACCATCACGCGCACCGCGGCTCCGCTGCTCGAAGAGCTGGGCTACTCCCTCTAGCTGGCCGGCTGGCGCGCCGGCGCGGGCGCTGCGGCCAGCGCCTTGAGCGACTCCTCGAAGGGCGGGCGGGCCACGCCGCGTTCGGTGACGATGGCGGCAATGAGCCGCGCCGGGGTAACGTCGAAGGCCGGGTGGCGCGCCGGGACGCCTTCGGGCGCGATGCGCACCCCGCGGATCTGCGTCACCTCGTCGGAGGAGCGTTCTTCGATACGGATCTTCTCGCCCGAGGGCAATGCGAGGTCAATCGAGCTGAAGGGCGCGGCCACGTAGAACGGCACGTCGTGCTCGCGGGCCAGCACGGCGATGGTGTAGGTGCCGATCTTGTTGGCGGTGTCGCCGTTGGCAGCGATGCGGTCGGCGCCCACGACGACGCAGCTGATGTCTCCCGTCTTCATGAAGTGGCCCACCATATTGTCGGTGATGAGCGTCGTGGGAATGCCGTCGTGCTGGAGCTCCCAGGCGGTCAGGCGGGCGCCCTGGAGGTAGGGGCGGGTTTCGGTGGCGAGCACCTCGACCTGCTTGCCCTGCTCGACGGCGCCGCGGATGACGCCGAGCGCGGTGCCGTAACCGCCGGCGGCGCAGAGCGCCCCGGCGTTGCAGTGGGTCAGCACCTGTGCCTGTGCGGGCACGAGCGCGGCGCCGTGCCGCGCAATCGCGGCGCACTGCGCCAGGTCTTCCTCGTAGACGCGCTTGGCTTCTTCGACGAGAGCTGTGCGCACGCCGGCGGCGCCGCTGGCGGCCGCGCGCTGGAACGCGCGCCGCATCCGCTCGATGGCCCAGAACAGGTTGACCGCCGTCGGCCGTGTCTGGCCGATGACTTCGCAGATGTGGTCGAACTCTTTTTCCAAGGATGTGATGTCTTTGGCCTGGGACTGTTTTACGCCCAGGGCCACGCCCATCGCCGCCGCCACGCCGATGGCGGGCGCGCCGCGGATGACCATCCGGCGGATGGCGTCGGCCACCTGTTCGTAGCTCGTGCAGGTCTGATAGACCTCGCGGGCGGGCAACTGGAGCTGGTCGAGCATCACCACGCCCTGCTCGGTCCACTCAATTGTCTTCAGCATGAAGAGCGCAGTGTAGCAAGCCGGACGCGGCAGTGGCAAGGAAGCCCGCTACAGGCTGGCGAGCTTGCGGAACTGCTCCGAAGCCAGGAAGGCCGCGCTCAAGGTGGCGTTGTAGCCGAAATGGAGCAGGACGCTGGCGAGCAGCGTGCCTGTCCGCGCGCGCGCCCACGAGAAGACGATGCCCACCACGCAGAGCAGCCCCATCTGAAAGTAGCCGGGATGGAGCTGGGGGAAGTGAATCGCGCCGAAGAGCACGCCGCTCGCCACCACCGCCACTCCTACTCCCCAGACGCCCTCGAGCACGGTGTAGATGTAGCCGCGAAAGATCAGCTCTTCGACCAGCGGCGCCACCAGCAGGCTGGCGCTGATGATGAGCCAGGCGGCGGCCCGGCTCGAGAACAGCCGGTCGAAGGGGAGTTCTTGTGGCGGCGGCATCAGCAGGTTGGCGGATTGAATCACCAGCGCCAGCACCACGCCGGCGAATAGGGCCGCGCCCGCCTGCGCCGCCGGGAGCGGCCGCAGGGCCAATCCCGACCAGAAGGGCACTCCGCGACGGCCGCGCACCAGGGCGTAGAGCAGCAGCAGGAGCAGTGCGTAGTACACGAGTTGAACCGGGATGGCGAAGAAGGCGTTGAATTCCACGCGACGGTTCACCAGCTCCACCACTTCACTCCAGGTCAACCCCGGGTTCTTCTGGCGCGCGTCGTAGAGCAGCAGAGAGGCGGCGGCGACCTGCACCAGCACGAACAGCGCCACAGCTCCGAAGAGAAAAAGGAAAAGATCGGGGAGACCGCCCAGGCGCTGCGCCGGGGCGGGCGGACGGGCTTCGGCGGGCTCGGGAGTCGCGGCCGTGCTCATCGGGAACGGCAGACTCTAGCAGCGAATCGCTGCCGGCGCAACCGCGGTTTCGTCCCTCTTGTCATTCCGAGCGGAGCGAGGACCTGCTTTTCAACCGCGCTCAATGAGGGCGGCTGCCAGAAGCGGCAGGAGCAGCTCGTGCGGGCCGGTGAGCGCGATGGCCTGGGCGCGCAGGGCGCGCGCCGGGCGCAGCAGGACGTTTTGCGTGGGGCGGTAGTGCTGGAGGAAGTCGAGGTTGGCGGTAGTGAAGCTCCGCAACGGGCGTCCCAGCCCGCGCACCACGGCCAGAGCTTTCAGGAAAACTTCCGGCAGAATGACTGCGGAGCCCAGGTTGAGGTAAACCCCGCCGTTGTGCATCTGCTGAACGAGCGCGCAGAACAGCCGGAAGTCGCGGTGGCTGGAGGCGCCGAGCGCCGCGCCGTCGGCGCCGGGGTGGACGTGGAAGATGTCGGTGCCGATGGCGAGGTGGACGGTGAAAGGAACGCGGGCGCGGTAGGCGGCGGCGAGCAGGGAGACGCGAGCGAAGGGGGCGGTTGGTTCTTCGGTCGCTACCGCCCTCCTACGCCCTTTGGGCTTCGGAGGGTTGGCGCTCTGGCATAGAAAGCGTCCCACAGCCTCCCCGAAGCCAAGATCCTCCCGGTGAGCAAACTTGGCGAGCTTGTTCAACAAAGCGCCAGTTTCTTCCGACATCCCGAAGCGGCCGCGGGCGAGCTGAGCTTCGACGTCCTCCGAGGTGCGCCCGGCGAGCGCGGTCTCGAAGTCGTGGATGAGAGCGGCGCCGGTCGAGGCGATGCCCTGGACGAAGCCGCGCTCGATCAAGTCAATCAGGATGGGCGCGAGTCCGACTTTGATGACGTGCCCGCCCAGGCCCCAGAGGATGGGCTTCTTCTTGCGGTGGGCGGCCAGCAGGGCGTCCACCAGGCGGCGGAACTCGACCGCGGCCAGGATGGACGGCAGAGTCTCGAGAAACTCGCTGAACTTTGAGCCGCGCTTGTGCGGCCGGGCAAAGTCCCGCGGGGTGACCTTCGACGGCCGCCGCGCCAGCGGCTCTGTCTTCAGTCCCGCGAACTCCAGCGGGTCGAGGCCGTAGATGGACTTCATGAGCCAGTACCTATTTCTTATGCGCTGACTGCTCCAACTTACCGTAGCTGCTTAGTTTGTAGTCCTTCGGAATGGGCATCAAGTAGCCTCCCATAGGTTCTACCAGCCAGCGACTCTTCTTTTCTAGGCAGGTACTTCCTAGCATCATTTCATCTTCTGCTTCGGAAGCAACTCTATTGTCAGACGCAAAACCTAATAACTTGATGTTGAGCCAACATTCTCGCTGGCGCATTCGCGAAAAGAGGTCATTCAGGTCCGGTGATAGAAACAATTCCTTTTCTCGGTCGTAGACCAGAATCCAAGTTCCGATAGTGTCAGAGTAATACTGCCACCGCCACAATTCGACCAAGAGGTACCGGCTGTCAGCGGACCAATCAACTAGTCTGATCCCATTCCCTCGCATCCAGTAGGTAGGCTCTTCTTCGTAAACCTGAGGAAGAACTCGGCCTGGAGAACTGCCAACGAACAGTCTTGAGCGATTTGCGCACTCGGCCAGTTCAGTGTCTTTCTTAGTTTCTCTTATCACTCTGGTCTCCACTTGGGCGTACGCTCGATATCGTCCATCGGGGGAGACCAGGGCGGGCGATCGAACCACTCGGGCCCGCGGTGTGCTGTCGCCGCAATCTACGAAAGACAAGTCAGTTGTGGTCAAGACCTCCACTGTTTGGGTCTGTTCGGTCTGGTCGGAAGTGACCGGAAAGCCGACGAGACCGGTCAGGAGAATAAGAGATATCGCTGAGTTAGCGGTGGGCATGGCCGTTGCGGAGGATTTTAGCAAGTAACTTGGCGGTGTGGGAGCCTTTGACGCGGGCGACTGTTTCGGGGGAGCCTTCGGCGACGATCTTGCCGCCGTCTTCGCCGCCTTCGGGGCCGAGGTCGAGAATCCAGTCGGCGGTCTTGATGACGTCGGGGTGGTGCTCGATGATGATGATGGTGTTGCCGAGGTCGGCGAGGCGCTTCAGGACGTCGAGGAGTTTCTTGACGTCGTCGAAGTGGAGACCGGTGGTGGGCTCGTCGAGGATGTAGAGCGTGCGGCCGGTCTGGCGGCGCGAAAGCTCGCGGGCGAGCTTGATGCGTTGCGCTTCGCCGCCCGAGAGTGTCGTGGCGGGCTGGCCGAGGCGGAGGTAGCCGAGGCCGACGTCCACCAGGGTGCGCAGCCGGGCCTGCACCAGGGGGATGTTCTCGAAGAGCGGCTGGAGGTCGCTGACGGTGGATTCGAGCAGGTCGGCGATGGAAAGCCCCTTGAACTTGACCTGCAAGGTCTCCTGGTTGTAGCGGCGCGCGCGGCAGACTTCGCAGGTGACGTAGACGTCGGGCAGGAAGTTCATCTCGATGCGGCGCAGGCCGTCGCCCTGGCAGGCTTCGCAGCGCCCGCCCTTGACGTTGAAGCTGAAGCGCCCGGCGCGGTAGCCGCGCTCGCGCGATTCCGGCAACATGGCAAAGAGCTCGCGGATGGGAGTGAAGACGCCGGTGTAGGTGGCGGGGTTGGAGCGCGGCGTGCGGCCGATGGAGGCCTGGTCGATGACGATGACTTTGTCCAAGGAGTCAGCGCCGCGAATCTCGCGGTGCGCGCCCGGTTCGTCAAGCGCGCGGTAGAGTTTTTTCGCCAACGCCCGGTAGAGGATGTCGTTCACGAGCGTGGACTTGCCCGAGCCGCTGACGCCAGTGACGCAGGTGATGAGTCCGAGCGGGAAGCGGGCGTCAATGTTCTTCAGGTTGTGCTGGCGGGCGCCGCGGACGAGCAGAAAGTTGCCGTTCGGGGAGCGGCGCTTTTCGGGGAGCGGGATCTTGAGCTTGCCGGCGAGATAGCGCCCGGTGAGCGAGTCGGGGTGGCGGGCGATGGCGCGGGGCTTGCCCTCGGCGACGAGATAGCCGCCGGCCGAGCCGGCGCCCGGGCCGAGGTCGACGACGTAGTCGGCGCGGCGGATGGTGTCTTCGTCGTGTTCGACGACGACGACGGTGTTGCCGAGGTCGCGCAGGCGCTCGAGGGTCGAGAGCAGCTGGGCGTTATCGCGGTGGTGGAGGCCGATGGAGGGCTCGTCGAGGACGTAGAGCACCCCGCGCAGCCGTGAGCCAATCTGCGTGGCCAGGCGGATGCGCTGCGCCTCGCCGCCCGAGAGCGTGGCGGCGGAGCGGTCGAGCGAAATGTAGCCGAGGCCGACAGCGAGCATGAACTCCAGCCGCTCGCCGATTTCTTCGACGATACGCCCGGCGACTTCCTGCTGGCGCGGCGTAAGCGCACGGGCGATCTTGCGGATAGCTTGCACGGCGTCGCTGACGGGCAGGGCGGTGAACTCATCAATTGAGTAGCCCGCGACTTTCACGGCCAGCGACTCCGGGCGCAGGCGCTTGCCCTGGCAGGCGGCGCACGCTGAAGCGGACATGTACCGCTCCAGCCATTCGCGGTAGTCCTCCGACGGCGTCTCCTCGTAGTAGCGCTGGAGCAGGCCGAGCAGGCCGGGGAAGCCCCTCGGCTGCGCTCGGGACAAGCCCCGCCGTCCGTCCTTCGGCTGTGCGCGGGATGTTCCATACAAAATCAAGTTCTGGATGCGGCGCGGGTAGTCTTCGAAGGGCAGGGCAGGATCGAAGTCGTGCGCCTGAGCGACGTAGTCGAAGGTGCGCTGGAGGGAGGTCGAGCTGCCGCCGGGGCCGAGGCCGCCGTCGAAGAGCGGCTTCGACCAGTCGGTGACGACCTTGGCGGGGTCGAACTCATAGCGCGAGCCGAGGCCGTGGCAGGCGGGGCAGGCGCCGTAGGGCGAGTTGAAAGAAAAACTGCGCGGCTCGAGCTGCGGGACGTTGATCCCGCAGTCAGCGCAGGCCAGCCGGTCGGAGTAGAGCTGCTCGGGGCCGTCGACGACGGCCACGGTGACGAGTCCGCTGGCGAGTTTGAGCGCGGTTTCGAGCGAGGCTTCCAGGCGCTTTTCGATGCCGGGCTTGACCAGCAGGCGGTCGACGACGACTTCGATGGAGTGGTTGCGGCGGCGGTCGAGGCGGATGGGCTCGTCAAGGGTGCGCAGGGCGCCGTCGATGCGGGCGCGCGTCCAGCCCTGGCGGGCGAGCTGCTCGAGCGGCTTGCGGAACTCGCCCTTGCGCCCGCGAACGATGGGGGCGAGGACCATGATGCGGGGCACCTCCTTCGCCCTGCGGGCTTCGGAGGTCAGGGCCTCGCCTGCGTTCGCTGAAACTTCCGCAGGCGAACCGTTCTCCTCATTGGCCATATCCATGATGGCGCGGACGATTTGCTCGGTAGTCTGGCGGGCGATGATTCTGCCGCAGCGGGGGCAGTGGGGCGCGCCGATGGAGCTGTAGAGCAAACGGAGATAATCGTAGATTTCGGTGACGGTGCCGACGGTGGAGCGGGGCGAGCGCGTGGTGGTCTTCTGCTCGATGGAGATGGAAGGGGAAAGGCCCTCGATGGAGTCGACGTCGGGGCGCTCGAGTTGGTCGAGGAACTGTCGGGCGTAGGCGGAGAGCGACTCGACGTAGCGCCGCTGGCCCTCGGCGTAGAGCGTGTCAAAGGCGAGCGAGGATTTTCCCGAGCCGGAGAGCCCTGTGACCACCGTCAGGGTCTGGCGGGGGATGGAGACGCTGATGTTTTTCAGGTTGTGGGTGCGCGCCCCGCGGACGGTGATGGACTTGATGGACACGGTACGCAGTACCTTGTACTTGGCACACCCTCCTGCGCCTTCCGGCTTCGGAGGGCCAGCAGGCGCCCCCAGTGGGGCGCAAACACACGAGTCGAACCTATCAGAATAGCCTGCGGCTGCCGGAGGGTCAAGCCGTGCTAGGATGGATCGAGGAAATGATAGATAAGTACGACTTCGGGGCCATCCGCATCGACGGCAAGGACTACCGGCGCGACGTCATCATCTACTCCGAGCCGCGCCGGGTGGACGCCGGCTGGTGGCGCCAGGAAGGCCACCGGCTCGATGCGGCCGACCTGGGCGGGGTGCTCGCGGCCAAGCCGGAAGTGCTCGTGGTCGGCACCGGCTACCACGGCTGCATGAAAGTCCCGCCGGAAACGCTCGAGTTCCTCAAGAACGTCGGCATTGAGGTCTACGCCGAGCCCACCGCCCAAGCCTGCCAGCGCTACAACGAGCTCAAAGACATCCGCCGCGTCGTCGCTGCGCTCCATCTGACCTGCTAGGTCTTGCGGCAGAAGATGACGCGGACGAAGGCGGAGCGGTTGTCGAATTGCGTGCCGGTGAAGCTCGGCTGCGAGACCGTGCCGCTGGGCGTGCCGGCGCTGACGCTGGTGGTGGTGC
>Ga0209172_10007061_pt1 | contig 11902 bp, 13 predicted proteins | sample LarsenN4metaG_FD_184113 | JGI IMG/M metagenome (GOLD analysis project Ga0209172, IMG submission 184113) | Hot spring sediment bacterial and archeal communities from British Columbia, Canada, to study Microbial Dark Matter (Phase II) - Larsen... ... | reverse complement strand
ACACGCTGGGGCTTAGACATTGTGCCACGGTCGGATGTATCATGGAGGACGCGAAGGGGAGCGTGGCTACCGTTGACCGCGCCCGCGACCTGTGCGACGCGTGCGCGGCATCACTTTGACCGAGCGTGTGCAGAACTGGGACCGAGCCTGACAAGGCAGAGGTATTGTTTCGATGGATGGGTACACTCCGCAGGTGCCCCAGCGTCGAGAATATGCTCCGAGACCATCCATGTTTCCGCAGCGGAAACTCCGGATCGCGCTGCGCAACGACTCGTGGGTCACCGTCGTTGAGCGATTTGCAACAGAGGCCGAAAGAGTCGAGATGAGGCGGGTGGCGGCGTGGCTCCAGCTTGGTGCGGTATTCCATGCGATCGTACTCTATATTCATTTGGGATTTGTGCTGCTACTCTTTGTGGGTTACGCCTTCTGGATCCCGGGCATCTTGGCGAAGGTGTTCGCTACGCTCTGCGTCCTCGCTGGGTGGGTCTTGGTGCTTGCCCTGATCAAAGTGCCCAACTTCCGACGCATCCAGGCGCTACGCAGAGACATCGCCCGAGGAACCATCACCTGCTGCGTCGGCACCTCGAAGGCGCCTGTCCGACGATGGTACTCGTCGGACGACGTCTTGTGGGAAGTGCTGCCCGGCTCCGGGGTCTGCTGGTGGAAGGGGGGATGAACCGGGCGACGAGAGGCGGAAAGCGCAAAAGTACGTTTGGTGGTAGCGGCGGCGACTGGAGATTGTCCGCATCGAGCGCGGCGCCAAATGCTTAGCTCAATCCCACGGGTAGTCTTGTGGCGTGGACTTGACCTTGGATGTCTCCATTGCACGAGGGTACAAGAGCAAGCGTCAGATTGTACGAGTGGTCTCGGAGGATTGGGGCGAGCAGAATCTGTACTGTGCTGCGTGCGAGAGAGACGCACTCAAGCCATTCGAGGCCAACAAGAAAGCCAAGGACTTTCAATGCCCGCAGTGCTCCACAACGTACCAGCTCAAGGCACGGAGCCGGCCAGGGCTGCGCGTCCCCGACGCCGCGTACGACGCGATGATAGAAGCCATCCGTAGCGACTCCGTCCCTGCATTGTTCGTGTTGACCTACACGAGTGAGTGGAAGGTGCGGGAACTTCTGCTGGTGCATCCTGCGTTCTTCTCCGAATCTTGCATCGCGAAGCGGCCACCCCTCGGTCCCGGCCGGCGGAGAGAGGGGTGGATCGGTTGTGACATCCTCTTGGGGCGAGTGCCACCTGCAGGCATCCTTCCCGTCGTTCAAGATGGCGCAGTCACGCCGCCTCATCTGGTCCGAGAGCGCTACCGCATGGCTGAGCCGCTGCGCAAAGTCTCGACCGCCAAGCGCGGCTGGACTCTGGATGTCCTGCGCGTCGTACAAGCGCTTCCCGAGTGGTTTTCGCTTGACGACGTGTACCGCTTTGAGGACGAGTTGCAGGCCTTGCACCCGCACAACAAACACGTGAAGGACAAGATTCGCCAGCAACTCCAGGTGCTTCGGGATCTGAACTACATAGAGTTCCTTGATCGCCGCGGGACGTATCGCCGCATCAAGTAGGATCTCGACATGCGCGTAACTGTCCGTACCTTGTACGAAGCGGAGTTCTATGAGACCGAAGAGGTCGCAGCCGCCGAGCGGCACGCAGAGCTTACTGGTGGAAGGGTCTACGCCTGGAAGACGAGCGGCCGCGAGAACTGGCTGGAGCGCGGCTTCAGCGTCGTCGACGTGCTCAGCTACCTCGTACTACCGGACAGCCTGCCCGCAGCGCTTGACATGCCTGACGACACCGACGAAGACTGAAAGCCCCTCCGCCCGCTACCGGGTGCTGTGATACGTAAGCGGTGATCGGAGAACAATCCGTCCGCGTTCCAGCTCTTCAAACCGGTGCCGCAAACAACGGATAACTTTGACCGAATGTCCTAACTCATAGGCCGCGCCTTCTCCGAACCCGTCGCGCCACTCACGGACAGCCGCTTCGATTGCCCGCGCAAACTCGAAAGCGAGCGCGCAGGACAGGAGGTCTTCCCGCGCGTACAAGGCGAACGGAGGCATGGTGTTCGCCTGAGCAATGACGGCATCATCCGAGTGTGGGCGAAAGAGGTTCCCGCCGTCGGTTTCCCATCTCATCTCCTCTGCGACGGCAGTTGCTGCCTCGATCGCCATCGACCACTGGCGCACGTCGGAAGCATAAAACGGTAAACAGTTGCTTCTGTACATGGTTGGATCGTAGCAGATCGGTCGCCGTGGCATGATCGCGCGAGCATGCTATCCTCCAGCAGGCGTGAGTGAGCGGGTTGTGATCCGAGAGTGGTGCGAGGGGGACGGGGTGGCGGAGGTCACCCGACTGCTCAACGCCGCCTACGCCCGCCTGCGCGACATGGGGTTTCGCTACACCGCCACGTGGCAGGGAGACGACGTGACGCGAGACCGCATGAACAAGGGGCGGTGCTTCGTCGCCATCGAGGGAGGCGCGCTCGTCGGAACGCTGACGCTGTACTTTCCCGCCTCGCACCTGGGCGCGGAGTACTATCACCGCGAGGGGGTTGCGGTGTTCGGGCAGTTCGCGGTGCAGCCATCGCGACAGGGGCGGGGCATCGGCTCGGCGCTCCTGTCGCACGCCGAGGCGACCGCCCTCTCCCTCGGCGCTACGGAGATGGCGCTCGACACCGCCGAAGGCGCGAGCCACCTCATCGAACTGTACACCCGACGCGGCTATGCGGTCGTCAGCCGGGTTGACTGGCCCGACACGAACTACGTGAGCGTGATCCTGGCGAAGCGACTGACGCCGTAGCCTCTGCGCGCATCGGCGGGCGGCTGCCGATGCGGGGGAGGCGCGCGGGGCGCTTGGGTAGCATTAGCCGAGAGGTTAGGCGAACATGCGGTTGCCGTTCTACGAAGTGTTTCAGAAGAATGAGGATGGGAGCGTCTCGCCGCTCATCACGATTCAGGTTGGGGGAATGACGATGGACAACCGCTGCCGCCTGAAGGGGAACGCGTTTCAGATCGGCGACATCTCGTTCGGCGAACTCTTTGAGAACGAGTGGGACCTCGATGTCGAGCTGCGGGATGACGTGTGCGTCATCCGCGGCGCATTCCGCGAGCCCTGATGCCTCGCCACGCCTTGCGACGGCTGGTGAGGCGAGGCAGTGTTCAGGGCGGGCACCTATCCCGGGGTGCACTCTATCCCTCCACAGCTTGCTGTGGAGGGTCCTATCCCTCCACAGCTTCGGCACCTATCCCTCCACAGCTTGCTGTGGAGGGTCCGCGCGTGCGCTCGCCGATAGGAAGGTAGCATAGAGAGCCGATGCGGCAGCCATACAAGCGTTGGCGCAACTTAGGGCGGGGAGGGGACACGTGCTTCGTCACCACAACCGTTCTCGATTTCGTCCCCGTCTTCGCGCACGACCAGTTCGCCGATCTGGCGGTCCGCATCCTGTTTGAGTCGTGTACTCAGGTCTGCGCGGCTCTTGACGCCTTCGTCGTCATGCCCCACCACGTTCACTTCCTCCTGCGCCTCCCACCTTCAATCAATGTGTCACGATTCGTCCAACGGTATAAGTCCCTGTCGGCTCGCGAGATTCGCCCCTTATTGCCTCAGTCGGTGGCGCAACAGTTCAAGGCGCAAGCCGGGCTCAACCAACGCACCTTCTGGCAGCGGAGCTTCCGAAGCGTGACCATTGACGGCGAGCGCTTCTTCCGCCAGAAGATGACATATATTCACGAGAACCCCGTCCGGGCCGGACTCGTCGAGTCAAGCCTTGACTGGAAGTGGTCGAGCGCGAGGTTGTTCGACCAGGGGAGTTGGTCGGAGGCATCTGGCTTGTGTTACGACGACTGGGCCAGGCAGTAGCGGCGCGTCTTCACCGACGCCTTGGGACGCGCGGGCCCCTGGGCACACCCTCCACAGCAAGCTGTGGAGGAATACGAACGGTCGACGCAAATGGGTCTCATCCAGCGCGGCAGAAAGCCCTCCACAGCAAGCTGTGGAGGGATACGATAGTACGGGTCGAGTTCCGGGTCGGCGCTCTCTACTCCTCCATCACCAACTTCACCGCCTCGACAACCCGCTCCGTGTCCGGCAGGGCGGCGTACTCGTAGATCGGGTTGAAGCCGATGTGAACGTCCGGCTTCGAGACCAGTTGCGGAGGGGAGAGGAAGTAGCCCCAGCTCTCCGGGTTCGACGTCAACTCCTGCACCACCGTCTGCCCGAACGAGCAGGTCTTCGAGTCCTCTTGTATCACGACAAGCCGGCCGGTCTTCTCCAGCGAGCGCGCGACCGTGTCGAAGTCCCACGGCACCAGAGTGCGCAGGTCAATCACCTCGCACGACACCGCTCGGTCCAGGCCGGACTTCGACGGGTCGGCGAGGGTCTCCGCCGCCTCCATCGCCTGCTCGATGCAGTTGCCCCACGCCACCATCGTAACGTCGTCGCCCTCTCGGTGGATACGCGCCTTGCCGAACGGAACCGCCTCGATCCCTCCGGCGGGGACGTCGATCTGCTGGCGGAAGCGGTGTTTCGGAATGAGGAACACCACCGGGTCGTCGGTCTTCAGCGACGTCCACATGAGCGCTGCGGCGTCCTCCGGCGTGGTCGGAAGCACAACCCGCACGCCCGGGAAGTGCGCGATTGCCGATTCGTTCGCCTGGCTGTGCCAGATGGAGCCGCCGGGGAGATACGCGCCATACGGGGCGTAGATGACCGCCGGGCAGGGCCACTCGCCGAACGTGCGCCAGCGGATCGTGGCGAGGTTGTTCACCAATTGACTCCACCCGGGGCCGACGAAGTCAATGAACTGGAGTTCGAAGACCGGCCTCATGCCATAGCACGCGAGGCCGCAGGCGACGCCGATGATCGTCGCCTCTGCGAGCGGAGAATTGAAGACGCGATCAGGGTGAGCGGTCGAGAGGCCGTCGGTGAGTTTGAACACGCCGCCCTTCGGGTCTTCGACGTCCTCGCCGAAGAACACATACCGCTTGTCCTTGTCGAGCGCGACCTTGAAGACGTGATTCAGCGCATCCACCATGCGCCAACTCTTTCCTCCTTCGAGGGGCGGCGGCTCGGCAGCGGGCAGGTCGCCGTACAGATGGTCGAGCACCTCCTCGCCGCGCGGGTCTTCGGCGTTCTCGGCTTCGATGTAGTCGCGGTCCACTTGCTCGCGAATCTCCTCTTGGATGGCTGCCCATTGCTCCTCGGAGAGCGCGTCCTCTTTGATCAGTTCTTCCGCCACCACGCGAATCGGGTCGCGCTCCATCATCTCCTCGATCTCCTCTTGAGGGCGATAGACGCGATGGTCGTCGCTTGAGGTGTGGCTTCCAAGCCGATCGAGTTCGCACCAGAGCACCGTCGGGCCTTGTCCTTTCCGCGCCTTCTCTACCGCTCTGCGTCCCGCTTCGTACACATTGTCCGGGTGCCGCGCGTCCACCTTCTCGAAGACCGACTGATCGAAGATGTCGAGGCGGAACGGGTTGAACTTGTCGGTCGGCGTGCTGATGCCGTACCGGTTGTCCTCGACGACGAAGATGACGGGCAGCTTCTCTTGAATCGCGAAAGCGACCGCCTCATAGAACTCGCCCTGTCGGCTTGCGGCGTCGCCCACCGTAGCGACAACGACGCTGTCCTTCTCTTCCAGTTGCATTCCCCACGCCGCCCCGCAAGCGGGCAGGAGGTTCGCGCCGGTTGGTGTTGGCGTGCTCCAGACGTTCTTGGCGCGGCTGCTGTAGTGGCCGGGCATCTGCCTTCCGCCGCTCGTGCTGTTCCTCTTTGCGTAGTAGGCGTAGGCGAGGTCCATGTTGGTCATGCCCTTGGCGAGCATCATGGCGCGGTCTCGGTAGTAGGGGAAGATGTAATCGTCGTCCCTCAGGTCGAGGATCAGCGCGGCGAGCGGCTCGTGGCCCATGCCGTGCACTTGGAACCAGCCCTTACCCTGTCGGAGGAGGACCGCCTCGCGCCTGTCGCCCTCTCGGCTGAGGAACATCAGTTTGAGGAAGTCGAGCTTGTTGTATGTCTTGCGGTCGGATGCGGTTGCCATGGTTGTTGAACCTCGTTGTTCTTGTTTGCCAGTCTGTCGTCGCCTGCGGCTTGATTGTGCTTTTATACCCAGGCCGGCAGGGCGGGTTGCCCAGCTGGTTGGCGGGGCTTTACTTTGCGGGAACTATCGCCCCTCGGCACCCGCGGCGGGCCTTGGGCAGGGCGCCCCTAAGGGAGGGCGAGCGTCTCGCGAGCCTGTCAGCACGCGGGTGTTCGCGAGGACGCTCACACTCCCTGGAAGCTGTGGAGGGTCTCTCGCCTGGTATTAGAAGCCGATGTTCGCGAGGACGCCCACGCTCCCTAAGGCGCCGGCGCGCTCAGCGAGACATCTCCTCTGCGACCAGCCGATCCAGTTCCTCGTCGCTCATCTGCTGAAGGCGCTGGAGAAGTGCGTCGTACTCTTGTCGCTGGTCTTTGGCGATCTGGCGCCTGCGCGCGCCTGCAAGGAAGTGCTCCTTCTCCTCGCGCGACTCGGGGTGCAGGCGAGGGACGGGCGTCGGCCGCCCTTCATCGTCAATCGCCACCATCGTAACGATGCAACTGTTCGTATGCCTGAGCGTGCGCTCCTGGATGTTCTCCGCCTGCACTTCGATACGCACCTGCAGGCTTGTGCGGCCGACGTAGTCCACCGTTCCCGTGAGGTGAACGAGTTCGCCTACTTCGATGGGGCTGTGGAAGTCCACCCGCTCGAATCCCGCCGTAACGCACACGCGACCGGCGAAGCGGCTCGCCGTCACATAGGCGCACTTGTCGAGCAACGCAAGGATGACGCCGCCAAACACGTTTCCGAGGAAGTTCGCGCTCTCCGGAGTCATCAACTCGGAGATGGTAACGCTGGTCGAAGAGGGGGTGCGTCGTTCGTTCATGCTGCTTTCACGATGTTGAGGAACTGCTCGACCTTCAGGCTCGCTCCTCCAACGAGCGCGCCCTGGATGCCGGGCTTGGCGAAGAGGGCGGGGGCGTTGTCGGGCGTTACGCTGCCGCCGTAAAGAACTCGCGCGCTCTGGAGGCGCCTCCGTTCGAGCACGTCTCGAATCAATGCCGCCATTCGCTCAGCCTCGTCGGGGTCGCACACGTCACCTGTTCCGATCGCCCAAACCGGCTCATAGGCGACGGCGCAGCGAGACGCGTCCTCTCGCAAGCCGAGGAGCACACCGTTCACTTGCGCCTCGACCACTTCATCCGCCATGCCTTGGGCGCGCTCTTCGGCGGTTTCGCCGACGCAGAGGATCGGTCGCAAGCCCGCCTGCAACGCTGCAGCGAATTTGCGGCGAACCGTTTCGTCGGTGTCGGAGAAGAACCCGAGCGTCTGCGGGTCGTAACTCGATCTGCCGAACCTGCCCCTGCACTCACTATGCCCGACGATGCAGTACTCGCATCCCGCGTCACGCAGCATCGCACCGCTCACCTTGCCCGTGAACGCGCCGTGCTCTTCCCAAAAAAGGTCTTGCGCGCCGAGGAGGACGTTCGTGCCGCGTAGAGCCTCGCGCACGACCCCGAGGAGCGGAAAAGCGGGGCAAAGCGCGACCTCCGCATTTGCCGATTGAGCACGGAGCGCTGTGGCGACCGCTGCCGCCAAGTGCCTCGCCTCCGCCTGGGTGAGGTTCATCTTCCAGTTGCCGACGACCAGCCGCGCATCCGCTTCTCTCATCCGCCGCCCATTCTATCCGTAGGTACACTCGCGGGCGATGGCAAGGTTCGAGCGCATCGTTGGCCGAGAGGTGTTGGACAGCCGAGGCAACCCGACGGTCGAGGTTGACGTTCTTCTCTCCGACGGCTCGCTCGGGAGGGCGGCGGTTCCGAGCGGAGCCAGCACCGGCGCTCATGAGGCGGTGGAACTGCGAGACGGCGACCCCGGCCGATACGCGGGCAAGGGCGTCCTCACCGCTGTGAACAACGTGAACGACCAGATCGCGCCCGCGCTCGCGAGGACCGATCCGTTCGACCAACCGGCTGTAGACGAGGCGATGATCGCCCTCGACGGCACGCCCAACAAAGCGCGCCTGGGCGCAAACGCAATCCTCGGCGTTTCGCTCGCCACGGCGAGAGCGTGCGCCGCAAGTCAGAAGCAGCCGCTGTACTTCTATCTTGGCGGTGCGGATGCGCGGACGCTTCCCGTGCCGCTGATGAACATCTTGAACGGCGGGAAGCACGCTGCGAGCAACGTGGACTTCCAAGAGTTCATGGTTGCGCCCGTCGGCTTCGCTTCCTTCTCGGAGGCGCTGCGCGCAGGAACCGAAGTGTATCACGCGTTGCGGAAGGTGCTCGACGAGCGGGGACTGCTCGGCGGAGTCGGCGACGAGGGCGGGTTCGCACCCAACCTCGAACGGCAAGAGGACGCGCTTTCGCTCATCGTTGCCGCGATCGAGCGCTCAGGATACAAGCCGGGCGAAGAGGTCGCCCTCGCGCTGGACCCGGCGAGCACCGAGTTCTACGCCGACGGCGCGTATCGTTTCCGCTCCGGAGAGAAGCGACTGCGGTCATCCGAAGAGATGGTGGAGTACTACGCCGAGTTGTGCGCGCAGTTCCCGATTCTCTCGATCGAGGACGGCCTTGCCGAGGATGACTGGAGCGGTTGGAAGGCGCTTACCGACCGCATCGGCGCAGAGTGCCAACTGGTGGGCGACGACCTGTTCGTAACCAACATCGAGCGACTGAAGCGTGGCATTGATGGAGGCGTTGCCAACAGCATTCTCATCAAGGTGAATCAGATCGGCACCCTCACCGAGGCGCTGCGCGCTATCTCGATGGCGCGAGAGGCTGGATACACAACCGTAATCAGCCACCGCAGCGGCGAAACGGAGGACGCGTTCATCAGCGACCTCGCCGTGGCAACCAACGCGGGACAGATCAAGACGGGAGCGCCCGCCCGCAGCGACCGTACAAGTAAATACAACCAACTGTTGCGCATCGAGGAGGCGTTGGGCGGTGCGGCGAGATACCTGGGGCGAGAGGCCTTCCGCGCAAAACCGCAGAGCGCGGCGGCGGGGGCCTGACAAGATGCGCCCGCGCACGAAGATCGTCGCAACCCTCGGCCCCGCAACCTCGGGGCGCACCATCATCGGCGAGCTCATCAGCGCGGGACTTAGCGTCGGTCGGCTCAACTGCAGCCACGGGACGTGGGACGAACGCCTCGAGTTGATCCACCACGTTCGTGAGGAGTCGGCTCGCCTCAACCAACCGGTGTGCGTGCTGCTCGACCTATCGGGCCCGAAGTTCCGCCTCGACGAGGTGCCCGCCGGCGCGATGGAGGTCGCCGAAGGCGAGGAGTTGGAAGTCGGCGCCGGCACGGGCAAGATCCCAATCAGCAACCCGGCGATCGAGTCGCTCCTCTTGCCGGGACAGGACGTCATCATCGGGGATGGGGAGGTCGTTTTCCGAGTCTCGGAGCGAACGAAGAGCACGGTTCGATTGACCTGCCTGACCGGCGGCGTCGTTCGCTCGCGCAAAGGCGTAACCCTGCCGGGCACCACTCCGGACGTTCCCTCGATGACGAAGAAAGACATTGAGGATCTGAACCGAGGCATAGACGTAGGCGTGGACGCCATCGCGATGTCGTTTGTGCGCACCGCCGACGACGTGCTTGAGGTGGAGCGACACGCCGTGAAGCGTGGGGTCAAGCTACCCGTGTTCGCCAAGATCGAAATGCGAACTGCAGTGCAGAACATCGAGCAGATTATTGACGCGAGCGACGGCATCATGGTCGCGCGTGGAGACCTCGGCTTGCAGATGCCGATCGAAGAGGTGCCGATTGTGCAAAAGCGCATCATCGCCCTCTGCCGAGCCGCAGGCAAGCCGGTCATCACGGCAACGCAAATGATGGAGAGCATGATCGCTGCGCCCTCACCGACGCGCGCCGAAGCGACGGATGTCGCCAACGCGATTCTCGACGGCACCGACGCCGTGATGCTGAGCGGCGAGACGGCGTTCGGGCGCTATCCTCTGCAAGCCGTGCGCTACATGGCTCGCATCGCCAAGAAGACGGAGCGGAGTCGCGAGTTCTCTCGCGCCATGGAGATGCATCGCCTCGAACGCCCTGCCGACGCAACGGAGTCGGTGGCGCACGCCGCCGCGCAGATGGCACAGGAGTTGAAACCGAAGGCGATTCTCACTTTTTCGACGAGCGGCTTCACCGCCCGGATGGTGTCGAAGTATCGCCCGCCGGTGCCGATTCTCTGCGCCACCTATCTGGAGAGAACGGCGCGACAGGTTGCGATGCTGTGGGGCGTGCGGCCGCTGCTGACGCAAGAGTTTACGAACACGGAGCAGATGGTTCAGACCGGCTTTCACGCGGCGGTCTCAGAGGGCCTGCTCAAACCGGGAGACCTCGTTGTCATCACCGCCGGCTTGCCGGTCGGCCGCCCAGGCACGACGAACATGGTGACGGTGCTGCAAGTCTCCGAGAAGGGGTGGTAGCGCCGAAGCGTGCTTCCAGATCGGCGTGAGTTCCCGCCGCAACACGGTATTCATACCGGTTTTGCGCGTTGGAGTGTGCTCATCTCTGTTTTCACGGTACCATAGTCTACTCTGTTACGAAGAACAGCAGAGTAGGAGGAATAAACGAATGAGCACAACTACGAAACTCTTTGGCTTGCTTGCTGCGACGTTCATCGTCGCAGCCGCGCACAGCGCCGAGCTGCGCGTTCCTGCGGACTACCCGACCATCGCCGCGGCGCTTGCCGCCGCCAACAACGGAGATCGCATTCTCGTCGGTCCCGGCGACTTCGATGGCGCGTACGTTGATAAGAGCGTTGAGATCCGCGGCGTGGGCGGCGCGCGCATCGTCGGTGGGCCGGCACATCCATCGGGGCTCAGCCAAGGCTTCCGGCTTCTGGCAGGCAGCGAAGGTGCGACGATCAGCCACTTGACGTTCACCACAGAACTGTCGATCATGAACGGTGATGGAGTTGATGGCGTCACGGTTACGCAATGCACGTTCATCAACTCCGTCCAGGCTATCTCCAACTGGAGCGGCAGCAACTGGGAGATCAGTCACAACAACATCGTTGGCCTACGGACGCGTTGTGGTGGCGGAATCGGGATTCTCGTGGCCGACTTCAGAGGAGGTCTCGTGGAAAACAACATAGTGTCGCACAACACGATAACCGGAGTGCTCGACGTATCGAATGGCGACTGCGGCGGCTACAACGGATCTGGGATCGTGCTCTACGCAGACTTTCGCTGGGGACGAGCAGGTGCCGCGCAGATCGCATTCAACCGCGTCGTGAAGAACAAGGTCTCCATGACCAGCGACAACCCAGGCGTGGTTGACATCGTAGCGATCGAGCTTACGGATACGGCGGTTGACGCCGGCACAAAGGACCCATCACTCATCGTCGTGCTCAGCAACGCAGTCGGCTTCAACGACTTGCGGGGCACGGCTCTGCAGATTGCCTTGTCGGACGGCGCTGAGGACGTCAACGTAATCTCGCGCAACCTCGGAGAGAACCGCGGGCGAGGCCTGCATCCGTCCGTCTTCGGACCGGGCGGATAGACCACCCTACGCGAACTGCCCTCGCTCACCCACGACGGCAGTTCGCGTTTGCCGGACACTGCCGGACAACGGCGGTACACTTTCCCCATGTCGAACCGCACCGGAGACACGAACATCAGCGACCAGGCCGTGCGCACGAAGACCGGTAAGGGGAGGGAGGAGTGGTTCCGCATTCTCGACCGCTTCGACGTAAAGAAGCACGGCCACAAGGCAGCCGCCAAGCACCTTTCAGAGAAGCACGGCGTTTCGGACTGGTGGTGCCAGATGATCACCGTGCAATACGAGCGTGAACGCGGACTCCGAGAGGTCAATCAACGCCCCGACGGGTATCAACTCTCGGTCAGCCGCGTCATCGCCGCGCCGGTCGGAAGGGCA
>Ga0209172_10007060_pt1 | contig 11908 bp, 7 predicted proteins | sample LarsenN4metaG_FD_184113 | JGI IMG/M metagenome (GOLD analysis project Ga0209172, IMG submission 184113) | Hot spring sediment bacterial and archeal communities from British Columbia, Canada, to study Microbial Dark Matter (Phase II) - Larsen... ... | reverse complement strand
CTTCAGATCGCGCCCCACCTGACCGGGACTCGCCACCACATTCGCACCCTCAAGACGCAGGCTGGCTTCGGTCACCGGCTGGTTGACCTGTGCGGCTATCTGACTCAAATATTGAAATGCCACGCGCTGATCGAACAGAATGACCGGCGGGAGGTTAACTCCTCGGCCCAACGCACTCGTCTGACCAGAAAGGGCGTCGAACAAGCCTCCGCGTCTTCCCGTATCATAGGCTGTTGCCGCGCTGGACGAGGGATCGAACACCATGCCCAATTCTGCCGGGCTTGCCACCCACACCTTTTCACCGTCGCGGAAAAGAATCTTCCCGCTCAGCGGATAGGACAACGTTTGACTTAATTTCACAGCGGCTTCATCGCGCGTCAACCCGGAAAGATCAACGCCTGCCACTGAAACCCCGGGAAAGATTCGCCCGGCATAAACAAGTTGATAACCCAGCGTCCATGCGAGGAGGATGCCGAGAAACAACGTCGCGCCGCTCACCAACGCAGCGACAAATTGGGGAAAGACCGGTAACTTTTGATACGGGTGGGAGATGGATGTCATTCGAGATTTTTGAATCAATTTCAGTAGTCAACGGGTATAGAACGAAACGTGTGAAGTCTTTGTTCCCGGCAGGCTTCACTACAGGACCGAATCATTCAACGCCGAAAGCAGGAAGTTCAATAGACTTTTCGCCTGCGTTGACCACATAATACGGCACCCACGCAACCCCGAACAAATTGACATATACATCTGTCTTCTTCGGGTTCACCACAACTTCCTGCGTCTGGTTCACCACGCCGCCCCAGCGTGCGTTGACCTCCTCTGCAAGACGCAATCGTTCTTTATCCAATTCTGCCAGTTGTGCTTTGAATTGGGCGATCGCTTCGATGGATTCATCCACATCGGCTTTGGCTTGCTCGGTCATGCGGTGCTTGGTAAGCGAGGAAGACAGTTTACGCGTACTGCGGCTGCCAAGGAACATGCCCAGAACGTTTTCAGCGTGTGTGCCCATGGCTTCCATTTTACGTTGGGCGAGTTCGGCTTCATCCTGACGAAGTTCACGCTCTTCGCGGCTGAGTTTATCCTCCAGCGCGGCGATCTGACGATCCAACTTCGCGGCAAGTTTTTCGAATTCTTTATCACGTAAGGCGCGCGCCGCGTCGGCACAGGCTTTCATGAATTCCGCTTGAGTCACGTCGGGACCGGCAAACACTTTCAATGCCTGATTTGCCCGTGCAGTGACGGATGAATTGCGGAAGACCCAATCGGTGAAGTCTTTCTGTAAGGCGGTCATCAATTTCGAATCGTTCAACGGCGCATCGATCGTTCCAAATTTCGCGGATGGCGCAGGGGAAGAATCTATGTTCTCCATTGGTTTACCGGTGACAACATGATCCTCCCAACGAACAGTCCCACGCTTTTCGAGGGACGATACGACCGCTGTACGCGCGATCTCGCTATCCACGCCGAGTTTACGGTCGAGGATGCGAATCTGGGCAGAAGCCAACAAGGCAGGCTTGTAGACCACACTTTCGATCATTGCTTCAGTAGGTGCAGGTTGATTCGCGGCTTTGAAAGCTTCGGGGAGTGAATAGGTTTGGGGAAGGAAGTATTCACGGACAGACGAAGGAAGGGACGGTTTCGTAGCAGAGTAGGATGAATTGGAGGATTGAAGAGCGGAGACCGTGGCTTTCGAAGATTGTGTGGGCATTGAAGCCATGAACGACGGCTGAGGCGAGGAAACGCGAGGGGACGGCGAAGCAGGTTGGGTGACTGAAAGACGCGTCAGTGCCGCATTAGCGAGTTGATTCAACGCGGGGATTTGAGTCCGCGTGATGGGTCCTGCAAGAAAATTCATCACCCAACGCGTTTGCAACAATTGGGGCGCTTTCGAATGTACATTGTGCATGATAAACACCCGCTTGCCAATGGATGAGATCAGTTTATCAAAGACACTGCGCGAGACCCCGCCTGCCGCGCTTTCGAGTCCATCGAGCAGGCGATTCTTGTCCTGCTCAGTTTGCAGTTTACCAATGAACCATGTTCCCGCATTCGAGAGACCTTTGTAATCCACATCCACAGGGTTTTGTGTGGCAAGCAACAAACCCAAGCCAAACGCACGCGCTTGTTTCAACATGCGGAGCAAAGGTTGTTTGGAGGGAGGGTTGCGCTGAGGGGGAAGATAACCGAAGATTTCATCCATGTAGAGCAATGCACGCAAGGAGGTTGCACCGCCTTGTGTACGCATCCACGTTTCGATAGCAGAGAACAACAGGGTAACGAAGAACATGCGCTCGGCATCGGACAGGTGTGCAAGGTAAAAGATGCTGTGACGCGGCTTGCCTTCTTCGGTATATAACAATGAATTTACATCAAGAGATTGACCTTCGCGCCACGTTTCGAAGGCTGGCGCGGCGAGAATGTTATTCAACACCATCGCGAGTTCCATCCTGTCCTTCGCAGGGAAGAACGTATCCACAGGGAATGCGCCAAGCTTGTCGAACGGAGGCGTTTGCGTTTGCAGAATTAATTCCGTGAGGTCAACATCTTTCCCTTGACTCCATGCATTTTCAAAAATATTCGAGAGCAATATATGCTCACGCGAACGAAGCGGATCGATATCATCAATGCCGACAAGCCCAAGCAGTGCTGTCACCGTACTTGCGATTCGTTCACGCAGGATTTCGCGATTTTCCTGCCAGGAAATTTCAGGCGCGGCAAGTGATGACAATACACTGACCGGGATGCCTGAATCAGAACCCGGCGTAAAAATCGCAAACTGCACCGAGTTTTTTAAAGCCAGCAAACGTTCCTGATTCATCCCCCATTCTTTCAACCCATTACGCCATGACGTGGATGCGTCAGTGGCAACCTGCTCAAGGGTTTTGCCTGAACGGCGCGCCAGGTCCGAATCGATCCACGGTTGAAAATCCTGCGGGGCAAGATCGGGAAAGTGCAGGACAAGATTCGTCAGGTCGCCCTTCGGGTCAATGATGATGGCGGGAATCCCCTGCAACGCAGCCTCTTCCAGCAAAGCGACACATAAACCGGTCTTGCCGGAGCCGGTCATGCCTGTCACCACCGCGTGAGTCGTAAGGTCTGCGGGATCGTAATGAATATCCTTCGCGGTTACTTTCTGTGTTTTCGGGTCGAACGCGCGTCCAAGATAAAAACCTGAGTCAGACATGAGTCTCTCCTGAGCAAATTAGAACGAACGTGCTGGCGCTTAATGTACCCGATTTTATAACAGATTACAAGCAATCCTCCCATTAAAAATTCCTGCGGAGGGTTTGCCTCCGCAGGATTGTCAATCATCGTCGTTATCGTCATTATCATCGTCATTGTCATTGCTGCCGCTATTATCATCGTTGCTGTTTTCATTATCGTTGTCGTTGGTGCTATTTTCATTGTTACCGTCGTTACTGTTCGAACCCGAATCGTTGTTATTCGCGTCTTCCTCCGGGAAAATGATCCTCGTCACAACAAAGACGCCGTCTTCGTTGAAATATCCCTCCACGATGACCGGCGCTCCTACCGCCGGGGTACCCTCCACTTCCGCATCGCTCACATCGGCAGATACCCCATTGATCGTCCAGAATTCCTCGTCAAGCACGTCGAGCGTTCCATCGAATACGATCTCTGGCGGTTCGGGAGTTTGGGTTGTAACCGCCTCGGGCGCATCATCTCCGGACTCTGAAATTGATTCATCTCCATCGTCCTGAACATCATCTTCGACTACGGGCAGGCTCGCGCCCGGCGGGAGCAGGTCAATGCGCAGCGCAAGAACAGAATCGTCGGCTTGACTCACGCCGACCACGCGCACTGGTGAGTTGACTTGCACAGGCTGAGTCGGCAGATCCGTTTCTGGCGAGATTGTGACCGGGATCCCGGCGACCAGCCATCCCGTCCCGGTTTGACGCGTGACCACTCCGCTGAACGTTACCTCGGCAGAACGTCGAGTTGCAAGCAGTTCCCGCAATTCTTCAATCCGTTCGTTTTCATGTTCCACTTCGAGGGCTTTATACAATTCGGCGTTGAAGGTGAAGAACAACTGCAAATTCTCCCACGAGCGTTTGACCGGATACAACTCGTCGCCGGGCAAGGAGGTGGATGCCGCGCCGACCAAACTCGTGCCGCTGGCGAAGACGATGAGAAGAACAGCCAATGTGGCGGCTAGTCTTCGCAAGGGAGCGATCCAACTGTGGCGAGGAGCAGGTTTTATTTTTGCTTCGCGCATCTCCGCCGCACGTTGAAGAATTTTCGCGCGATACTTTCGCATGGATTCAGCCGAGGGTTCAGGCACGGACAACGCGCGTGCCCTGAGGGAGGTTTCGAGGATCGGACGAAGCTCGTCGGCAAGGTCCGGATAGCGAAGCAGGACGGATTCGATCTCCGCGCCATTTTCGATCTCCTGCAAGCAAACTTCGAGGGCGTCAATTAACTGATTATTCATGGTTCACCTCCCCGATCTGCCGCTGGAGCGAAGCCAGCGCACGGAATTGGAGAGCCTTCACGGCGTTAACATTTTTCTTCAAATGGGTGGCGGTCTCTTCGAGCGAGTATCCCTGACCAAATCTCAACGCAAGCACGTGTTGTTGCTCCTCGGTCAACGCAGATATTGCCATTCGTAGGACACGCACATCTTCGCGTGAATCCACGTGAGCGGGAACATCTGAATTGTGATCGGTCATCGATTCGGGCAATTCCGATTCAGGACGCCGATATTGCTTGCGCAAATAATCGTTCACTGCATTGGAAGCCGTGGCGATCAACCATCCTTTCAGGCTGGTTTGCGGACCCCGCCCTTTGTTTGCGGCTTCGAGCAATCGCATGAACACTTCGCTTGTGAGATCTTCGGATAACGAATCGTCGTCCACGCGGTAACGAACATATCGGTAGATCTCGGAATAATAGTGGTCGTAGATCGCACTGACGGCTCGCGAATCCAATTTCCGTAAACCGGTCAGCGCTTGTGAATCGTTGAATTCAGACATCGTTTGTCTAAAACTCCGTATGAGAAATTCGAAACAGATTTCCCTAGGTTGACAGAATGAGTATAACATTCGACACGATTATGGTTCCGCAAACACTTCGAAGATAACTGCCTGATCGTCGCGATACACTTCCTTTAATCCCGTATCCTCTTCCGCCGCGCGTAGGAACCCTCCGTGATTCAAATCAGTATGCACAAAACTCGAACCGAATGTATCGAGGATAATGCGCGAGGGTTCGTCCACATTTCCTCGTGTGATCTCCACCCACAACGCGTACAGATTTGGGTCGTAGAGCTGCATATAGGTTGGGTCGAGACCGATCAGGTAGGTGTTGTGTGTGTTGTAAAAGAACAAACGCGGGAAGTCGTCCCAGTCCGTTTGGAAGACTCGCTCGCCCGCGGCGGTGTTTTCCATAAGCCACGCGGACGCACCCGCGTACAAATCATACGGTTTGGATCGGTCCATCGCTTCGCGCGCCCGTGGAATTGATACAAGGACGCTGAAAGCGACCGCCAGTCCCAGCAGGGCAGGCGCGAGTCGGTTGAAGGGCGGAGAATCAGCCTCACTCGTGAAGAGAGGCGTCCACGCAAAGGCGGCGAAGATCAACGCAAATGGAGGAAAATATTCTACGAAGCGCCGCGCCTGAAAGAGCATGAGTCCAAAGAGTAATGAGGCGAGCAAGGAGAACGCAGTCCGCACATCCATCCTTTTACTGGACAGCCCAAGCGCAATGATGCCGCTTGCAAAGGCGATCAGCGCGGGCAGCGAATTTTCAAGTAATTGCCTGGTTTCATACGGGAACCACTCGTTGCCCACGCGCACAGAAGTGGCGTCGGCAAATTTCGGAAGCATGTGGTTGTAGGAAAATATAATATTCTGAGGAAAATACGGATTGATCAACAGCCCTGCGAGAATCCCGACGCCAATGAACGCCAGCGGGCGAAATTCCAGTCGCTGCTCGACCATCGCGATCGCGAAAAAATTCAACACAGCCAGCGCAAACATGAGAGGAAACGCGTCGTACATCCAAACATACACGAACGCGAGCATGCCAAGATGCTTATGTTTTCTTTCGAGCATCCACGCCATCGAGAGCGCGAGGATAGCCAGTGAAAGGGATTGCGTTCTTGTAATGCTCATGCGGTAGAGAAATGCGTCAGAAATGCCCAGCAGAGCGATCGCCCAGAGCCACGCGTACGTAATCTTCTGCCGTTGAAACAAAAACCAGATCGCAAGAAACGCAACACTGGCAAACAACACCGCTGCCCATTTCGCTCCTATTCGCAAATCTCCGTAGGTGAACGGAATCAGCGCGATGTGGAACAGAAAATGATGATCGTAGAATTCTCTTTCATTGAGAATGGAGAGGGGAAGCCAGTTGAAGTCCGGTTTCAGTCCTTCCTCTCGCATGATCGAAGCGAGTTTAATGTGATAGAACCCATCGTTGTCCGGCATATCCGGTGTGGCAAACTGGATGACAGCCATGCCCGCAACGAAGAGGAGGAACAAGATCAGGGGAGAAATTCTGCGAAAGATTTGGGGACTCATGAAAGTATCAGGATTGTATCAATCGAACACTCGTCGGAGGAGACAAAACCTCACGACGAGTGTTCGATCATTGGTTAGAGCGAGACCCGGTTAGTCGTCATTTCCGTTATCGTCATCGTCGTCGTCACCGCTGTTGTCGTCGTTGCCGTTATCGTCATCATCGCCGTTTCCGTTATCATCATCGGAATTGTCGTCGTTTCCATTATCGTCATCGGAATTGTCGTTTCCATCGCCGGTATTGGAGTTATCGTCGTTTCCGTTGTCGTCTCCCAAGTCGTCCGACTTTTCGATTTCGCGGATGGTGAAGGTGCCATCGGCATTGACAATCACGTGGATTTTCACCGTGTCGCCGATTGCAATGGCATCTTTGATCTCAGTAAACTCAGCGAAGAAGTATGTCACGCCGCTAATGGTGATCGAGTCGGCAGTGATGGCATCCACGACTCCGAAGACTTCCGTTTCGTCATCGGCGCTTGAATTTGAATTGTCGTCGCTGCCGTTGTCGTCGTTCGAGTTATCGCCATTGGAGTTATCGTCGTTCGAGTTGACATTCGCATTATCATCATCCGTGTTGGCATTTGCGTCATTCGCGTTATCATCCGTCACGGAGGAGGTCTCGATCTTCAGCGCGGTAACCACGCCATCCGCTGAAACCTGCCCCTCCACTTTGACGATCATACCGACGGTGATGTTCGGATCCAATGCCGCTGCGGGGTCAACTGTCACCTTCTGACCGCTGACGATCCATTCGTTCCCGTTCATTGCTTCCAGAATCCCCGTGAAAACAACTTCTTTTGCCTGCACTTTGGGAGCAACTTCTGTTTGGGACGATTGAGGTAGCGTCCCTCCGCAAGCGCTTAGTACATAAGCACCGACCAGCAAAAGCGAAACAAGGGTGAATCGATTGATTTTTAACATTTTGCCTCCAAGCAAAGTTTAGATTTCATCCGAGTAGTCGTTGGAGGCGAGAAAAAGTTACGGACATATAAAAAACCTCCCGCGGTAGCGAAAGGTCAATGTTGATACAAAATGTCGTATTAGACCGGCGGGTTATCGAGGCGGATGCCGTGACCGCGCACCGTGTCAATGAATTGATGCGAAGAATCCAGAGATGCAAGGCGGTCGCGCAGGCGGCGGATCAACGCGTCCAACGCCTGATCAGACACCCCCGCAGATTGATCGTCGCCCCACACCGCCGCGACCAGGTCCGGTCGGCTGACAACTTGTCCCTGGTGATCATACAACAACCACAAGAGCCTGAATTGTTGAGCGGATAGCGGGGGGTCAAGTTCCTGCTGACGCACCCAAACGCGGCGGGATTTTTTATCCATCATCAGCCTGCCGGGTTTGCCGCCATCGAGCAATGGCATGGTCGCGTCGGATGTGAGGAATTGGAATTGTTGCGCAATGCCAACCGCAATATGGTCGCCATCTTGCAAGACGACAGGCGCCGTAAGCATGACACCATTATGGTAGGTACCGTTCTTGCTCCCCAGATCCTCCAACATGATCCCTTCCGGCGTCGGTGTGAGTCGTGCATGAAAACGCGAGATTTGCCGGTCGCTCACGACAACATTGCATGTTGACTCGCGCCCAAGCACGACGGTCTCGCTCAGTTGCCAGCGTTGACCCTTCAATGGTCCCTCTTCGGCAATCAACAACGGATAATCTTGATTGGGTTTAGCCATGGAAATCTTAATGAAAAACGAATGACGGGGTCATCGAAACAAGTTTATAATATCCATCCAATTCATGAAAATACTTCATGTGAGTTGGATGGATGTCTTGTAATATAGCATAAACATGCGTTTCTGTGCAGAACCCACGCCGAAATGATTTTGCACGAACGCACACCATGAAAGTACAACAGGAGAAAAGTGCTCCCACCCCTCAAGAGCGGGGAGGTCTTGCGCGGTCGCTACCGTATCCGTGAACGGATCGGACAGGGCGGCATGGGCTCGATCTATCTCGCCGACGATACACGCCTGAAGGGACGCGAATGCGCGTTGAAGGAGGTCGAATACGACCGCGCGCTCCCGGAAAGAATTCGCGAAGAAGCCCGCGAACAATTTTTACGCGAGGCTACCGTGCTCGCGCGCCTCGATCACCCAAACCTGCCGAAGGTATCCGACTTCTTCTCGAATGGTCCACGCGATTATCTCGTGATGGATTACGTGCCCGGCAGTGACCTGCGGCACATGATGCTCGAAGCCAAACATAAACACAACTTCCTCCCGGAAAAAGAAGTACTTGCCTGGGCAGAACAGATCGCCAGCGCGCTCACCTATCTACACAGCCAGGAACCGCCCATAGTTCATCGCGATATCAAGCCGAGCAACCTAAAGCTCATGCCCTACGGGTTGATCAAACTGGTGGATTTCGGTCTTGTGAAGATCCTTGCACCGGAAGAAGTAACGATCACCATTATTCAAGGGCAGGGAACGGCGCTGTACACTCCCCTCGAACAATACGGGGGCAGTGATGTGCACACGGATATCCGCTCGGACATTTACGCGTTCGGAGCGACGCTCTATCACCTGCTGACCACCGAATCGCCTGCGGACGCACGCAAACGCTTCCTTTCGCCCGAAAGTTTGATCCCCATGCGGGAAATTAATTCTTCCATTTCGCAGCGCACGGAAAAAGCCGTGCTGTGGGCAATGTCCTTGCATCCCGATGAACGCCCGCAAACCATAAACGAATTTCGCAAGGCACTGCTCGGCTACAGCGAATCCCCCACGATCCCTTTTCCGTCGCGACGCCCCCGTCCCGAATCGGTTCTGGACTATTTTACGCACCCAACAGAAACAACGCTCACATGGAGCGCGGCCGTGATGCTACTGGTTAGTTTGCTCGCGACCCTTGCCCGTTGAACCACTTCATCCAAACCCACGCGGCGGCAATTCCCAACACTTCCCCACCGAGGGTCAAAGTCAATATACCCAGCGTGCCAGCGCCTGAGGCGATCCAGTCAGCCGCGCCGGGGAAACCCAGCACAAGATAGTTGTACGTTACAAGTCCGCCAATTACCGCGCATAAGGCGAATCTTAAAGCCCAACGAACGGGGAACAAATTGCTTGCTGCCCAAAAAACAAGCAGTGCGCCGCCTGCCAGTGCAAGCAGGACAAGCATCCACGCGCCGATGCGGGGATATCCTTCCGGCGAAAACATGTCGTTGACGGGCGCGGATGTGGGTGTCGGCAGAATCGGTTCCGGCGAAGTACTCACCACGGGCACAACGACAGTAACTGCAACACCGGCATCCGACGCGTCAAATTGCAGGACTTGTGAGATCAATGCAGGTTCACTGATAACGTGAATCTCTACATTTCCCGGCTTATCAATGATGAACGGCGCACGCGCTACGCCACCTACCGTCGGCGCGTCGACTTGTTGGAGAATGCCTCCACTTTCATCGCGAGTTGTCATGGTGAAGCGGGCAATCGTCCCGTCCGGCACGATACGGTTGTTACGATCGAGGATGGGTCCCGCACGGACGTTGATCGAGTCTCCAATTCGATACGAGGGAATCGCTGTCGGCTCGGCGGTTGCACCGTCCGGAGCCGGAGTGGGCGGGGGTTCAGACCCTTCGAGTGCAAGTGGAATGATCTGGGTTTCGTTGGGCGATGTTGCAACGATCAAGTCATAACCGACGGCCGGGACTGATACCGGCGAAGCGCCTTGCAACGATATTTGCTGGAACAATAAGCGCGCGGCAACCTCCACAAACGGCAGTTGGCGGCTGTACAACGAATAATACGCCGTCAGCTTGGAAATATCCGTTGCATCGAGGTAATAGGGCGCGGTGAACGAAAATAAAATCACGTTTTTATTGCGCGTCAGATTCGGGCGTTCCGAAAAGAAGCGTCGAAGCAGGGATAGCTGCCCCCCGCTAACATCCGTTAGCGAAACGACAACCCATGTGGCGCGCTCGAGCGCGCTTTCGATGTTTGACTCGCTTTCCCCATTTAACATCAATTCGACCTCACGCAACGGGAAGGAACTCATACGGCTCGAAAAAACCTGCCCGCTTCCCTGCTGCCCATAGAGCCGGTCGATGATTTTCTGGAGCGAATCTGCCGCAAAGACATCACGCGGCACACATGCGCTACATTGCTGGTATGTTGGTACATCGGTCAGGAAAACAATGCGATCGCTCAGGTTTGGCGGAGAGGGTAAAAGTGCATTCAACTCCTGCACATCCGGGCTAATAAGCGTCGCGGACTTGCTCGCCACATCGAATATCACTTGTCCTGATGAGCCGAGGGCGTCCAATGAGTCGCCGGGTGGCAATACATTCGAAAGCGAAAAACCTCCATACATGCGGAGTTTTTGTGCAAGAATCCTCGCCACAGCCTCATCCACGCGTTGAGCGAATGCTCGGTCATTCCGATACTCCTGGGCAAAGAATTCAAGGATTCTCAGTGTGGCGGCATATACATCGCCATTATCTTCATCAGAAGATATATTGCCCAAATACAAAAGGTCATTGCCCGCCTGAAAAGCATCGCGTGCGACCGAACGAACCGAGAAATTCTCGCCGCCTTGTGAATAGAATTCACGCACGGCTTCGTTACCCAACGCGTCACTCACGATCAAACCACCATTGGCATGCCAGGTTGCGAACTCTGGTAATGCAAGGATCGCCGACAGCGCACCAGCATCGAAACTGACCGGACGAGTCGTCGCGCGAATGTTTCCCTGAAAGCCCTGATAGCGAATGTGCGAGACCAAGAAACCATCTGCAACGCCAAGACCAGTAGGGCTGGTCACTGCAAAAAAAGGCGCCAATTCGACCTGTTTAAGTTGCTCCAGTGATTTACGAACTGTCGCGACCTCTTCCTCTGGCAACCGGTCGGAACTACCGCGACCGGGGAAATGCTTAGCCACCACCAACATTCGTTGGCTGCTGCCATTATGCAACCCCGCGATAAAAGAACGACCGATCTCGCCCACCCAAAATGGGTCACCGCCAAAGACTCGCGTACCCAGGTCACTGCTCGCGGAGGGATTAGGCGACTCAACCACATCGAGTGATGGACCAAGGAACAAATTGAAACCCAACGCTGATAATTCACTACCCGCAACGGTTCCAACCTGTTCTGCGAGGTCGGTGCTCCACGTAGCTCCAATAGCCATCTCGGAGGGCAATGGAGTCAACCCACTGAGGATTTGATTGTAAGGCACGCCATCACCATTTTGTGAAATACCGATGAGCAATGGAACGAAAGTGTTCGGGTTTTGCGGCAATCCTTCCGAGTCCATGACCCCCCACTCCAGAGTTTGAAGATCCGTGATCAGGTTGCGTGCAGCAGCAACAGTCCCGGGAGCATCCACAAAATTATCGTTTTCGGCAAGCAGGATCA
>Ga0209172_10007059_pt1 | contig 11908 bp, 6 predicted proteins | sample LarsenN4metaG_FD_184113 | JGI IMG/M metagenome (GOLD analysis project Ga0209172, IMG submission 184113) | Hot spring sediment bacterial and archeal communities from British Columbia, Canada, to study Microbial Dark Matter (Phase II) - Larsen... ... | reverse complement strand
AAACGCATCCAATCTCACGCTGATATTGCGGCTCATTTTGGGTTCGATATTGACCTCAAACCTCGCTTAGAATCGGCTTATTGAGAATGCTGCAAGATCTCAGCTGAATCAGCAGTGACAGCATAAAGCCTTAGTAACGCATAGGCAATTCCCTCCGCGCCATGGAAGAACCCCAGAGATTGCCCTCTCTGCAAGATGTTCCACGCCTGCGCTACTCCTACCACCTTCACTTGATGGTTTAACAAATGCTGACCGCAGTGAATGGCTCGGTCTAAAGTTGTTGGCTCTTGCATGTAGTGATAGAGAGACAGCAACCCCAGAATAGCCCCAGACGCCCCATGAATAATATCAAATTGCTGGTCAGTCGCAATCAATTCTGGAGTGATAAAATTGGCGATCCTCGCGGCATCTTCCATTAATGCAGGCTCTCCTAGAAATTGGCTAATGGTCACTAAACCGTAAATCAAGGAACCTAGACCTATACCAGCACCAATGCCCTGTCTGACGAATCTACGATGCGATTCATAATCAACTGTCTGCAAAAACTGCCGGAGGGAAAGCAGCGATCCCATCACCAATTCTCGGAACTGGGTTGTTCCCCTCACATAATCTAAAGCTGATAAAAATAAAGCAATACCGCTGTTACCGTTGTAAAGGTCATCTCCCAAAGGTCCAAACTGAAAACACTGAGCATTGGGAAGATAGTTAAAACCAACCCATTTCACACTGCCATCTCTTCCCCAAATTGCCCGTGCTTGAATTTCCTCCGCTAGTCGTGTTGCTTCTTGAAGTAACTGTTCTCTAGTCAAAGGAATCAGGCTATGGTTTTGACTTTCCAAAGAATCTGAGGTGATTGAATATTGCTGTAAATTCGCTGACTTACCTTGGGCATAAAAGCATCCTTTGACAATCTCCAGCTGTTGTGCCAGATCTGCTTCACTCAAGTTTTCTAGCTGAGTCTGCACAGTTTTGTAACTTGGCCCCTGAAAATACTCTGCAATAGATTCCTCTAGCCCCAGCACCAGTTCATCACTGCCAGGACAAGCACTGAAAAAGGGAATATCTAACTCCTCCATTGCCTGGAGTTCCTTTAATAAAATCCCCCAACTACGAGGTTTTTCGTCAGCGACTAGAAATGCTCGGCTTAGGTGATCGATTTCTATGCTTTTATCAATTCCATTACGTAGCCATTTAGGAAATTGGATATGTTCTAGGATCTTTCCATACACCTGGCTCATCCGAAACATAAATCGTACCTGCACAGTTTGAAATGTCGCCAAAGGGCCATCCTCAGCCAGCAAAACCCGCTGATGAGACATCAAAAACCGATACATCTGCTCAAAACCCCACACAATCTCATCAAGATAGTCATTACCTTCAAGAGGCATACCACCTAATACAGGCACATTCGTTAGTGCAGGAGAGGGGTGATTCTGACATTTACTTAAGGCATTATTTTGATAGGCAATGCAACCATTTTCTAGAAAATTCCAACGAGGGAGAAGTCCTGTACGGATTACAGAATTCGCAAATTGCTGACCGACTATTTTCTCAGCTTCTGTTACGTCAGGAAAATCTGTCATCTGTCTCGCCTCTGGTTGCATGAGAGTTTCCATATCCACTAGGACAAAATGCTCTCCGTTAGCAACTAAGTTCTGATGGTGGCAGTCAGTTCCTCTTAGGATATGCAATAAACACAGCAGCATTCCTGCTCTCTGAAAAAAACGTTGTGCTGCTGCCTGATCTTTACAGGGTAGATGTTCAGCGTATTCTACCCAACCGTAATTGGAGCGATCGCACACCTTCAGAACTTTGAAAGGTAAGGGAATGTCCTGTTGATTACACCAATCTAAGAACTGAGTAAATGCTACTTCTACCCCTAAGCCTTTAGGCTTGTAGACGAGTTTTAGTCCTGACTCAAAGGTAAAAGCAGTCACTGTTCTTCCACGATGATGGCGATCGGAAAGAGATGGTTGAATGTTGATAACCTTTCCAAGAGGGGAGTGTGAAGGTGAAAAGGTTTGTTGAATTATTGGAGTATCTCCTTGCAGGCGCTGGAGAAAATCTGCTGTTGCTTCTACCCAGAAGTCAATAGTAGTTGCTATTAGGCGTCCTAAAACGGGATACTGCTGGAAAAAAACTAACATTCCATCCTCTAGGAGCTTATTTATAAAAGTATTGTATTCATCCTGAGAAGTAGCTTGGTTTTGTGATTGTATTTCTACCGGAGTATTCGAACGAGAATATTCTACTATCACCGTTCTGGTACTAAGACTGAGTAGCTGTTCTAACAAGCTGTACTCCAGAGTAAGATAAGCAGGCTCAGAGAGAATATTGAGAGGTAGATGCTCATTAGATAGAACATTGACACCCAAACGCGCTAATAAATGCTGTCTTGCGACAAAGACTGACGGGGAAAATAGCTCTTGAAAAGCTAAAGTCTTTTGGGAATTGATTGGAGTCAACGATGTGGGATAAAAGTCCGAAGTGGTTTCAATTATTGCCCTCAAGGTCTCTACCCAAGTTGGTAGAGTTTGGCAATCCACTACAGGGCGTGATCTCAAAACATGCTGTACTTGCTCAACATCTAAACCATCCCAAAGTAGCCGCTTCTGAAATTTTTCCCAATTTCCGTGAGCACTTACCTTACACCATCGCTGAAGACGTGATACTAGCTGCTGATTCTGATCAGTAACCTGTAGCTGTTTATTCAGACACTCAGATAAACGGCTAGCTTGAGCAATAATATCTGTTAAGTCAGATATTTGAACTTTCATTTCTTAAGCCCCTATCTTTTATCAAAAGTATCTCTAGCATTGTCATCATCCCAAATCCTGAGTAAGTTCTGCAGGTTGATCGTTTTCTCTTGCGCTACGAAGATAATCTTCTGCTAGCCCTCGAAGGACTGCTGCTGTTCGTGGTCATTGATCGCCTGCATATTTCGGGTAATCGCCAGCTTCCGCCTCAGAGCCGACAAACTACGCCGAGCGAAAGTGGCAATTTTTTTAGCCCGATCTCGGCTCAAACCTACTGCTCTGAGGGCTTCCTCAGCTGCATTCCCTTAATACATGGGAGACAGTGTTCTTTGTCGAAGTGGACTAGGACTACCCTGTAATCAGCTAATAATGCGATCGTGTTCTTGTTCACACCCGTCAATCATAAGGCTTGAACTGAGGGGTGGATTAGTATCTTGAGACCAGTTTTGCCAGAAACGTTCGAGGAAGAGAATTTCTTGCGGTGACAGATGAAAGTGTTGTTCGAGGTGAGCGATCGCTGCTCCACCAAGCATTTGGGCAATGATTTGATCGCGATCTTCCTCACCAGTCTGTTGAATGTGATTTTGAGCGACTGAATGTGAGGTGGACAGAGATGCAGATTCTTGACACCTCTGTTTAAGGAGCAGTGGGAACTAATGCAGCAGGAGATTATCTAGTAATTTGCTCACCATTACTCATAAGAATAGCTTGGACTTAATATGGTCGCTGCCCAATATAATTACCGGGAGGCCTGTAGTTGCAGACCATGACATTTCCGTATGTTTTGTGCGAAGCAATTCCACAGCCAATTTCAGTAGTACTTCTCCACACCATCTGTGTATAATGACCGCATACTCTACCCTGACGACAAGTATTTGTAGAAGGATTATAGTCATCTTTTTCTGATGCCCACATGTCAAGCATTTGAGTAATCGAACTACCAGCAGTTAGATTCTCACCTGCACCACTAGAGCCACCGTCCCGATGTCTGAAACCATTCTCTCGAGAAAGCTGATTTGCCCATTCTTGTGCGTAGCTTGCTAACTCTCCTGACCAAGATAAGGGAGGAGTACCTACCTCAGCTCGCAATTGATTATGTGTGTCCAGAATTGCTTGCTGTATTTCTGTTATTTGAGGTTTTTCAGAAGCTGTTGCTGATGTTTCACTTCGATAGCTTTGAAGCTGGTTCCTAATTGACTCTGATAAAGCTTTTGGTGTATCTGGTGTTATCCACTGTTGATCTTGCAGAAAATCTTTAACTTCTTGACTCTGCCAAGCAGAATCAGCATCAAATGAAGTAATTTGATTTTGGGAGTAGTTATACTGCTGGTTCTTTTGAAGCAATTGGCTCTGTGAAAATTTGGTTGATGTAACTTGAATAGTGCCAGTGATCACTTTGATGGTTAGACTAGCTCCAGAATCAACTGTTTGTATTAAAGTCGATTGAGTACCAGGTACGATAGTTATCTCATCCAAAGCCTCTTGTGCAATCAAAAGAGGGGTTTTAACCTGAGTGATTTCTTTAAAGTTAGATTTTAGGGAAGATTTGGCTTGATCGCCGCGGTAAAGGAGTCTTAAGCCCTCTCCACAGGCTCGATCCTTACCTCCTTGTCGCCATGCCATCAAAAAATTGCCTTTTGCACGGCAAGAAAACCAGTATTGGGAGGGGGTGGAGCCTGCTAGCGTCTTCATAATAAAGCCACCATACTGTAGAGGTTTCTGACCAAGGACATGGACGAGAGCGGCCCAAGATCGCTTATCACCTTCTACAATCAGAACGTCTCGAAATACTTTTAACTGAGTTTTGCCATTGCTAACTGCTTCAAGTCTCACTCCCCCTTCTCTGCGAACTCCTAATCCTCGGTTAGCAAAGTTATAAGAGTTAGTGATTAATACAGCTGATGGTTGAACAGCATTGACCGAAATATGCACAGTCAAAATACTAACTAGAGTCAATAAGCTTATCAGAGCAAGAATGAACCGTTGTTGAAAAGAAGCTCGATCCCCCATCAAATATCTCCAAGTTTGAACCCAACTTATTAAATGAAATTTCTTAGTTTTCATGGCTTGCTTACACTCTAAAAACCTGTTCTACGGCTTTCGTCTTCCTGGACAAGTATTTAGTTGCTTAATAATTTCAGAGTACGGCTGGACAAATACGGAAGTCATCAGAGTTCTTCCATTTAGCTCACTACAAGCAGGTTCTAGATATTTATCAGTTGAGCCATACCATCCACATTTCTCTTTAGTAGATTTTCGCCATAAATTCTCAATATCTTCTAATATTTCACAAGGCATTTGTTCAGACTCCTCTTTATTATCAATCTGTCCATTGCTGTTTAGATCAGCTTTAGCACCAAAGCTACTCATTAAAATCTTGACAGTTGTTTGAAGAGATCCAGTGAATCTTTTCTCAATATTTGTAGAAGCTATCTGTTCATTAATATTTCCAAAATCTCCATTCTCAAGTTCTTTTTTCAATTGTGGAATCCGAGTTTGTCGAATAGTTTCAATAAGTCTATCTTTAGAATTATCAGCAACTGCTTTAATGGTTTGATCATCTTGCTTTTGAAACTGCGCTGGATTACTTTGAATTGCTTGCCGCAACATAAATGTATCTGACAGAATCTTTCGGTAGTATGCAAGTGCCAATTGTATGTTTTCTTCTTTCCTCGTAGAACGAAGCCTATCTGCTTCCTTTAAAAACTCAGGTAACTTTTTGAGAAGTTCAGGTTTCGCTGGTTCAATACCTAATAAAAAAGCCCGTTGAGCTTGTTCAGCTTGCTGTTGCTGATACCATGCAAAGCCACCAGCTAGTAAAGCTACGATCGCTAAACCAGTTGCTGATAAAGCTAATCTTGTTCGCACTTTAGCTGTACGCACAAACTTTTTGAGTAAATCATACTCACGTTGCTGACGTTCATTCTCAGCGGCTTCTAAGCGAGTTTGTTCTACCAAACTAGCCTGAATATATGTCTGCTCAATTTGGCTCAAATCAGTTTCTTGTTTTTGAAACCAATCTTCCGCTTCAGTTAACGGTTTCCCCCGTAGTAGGGCTTCTGGGTCCCGGTCACACAACTCCCACTGGCGAATTGCTGAGCGTAAGTGCTCTTGCCAGACTAAAAATAGACGGTTATTTTCTAACCAATCCTGTAACAACTGCCAGTGGTCAAATAGAGCTTCGTGGGTAATTTCTGCTGTTTCTCCATCGGCTTGTTTGGAAAGCGTGATCAAGCGGATACTTGGAACCGCAAACCTGCCTATTACTCGTTTAACCTGGTCAGTTGTCTCAGAAGACGAGGCGAGATTTGCGATCGCAGTTCGACGGCGAGTGTATTTAACCACATCTCCTAATTGCACTAGCTTTAGAAAGATTCGATGAGCAATATTTTGTTCGGCATTACTCAATTTTTCGTAAATTCGCTGTGCTTCACCTGCTAAGGCACCACCCACCCCACCGATCAACTTCAATGTTTCAGCAGGTTGTTTGCCCTCTGCCAGTCCTTCCCAGATACGGGTCAGAGCGAACTGGAGCAGGGGTAAGGCTCCTTCTCGTCCCTCCGTATCTTTTACCAATAGGTCAATTGTGGCAGCATCCAGGGGATATCCTGCTAATTCAGCAGGTTTGGCGATCGCCTGTCGTAGTTCCTCTGGAGCCATAGCGGAAACCAGATAACCCTGTTCGCTAAATAGGCGATTCAAGACTGCATGTTTCTGTGTTTCGCCTAGAAAGTCACTTCGGAGAGTAACGATGACGGTGACTCTTTTGGCGCGATCGCCCGCCGCGTGGAGTAAATTCCCGATAAAAGAATCGCGCTCAGCTTTGCCTTCACAAAGGGTATATACCTCCTCAAACTGATCGACCAGCACGATTAAAGGTGCGATCGCGATATCTGGCATCACATCCGCAATTCGTCGCAGCCCATCATATTCTCCAGTTCCATTGACCTGTTGCAGTTCCCCAGCAAACTCACGAGTTTTGGCAACTGGGGTCAAATCCTGCGTCACAATTCTGGCGAGAACGGTGGCTAATGATTCCAGAGGATGCGTTCCTGGCACTAATATTGCTACTCGTGCCCGATCGTATCCTGGTATCGGATGACGTGCTAATTCTGGAATTAAACCCGCCCGTGCCAAAGAAGATTTGCCTGAACCAGACGGTCCATAGATGGGCAAAACACGAATAGCCGATTCCGTTTCATGCAGGCTGCGAAGCTTTTTCCAGAGGGCAGCAATCTGTTTTTCCCGCCCAAAAAAGCGATCACCATCCGTCTCCTGAAACGCCATCAAGCCCTTGTAGGGATTTGGGCCAATATCTGATGTGGCTGACTTGGTAGCAGAGGAGTCTGATTCAGTCGAGGCTGAGTGAAAGACAGCTTGTCCACCACTGACGTATACGACAATACCACCTAGCACTTGACCAATGACCTGGTTGCGATCGCCTGTTGTCGTTTGTTGAAGGGAAGTATCTCTCTGAGATGGAGGCAATGGGTCAGGCATCTTAGCGATTCTCCTGCTCTAACGACATTGCAGCAAAATGCTCTAGCAGCATTCGATGGACAAAGATATAGCCACTGCCAACTTTTTGAAGAAAGAGGCGATCGCTACAATAATCCAGGAAGCGGGCATAGTTCCAGGGACTATAGCCTAAGTGGAAGAGAATGAGCCGTAAGAAGAAATGGCGGATGCACGATAATGCGCCACCGATTAGTCCAGCGATCAATCCACCCATCAGTCCAAAATAGAATCCATTATTCAGCCCACTTACTACCCCCATGAATAATCCAAAACCTAGACTAAAAATGCCAAATAGTTTTGCAGCATTCCGAGCTGATTGATGGATGCCTTGGTTCGGTGTTTCTTTTTCTTGAATTTCTGATCCTTCAAGTCCAAAAATTAGCCCAAAAATTGCACCAAAATAAAGTCCTGTAACCCAGCCAATCCACAGTCCAGCCTGCAATCCAAACGTTAGGACTATGCTTGACCCACCCAGTAATGCCCCACCAATAAAACCGGGTGTAGCCTTGCGCCAAGACCACTTCAGGAGTTCAGAGGGATGGATTTCCCCAGAAAATTCAGCGATCAGTGCGATCGCCAACCCAATCACTAAGCCAAAACTCACGTCATTGACTAACTGTCTAATGACTGCGCCACTAAACAGATCTTCCAATACACCAATTAATCCAATCATTAGCCCAATGGTTAACCCACTGCCAAAACCACTGCCCAGGCGATAGCCAACACGCTGAAGTGGATTAGGCAACCAACTAAGCTGTAATCGCTCAATCAAGAAAATAGTTTGAGACGCTGCAACAAGTCTTTGAGCTAACCAAGTCAGCCAAGCCCGCACCTGCTGCTTTGGATATTTCTGTGAAGTTCCCCGGCGTTGAAACATTCGTTCAACGTAGCTATCGAATAGCCGTTGACGATAGTGTTCGAATGTTCCGTCCTCTACAACCTCGTTTAGCGTACATCCCTGATAAGCCAGGGTCATAATGCTAAGCATTAGGGGAGATGTTGCTAATTCCTGCAATTCTTGATGCTGATGCAACGCTGTTTTTAAGGCGCTGAGCTGCTCGCCTGCCTGGTCAAAATAATGATCAATCTGCTCAGGTGTGAGGGGTTGGATGCAAACAGCACTCCGCAACATTAAGCGATCGGCTAACGCTTGATAATCTTGAATTCGACAGCAAATGACAAGTTCTGTCGTACCATGGGTTTGCATGAACTGGTTTAAGGCTTGCACGCAGGCATTGCGTTGCTTAGCTTTGACTTCATCTAATCCATCTAGCAGGAGGATTAAGCTTTCGGTTTCAATCCAGGTTTTTCCCAGGGAAGTGGAAACTTGATATTTCTCCAGCAGTTCTTGAATCAACCAGTTGTTGATAGATTGTGGTTTTCTTGCCCAGGACGATAAGTTGAATGCTACGGGAATGGGCTGACCTAAATCTGCTTCAGTACGAGCTATCAAATCTTGCGTCAGCTTCAACAGGGCAATCGTTTTGCCAGAGCCTGGTTCTCCCAGAATTAATAGGGTTCGACCCTCACCGCTCTGATGAAAGACGGAAGTGACAGAAGCTTCATCCGGTAAAGCCTGGCCAGGAGCTTGGGAGAATTCTTCTACACCGCTGAAGGGCTTTTGAATCAAATCGGATCGTTCCTGTAGCCCCAATTCGATTAATGCTTTGGTGTGAAGCGATGCTTGAAGGACACCGTTAATCCAGTAGGCTTTGACCTTGTTAAGTAAGACCTTGCGCTGGCGATACTCTTGTTGAGTAAGAGGTTTTACCACACTCGTAATGGGTGGTTCAGCGGTAGCGGGTATACGCTCATGGATAGTGAGTTGGTTGATCACAATACCACCTGTTACCTGCCCAATCACCTGATTGCGATCGCCCTTGATCTCCTGCTGAATATGCAAATTAGGGTCTGAAGCATCCAGCAATTCTCATTTTGAAACATTTGTACTGAAGTCAGAGCCTCTAAAGGCTTGTGCGCTCAATTTTATGAACGGCAGAATGGGTATTCCAGCCATTGATAGCTGTTCAAAATGAATATTTTTGTGAGAATTATTCTCATACTGAGAATTGCTGTGAAGCATCAGACGGAGTTGACATCACCCTGACTCCGAGCTTAGAGATTCACATTGCCCGTAACATTGCCAAACACGTTACCGCCTGTCACCTGACCAATCACCTGATTCTGGTTGCCTGCGACATGCTGCACAATTTGTGTGCCTGGCGTACCATCGGGAGCATCTTCCTCCATGATTTGAGCGATCGCCTCTGCCAACTCTGGATCCGATTCCAAAATCTTCTTGAGCTGCAAGCGCAAAGCAGCCTGTGCATCAGCATCATTAGGGGCTTGTGCCACATCTTCAGCCGCCTCTTTTGCCGATTCTTTCGCCTCCACTTTCGGGAATAGCTTTTCCCAAATGGCACCAGCCTTCTTCAAAGCATTCTCAGTCAGTTTTGTGCCTGCGGTTTCTCCAGATTTGGCGGCAGCCCCTTCCAAAACTTTGCCACCTAACTTCATCAATATGGGCAGAAAGGGGGCAAGAAATGCAGTCAGGGTGGCGGGATCCATAAGCACATCCTCTACGTGTGAGAGCTATCAGTTATATAAGAGACTACCTAATGCTCAAGCGTGATCGAAAACCAAAGTTTTTTCGTTAGTCATAGCGTAACCCACACTTCATAAGCGATCGCAAGACTAGCTGACGAAATTACAGATCCGCTTAATTTTGCTGGCTCACTTCAACTTGATCAGCACCTATTTTCGAGCGTCTTTAGAAAGAGCATGCCAGAAGTGAAGAGGACATCAAGTGCTAATCAACCATAGACCAGACAACAAATCAGACACATAAAGGTAGGAGCAGTTATCTCTAGCATTCAAGTCTCCATGTTTGTGAGAATCTTGTGTTTGCCAAGATATAAATGCATATACCCGTCTGTACTTCGGTGAGTTTAGAGATGACTTTTTAATGGCATTCTGCCCGTATTCGGCTGCACGCATGAAATCACAGCGCTTCTGATGTACCTAACCAAGCTTCATCAAAATTAATCTTTTCCAAGCAATTTTCCAACTAGCGGGGAAATTTAGATGCTTTGTTGGTAAAAGTCAATACCCCCATTTTCTTAAGACTTGTAAACTACGCCCAAGTTGTTGAGGATGGCTTTTCTGCCAGAGCGATAACCCTAATTCACCTGAAAAAGCTTCACTTCATCCTAAAAGGCCTCATCCACAAGGCTTTTGGCGATCTAAAATTTGCGCAACTCATTTGCTCATATTTTCACTCTCAGCTTCTTAGAGGAGTTAGAAGCTCTATTTCCCACGGATTTCAGCGATTAGAAATTTTGCGCAACTCATGTGCATGTGATTTAGAAGAATAATTTTCAGAAGGATTCGGTTTTACGCTGTTTTCTCGCGATCGCAGATTTAAAAAAGCCTGAAACCCTTTTACAGTAGCAACTTCAGCAACTGAAATTCTGCGCAACTGATTTGCAAGCATCTGAAAGGGTAGATTTTCGACCGACAGGTTATTTTAGTCGGTAGAGAATAATTTCGCGCAACTCATTCGCTCACAAGTCGAATTAAGTCATAACCAGCGTGTAAACCCTGAAAGCCTTGCTGTGAAAGGATTTAAGCCTCCCAAAGAAAAGCGCAACTGATTTGCAAATTGCGCAATATAACATGACTAGTCACAAGCTGCTTGAAATTCTATCGATCGCACCTGTCAAGTTACCTGATGAATTTGATGCACCAGGTAAATCGAGTGACCATAGCGAGGAGTTAATTTTGGGAACGCTAGAGAATATTACTTCTTTAGGGGCAACCTACTATGGCAATGACTCCAATTAGTGCAGCTTTGACTCAGGCCGATCGGGATGCGGTGATGGCTGCGGTGGCAACGATTAAGGCAAAGCTACCGTTTTTAGTGGATTTGAATGCGGAGGAGCGGAAGGCTCTACCCAAGATGGGGGATAAGAGTCGGGCGTTTGTGAGTAAGGCGTTGGAGGTGGCGACGCAAAACCCGGACTTTTTGCCGCGATCGTTTGACCTGGAGGAGTTGCGGAAGGATGTGCAGCTCTTTGAGGCGTTGTATCCGTTGTTGTTGTCGATGACGCAGTTGCAGGAATTGTTGGATGATACGTGCCTTGCGGTGGGTAGCGAAGCTTATGCGGCAGCGTTGCAGGTGTATAGCTACGCGAAGGCGAGTGGAAATGTGGGTGGGATGGATGCGGTGGTAGGTGAGATGGGGCAACGGTTTGCCCGGAAACCTCGGAAGGCGAAGGGTCAGGAGGGAACAGTGCAGGCTGGAGGCGCAACGGTTTAGTAGAAAGCCTGACTGTTTGACTTCTGGAGTTCACGTTTGAGGCTCAGAAGCTCGGAGTTTGAGTAATTTGCTCGAAGTTCCGAGTTCTGAGCTTTGTTTTTAGAGTTAAAAAGTCGAAATTTTAGGTTCAGAGTCTGAAATTCCGGGTTTCAAGGTTGGAGTTCCATGTCCTGAAGTTGAACATTGCAGGTAATTGCTCAACCCAGTAGCCAATCAGTCTGCTGTGAGGTAAGGGCACGGGAAATGGCATCCAAGGCAGAAATGCCCTGACGTTTGGCGGTGTTGACCAGCGAGCGCACCTGAGCAAATAACTCTG
>Ga0209172_10007058_pt1 | contig 11910 bp, 8 predicted proteins | sample LarsenN4metaG_FD_184113 | JGI IMG/M metagenome (GOLD analysis project Ga0209172, IMG submission 184113) | Hot spring sediment bacterial and archeal communities from British Columbia, Canada, to study Microbial Dark Matter (Phase II) - Larsen... ... | reverse complement strand
CGCCGAGGTTGGGCAGCACCACCGGTGGCGCGCCTGTCGTGCGCTCGATGCTCGCCTGCGCGAAGCGCACCCAGGGGTTGTCCGGATCCAGGCGCGTCGCCGCCATCGTCACCACCTCGCCCACCTCGACATCGCCGAAGCCGTGCGCGGCGAGGTGCGCGCGCACCACGTCGGCCAGGCGCGAGACGTCGGTGCCTACCACGTACCGCATGTGCATCGTCGCCTTCGCCGACGGCGGGATCGCGTTCACCGGGTGGTCGGGGTTGCCGGTGCGGTACGCCAGCACCTCCAGCGTGTTCCAGGCGATCACGCGCTCGGTGGGCGTGAGGCCCGGCTCGCCCCAGTCGCGGTCGATCGCGGGGTCGCCGGGGTCGCCGCCGAACTCCACGCCGGCGAGCGCCGCGCGCACGTTGTCCGGGATCGGCGGCGGCCTGAGCGCCGGCACGAGGATGCGCCCGCGCCCGTCCACGAGGCAGGCGATGGCGTTGGCCAGCACCGTGCCGGGGTTGCGCAGCAGGCCGCCCCAGTTGCCCGAGTGGTGCGCGCCCTCGCGCAGCGTCAGCGAGAGGTCGAAGTTGGCGACGCCGCGCGTGCCGAGGAAGAGCGTCGGCCGGTGGCGCGTGAGGCGCGGGCCGTCGCTCGCGATCAGCGCGTCGGCGGCCAGTGCCGCGCGCTCATGCGCGCAGACCGCCGCCAGGCCGGGCGAACCGGTCTCCTCGCCCGTCTCGACGAGCACCTTGACGTTGAAGCCGAGGCGCCCGCCGCGCACCGCCAGCACCTGCGCCAGCGCGGCGATGTTGATGCTGTGCTGGCCCTTGTTGTCGGCGGTGCCGCGGCCGTAGAGGCGCTCGCCGTCGGCCGTCAGCACCCACGGGCCCTGGCCGCGGGTCCAGCTCCTGTCCTGGCCGCGGATGACGTCGCCGTGACCGTAGAGGAACACCGTCGGCAGGTGCCCGCCCTCGTGCCGCGAGGCGATGAGGAAGGGGCCGTAGGCCGGCTCGGGGTTGGCCACGAGGCGGAACTCGAAGCCCAGCGCCGCCAGCGACGGGCCGATCTCGTCGGCCAGGTAGCCGTGCAGCGCCGGGCCCGAGGCCGGGTCCTGGCTCTCGGTGCGGATGGCGACGCGGCGCGCGAGGTCGCGGAAGAAGTCGCCGCGGTCGAAGTAGGCCGCCGCAGCGGTGAGGGCCTCGGCGCGGCTCATGCGCGGGTCGTCCTGCTGCCGCGGCCGCTCAGGCCGACTTGGCCACGAGCGTGAAGTGCTCCACCACGGGCGGCGCGGCGAAGAAGGGCCCGACGATGGCGCGCCACTCGGCGAACAGCGGCCCGCCGCGGAAGTGCACCGTGTGGTCCTCGAGCGTCTCCCAGAAGATCTGCAGGATGTAGCGCTCCGGGCTCTCGACGCCGCGGTTGACCTTCCAGCCCTTGAAGCCGCGTGCACGCGAGATGACGGTGGCCAGGCCGCGCTGGATGGCCTCGTCGAACTCGGCCTGGCGGCCGGGCTGGATGCGGATGTCGGCGATTTCGAGGATCACGGTGCGCGGCTCCCGTTGGATGGGATCGCAGTCTACGGCGTCAGCCCTGCCGTGACGCCGGCGCAGCGGCCGGCCCCCGCCCGCGCACGTAGCATGACAGGCATGTTGCTCGCCCGGGCCGACGCCCGCCAGCGCCGCATCGGCATCGCGCTGGTGTCGCTGGCCACGCTGTGCTTCGCGGTCATCGACACCTGCGCCAAGTGGCTGGTGCAGTCGCTGCCGGTGGCCGAGGTCGTGTGGCTGCGTTTCACGGCGCATGCCGTGCTGATGGCCGCGATCCTCGCGCCCACGCACGGCGCCGCGCTCGTGCGCGTGCACAGCTGGCGGCTGCAGGCGCTGCGCGCGCTGATGATGGTGACGATGACGGCGCTCAACTTCGCGGCGCTGCGTTTCCTGCAGCTGGCCGAGGTCTCGGCGATCCAGTTCTCGGTGCCGATCATCATCGCCGTGATCTCCGCGGTGTTCCTGCACGAGCGGCTCGACGCGCGGCGCTGGCTCGCCATCGGCGTCGGCTTCCTCGGCGTGCTGCTCATCGTGCGGCCGGGGGCCGAGGGCTTCCACCCGGCGATCGTGCTGTCGCTGATCAACGCCGTGCTCTACGCCTCGTTCAACCTGCTCACGCGCCGCATGGCGGCCACCGAGACGCCCGAGTCGATGATGTGGCTGTCGGCGCTCGGCTCGTCGCTGGCCATCGCGCCGTTCGCGCTCGCGCAGTGGCAGTGGCCGCAAGGCTGGCTGAGCTGGGCCGTCATCGCCGCCTGCGGGCTGGCCGGGGGGCTCGGCCACCTCTTCGTGGCGCGCGCCCACCGGCACGCCTCGGCGGCGGTGCTCGGCCCCTTCATCTACCAGCAGATCCTCTACATGAGCTTCTGGGGCTGGCTGGTCTTCGGCCAGGTCCCGGACGCGCTCGTGGTGGGCGGTGCGGCCGTGGTCGTGACCAGCGGCCTTTACCTCCTGTGGCTGGAGGTCAGGCACCGGTAGGTGCCCGGCCGCGCCGCCGGGCGGTGCCGCCGCCACCCTCGCCGGCGCTTCGAATCGGGGCACGGCACCCGCGGATGTCCCGTCGGCTGTCGCACGCGTGAACGACGTCGCACTTGCCCTGCCGGTCGTTCCGGCCCGCGGCCGCCACCCCGCCGGCCCCGGCCTCAAGTTGAGGAGGCGGAGACCCGAAAACTCGGTGGACGATCGGGCCGTTGCGGCCCTTCGTCTGCCATCGGAGCCCGCACACCATGTTCAACAGCCGCAGCGCCACGGCGCGCCAGGCCGGTCAACGCGACGGCGAGCCGACCATCGCCCTCGACGACCTGCGCGTGGGCATGTTCATCCACCTCGACGGCGGCTGGCTGTCACACCCCTTCGCGCGCTCGAGCTTCCGCGTCGCCAACGCGCAGCAGATTGCCACGCTGCGCGGACTGAAGCTCTCGCGCGTGCGCTGGAGCCCGGAGCTCAGCGACCCGGCGTCGCTCCCGGGCGGCGCGCTGCTGCCCGGTCGCGCGGCAGGGCTGCGCGGCGAGCCCGACGGCGCCGTCGCCGGCGGCGAGGCGCAGGACCCGCCTCATGCGGCCGCCACCGACGGCGCGACCCCCGAGAACGCGCCGGCGCAGACGGCACACGTCGCCGCGCTGGCCGCCGAGCGCCACGTGCAGCAGCAGTGCGAGCAGCAGTTCGCCGAGGCCACGGCCGCCTGGCGCAAGGCCAGCGACGCGCTGCCCGCCGACCCCGCGGCAGCGCGGACCGGCACCGACGCGCTGGCACAGGCCCTGACCGACAAGCTGATGACCGACGGCGACGTCGGCATCCGCCTGCTGCCCGGCGGCGGCAACGACCGCGCCGCGGCCCATGCGCTGAACGTCACCGTGATCTCGATGCTGCTGGCACGCTCGCTCGGGCTGCCGCGGGAGGACCTCGCCGAGATCGCGCTCGGCGCGCTGCTGCACGATGTCGGCAAGCTGGAGCTGCCCGAGCGCGCGCGCCATGTCGAGGTCGGCTGCTCGGCCGCCGAGACCATGGCCTACCGCGAGCACGTGGCGCGCGGCATCGTCACCGCGCGCCGCATGGGCCTGCCCGAGGGCGCGCTGGCCGTGATCGCCCAGCATCACGAGCATGCCGACGGGAGCGGCTTCCCGTCGCGCATGAGCGGCGACCGCATGTCGCTGGCCGGGCGCATCGTGGCCATCGTCAACCGCTACGACAACCTGTGCAACCCGGGCACGCGCACGCCGCCCCTGACGCCGCACGAGGCGGTCGCGATGCTGTTCGCGCACGGGCGCACGCGCTACGACGCGTCGGTGCTCAACGCCTTCATCCGCATGATGGGCGTGTACCCGGCCGGCTCGCTGGTGCAGCTGACCGACGAGCGCTTCGCGATGGTGGTTGCCGTGAACTCGACGCGGCCGCTGAAGCCGCGCGTCCTGGTGCACGAGGCCGGCGTGCCGCGCAGCGAGGCGCTGCTGCTCGACCTCGAGCGCGAGCCCGACCTCGGCATCCGGCGCAGCCTGGCCGCCGCCAAGGTGCCCTCCGCCGCGCTGCAGTACCTCGACCCCCGGCCGCGCGTGGCCTACTTCTTCGAGTCGCTCGCGACCGTCGGCGCCTCGGCCGCCGCACCCGCGCGCGAGCTGGTGGCCGCGGCCTGAGCCGCGGCCCGGCTCGCCCCGAACCCCGCCCGACATGCTCGCCCGTCCGGCCCCTTCGACGCCATGCGCGCTGGTGCGGGCACTGCCGCACGCGGCCTGGCTCGTCTCGCTTCCGCAGGGGGTCGTTGTGGCCGCCAACGGCGCCGCGGCGGCCCTGCTCGGGCGGCCGGTCCACGAGCTGGTGGGAGCCCCGGCGCGGGAGCTGGCGGCATCGCCGGAGGACCTGGCCTGGTGGGCCGCCGCCGCCGAGGGCGATTGGCAGGAGGCGGCGGCGGCCGGCTCCGGGCGCGGCTTGCCGGCCCTCGACTCCGACGCCGTGTTCGCCGCCGCCGACGGCCGCGTGCACCACGTCCGCCGCAGCATCAGCGTCGTCCACGACGAGGCGGACGACGACGGCCGGGCGGGCCCCGGCACGGCCGCCACCGGCCGCGCCTGGGCGCTCGTGATGGTGGTCGACCGCACCCCCGAGCAGGCGGCCGACGACGAACGCGAGGCCCGCCTCGCCGAGCTGGAGGCGACGCTCGAGTCGACCGCCGACGGGCTGCTCGTCACCGACCTGGCCGGGGGCCTGCGCTCCTTCAACCGGCGTTTCTCGACGATGTGGGGCCTGCCCGAGGAGCTGCTGCGCGCGCGCAACGACGCCGCCATCGGCGCCTGGATGCAGCGCAGCGTGCTGGAGCCGCAGGCCTACGCCGAGCGCCTGCACGCGTTGCTCGAAGCGCCGCTGCTGGCCGCCACCGACCGCATCACGCTGCTCGGCGGCGCCGTCTTCGAGCGCGTGACGCGGCCGCTGTGGCGCGACGGCCGTCCGCAGGGGCGCGTCTGGTCGTTCCGCGACCTCAGCGAGCGCCTGGCGGCCGAGGAGCGCATCGAAGCCCTTTCCAGCACCGACACGCTGACCGGCCTGCCGAACCGGCGCACGATGTCCGGTTGGGTCGAGGCAGCCGCGAAGTCGCTCGTCGGCGCCGCCCGGAAGGTGACGGCGGAGGTTTCCGTCACGACGGGCGACGGCGCCGAGGCGGCCGCGGAGGCCGCCCCGCGCAGCGCGGCCGCGCCCGGCGACCGGCGTGCCGGCTTCGCGGTGCTCGTCGTCGACCTCGACCGCTTCCGGCAGATCAACGCCTCACTGGGCCACGCGATGGGCGACCGCGTCCTGCGCCATGTGGCCGAGCGGCTGCAGGGCTGCCTGCGCGAGGACGACCGCATCGCACGCATCGGCGGCGACCAGTTCGGGGTGCTCCTGCTGGGCGCCGACGCCCGGGCCGCCGAGACCACGGCGCGGCGCATGCTCAACGTGGTGGCGCAGCCCTGGTCGATGGAGGGTGCCACCTTCACGATGACCTGCAGCATCGGCATCGCGCTGGCGCCCTCGCACGGCCGCAACGCCGACGAGCTGGCCCGGCACGCCGAGTCGGCGATGCGTGCCGTCAAGCTCTCGGGTCGCGCCAACGTGCGGCTGCACCAGGTGCGCGCCGAGGTCGACCGCCGTTCGCACATGACGCTCGACCACGCCATGCGGCAGGCACTGGTGAGCGGCCGCTTCCGCCTTGCCTATCAGCCGCAGGTGAGCCTGGCCGACGGCCGCATCGTCGGCGCCGAGGCGTTGCTGCGCTGGCGCGACCCCGAGCTGGGTGAGGTGTCGCCCGGCCGCTTCATCCCGGTGGCCGAGGAGACGGGCTTCATCGTCGCCATCGGCGACTGGGTGCTCGCGCAGGCCGTGCGGCAGGCCGCCTTGTGGCAGCAGCGCGGCCTGGCCGTCCCGGTGGCGGTCAACGTCTCGGCGCTGCAATTCCACCAGACCCAGTTCGTGGAGCGGGTGGCGAGCGTGCTCGCGGTGAGCGCGCTGCCGCCGCACCTGCTGGAGCTCGAGCTGACCGAGTCGATCCTCGTGCACGACGCCGACGAGGCGCTGGCCCGCCTGCGCGCGCTCAAGCGCCTGGGCGTGCTGCTGTCCATCGACGACTTCGGCACCGGCTACTCGAGCCTCGCCTACCTCAAGCGCTTCCCGATCAGCAAGCTGAAGATCGACCGCAGCTTCGTGCAGGGCCTGCCCGGCGACGACACCGACGCGGGCATCGTGCGCGCCATCCTGCAGATGTCTCGCGCGCTCGATGTGCGCGTGATCGCCGAGGGCGTCGAGAGCGAGCAGCAGCGCGAGTTCCTCGTGCGCGAGGGCTGCGCGGAGATGCAGGGCTTCCTCTACGCGCCCGCGCTGGACCCGCTGACCTTCGAGGAACGGCTGGTGCAGGCACTCGGCCCGGGCGCCGCCGGGGACGGCGCGCCCGCCCGCGAGCCCGGTGCGGGGCAGCGGATCCGCCTCGTGCGCGGCTGACGCGGATTGCGGGCCGCGCGCCGGGACGGCCCGGTCGCGTGCGCCGGCGCGGCCCCGCAATGCCGTCACAATGACGCCTGCAACAGGCCCCGCCAAGCCGGCGGCCCCACGACGTCAATGATCTACAAGTTCAGGAGCGCCGCCAGCGGCGACGTCATCATGCTCGGCCCGCACGGCGACGCGATGCTGCGCCTGCTCGGACGCGAACCGGCGGCCAAGGGCATCGTCGAGCCGCGCGACATGCCGGCGGCCATCGCCGCGCTGCGCGCCGCGATCGACGAGGCCGAACGACGGGCCTCCACGCCCGGTGCGCCCGCGGCGCAGCCGGCCACGACCGCCGGGCGTGAGACAGCGCACGACGACGAACCGCCGGTCAGCCTGCGCCGGCGCCTGTGGCCCATGATCGACATGTTCGAGCGGGCCGCGCGCGCCGACGTGCCCGTGGTCTGGGGCACCTGAAGGCCGCCGGGCGTGACCGGCGCAGGGGCGGGCACGCCCGCGCCGGCACGGCGACCGGGCGGCGCGACGCCGACGCCCGGACGGGCCGGGCAAAGAGAGAGGGCGACGAAGCGCGATGAAGTTGTGGAGCGAAAGCTGGACCAACGGTGACCGCATCCCGGCCCGCTACGCCGCCGGGTGCCCCGACGGCAGCGGCCACGCCAGGACCGGCGAGAACCTCAACCCGCACCTCGCGTGGGCGGAACTGCCCGAGGGCACGCAGTCGATGGTGCTGATCTGCCACGACTTCGACGCCCCCACCGACCCCACGCACGTCAACCGCGAAGGCGTCGAGGTGCCGGCCGACCTGGATCGCGCCGACTTCTTCCACTGGGTGCTGATCGACCTGCCGCCGCGGCCGATGGTCATCGCCGAGGGCGAGTTCAGCCGCGGGTTCGTGCCGCGCGGCAAGCCCGGCCCCGCCGCCCCGAACGGCGCGCGCCATGGCCGCAACGACTACACCCGGTGGTTCGCGGGCGACGCGGCGATGGCCGGCGACTACTTCGGCTACGACGGCCCGTTCCCGCCCTGGAACGATTCGCTCGTGCACCACTACGTCTTCACGCTCTACGCAGTGGCGCTGCCGCGGCTGCCGCTGGAGGGCGTGTTCGACGGGCCCGACGTGCGTCGCGCCCTGGCCGGCCGCGTGCTGGCCGAGGCCACGTACTCGGGCACCTACACGCTGAACCGGCGCCTGCTGGGCGCCGGCTGAAGCGCGGCGATCCCGGCGTCGTGCGCGGACAGCCCATGCCACCGGCGACGGACGAGCCCCCGGAGCCGACCCGGATCGTGCTGATCCGGCACGGCGAGACCGCCTGGAACGCGGCCCAGCGCATCCAGGGCCACTTCGACGAGCCCCTGAACGAGCGCGGCCGCTGGCAGGCCGCGCGTGTGGCCGAGGCGTTGCGCGACGCCGGCCTTGCGCACGTCTACAGCAGCGATCTGGCGCGCGCACGCCAGACGGCGGAGGCACTCGTGCAGGCGATCGGGCTGGCCGAGGTGCGCACCGAGCCCGCGCTGCGCGAGCGGGCCTTCGGCCGCTTCGAGGGGCTCACCTACGCCGAGGTCGAGCAACGCTGGCCCGAGGACGTCCGCCGCTGGCGCAGCCGCGAGCCCGGCTTCGCCCCGGGCGGCGGCGAGGCGCCCGAGGACTTCTATGCCCGCTGTGTCTCGGGCGCGGCGGCCATCGTGTCCCGCCACCCCGGCGAGGCGATCGCGCTCGTGGCACACGGGGGCGTGCTCGACTGCCTGTACCGGGCCGCCACCGGCGCCGACCTGCGCGCGCCGCGCACCTGGCAGCTGGGCAACGCCACCATCAACCGGCTGCTGTGGAACGGCGACGGCTTCGCGCTGGTGGGCTGGAACGACGACGCCCACCTGCTGGGGGATTGAGGCCAGGCGCCGGCCCTGGCGAGGTCAGCGCCTGAGCTCGCGCCAGGCGTTCTTGGACGGCGGGATGGTGGTGCCGATGGGCAGCTGGCGCTGGTACACCGTGTCGTCGGAGCGGTGCGCGGTGCCGAAGATCTTGCCGTCCACCGCGCGCAGCGTGATCACCCGCGAGGCATTGGCGTTGTTGGAGATCAGCGTGGCCACGAACGTCGAGCCGGCCACCTTCTTGCCCGTGCCGATGTCCACCAGGTACAGCCACGACGACTGCGAGCAGTCGCTGCTGCCGTTCTTGTTCGTCACGAACGCCACCGTCCCGTACGTCACCACCGGCAGCGTGTTGGCCTGCTCGCCGGCGGGCAGGTCGAAGTACCAGCCGCGGTCGCTCGTCCAGCTGAAGCTGCCGCCGGCCAGCGGCGTCGACGCCGCCGTGCCGTCCTCGCTGCTGCGCGTGTAGGTGCGCTGCACTAGGCCGTTGCGCGCGTTGCTCAGCGTCGTGCCGTCGGCGATCGCGTAGAACGTCTGCGTGCGCGTGCTGCCGAAGTCGTTGATGTCCAGCACCCGGCCCGTGCCCACCAGGATGACGCGCTTGTCGCCCATCATCACCAGCTCCGGCGCCGTCGTCACCGGCTGGCGGTTGCCCGCGCCGTCGTACAGCGTGGCCACCAGCGTCGCATCGTGCGTGCCCGCGCCGCTGGCGGCCAGGTCGAACTTCCACACGTTGCCCAGCAGGTCGCCGCCGTAGACGTAGCGCGTCGTGCCGTCGGCCTCCTTCAGCGCCGAGACGTGCGCCAGCCCCGCCTCGGCACTCGTCGTGCCCTCGGTGGTGCGGAACGTCTTGATCACCGCCCCGGTGCTGGCGTTGAGCATCCACAGCCGCCCCTTGCCGTCACCGATGGTCTGGCCGTTGTCGTAGCCGGAGGTCACCAGCACCACGTTGCCGTCGGCCGCCGTCTTGGCGATCACCGGCTTGCCCACCGTGTAGCCCACGTAGCCGCGGTTGGTCGTGTCGGTGGTGGTCGGGAAGACCCACTTGAACTGCGCCGCCGCGGCCGTCGCGTTGGCCGGCCTGGGGTTGCTCACGTCCAGCGCGTAGTAGCTGCGCCCGGCCGCCCCCAGCCCGCCCACCAGCAGCTTCTGCGTCGTGCTCAGCTGCGCCCACGCCGGCGTCGCGTCCAGCTGCGTCTTGAACACCCAGCCGCGCTCCACCGAGGCCCCCACGCTGGCCAGCGTGTCCGAGGGCTGGTAGGCCCACAGCTCGGCGCCCGTGGCCGTGTCGAACGCGTGCAGCATGCCCTCGCCCGAGGCCAGGTAGACGACGCCGTCCAGCCGCGAGACCACCGGCTCGGCGTTGATCACCGCACCGATCAGGCTGGCGCGCTGGCGCACCGTGCTGCCCTCGCCGGTGCGGCTGCCGCGCATCCAGTCCACCACCTGCGCGTTGGTGTACGTGGCGCTGTTGGGGTTCACCGTGGCGCCCACGTTGGCCGCCGTGAGGTCCAGCCCCGCGCTGTTGTTGGACGTGAAGATCAGCCGCGTGCTCCAGTCGCGCGCCGCCAGCAGCGACGCGGCCGACCAGCTCGCCGTCGTGCTCACCGCACCGGTGGCGTTGTTCACCGCGTTGCGCGTCAGGTCCCCGCTCCAGCCACGGATGTTGTACTTGCCCAGGTACGCATAGTCGTCCCCTCGGCCCAGGTTCACCGAACTCACCCCAATCGAGGCCTGCGCGCCCGCCTGGTTGAGGATGTCGTCGAACGCGGTCTGGATGGCCGTGCGCATCGCCGTCGCGTCGTTGGCGAGGAACATCAGGCCGCGGCCGTTGATCGTCGCGTGCCAGAGGTCGTCGATCATCGTCGGGTCGTCGGCCACGGGCACCGGCCACGTGGGCGGCGAGCTGAAGACATTCGTGCCGAACGGGTTCGCCGCGCCGCTGTTGAGCGTGCCGCGCGCGCCCAGCGTGATGCCGTAGGTCGTGATGTGCAGGTTCGGGTTGGTGATCGGGTTGACGCGCGTCGGGTCGCCGAGCGGCACCAGGCCCGCGGGCAGATCGGTGCGCAGCCGGTTCGTGTAGTAGGCGAGCGCGAGGTCGGCCAGCGAGTTGGCGTGGATCGTCGTGTACGGCGCGCTGCCGCCGTAGGTGGCCGGGTCGTAGGCGGGCGCCGTCGTCGAGTGCGCGTTCGCGAAGCCGTCCGTCACGACGAACATGCTGTTGCGCTGGCAGGCGTACTGGACGATGCCGGTGTTGCCGTCGAACTGGCTCGCGATGTGCGCCATCGTGGCGTGCGTCGGCGTGCCGTTGGCCGTCATCGAGTTCAGGTAGAAGCGCCCGGCCGTGGCGAAGCGGTTCGCCGACGACGTGGTCGAGTCCGCATCCAGCATCGTCACCGCATCGCGGTTGCTGAACGGCACCACGCCCATGCGCAGGCCGGTCATCGGCTCGAGCACCTTGCCCATCGCTGCCGCCAGCATCAGCTTGCGCTTGCGGTGGTAGGTGAACCAGTTGGCGAAGTTCTGGATCTCGTCGGCGTAGCTGCGCCCCGACGGGAAGGTGTTGCCACTCTTGATCTCGTAGCGCTTGAGCGTGCCGCTGCCGTTCGGTGCGTTCACGCAGGTCGTGCCGTTGACCGTGCAGCTCTCGCTGTGCCAGAACGTCGCCGGGTAGTAGGGGATGGCGGCCCAGCATGCGTTGCCCGACGGCACCGTCTGTTCCGCCGTCAGCGTGCGCCAGGCCGCGCCGCTGCTCCACCAGTTGCAGGCCTGGCCCCCACTGCCGTCCGCGGTGGACCAGGTCTGGGTCCCGGCCGGGAGCACCATGCCCTGCTGCACGTAGAACATGTAGCCGTTCGACGCGAAGTTGCCATTGCCCGAGTTCCAGTCGGTCGTCAGGTTCAGCGTCGGCGGGCTGGTCACGGCCGGGTGCGAGGGCGCGGCCGTGGCGCTCGCGTTCGAGTAGCTGCGCAGCGCCCCGCTCACGTAGGCGGGTGCCCACGGGGCGTAGGTCGTCTGCGTGTTGTAGTAGAGGTTGTTGAACGCCGACGAGCGCAGCCAGGCGAACTGGGCCGTCGGCGGGACCGTCTGCCCCCACCAGTTGTTGTACGTGTAGATCTGGCCGCCGGTGTTGGTGCCCATCGGGAACACGTAGCTCATCGGCACGAAGCTGCTGCTCCGCACCGGCCGGTTGTTCGCGCTGTCCCAGGCGCTGGTCCCGTCCCAGTAGGCCGTGCCCGACGAGGTGTCGAGCACCATCTCCCAGTCCATCGAGCCCGAGTCGTCCATGCCGAAGATGACGTTGGGCTTGGCCAGCGCCGACACCTTCAGCGGCAGCTCCGACAGGTTCGTGGCCTGCGCGGCGGTGAACCAGGCGCCGCAGCACAGTGCGGTGCCACTGACGACGAGACGGAGGAAGGCGTTCATGGCAGGACCCGAGGGTGGTCAGCGCCTGAGCTCGCGCCAGGCGTTCTTGGACGGCGGGATGGTGGTGCCGATGGGCAGCTGGCGCTGGTACACCGTGTCGTCGGAGCGGTGCGCG
>Ga0209172_10007056_pt1 | contig 11912 bp, 8 predicted proteins | sample LarsenN4metaG_FD_184113 | JGI IMG/M metagenome (GOLD analysis project Ga0209172, IMG submission 184113) | Hot spring sediment bacterial and archeal communities from British Columbia, Canada, to study Microbial Dark Matter (Phase II) - Larsen... ... | reverse complement strand
CGGGCCTTACACCGCGGCCGCCGTTTCCAGCATCGCCTTCAATCGCGATCAGGCAGTGGTGGACAGCAACGTCGAGCGCGTGCTGTGCCGGTGGTTCTTAATCAAAACGCCGCCCAAAGCGGCGCCAACGAAAAAACTTTTGCTCGAGCTGGCGCAGCGGGTTTTGCCGCTTGGCAAGGCGCGCCATTGGAATCAAGCGCTGATGGAATTGGGCGCGCGCCTTTGCACGCCGCGCCAGCCGAAATGCCATATCTGCGCGGTGATGAGATATTGCCGGGCGTTTTTGGAGCTTGACGACCCGGCCCGGCTTCCGGTTAAAAGGCAGCGCCAGGAGACGCCACATCATCAAATCGCCATCGGCCTGATTTGGAACCCCGATTTTCCTTCAAAAGAAAGAAAGAAATATCGGGGCAAACTGCTCATCGACCAGCGCCGGAACGACGGCCTGCTCGGCGGCTTGTGGGAATTTCCCGGCGGCAAAATCGAAACCGGCGAAACCCCGGCCCAGGCCTTGCGCCGCGAAATTCAGGAAGAGCTTGGCGTCAACGTCGAAGTCGGCGATTATTATATGTCGGTCGAACACGCGTACACGCATTTGCGCGTGACGTTGCAGGTGTATCACTGTCTCTATCAAAACGGCGAGCCGCAAGCCCTGGGCTGCCAAAACTGGCGCTGGGTCGAGCCGGCGGAATTGACGCAACTGGCCTTTCCCAATGCCAATCGCAAAATTATCGATCGTTTGTTGAATGAGGTTGTGGAGCCATGATGGAAACCCGGAAGATCAATCGCAAAGCGCATGGCGCGTGGCGCCCGGCCCGCAATGCGGCGGTGATCCCTTACGAAGGCGAAGACGTCCTGATTGACGACGATATCGGCACGCGCATCGGCGATCCCTGGAAAGTGGTGTTGTACAACGACAACATCCATACCTTTGACGAAGTGATCCTGCAATTGCAAAAAGCCACTGGGTGCAGCCCACAGCGCGCCGAACAAATCGCCTTTGAAGCGCACACTAAAGGCAAGGCCGTGGCCTTCAGCGGCGATTTCAACGAATGCTTTCGCGTCATGGGCGTTTTGCGGGAGATTCAGCTCATCGTGGAGATTGAGGGGTAAAAAACGAATATCAAAAATTCCCTTGCTTCTGTGCCCGGCGGGTATTACCTTATCGTTGCTTGCTGGGACTTGATAACTCGCCTGTAATTTGATAAACGATTTCTTTAACCAGACGGCTTTGATCGCTGTTGAGATGCATAAATTCTTCTGCGGCTCTTATTTAGCAAAGGCGTTTTTTAATTCACTGTTTGAAAACCATGAAAAGAATCTTAGGCTTGTTGCTGCTGTTCTCATCATGCTCCACTCCTTCAACCCTAATGCGTAGTGTCAAAAATTTTTATCTTAATTTTGGATAAGCCTGCTGCGATTAAGAATTTACTTGCGTCGAGACCGTTCTTCCCCTATTTTGTCCCTCAATGTACATCGGCCTTTGTACTTTAATGTACATTTTGGCCTTTTATGCCGCAAAATCGCGAAAACGCTATGGGTGGCATGTCTTTTAAATACCCATTCTTACATCAGGTTAGATCAAGTCAAAAGAAAGTTGGTATAACCCTTGCAGAAGAAGAGGTGAAGTCGTAAACCGACGTTTTCATATAAAATCAAACCGATGAACACAGCGCGTAAAAATTTTTTTGCCGGCCTTCACAAACCTTGCCGCACCTGCGTTTGGCTTTTGATGCTGTTGGGTTTGCTGACCGCGACGCTTCCTGTTTCGGCGCAAACCGATCTGACCGAAGCGCGCGTCAAAACCGGTTTGCAGGAGCTGCGCGATGCCATTGCGAAAGCCAGGGAAATCCTCGCCGCGTTTGAGAATCGCGAGGCGCGTGATTTTTTGACAAAAGCCGAAGCGGCGGCCAAAGAAGCGGAAGCCAAATATCACCGCGCCCTCACGTTGAACGACAACCGGCTTCGCGAGGCACTGTTGAAAGAAGCGTTGGCCAACCTCGCGCTTGGAAAAACTTACGTTGAACGCGCGCTCAAACTGGCGTTTGATGTGCCGCTCTCGCGCCTGCGCAACCATCTTGCGGAGTTGATACCGCGCGCGGAACAAATCGTGCTCAGCCAGACCAATCGCGAGGCGCAGCGTCTGGTTTATCAAGCGCGCAAGACCCAGCTCGAGGCCGAACGCGTGGCGCAGCGGGATCCGCGCCGGGCTTCCGAGCTGTATCAAATCGCCATCGCGCTGGTGGAGAAGGCGATCAATTTGGTGCAAGGACGCAAGCCGGCGCCGGATACCACGCCGGAGACGGCGCTGAGCCGCGAGCGGGAACGCTACGAACAATTGGAAAAGCGCGGCCGCGAGGCGATTGAAACCAGCAAGAATACGGCGGCGCAATTGGTTTTCGAGCAAGCCCAAAAACAAGCCCGCACCGCGCAAGAAGCGTTTCGCAAAGGCGAAGTGGCCTTGGCCCAACAGCTTTATCGCGGCGCCATACGCTTGTTGCTGCGGGCGATCGATCTGTCGATGTCCGGCCGCAAGAGCCAGGACTTTGGCCGCCATGAAGTGGCGTTATTGCAGGATTTGATTCAAACCGCGGAACAGGAGACCAAAGAGAATGCGGATCCGCGCGCCTCTTTGTTTCTGGAGCGCGCCCGCGCGTTGGTGCGCGAAGCGGAATTCGCGCTTGACCAGCAGCAAATGCAGGAGGCCAAATGGCGCCTCGAGCTGGCGCGGAATTTCGTGGACAAGGCCATGCGCAAAGCCGATCGCGGCGCGGTGAATGCAGGGAATTTGGCGCAACGTTATAACGAAGCGTTGCAGGAATTGGCCCGCGACCTCGAAGAAGTCGGCGCCAAAACCCGCGAGGCCAACAAAGCGGAAGCGAAGCAATTGGTTGAATTGGCTGCTAATGCCCATAAGACCGCAGAAAATGCCGGACGCCAAAACCGGCTGGTGATTGGCTTTCAATTGATTCGCATGGCGCAGCATCTCCTGCTGCGCGCCGAAACCATGCTGCGCGATTCATCGACGCCGGGCGAAACCCAGACCCTAACTCGCGAAGCGCTGTTGCAACGTTGGGCGCAGATCGAGAACCGGGCGCGGGAAATTTCCACGACCGGTGATCTCGACGCCTGCCAAACGGTGCAGGCGCAGGCTTTGGACATGCTCAAACGCAGCCGCGCCGCCCTCGATCGTGGCCAAATTCGGCTGGCGGTGGCGATCATGGAAGTCGCGAATGATTTGATTGAAAATTGCGCGCGGAAATGATGATGTGACTCAACATTTATGTTGAAAACACAACATGAATGTTGCGTTACCCTTTAAATTTTTCTCCCTTCGAAAACTTCTCCCGCGTGTTCTCAGAGTCAAGCAGACATTGGGACGCGCGGGAGAAGACGTTGTGAGGTGGCGAGCATTTTTGTTATTACAGTGTTCACAATTCATAGGAACCCTTAATCTTGGAGGTCACACTTATGCGATTGAATGGCTATTTGATTGCCGCTGTGATGTTGCTCGGCATGGTCTTACCCGTCGCCGCACAAGGCCCGGTGATGGATGGCAAGTTGATGATTACGCCGCACGAAGCCAGAGTTGAGCCGGGACAGGGGATTAAATTCCAAGCGCTGCTGTTTAACAGTCAAGGCGCGCCGATTCGGATTGATAAAATTGTTTGGAGCGTCGTTCCGGAATCGCTCGGCAAAATCAGTGAAGACGGTTTTTTCATGGCCGGCCGCGAGGACGGCGAAGCGAGGATTATCGCCAAAGTGCAAGCCGGTCAAGCGACGTATGCCGGCGAAGCCCGCGTGATCATTGGCAAACCGCAGATTCTGCCGGTTAAAATCGTTGTCGAGCCGGGCGAGGCCATTGTCCCGCCTTTGGGCACGCAGCAATTCAAAGCTTTCATCGTCACGGTGACCGGCCGCCAACCGGAACTGGCGCAGCGCGTGAAATGGGACGTTATTCCCAACAGCCTGGGCAAGATAGAGCCGAATACCGGCCTTTTTACCGCCGGACAGCACACCGGCATCGGCACGGTCGTGGCGTTCGTCGAATTTGGCGGCGCGGTTCATCGCGGTGAAGCGCGGGTGATCGTCGCCTCCGCCAGCGCCTCGCTCGCCGGCAACGTGAAGGATCAAAAAAGCGGCGCGGCGATTGAAAAGGCCGTGGTGTGGGCCGAACTGATCGGCACTCCCGCGTTTCGTTTTGCCCGGCGCGTTGAAACCGATGCGCAAGGTAATTATGTATTCGAAAAACTCATCCCCGGCCTCTACGTGGTGCGAGCCGAAGCCCGCGGCTATTTGCCCGAGTTTTATGATAATGTCGATCGTTTCGAGCAGGCGACGCCCGTGCGCTTGGCTGAAAACGAAAACAAAACGGGAATTGATTTTGCGCTCAGCAAGGGCGCGACGATTTCCGGATCGGTGGCGGTCGATGACGACAACAAAGCTCCAATTGCCGGCGCGCACGTTGCGGCCATTCTGATATTGCGGCCGGATTTGAAGCATCACGCCGTTACCGATGACAAAGGAAGTTTTGCGTTGACCGGCCTTCCCACCGGCACCTATGTTGTTTTCGCCGAAGCCGCCGGCTACAAAGGCGAATTTTTTGACAACGAACGCGAGCTTGCCAAAGCGAAACAAATTTCCGTGCGGGATGAGCAGACGGTTGACGGCATCAATTTCCTGCTTGCCACCGCCAGCGCCATTTCCGGCAAAGTTATCGACAAGGCTTCCGAAGCGCCAATCGCGAAAGCACTCGTGACGATTCATGTGCTGATTAACACCTCGGACAAACCGCGGCCGGTGTTCAATGTTTTGACCAACGAACGCGGCGAGTATATCGCCAACGTGTCGCCGGGATTTTACGTCGTCTCGGCTGAAGCGCGCGGTTTTCACAAGGAGTTTTTTAAAGAAGAACGCGAATTTGTCAAAGCCACGCCGGTGCAGGTGTTTGAAAACAAGCACACCGTCAATATCGACTTTACGATGGACAAGCTGGCGACGCTGAGCGGCCGCGTCACCGACGACAAGGTGCCAAGCAATCCGATTGCCGGCGCGGTCGTCACGGCGTTTCAAGAAAACACGGCGACGGATGCGCTCATCAGCAAAGAGGAATTGCGCGTGCCTTATGTCACCAAAACCGATGAGAACGGCAACTACAAGTTTGACGGAGTGCGGGCCGGCAAATATTATGTCAAAGCCGAGGCGCGCGGCTACTTGCCTGAATTCTGGCAAGAAGCGGCCAGTTTAAAAGACGCCAAGCAGGTGGAAGTTCCTGAAAGCGGCAACGTCGATAAAATCGATTTCACCTTGACGCCGGGCGGCACAATTAGCGGCAGCGTGCTTTCCGCGGCCGATGAGAAGCCGATACCCGGTGCTGGCGTACAAGTGTTCCCGAAAGAAGGCCGGGTACCCATCGCGCGCGGACAAAGCGGCCGCGACGGCAAGTATCGCATTGAGGGATTGCCCAGCGGCGAGTACATCGTGTTTGCCGGCGCCGAAGGCTTTCAAGGTTTGTACTATAAAGACGCGCCGCTGCGTGAAAACGCCACGCCGGTGAAAGTCGAAGCGCCTAAAGAAACCGGCGAGATTGATTTCCACTTGAAGAAATTCGAGCCGCGCGGCGGCACGATTGCGGGCGCGGTGATTTCCGAAGCGGACAGGAATCCGATTCCACATGCCTTTGTGTTGGTGATTTCGATGAGCGCGCCGAGCAATGTTCCGAACGTGCCGTACTTTACGATGACGGATGAATTCGGCAAATATAAAATTCCGGTGCCGGCCGGAAAATATGTAGCCGTGGCCGCTGCGCCGCGCTTCATCGCCGAATATTTCGACAACGCCAAAACCTTCCGCGAAGCCAAAATCTTTGGCGTTGAAAACGGCGCGGTGGTCGAGATCAGCTTTTCTCTCACCCCGGCGCAGCGCGGCCCGTATCAAATTGCCGGACGGGTTCGCCATAAAAACCAGAGCCGCGGCGTTGAAAATGCCGTGGTGCAGGCGCTGGATAATGGCGTCGTCATCGCGGCCGTTCTCACCGGCAACGACGGCAATTTCACGCTCGATGAAATGCCGGCGGGTGAATTTAAAATTTCCGCAACGAGCGCCAACGGCGATGCCGAGCAAACCGTGCCGGTGTCGGTTGGCAACGGCCGCAACGCCGCGAACGTCGAGCTGATTTTGGGCACGACCAGCGTCCAGGAAACGGCCGCGGAAATTCCGGCCACGTTCGAGCTTGAACAGAATTACCCGAATCCGTTCAATCCCGAGACCAGCATCAAGTATCATCTGCCGGTGCGGACGAACGTGACCTTGCGGATTTACAACGCGCTCGGCCAGGAAATTCGGACGTTGGTAAACACCCTGCAAGACGGCGGTGTTTACAGCGCGACGTGGGATGGCAAAGACAACAACGGCCGTCAGCTTTCCACGGGCCTTTATCTCTTCCGTTTGGAAGCCGGCGATTTCGTGATGACGCGTAAAATGGCTATGGTCAAGTAAAAGCTGGTTGCTGGTTACTTGCGGCTGGTAGCTGGTTGTAGTGATATGTGCAAAATGGCTATGGTCAAGTCAACTTCATTAAGCAAATCTTAATGAAGACCGGCGAGAATGCTTGACCACGAGGCGGCCCCGCAGCTTGGAAAGTTGCGGGGCTGGCCCCCATCCAACTTTTGTAGTCGCGCCTTTAGGCGCTGATTTTGGAATTTAGCAAATGCTTCCACAAGCAAAAATCTTGAGTTTGGCGTCTAAAGGCGCTACTACAAAATTCAACGACTGGAACTGGGAAAAAGCCCGCCATCTCTTGTTCCGCGCCGGCTTCGGCGGCCGGCAGGAAGAAATTCAAACCGTGTTAGGTAAGGGACTTCCTGCTACACTCGACGATCTTCTCAGCGGCCCCGCGCGCGAGTTGCCCACGCCGAAATGGCTCGACGAAGACAAAAAAATCGACCCGCGTGAGATTCGCCGCCTGGGTGAAGAAGAAAGGAAGCAGTTGCAGCAGCGCAATCGCCAGCACACGCGCGAGCTGCAAGGCGGCTGGCTGCAATTCATGATGAGCGCGCCAACGCCGGCGGACATGCTGCACAGCAAGATGACATTTTTCTGGCACAGCCACTTTGCGACCAGCGCGGAAAAAGTGAAGGCGACGCCATTCATTTACGACCAGCTCAAGCTTTTTCACGATCACGCGCTCGGCAATTTTGGCGATTTGCTTCATGCCATCATTCGCGATCCGGCGATGCTGCGCTATCTCGACAACGATCAAAATCAAAAAGGCAAGCCGAACGAGAATCTGGCGCGCGAGTTAATGGAATTGTTCTCGCTCGGCCCCCGTAATTACTCCGAGTCGGATATTCGCGAGGGGGCGCGCGCCTTGACCGGCTACAGCCTCGAACCGCATCAATTTCGCTTCCGGCCTTTTCTGCACGACGCCGGCAGCAAAACCATTCTCGGCCGCTCCGGCAATTTTAACGGCGAGGATTTTGCCAACATCATTCTCGAACAACCGGCCTGCGCCGAGTTTATCACGCGCAAATTGTGGGTTTATTTTGCCAGCGAAAATCCGAAAGACGATGTGATCAAAACCTTCGCCGGTAAATTCCGCGACGCCAAGTATGATGTCAAAACTGTGCTGCGCGAAATGTTCAGCCATCCGCAGTTTTACGCCGCCGAGGTGATGGGGACGCAAATCAAAAGCCCGGTTCAGCTCGTCATCGGCGCGGCGCGCACGCTCGAGCTTTCAGTGAGCAACTTTGAATTTTATGGCCGCATGTTGTTCATGATGGGGCAAGTGCCGTATCTGCCGCCCAACGTCAAAGGCTGGCCCGGCGGTCGCGAGTGGATCGATACCTCCAGATTGGTGACGCGCTACTCTTTTGCGGAAATCATCGCGGAAGGCAAAATTCCCGCCGAAATGGACCCGCGCCTGCAGGGCGACGTGGATTTGCGCGACCCGGACATGACCGAAGAGGAATCCCGACTTTCCTTTAAAAATAAAAAAGGAAGAAGATCGGGACGCATGATGCCGCCGCGCAATCTGCGCATCGATTTTAATGCCGAAAAGTTTGTCGGGAACAAATCCTCGGCGGCTGAAATCATTGATGGCATCAGCAGGGTTTTGTTGGCTGTTGCGCCTGCCAAAGAAGAGCGACAAAACTTGATTGCCAATTTGGAAAAAGCGTTGAAGGAAAAATCGCGCGAAGAGGCGCTGCAACGTGCGGTAGGAGATGTGATGCTGCTGCCGGCGTATCAGCTTTGTTAATTTGTGCATTCGTAATTTGGAATATTGTTTTGAAATTTTGGTTGAGGTTGAGTATGCTAACCCAGGGGTTGGTCGCATTAACTCGCGATGGCCAAGCCATTTTGAAAGCTGTCTGCGGTTGCAATGGCAACAGCGCGGAGGCGTTGGCGCATCACATTCGTGAGCGCAATCTCACTTCGGTCGAAGAAATTTATCAGGCAGCCTTGACGGTTGAATTTGGCTGCCCGGTTTGTTTGGTCGTTTTCACGGAGAATGGCGCGATGAGCGCCGGACGCGAAATTCCCCAGCGGTATTGGAAAAATTTCGACAAACCGGATTTCAATCCCCGCTGGGATATTGGCAAATATGAAAGCCGTGCTCAACTCGAGCAAGCTTATAGATAAACGGAGTCGCTCAATGGCATCATCCAATCCCAAACTTCACACCCGCCGTGAATTTTTGAAGAAGAGCTTCGGCCTCGTCGCTGCGGCGAGCACCGTCCCGACTTTTTTAAGCCGCACAGCTTTTGCGCTCGCCACGCCGTTCGACACTGCGCGCGACAATCGCATTCTCGTCGTCGTGCAACTCGGCGGCGGCAATGACGGCTTGAACACGGTGATTCCGTTCGGCCATGACGCCTATTATCGCAGCCGGCCTTCGCTCGCCGTGCCCAAAGAGAAAATCGTTCGAATCAACGACGAGCTTGGCTTGCCTCCGAATCTCGCGGCTTTGAAAAACTTGTATGATTCCGGCAAACTCGCCATCGTGCAAGGCGTCGGCTATCCCAACCCCGACCGCTCGCATTTCCGCTCGATGGAAATCTGGCAGAGCGGCATTGCGGAAGATTTTGAAAGCTCCGGCTGGATCGGCCGCATGTTCGATCACACCTGCAACAATGCGCATCTCAAAGAGCCGTGCAGCCCGACGCTGGCGGTGAGCGTCGGCGAAACGTTGAACCCCGCGCTGAAAGCCAACAATCCGGTCGGCGTCGCGCTGCGCGATCCCGAGCAATTTTATCGCATGACGCAAGTTTATGCCAACTCCGAGGTTGCCGGCGACGGACAAACAGCGAATGCCAAATCCGATAACCCTCTCGATTTCCTGCGCCGCACCGCGATGAACGCCGAACTTTCCGCCGATCGCATTCGCCGCTCGATTCGCAGCGTGCAAAATAAAACGGATTATCCCGCTGATCCCTTTGCGCAAGGCCTGAAGCTCATCGCCGCGATGATTGCCGGCAACATGGACACGCGCGTGTATTACATTTCGCTCACCGGCTTTGACACCCATGCCAATCAAGCCGGCGTGCACGAGCGCCTGCTGAAAATTCTCGGCGAGGGCCTGGCGGCGTTTCAAAAAGATTTGGAAGCGTTCGGACAGGCGGAGCGCGTGCTCGGTTTGACGTTTTCCGAATTTGGCCGCCGCGTTGCCGAGAACGGCAGCCGCGGCACCGATCACGGCCAGGCCGCACCGATGTTTGTTTTTGGCAAACCGGTCAAGCCCGGCGTGGTTGGCGCGCATCCGTCTCTGGAAAATTTGAATGACGGCGATTTGGTTTTTCATACGGATTTTCGGCAGGTTTATGCAACGATGTTGGAAAAATGGCTTGGCGTTGATTCGGCCGCTATTTTAGGGCAGAAATTCGGTTTGCTGTCCTTGGTCGGATGAATGACTTCGCCTTTTGAATAAATAAAAAAGCCCGAGTCAAAAACTCGGGCTTTTTTATTACGACAAAAAATTTTTATGACAAAAATTTTTATTGACTTTAATTATTTTTTTGAGTAAATAGTTGTACGTTTTTTACGCACTCTTTTATTAAAGGTCACAAGTTCATACCAAAGCCATCGTTTTATTTTTTCAGCCTGGCGCGTATAGCTTTCAAAGTTCTTTCAAGAGGCTGAAAGTTCACCTCGGATCAGAAGCGTTTTAAGGGGAAGTGGCGCTGTTTTAGAAGCAGGTTTCACTGGCTTGTGAATAATTAACCAAATCACCCAATCATCAAACTATTTAAGGAGAATGGCCATGAAGAAACACCATTCGGCGCGGTTTGTGTTTGTTATTCTCGCCATGGCTCTTGCTTTGTCGGTTACCTACTGGGCGGGGTGCAGCAAAACCCCGAATGAACCGACAACTCAAGAAACGATTTTGAGCCCGACCAGCCCGCAGGCGCGAGCAGTGATGGCTGTGCAAGATCGCTATACGGACAACCTGCTGGCTCATCCCGAGGTTGTCGGCACGGCGACCGGCCTCACCGAAGACGGCAAACCGGCCATCGTGGTTTTGACCAAATCTGAGTTGAGCACGAAAGCCGATGTCAAGATTGAGTCATTGCGAAAAGGTGTGGCGCCGGTGGCGATTCCGGCTGCCATTGAAGACTTGCCGGTGGTTGTCATAGTCACAGGCGAGATCAAAGCGTTAAAAGGCGGCGGTGGCGGTGGTTTCGATCCTAAGCTAAGGCACCGCCCTGCACCGAATGGCGTTTCTTTAGGACATCCTGCCATCACGGCCGGCACTCTCGGCTGTTTGGTTACCAATGGCAGCACGATTTACATTTTAAGCAACAACCACGTTATGGCCAACTCGAATGATGCCGCTATTGGTGATAACATCCTTCAACCCGGGCCATTCGATGGAGGACAAGATCCGGCCGATAGGATCGCCGATCTCTCCGCTTTTAAGCTCATCGACTTTACAGGTGCCGACAATGACATTGATGCGGCCATTGCAGATGTCGTTAATGACAATGATGTAACTGGCGAGACTCATCCCAATGCCGGAAGTTATGGCAAGCCGAGAACGGCCACGGTTAATGCTTCGGTCGGTATGAGGGTGCAGAAATACGGCCGCACGACACAACATACCAATGGCAAAGTACAAGCCATCAACGCTACGGTAAATGTCAGTTATGGTAGCAGCGGTGTGGCTCATTATGTCGGCCAGATCATTATTAACCCCGGCGGTTTCAGCGCCGGCGGCGATTCCGGATCGCTGATCGTTGTTCGCGGAGGAAGCAACGATCGTAAACCCGTAGGTCTGCTGTTTGCTGGCAGCAGTAGCATTACTATTGCCAACCCGATCAATGCTGTATTGGGCCATTTTGGTGTTACGGTTGTTGGCGATTAAGCTAAGATTTTTTGCTTGGATCAAACCAAGCGTGGATTATTGGAAAGAGCGGCTTAATCAACATTCGGGTTGGGCTGCTCTTTTATTTTAGATTCTGCGTGCAAAATTGAGTTTCATTGTTGTTCAAAGTGCCTCAAAAAATTTTGTATGTTTGCCGACCTCAAGACCTTTTGCTGCTTCATGGGCGCGCTTTTAATTGCGATGTCCGGAATAGATTGTTCGCGAAATGTTGGTAATCGTCACGAAGGAGAGGAGGTTATGCCGAAAAAGTCGATCGAAGTCGTCTTGAAAGAGCATACTGATGAATTGATGGCCATGTCCGGCGTGGTGGGAACCGCCCAAGGCCTCTGCGACAATAAACCTTGCATCAAAGTTTACGTCGTCGCCTTAACGCCTGAGCTAAAAAAGAAGATCCCGAAAAGTCTTGAAGGTTATGCGGTTGAGGTCGAAGTCACCGGTGAGTTTCGTGCGTTGCCGAAGAAATGATGTGGTTACCAGCTTAAGCCGCTCTCTGCAAAATACCGATGCAGATCTCGACGCGCCGCGAGATTGG
>Ga0209172_10007050_pt1 | contig 11927 bp, 8 predicted proteins | sample LarsenN4metaG_FD_184113 | JGI IMG/M metagenome (GOLD analysis project Ga0209172, IMG submission 184113) | Hot spring sediment bacterial and archeal communities from British Columbia, Canada, to study Microbial Dark Matter (Phase II) - Larsen... ... | reverse complement strand
GTCGGCGGCGGCGCGTACCGTCTCTTCCCGGCCGATGAGCACGGCCGTTCCAAGCTTGTTGTGGACGAAGCTCGCGGCGGCGCGGATCGTCTGTTCCTCCTCGCCCTCGGCGAAGACGACGCGCTTGGGCGCCGCGCGGACGCGGCCGAACACGGCGGAAAGCCGCTGCGCCACCGGGTTCAGGCGCCCCGAAAGGTCGGCGCGGTAGCCATCCATGTCGACGATGGGCTTGCGCGCCACGCCGCTTTCCATCGCGGCCTTCGCCACGGCGGGGGCGACGCGGCTGATGAGCCGCTGGTCGAAGGGCGTGGGCAGGATGTAATCGGGGCCGTACTGCAGGCGCGCGCCGGCATAGGCCGCGGCCACCTCGTCGGGCACGTCCTCGCGGGCGAGGTCGGCGATAGCGCGGGCGGCGGCGATCTTCATGTCGTCGTTGATGGTGCGGGCCCGCACGTCGAGCGCGCCGCGGAAGATGTAGGGGAAGCCCAGCACGTTGTTGACCTGGTTGGGGTAGTCCGAGCGCCCGGTCGCCACGATGGCGTCGGCGCGCACGGCCTTCACCTCCTCGGGCGTGATCTCGGGATCGGGGTTGGCCATCGCGAAGACGATGGGCCGGGGCGCCATGCCCTCGATCATGTCGGGCGTGACGGCGCCCTTGACCGACAGGCCGACGAAGACGTCGGCGCCCTTCAGCGCCTCGGTCAGCGTGCGGGCGTCGGTCCTGACCGCGTGGGCGGACTTCCACTGGTTCAGCCCGTCGCGGCCCGGATAGATGACGCCCTTGGAATCGCAGAGGATCGCCTGGTCGTGCGGCAGGCCCATGGCCTTCATCAGCTCCAGGCAGGCGATGCCCGCCGCGCCCGCGCCGTTCAGCACGACCTTCGTGCGGCGGATGTCGCGGCCCGTCAGGTCGAGCGCGTTGAGCAGGGCGGCGGCCGTGATGATGGCGGTGCCGTGCTGGTCGTCGTGGAAGACCGGGATGTCCATCATCTCGCGCAGCCGCTGCTCGACCATGAAGCACTCGGGCGCCCTGATGTCCTCGAGGTTGATGCCGCCGAAGGTGGGGGCCAGCAGGCTGACGCAGCTCACGATGGCATCCACGTCCTCGGACGCCACTTCGAGGTCGATGGAATCGACGTCGGCGAACTTCTTGAAGAGGACGGCCTTGCCCTCCATGACCGGTTTCGCGCCCAGCGGGCCCAGGTTGCCCAGGCCCAGCACGGCGGTGCCGTTGGAGATGACGGCCACCAGGTTGCCCTTGGCGGTGTAGTCGTAGACCAGGGCCGGATCGCGGAAGATTTCGCGGCAGGGGGCGGCCACGCCGGGGGAATAGGCCAGCGAGAGATCGCGCTGGGTCATCAGGGGTTTCGAGGGGACGACCTCGATCTTGCCGGGCCGCCCGCTGGCGTGCAGGCGCAACGCCTCGCGGTCGCTGATGTGGTCGTCCTTGCTGCTCATGGTACGCCCGTCCCCCGGAACCCGGCCCTTGCCGCACCGCACAATGGAGGGTCCGGCGAGGGGATGGCAAGGGGGGGCGACGGGCCGTGGGTGGCCCGGCATGCCTGTGCTAGGGTCCGCCCGGGCGCATCGGGCGCCGGTTTCCGGGCATGAACGACGTCGCCAATCCTGCCGCCGAGGCTTCCAGCGCATCCCGCGGTGCAGCGGGCGGCGAGGGTGCAGGCACCGCCGCGACCCCCCTGATGGCACAGTACCTGGCGATCAAGGCGCAGAACCCAGACTGCCTGCTCTTCTATCGCATGGGCGACTTCTACGAGCTGTTCTTCGAGGACGCGGTCGCCGCGGCGGGGGCGCTGGACATCGCGCTGACCAAGCGCGGCAAGCACCTGGGCCAGGACATCGCCATGTGCGGCGTGCCCATCCACGCGGCCGAGGCGTACCTCGCGCGGCTCATCCGCAAGGGCTTCCGCATCGCCATCTGCGAGCAGGTGGAGGACCCGGCCGAGGCCAAGAAGCGCGGCGCCAAGGCGGTTGTCCGGCGCGAGGTGGTGCGCATCGTCACGCCCGGCACCCTGACCGAGGAGACGCTGCTGGACGCGCGCGCGGCCAACCACCTGGCGGCGCTGGCGCGGGCCGACGGGCGCCTGGGGCTGGCCTGGATCGACGTCTCGACCGGGCTGGTCCACGCCATGCCGCTGGCGCCGGCCGATGTGGGCGGCGAGCTCGCCCGGCTGGGCGCGGGCGAGGTGCTGGTGCCCGACAGCCTGGTGGGGGAGCCCGACCTGTTCGAGCTCCTCGCCCCCTGGCGCGAGGTGCTGCGCGCCGAGCCCGCGGCGCGCTTCGACAGCCTGGCGGGGGAGAAGCGGCTGCTGGCCCACTATCGCGTGGCGAGCCTGGCGGGCTTCGGCGCCTTCACGCGGGCCGAGACGGGGGCGCTGGGCGCCCTGCTCGACTACGTCGAGCTGACGCAGAAGGGGCGGCTGCCGGCGCTGGCGCCGCCCGCGCGGCTGGTGCCGGGATCGGTCATGGCGATCGACGCGGCCACGCGGCGCAACCTGGAGCTCGTGCAGTCCCTCTCGGGCGAGCGGGGCACCAGCCTGCTGGCCGCCGTGGACCGCACGGTGACGGCGGCGGGCGCGCGCCTGCTGGCCGAGCGGCTGGCGGCGCCGCTGACCGACGTGGCGGCGATCCGGGCACGGCACGACCTGGTGGCGGCCTTCGTCGAGGATCGCAGGCTCTGCGAGGACGTGCGCGAGACCCTGCGCCGCACGCCCGATGCCATGCGCGCGCTGGGGCGCCTCGCGCTGGGGCGCGGCGGCCCGCGCGATCTCGCGTCGCTGCGCGATGCGCTGGCGGCCGCGGGCACGCTGCGCGCGCGGCTGGAACGGCCGGAGGTGCGGGCGCTGGCGGCGGGGTTCGCGAACCTCGCCCTGGGGCTGGGGCGGCACGAGGCGCTGGTGGACAGGCTCACGCGCGCGCTGGCGGCCGAGCTGCCGCACCATGCGCGCGACGGCGGGTTCATCGCCACGGGCTATGCCGCCGACCTGGACGAGCTGCGCGCGCTCCGCGACGAGAGCCGGCGTCACGTGGCGGCTCTGCAGGCCCGCTACCAGCAGGAGACGGGCGTGGCGGCGCTGAAGGTCCGCCACAACAACGTCATCGGCTACTACATCGAGGTGCCGGCGGGCCACGCGGCGAAGCTGGGCCAGGGTTTCGTCCACCGCCAGACGATGGCGGGCGCCATGCGCTTCGCCACCGCCGAGCTGGCCGACCTGGAGACCCGCATCGTCGGCGCGGCCGACAAGGCGCTGGCGCTCGAGCTGGAGCTGTTCGCCGACCTCGCCGGCGAGGCCACGGGGCGCGGCGCGGAGATCGGCAGGGCGGCGGCGGCGCTGGCCGAGCTCGACGTGCATGCGGGCCTGGCCGCGCTGGCGGTGGAACGGCGCTATGTGAGGCCGGTGGTGGACGCCAGCCTGGCCTTCGCGGTGTCGGGCGGACGGCACCCGGTGGTCGAGGCGCTCGGCGACAAGCCCTTCGTCGGCAACGACTGCGACCTCGCGCCCGCCCGGCGGCTGTGGCTGCTGACCGGGCCCAACATGGCGGGCAAATCCACCTTCCTGCGCCAGAACGCGCTGATCGCCGTGCTGGCCCAGATGGGCGGCTTCGTGCCGGCCGAGGCGGCGCACATCGGCGTGGTGGACCGCCTGTTCAGCCGCGTTGGCGCGGCCGACGACCTGGCGCGCGGCCGCTCCACCTTCATGGTCGAGATGCTGGAGACGGCGGCCATCCTGAACCAGGCGGGCGAGCGGGCGCTGGTCATCCTGGACGAGATCGGGCGCGGCACGGCGACCTTCGACGGGCTGGCCATCGCCTGGGCGACGCTCGAGCACCTGCACGACGCCAACCGCTGCCGGGCGCTCTTCGCCACGCACTACCACGAGCTGACGGCGCTGGCGGCGCGGCTTCCCGGGCTGGCCTGCCACACCATGCGGGTGAAGGAGTGGCAGGACGGCATCGTGTTCCTCTACCAGGTGGGTCCGGGGGCGGCCGACCGCTCGTACGGCCTGCACGTCGCCCGGCTGGCCGGCCTGCCGCCGGCGGTGCTGGCACGCGCCGAGGCGGTGCTTGCCATGATCGAGAAGGGCGAGGGGGCCAGCGCGCTGGTGCGCCTGGCCGATGACCTGCCCCTCTTCCAGGCGGCGTCGAAGGCGGTGTCGGGCGGGCCTTCCGCCGTGGAGCGGGCGCTGGCCGAGATCCGCCCCGACGAGCTGAGCCCGCGCGACGCGCTGGAGCTGGTCTACCGCCTGGTGGCGCTGGCCCGCGGGGACGGCCCGTGAACCGCCGGCGCGCGGGTGCGCCGACACCCCGCCATGCGCGGGGCGTGGCCCTGGCCGCGGCCTCGGTCCCGGCGGGGGACCGCACCGCGCTCGCGGTCGCGCTCAAGGCCGCGCTGGAGAGCGGGCGCGCGGCGGCGCTGCGGGCGCTGGCCGAGGGCGCCACGGGATCGCAGACCGTGGCCCGCCTGACCCGGCTGGCGGACGGCATCGTGCAGGCGGCCTTCGCCCACGCCGTGGAGCGCGCCTTCCACGAGCCCAACCCCACGGCGGGCGAGCGCCTGGCGGTGCTGGCGACCGGCGGCTACGGGCGGCGCGAGCTGGCGCCCTTCTCGGACGTCGACCTCCTGTTCCTGATCCCCTACAAGCCCACCCCCTGGGTCGAGCAGGTGGTGGAGTTCGTGCTGCATGTCCTGTGGGACGCCGGGCTGAAGGTGGGGCACGCCACGCGCTCCGTCGAGGAATGCCTGGCGCGTGCCCGCGGCGACCTGACGATCCGCACCGCCCTGCTGGAGACCCGCCGCGTGTGCGGCGACGCGGAGCTGGCGCGCACCCTGGAACGCCGCTTCCGCCGCGAGGCGGTGGAGGCCGACCGCGCGGGGTTCGTGGCCGGCAAGCTGGCCGAGCGCGCGGCGCGCCACGCCAGGGTGGGCGACGCGCTGACCCCGGTGGAGCCCAACGTCAAGGAGGGCGTGGGCGGCCTGCGCGACCTGCACTTCGTGCTGTGGACCGCGCGCATCCTGAAGGGCGTGCGCTCGCTGGAGGGGCTCGCGGGCGCGGGGCTCACCACCCTGGCCGAGCAGCGGCGGCTGGTGCGCGCGCGCGAACGGCTGCTGACCGTGCGCTGCCACCTGCACGCCGTGGCGGGCCGGGCGGAGGAGCGGCTGACCTTCGACGTGCAGCCGCTGGTGGCCCGCGCGCTGGGCTATGGCGGGCGCAACCGCAACCGCGCGGTGGAGCGCTTCATGAAGCGCACCTTCCGCGCGGCCAAGGAGGTGGCGGATCTGGTGGGGCCCTTTGCCGCCACGCTGGCCCGCGGCGAGGGTGCCGTCGCCGACCCCCGCGCCCTGCCGCCGCTGGGGCCGGGCGAACTGGCCGACGTGGGCGTGGACGGGCCCTGGCTAGCGCTGCGCCGCACGGCCGCCCTGCGCGAACGCCCCGCCATGATCCTTCGCCTGTTCAGGATGGCGCACGAGCGCGGGCTGGAACTGCACCCCGCGACGCTGCGCGCGGTGCGGTCGGCGGCGGCACGCCATGCCGAGACGCTGCGTGCCGACCCGTCGGCGGCGGCCGTGTTCATGGACATCCTGGCGACGCCCGACCATCCCGAGCGCGTGCTGCGCCGCATGAACGAGGCCGGCGTGCTGGGCCGCTTCGTGCCCGATTTCGGGCGCATCGTGGCGCAGATGCAGTACGACCGCTATCACGCCTACACGGTGGACGAGCACACGATCCGCGCCGTGGGCGGGCTTGCCGCCATCGACCGCGGCGAGCACGCGGATGCCCTGCCCCTGGCCACGGCGGTCTTCCCCAAGGTGCAGTCCCGCCGCGCGCTGTACCTGGCCATGTTCGTCCACGACATCGCCAAGGGGCGCGGCGGCGACCATTCCGAGCTGGGGGCGGCGGTGGCGCGCGCGCTGGCCCTGCGCCTGGGCCTCAGCGAGGAGGAGGCCGAGACGGCCGGCTGGCTGGTGGAGCACCACCTGCTGTTCAGCGTCATCGCCTTCAAGCGCGACGTCGAGGATCCCAAGACCGTGGCGGACTTCGTGGCCGTCGTGCAGAGCCTGGAGCGCCTGCGCCTGCTGCTGATCCTGACGGTGGCCGACATCCGCGCCACCAGCCCGGCCATCTGGAACGGATGGAAGGGACAGCTCCTGCGCGATCTCTACAACAAGGCCGAGGAGGTGCTCACGGGCGGGCACCAGGCCGAGCACAAGCACGCCCGCGTGGCGGCGCTGCAGGCCCTGCTGCGCCAGGCCCTGCCCAGGTGGAGCGAGGAGCGCTTCGCGGCCTATGTCGAGCGCCACGTCCCGCCCTACTGGCTGAGCTACGACAGCGAGGCCCACCTGCGCCACGCCCGCCTGGTGGCGCGCGCGGACGCGGCCGCCGACGGGCGCGCGGTGGACTGGCGCGTGGACACCTTCCGCGACGTGACCGAGCTGACGGTGGCCACGCCCGACAAGCAGGGCCTGTTCGCCACCATCGCGGGCGCCATCGCGGCAGCGGGCGCCAGCATCGCCGACGCGCGCATCATGACCCTGAAGGACGGCCTGGCGCTGGACACCTTCTGGATCCAGGACCACGCGCGGCGCGCCTTCGCCGAGGAGGCGCGGCTCGAGAAGCTGGCCGCCCTGGTGGGCCGCGCCATCGACGGCCGCGTCGACCTGGACCGCGAGGTGGCCAAGCGCCGCCGCCCGGCCTGGGCCGAGAAGGCGGGGCCGCCGGTGGTGGCCCGCGTGCTGATCGACAACGAGGCCAGCAGCAAGCACACCGTCATCGAGGTCAACGGCCGCGACCGGCCTGGCCTGCTGTACGGGCTGACGCGCGTGCTGACGGACCTCAAGCTCTCGATCGTCACGGCGCGGGTGAACACGTTCGGCGAGCGCGTGGTGGACACGTTCTACGTGCGCGACCGCTTCGGCCTGAAGCTGACCGCGACGGGGCCGCTGGCGCGCCTGCGCCAGCGCCTGCTGGCCGTGCTGGCCGACGCGCCGGCGGCCTGAGGACGCGGGCAGCGCATGGCGCTTCTCCGCGCGATGGCGACCGTGGGCGGCTACACGATGGCCAGCCGCGTGCTTGGCTTCGTGCGCGACGTCCTGGTGGCGGCCATCGTCGGCGCGGGCCCGCTGTCGGACGCCTTCTTCGTCGCCTTCAAGCTGCCCAACCTGTTCCGCCGCCTGTTCGCCGAGGGCGCGTTCAGCGCGGCCTTCGTGCCCATCTTCGCGCGCAGGCTGGAGGGCGAGGGGAAGCCCGCGGCGCTGGCTTTCGCGGGCGAGGCGCTGGCCGTGCTCCTGTGGGCGCTGGTCGCGCTGACCATCGTGTTCGAGCTGGCCATGCCCTGGATCATGGTCGTGCTGGCCCCCGGCTTCACCGGCGACCAGGCGCTGTTCGACCTGACCGTGGAACTGACGCGGCTGACCTTTCCCTACCTGCTGCTGATCGCGCTGGCCGCCCTGCTGGGCGGCATGCTGAACGCGGTGGGCAGGTTCGCGGCGTATGCGGCGGCGCCGATCCTGCTGAACCTCTGCCTGATCCTGCCGCTCCTGTGGCTCCCGGACGTGCTGCCCTCGGCCGCGCACGTCCTGGCGTGGAGCGTGCCGGCGGCAGGGATCGTGCAGCTGCTGTTCCTGGCCTGGATGGCGAGGCGGGCCGGCCTGCTGCCGCGCCTGCTGCGGCCGCGCCTGACGGAGGGCGTGCGCAAGCTCCTGAGGACGATCGGGCCGGCGGCCTTCGGGGCGGGCGTCATGCAGGTCAACGTGCTGATCGACACGATGATCGCCACCCTGCTGCCCGCGGGTGCCGTCTCGTACCTCTACTACGCCGACCGCGTGACGCAGCTGCCCCTGGGCGTGATCGGCGTGGCGGTGGGCACAGCCCTGCTGCCGCTTCTCTCGCGCCAGCTCCAGGCGGGCAACGCGGATGCGGCGATGGCCAACCAGAACCGTGCCATCGAGGCCTCGATGCTGCTGACCCTGCCCGCGGCGGCGGCGCTCGTGGTGCTGGCCTTCCCGATCACGGTGGCGCTGTTCCAGCGCGGCGCCTTCGGGCCGGCCGAGGCCCAGGCGACGGCGGGGGCGCTGGCCGCCTTCGCGGCGGGCTTGCCCGCCTTCGTGCTCGTCAAGGCGCTGACGCCCGGCTTCTTCGCGCGCCACGACACGGCCACGCCGGTCAAGGTCGCCATCCTGTGCCTGGTCCTGAACGTGGCGCTGAACCTGGCCCTGATGGGGCCGCTGGCGCACGTGGGCCTGGCGCTCGCCACCACTCTCTCGGCCTGGCTGAACGCGGGGCTGCTGATGCTCCTGCTGCGCCGGCGCGGGCACTTCGCCCCGGACGCCAGGCTGAAGCGGCGGCTGCCCCGATTGCTGGCGGCGACGGCGGGCATGACGGTCGTGGCGGCAGCGGCCTACTGGGCGATCCGGCCCTGGTTCGGCCAGGGCGACCTGCGGGCCATGCTGGCGATGGCGGGGCTGGTGGCGCTGGGCATCGCGGTGTTCGGCGGCCTGGCGCAGCTCCTGGGCGCCGCGTCGGTGGCGGATTTGCGGGCGCTGCGCCGCCCGCGCACGCCGCCTGCGGCTTGACCGGCCCGATGGTGCGCGCGATAAGGCCCGCTTTCGCAGGGGAAGCCAAGCGATGAAGCGGGTGTTCTCGGGCGTGCAGCCCACCGGCAACCTGCACCTGGGCAACTACCTGGGCGCGATCCGCCGGTTCGTGGAGATGCAGAACGACTTCGACTGCATCTACTGCATCGTCGACATGCACGCGATCACCCTGCCGCAGGACCCGGCCGAGCTGACCAAGGCGACGCGCGAGGTGACGGCGGGCTTCCTGGCCGCGGGACTGGATCCCGCGCGCTGCATCATCTTCAACCAGAGCCGCGTGCGCGAGCACGCGCACCTGGCCTGGATCCTCAACTGCTTCACGCCGCTGGGCTGGCTCAACCGCATGACCCAGTTCAAGGAGAAGGCGGGCAAGGAGCGCGAGGAGGCGGCGCTGGGCCTGTACGGCTATCCGGTGCTGATGGCCGCGGACGTGCTGCTCTACAAGACGACGCACGTGCCGGTGGGCGAGGACCAGAAACAGCACATCGAGCTGGCCCGCGACATCGCCGGCGCCTTCAACCGGCGCTACGGGCAGGACTTCTTCCCGCTGCCCGAGCCCATCATCACGGGGGCGGCCACCCGCGTGATGAGCCTGCGCGACGGCCGGGCCAAGATGAGCAAGTCCGATCCCTCGGACTACGCGCGCATCAACCTGACCGACGACGCCGCCACGGTGGCCAAGAAGTTCCAGAAGGCGCGCACCGATTCCGTGCCGGGCGTCACCTGGGATCCGGAGAACCGGCCCGAGGCCGCGAACCTGCTGAACATCTACGCGGCGCTGGCCGGCATCACGCGCGAGGAGGTGTGCGCGCGCTTCGCCGACGCCCAGTTCTCGGTCTTCAAGCGCGAGCTGACCGAGATGGCGGTGGCCAAGCTGGGGCCTCTGGGCGACGAGATGAAGCGGCTGGTCGCCGATCCCGGCTATGTGGACGGCGTGCTGCGCGACGGCGCCGAACGCGCGGCGGCCATCGCCCGCCCCATCCTGGCCGAGGCCGAGCGGCTGGTGGGCTTCCTGAAGGTCTAGGGCCGGCCCTGCCGTCCCGAATTGCCCTTGCCCAGCCCGTGCGCGCGTTGCAGAAAGATCGTAACGTGGCAGCGACAACCCCGGCGCGGGCCCCGGCCCGCGCGCAAGAGGTCCGGCGATGCGACACCAGCCCTATGTGCCCAAGTCCAAGGTGCTCGTCGAGATCAGGCTCGCCTCGGGCGCCTCGATGCGGGGCTGGGTGTTCGTGGCGGTGGACAGCCGCGAGCTGGACGTCTTCAACACGCCGGTGCCCTTCTTCCCGTTCCTGGACGAGAACAACCAGATCCAGTTCGTGAACAAGAACCAGGTCGCCGTGGTCGCCCCGCTCGAGCGGCGCCAGGGCTAGGCGCCCCGCCGCATGCCCTCGCTGGACGGGGCCGGGCTCGACCTGCTGTTCCGCGGCGCCCGCACCCACCGCGACTGGCGGCCGGGCGCGGTGGACGCCGCCACGCTGAAGGCCGTCTACGAGCTGGCGCGCATGCCGCCCACCAGCGCCAACAGCCAGCCGATGCGGATCGCCTTCGTCGTTTCGGCCGAGGCCAAGGAGCGGCTGAAACCCTGCCTGGACAAGGGTAACGTCGAGCAGACGATGCAGGCCCCCGCCACCGCCATCGTCGCCTACGACCGGCAGTTCCACGCCTTCATGCCGAAGCTGCGCCCCGGCAGCCGCGCGGGACAGCGCTTCGCCGGGGATCCCGAGGGTGCAGAGGCGGTGGCGCGGCTCAGCGGCACCCTGCAGGGCGGCTACTTCATCCTGGCAGCCCGCGCGCTGGGCCTGGACGTGGGCCCGATGGGCGGCTTCGATGCGGCCAAAGTGGAGCAGGCCTTCTTCCCCGACGGGCGCTGGCGCGCGCTGTTCCTGTGCAACCTGGGCCGCGGCGACCCGGCGGCCCTGGGCCCGCGCGCCCCGCGCCTGGACTTCGAGGAAGCCTGCACCGTCCTCTAGGAACGGGGCGCTCCGCATGGCCCTGACCCTGCTGGCGCTCGACGCGGCGCTGGCCGCCTGCTCGGCGGCGGTGTGGCGCGGCGGCGCTGTCGCAGCCGGGTGCCGCGAGACGCCGGGCCGCGGCCACGCCGAGCGGCTGATTCCGATGGTCGAGAAGGTCATGGCCGAGGCGGGCGTCGCCTACGGGGCGCTGGACGCGCTGGCCGTGACGGTGGGGCCGGGTACCTTCACGGGCGTGCGCATCGGGCTGGCGGCCGCACGCGGGCTGGCGCTGGCGCTCGGCCGGCCGCTGGTCGGCGTCACCACCTTCGCGGCGATCGCCGCCGCCGTTCGGCCGGACGGGCCCTTCGCCGTGGTGCTGGGCGCGGGACGCGAGCACCTGTACGTGCAGACGTTCGATGCCACGGGCGCCGCCGCCTCCGGCCCCGCCCTTGCGGCCAGGGCGGATGCGGCATCGGTGCTGGCGGCGGGCCTGCGCCTGGCCGGGGACGCGGCGGAAGCCCTGGCGGCGGAGCATCCGGGGCGGGCATGGCGGCCGGTGGCGCCGGCCCTGCCCGATGCGGGCGTGCTGGCGGGGCTGGTGGCGGCAGGGCGCGCGGCGGGCGCGCCATGGCCGGAGGGGCCGCCCGCGCCCCTCTACCTGCGGCCCCCCGACGCCCGCCTGCCGCCCGGCGCCGAGGCGCCCGCGTGATGGCGGAGCCCGCCCGCATCGTGCCGGCCGGCTCGCTCGACCTGGAGGTGCTGGCGCGGCTGCACGGTCAGGCCTTCGACGAGGCGTGGGACGCCGAAACCTTCGCCCGCATCCTGGCGGCGCCCGGCGGCTTCGCCTTCCTGGCGCGCGACGAGGCGGGCTGGGCCGGCTTCGCTCTGTGCCGGACGGCGGCGGACGAGTGCGAGCTGCTGTCGCTGGGCGTGATGCCGGGGCGCCGCCGGCGGGGAGTGGGCCGCCGGCTGGTCGAGCGCGCGCTCGACGCCGCCCGCATCCGGGGCGCCCGCACGCTCTACCTGGAGGTTGCCGAGGACAACCTGGCGGCGCGGACCCTGTACGACGGGCTGGGCTTCCTGCCGGTGGGGCGGCGGCGCGGCTACTACGCGCGCGGGCCGCTGCGGGTCGATGCCATCACGCTGCGGGTCGACCTGCCGGCCGTGGCGCAGGCGCAGGGCGCGCGCGGCCCCTAGGCCTTGCGGATGTCGAGCAGGTAGATGGCGCTGCCCGGCTCCTCGGGGGCGAGCGCCAGCACCGCGTGCCCCAGCTCGGCCACCGATCGGGGAACGTTCTCAAGCGGTTCCGCGCCCTGCAGGCGAACGCGTGCCCGTTGGCCGCTTGACATGCGTTCGATCAGCAG
>Ga0209172_10007044_pt1 | contig 11935 bp, 14 predicted proteins | sample LarsenN4metaG_FD_184113 | JGI IMG/M metagenome (GOLD analysis project Ga0209172, IMG submission 184113) | Hot spring sediment bacterial and archeal communities from British Columbia, Canada, to study Microbial Dark Matter (Phase II) - Larsen... ... | reverse complement strand
TCGTGCAGGTCAATCTGGATTTCGGGGTTGAGGTCGCGCAAGCGCTCGCGGGCAGCGTCGAGCTTGGGCCGGCCGACGTCCTTCGTTCCGAAAGTGACCTGGCGCTGGAGGTTGGTGAAGTCGACGACGTCGAAGTCCACCAGGCCCAGCCGCCCCACGCCGGCAGCAGCCAGATACAACCCGAGCGGCGCGCCCAGGCCGCCCGCGCCGAGGAGCAGCACTTTCGCCGCCTTCAGCTTGAGCTGCCCCTCCATCCCCACCTCGGGCATGATGAGGTGGCGGCTGTAGCGGAGGATTTCCTGCGGCGAGAGCGCCGGCTGGGCGGCTTCCGCCTTCTCGTGGTTCTTCACCGCGCTTCCCTTGCTCATTGTGCTACCCCTGGATTGTCACCCTGAGCGCAGCGAAGGGTCTCAATCCGACCACTCGGCTCCCCGTTCGTTTGAGATGCTTCGCTTCGCTCAGCATGACAAACTTTCTCTCCCGCCGCCCGTCTAATCTGTGTTCATCTGTGGTTTCAAATCCTTTTCCGCCGGCGATGGAGGGAACGATGCTCACCACGTCCGACTCCTTCACCGGCGTGCTCTCCTTCTGCAAGTAGCGGATGTCCTCGTCGTTCAAATAAACGTTGACGAAGCTGCGCAGCTTCCCGTCGTCGGTGTAGAGGTGCCGCTTGAGGTCGCCGTACTGGGTGACGAGCTGCTGCAAAAGCTCGCCCACCGTCTTCGCCTTCAGGTCGAGCGCCTCCTGCTTGCCGGCGTACTGCCGCAGCGGCGTCGGAATGATGACCTTCGGCATGAGCCCTCTCTTCTCCTCCCACCGAACCTCAGGGGCTAAAGCCCCTTTGTTTTTCTGGGCCGCTTTCGGCACGGCTGAAGCCGTCCCCTGACAACAGTCCCACGCCACGTAAGCCGTCAGGGCACGCTTTTAAGCGTGCCGCTACCTCCTGGCACCCATCCGCGGCTTTAGCCGCTGAGGTCAAGCTCGTCCCTCAATTAGATGAGTCCGAGGAGCGCATCGGTTCCGGCAGGAACTGGCTGCGGTCCTCGGCCAGCACCCACGAGGTCGCTTCCTGGGGCTCGCCCCCGGCCACGCGGACCACGATGTAAGAATACCACGGCAGGGCGTGCTCGCGGTCGAACTCGGAGGGCCGCGCCGGGTGATCGGGATGCGAATGGTAGAAGCCGACGATGTCGAGCTTCTGCGCGCGCGCCTGCTTCTCCGCCCAGCGGAAATCGTCGGCGCTGACGAGGAAGCGCGTGCGCGCCGCCTCGCCTTCGCGGCGGTTGTCGAGAGGCAAGAGCCCCCGCACTTGCTTGGCGTCGCCCTCGGCGACGCCCACGAGCGCCCCGCAGCACTCGTTCGGATAGGCGCGCGCGCCCTGCCGGCCGATTTCTTCCAGGTGCTCGCGGTTGATTTCCAGCGCCATTCGGTTTCCCTGCTAGACCTCAGGGGCTAAAGCCCCCCAATTTTTCCCTTGCCTTTCGGCACGGCTGAAGCCGTGCCCTGACGAACCCTTCTCCCGCCAAACTGTCAGGGCACGCTTTCAAGCGTGCCGTTGCCACCGGTCCCGTCCACCGGCTTTAGCCGCTGAGGGCAGCGCCCAGATACTCCATGCCCGCTCCAGGAATGCTCTTCCCATGCGTTCAAACGCGTTCTATACGCAGAACGCATCGCCCCCGCCCTACGCCCCCATCCCCCGGCAACCCTCCTGGTGGGGCAGACACTCCTGTCTGCCCAAGCTTTTTCCCTTTCCATCTCTCCTTATCTGTGTCTATTTGCGTTCATCTGTGGTTTCTATTCTTCCTCCCAGAAGCGCTCGCTCAAGTACTTGTCACCGCTGTCGGGGAAGATCATCACCAGCACGGCGGACTGGCTGCGGGGAACACTCCGCGCCAGTTCCAGCGCGCCCCAGAGCGCCGCGCCCGAGGAAACTCCCGCGAGCAAGCCTTCCTCGCGCGCCAGCCGCTTCACCATCCGGTAGGCGTCCTCGGTGCGCACCGGCAGGTCTTGGTCGGCGAGCGCGGCGTCGTAGATGCCGGGCACAATCGCCGTGGCCATGTGCTTCAGGCCCTCAAGCCCGTGGAACGGCCCGTCGGGCTGGAGCGACACGCAGCGGATGCGCGGGTTGAGCTCCTTCAGCCGCCGCGCGCAGCCGACAAACGTCCCGCTCGTGCCCAGCCCCGCGACGAAGTGCGTCACCCGCCCGCCCGTCTGCTCCCAGATCTCCGCCGCGGTGCCCTGGTAGTGCGCCTGCCAGTTGGCGGCGTTCGAGTACTGGTCGGGGTAGAAGTAAAGCTCCGGGTGCTCGGCGTAGAGCTTGCGCGCCCTGCGGATGGCGCCGTCGGACCCCTCGGCCGGGTCGGTGAGGATGAGCTCGGCGCCGTAGGCGGCCAGGATCCGCTTGCGCTCGATGGAAGCGTTGGCGGGCAGGCACAGCCGCACCTTGTAGCCGCGCGCCGCGCCGATCAGCGCGTAGGCGATGCCGGTGTTCCCGCTCGTGGCATCGAGAATAATCTTGCCGGCCGCGAGCTTCCCGCTGCGCTCGCCCTCGAGAATCATGTTGAGCGCCGGGCGGTCTTTCACCGAGCCGCCGGGGTTGAACCACTCCGCCTTGGCCGCGAGCTCGACCTGCGGGAACTCCCGCCCCACCCGCGGCAAGCGCACGAGCGGCGTGTGGCCGATGCGCTCGACCACCGAAACACCCGCCGGTACCGTGGTACTCGTTTTCTCCATCGGTGCCATTCTCGTTTGACAGGTAGCGCAGGATGGCCGCAGGCCTTCCTGCGGTCTTTCTGAAAAGCCGCGGGTACCCTTCGGGAACCCGCGCTACCCTCACTCACATTGGATGCGCCCGAACTAATCTCCATTCTAGAAGGTGCACTCGTAACGGTCAAACCAGCCGACCGCGCCTCCGCCGGAAATGCAGATCCCTCGCTCCGCTCGGGATGCCAAACGGGGGGCGGCTCTTTTCCTTTTACTTCCTCTGCTTCCTCTGCATCCTTTGCCTCCTTGCCTCCTTGCCTCCTTGCCTCTTTGCCTCCTCTGCCTCCTTTGTTAGACTGCCCTTCTATGGCCGCACCCAGAGAAACCCCCAAGCCGCTGCTGACGCAATCGTTCCCCGCGGGCCTGCCCGAGCGCCTGCGTGCCGCCGGCTTCGAGTGCACGAGCGTCTCCTCGAGCCCCGAGCGCCTCCGCGTGATGAAGCACAACTCGGCCGCGCTCTTCGAGCGCCAGGCCGACAACGCTTTCCGCCTGGCGCAGCCGCCGGGCTACGTCTTCAAGGGCGAGATCGGACGGCTCTGGGACGCCGGCTACCAGAAGTTCTGGCTGATCGGCCCCGCAACGGACGAGCCCTTCAACGAGCCCCGCCGACCCGCGCTGGCCGAGCAGCTCCAGGCCCTCCACGCCTTCAGCGAGGAGCTGAAGAGCGTCCTCGGCGTCCCCAGCTTCTACAACGAGTCCATCGGCACGACCAGCGAAGTCACCGCCTACGACCGCCTCAAGGGCCGCGGCCCCGCGCCTCGCATCGCATCGCACTAGAATGAGAGATCCAGAAAAACCGCAGGAAGGCCCGTTTCGGGCCATCCTGCGCTACCATTTCTTGGTGCGTGGGTAGCGCGGGTTCCCGTACGGCTACCCGCGGCTTTTCAGGAGGCGAGGGAATCATGGGGGCTGTGTTAGCTGTGGTGGATGACCTGATCTTCGTCTCGAAGCTCCAGGAGACCGCGAAGCAGGTGGGAGCAGAGCTGCGCGTGGTGCGGGCGGCGGACTTCGGCGCCGAGTCGCTCCGCGGCGCGAAGCCCGCGCTCGCCGTCTTCGACCTGAACGCCACCTCGGCCAACGCCGTCGAGCTCATCCGCCAGATGAAAGCCGACGCCGAGCTCAAAGAGATTCCCGTCATCGCCTTCCTCTCTCACGTGCAGGTGGACTTGCAGCGAGCGGCGCAAGCCGCCGGCTGCGACCAGGTGCTGCCCCGCTCCAAGTTCACGACGGCATTACCGGCGTTATTGCAGCAGTTTGCTTCGTAGGTGGCTGGTGATCGGTGATCAGTGGCCGGTGCCGGTCACCGAACACCGGGCACCGGACACCGCCTCTAGCGGACTTCTTCGAGGGCGAGGGAGAACGGGACGCGGGCGCCGAGGTGCGGCTCGAGCACGGCCAGGTTTCCCGCGCGCACTTCGCGCTCGATGCGGTCGAGCTCGGCGCGGCCGAGCCCGTCGGGCATCTCGTAGGTGAACTCCAGCCGGCGGATGTCCGAGAGCGGCAGGGTCTGCACCACGGTGTAGTGCCCCTGCGCGCCCCAGAGCTGGAGCGCGGTCGCGAGCAGGTTGGGGAAGCGCTTGTTCAGCGAGTCGTAGGTTTCCTTCCCGATGGTCAGCCCGGCGAGCGTGGGCAGGCTCACCGGCTGGCGGCCATCGAGCACGACCGCCACCCGCTCGATCCGCTGCTCGCGGTTGGTGTTCACCCGGATGACGACGCCGCCGAGCAAATCCCACTCGTACTGGAAAATCACCCGGCCTTCGCTCGTCCAGCTGCGGGCGCGGTTCTCGCGGCCGTAACGCGAGCGGGCCGACTCCAGATAATCGCCGGGAAACAGCCCGGCCAGCGAGCCTTCGCGCGGGTCGTTGGCGAAGAAGGCGTAGACGTTGTCGGGCGTGGGCGGCTGGCCGCGGAGCTGGCGGCCTTCCTGCTCGAGCTGCTCGACCCGGGCGCGGAGCTCGTCGTTCTCCCGCCGCAGCTGCCCGAGCTCGCCGCTCGAGCCGCTGCCGCCGCAGCCGGCCCCGAGCAGCGCCCCGGCAACCAGCAGCGCCGCGGCGCGCGCGTTTTTCTTCATCGCCATAGCGAAGCCGAAGATTTTAGCACAGACGCCGCCGCAATTTTTTTCCCAAGGCCGAGACCCTTGTTGTAGAATGCGGCTTCGCGCCGGGAGAATCGGAATGCGCATCCTGCTCTACGCCCTGGGAGGCTTGCTGCTCATCGCGGTGGCCGCGGCCCTTTATCTTTTCTTCCGCCTGCGGCGCTACTTGAGGAAGGCCCAGGGAGGCGTGGAAGGCACCGCCTCGGAAATCATTGAAGAAATCGACAGCTACCAGGAAAAGACTCAATAGCTTCTGATGAGCCGCCAATGAGCAACCGCTCCGCTACCGTCCTGCTCGACACTCTGCTGCCGCAGGCGACGCTCGCCCACAACGCTCTGCTGGTCGCGGGCGGGAGCCTGCTGGTGGCGCTGTGCGCCCAGGTTTCTTTGCCGCTCCCCTTCAGTCCGGTGCCGGTGACGGGGCAGACCTTCGCCGTGCTCCTGCTCGGGGCGACGCTGGGCGCGCGCCGCGGCGCCGCCGCCCTGCTGCTCTACCTGGTTGAAGGCGCCGCCGGCTTGCCGGTGTTTGCGCCGGGCGGCTTGCCGGGCGTGGCGCGGCTGGCCGGGCCGACGGGCGGCTACTTGCTGGCGTTTCCCGCGGCGGCGTTTCTTGTCGGCCTCGCCGCAGAACATCTGCCGCGGCGCTGGTGGACGTGGCTCGGCGCGGCGCTCGCCGCCGAGGCGGTGATTCTCGCCGCCGGCACGGCGTGGCTGGCGCTGCTGACGCAGGCGAGCTGGACAGAAGCCGCGCGCCTGGGCGCCTGGCCGTTCCTGCCCGGAAGCGTCGCCAAGGCCGCGCTCGTCGCTTTGTGTCTGCCCGCCTCTTGGTGGGCGGTGGAACGGAACCGACTCCGCGACTCGTAGGCGTACGCCCGCGCTCGTGAAGCCTGAAGAAAAAGTCCTCACCGCCAACCAGCGTTTCTACCAGGCGCTGGAAGAGCTCGACCTCGACGCCATGGATTCCGTCTGGCTGCACGAAGACTGGGTGGCCTGCGTGCATCCCGGCTGGGAGCTGCTGACGGGCTGGGAGGAAATCCGCGAGGCCTGGCAGCGCATCTTTGCGAACACCAAGCGGATGAAAGTCGCGGTGGCCAACGTCACCGTGCGCGTCGAAGGCCACGCCGCCTGGGTCAACTGCATCGAGCAGGTGACCTCGAGCTTCGAGAAAGGCTTCTCCACCGCTTGGGTGCAGGCGACCAACATCTACGTCGAGCGCAACGGCGACTGGCGCCTGGTTCACCACCACGCCTCCCCCATCCCCCACGCCGAAGAGGAAACCGTCCAATGATGAAGACGAAACTCGAATCCCGAAGCTTCGGGAGAAACTCGAAACTCGTGCTTCCTATTTTCTATTTTTTCTTTTCTCTTTTCGTCTGCCAGCCCGCCCAGGCGCAGGCGCCGGTTTATCCCGAGCGGGAGCGAGGGACGGCCGGCCCGGTGGAGGCGAGCTACTACAAGCTGGCGCCGGGCAAGGCCGACGAGTGGCTGGCGCGCTACCGCGCCCAGCACCTGCCGATCTTGAAAGAGTTGCAGCGCGAAGGCCGCATCGTCTCCATCACGATTTACCGGCCGGTGCTCCACCAGGGCGCGCCCGAGTGGGACTTCAAGGTCGTGCTGGTGTGGCGCGACTTCGCCGCCTTCGGCGACCGCGCCCACGAGGAGGCGGTCGAGCGCCGGCTCTTCTCCGACGGGGAGGCGCACAAGAAAGACGAGCAGCGCCGCTGGGAGATCACCGCCCGCCACTGGGACGACCTGATGGCCGCGCTCCCCGCCGAGTAGGAGGCAACAACGCCAGACAAGAATGTCTGGCCCACTGATGAGGTTGCTAGGAAAGCAACTTTAGTGGGAACGACATTCCTGTCTGTCCTTTTTAAATGCAGGCCTTGCACTGCCCGATGCAGACTAGGATGGCGACTACGCTGACGCTGGCGCACAGCCCGGACGCCGACGACGCCTTCATGTTCTACGCGCTCGCCCGGGAGCGCGTCGACACCGAGGGCCTGCGCTTCCAGCACGTCCTCGAAGACATCGAGACGCTGAACCAGCGCGCCAGGGAATCCACCTATGACATCACCGCCGTCAGCTTCCACGCCTACGCCTACCTCCACGACCGCTACGCCCTGCTGCGTTGCGGGTCGAGCTTCGGCGACGGCTACGGGCCGCTGGTGGTGGCGCGCGCCGGCGCCAGGCTCACGCCGGAAAAGCTGGCGGGAAAGAGAGTGGCGATTCCCGGGCCGCTCACCACCGCGGCACTGCTGCTGAAGCTCCATACGCCCGGCGTCGAAACCGTTTCCGTGCGCTTCGATGAGATTCCCTCCGCGGTGGCGGAAGGGAAAGTCGCAGCGGGCGTGCTCATCCACGAAGGCCAGTTGACTTATGTCGGCGCCGGCCTGGAAAAAGTTCTCGACCTCGGCGCCTGGTGGGGGAAAGAGACCGGCCTGCCGGTGCCGCTCGGCGGCAACGCCGTCCGCCGCGACCTCGCCCCGGAGTTCGTCGCGCAAATCGCCCGCGTGCTCGAGCGCAGCATCCGCTTCGCCCTCGACCACCGCTCGGAAGCCCTGGACTACGCTCTGCAATTCGGCCGCGGCATGAGCCGCGAGCTCGGCGACAAGTTCGTAGGAATGTACGTCAACCGCTGGACGCTCGACGCCGGCCCGGACGGCCGCCGCGCCATTCAATTGTTGCTCGACCGGGCCTTCGACGCCCGCCTCATCCCCGCCCGCGTCCGCGTTGAACTCCTGCCGGCGTAAGAGTTAAGGTCAGGCTCCCGAAGGTCTTCTGTCATTCTGAGCGGAGCCCAGGGAGGGCAAACCGTGCCGCCGCCAACGTGCAGGGCGGAGCGAAGAATCGCACGATCCTTCGCTTCGCTCAGGATGACAAGTAGGGGGAAGGCGAGCGAGCAAGGTGTGAGGTAAAATAGCGGGCATGAAGCTGCTGCTGACGAACGCGGGGAGCTACCCGCGGATCGGGGAGACGCCGGAGCTGCAACTGCTCCGCCGAACGCAGGCGGCGCTCGACCGCAAAGAAGCCACGCCCGAAGCGCTGCAGGCCGCCGAAGGCGCGCTCGTCAAAGCCGCGCTCAAGGAGCAGGCCGAGGCGGGGCTCGACCTCGTCACCGACGGCCAGGTCCGCTGGGGCGACCCCATCTCGCACTTCGCCGGCAAGCTCGCCGGCATCGAAATCAGCGCCCTGCTGCGCTACTTCGACACCAACTTCTATTTCCGCCAGCCGGTGGCGAAAGGCGAAATCAAAGCGGCGAACGGGCGGGCGCTGCTCGCGGAGTACGAGTTCGCCAAGTCGAACAGCGCGAAGCCGGTGAAGCCCGTGCTGACCGGCCCGCTGACGCTGGCGCGGCACACCCTGGTCGAGCACGAGCCTTACAAGCAGCTCGAGGCACTCGTCCGCGCTTACGCCCAGGCGCTGGCGCCGGAGCTCGAAGCCCTGGCGCACGCCGGCGCCGAAGTCATCCAGCTCGACGAGCCCGCCATCCTCCGTCAGCAGACCGACTTCCCCATCCTCCAGCGCGCCTTGCAGATGCTCGTGAAGCACAAGGGCAAGGCCAAGCTCGCCCTCTGTGTTTACTTCGGCGACCCGCAGCCGCTCTACGAGCGCTTGCAGCAGCTGCCGGTGGACATCCTCGGGCTCGACTTCACCTACAACCCCAAGTTTGCCGAGCGGGTCATCAGCCTGGGCTCGCAGAAGCCACTGGCGCTCGGCCTGGTGGACGGGCGCAACACCCGGCTGGAAGACCCGGCGGCGGTGGCGCACACCCTCGACCGGATTCTCTTGCGCGTCAAGGGCGACACCTGCTACTTGAATCCTTCCTGCGGCCTCGAGTACTTGCCCCGCGACCGCGCCCTGGCCAAACTGAAGCTGCTCGCCCAAATCCGCGCCCAAACCAAGGGGCACAAATGAGCCGCGAACGATTGAAAGAGCTCTGCCTCGAGCTGCCGCTTTTCCCCGTCACCTCCGTCGGCAGCTTCCCCAAGCCCGACTACCTGACCCAGGCGCGCGCCGACTTGCAGAAAGGCAAGATCACCGCCGCCGAGCTGCGCGCGCTCGAAGAGAAAGCCACCGCCTTCTGGATCGAGAAGCAGGAAGAGCTGGGCGTGGACGTGCTGGTGGACGGCGAGCAGTACCGCGGCGACATGGTGGCCTACTTCGCCGAGGTGCTGCCGGGGTTCCAGGAGGGCGGCCTGGTGCGCAGCTATGGCAACCGCTACTACCGCAAGCCCATCATCGTCGGCGCGGTCAAGTGGGAGAAGCCCATCACCGTGGACTGGTGGCGCTTCGCCCAGGAGCGCACCGACCGGCCGGTCAAGGGCATGCTCACCGGCCCCTACACCTTGATGGACTGGTCGTTCAACGAGCACTACCCCGACCGCAAGGCCACCTGCCTGGCCATGGCCCAGGTGGTGCGCAAGGAAGTGGAAGCCCTGATCGAGGCCGGCTGCAAGATCGTCCAGATTGACGAGCCGGCCATCTCCACCCGCGTCGAAGAGCTGCCCTTCGCCCTCGAAGCCATGCAGCAGGTCACCACCGGCCTGCCCGCTTACTTCGTCACCCACATCTGCTACGGCGCTTTCGAGCACGTCTACCCCAAGGTGCTGGAGCTGGCGGTCAACAACATCGACCTCGACATGTCCGCCACCGCCGGCCGGCGGCTGCCGCTCATGCAAAAAGACCCCTTCACCAAGGACATCAGCTACGGCGTGGTGGACTCGCACTCCCACCTCATCGAGGACGTCGAGACCGTCAAGACGCGCCTCGCGCAGGCCCTGACCGTGCTGCCGAAAGAAAAAGTCTGGCTCGACCCCGACTGCGGCCTGAAAACCCGCACGGTGGAGGAAGCCCTCGGCAAGCTCCGCGTTATCGTGGAGGCCGCCAAGGCGGCCCGCGCACAGTAGTGGCCGCTGGCGCGGTTCGCGGGTACAATCCCTGTATGCCTTTCCGGAAAAAGTCTGCGCGGCTGGCGGCGCTGCTCGCCCTTTGCCTGGCGGGGACGGCGCCCGCGCCGGCGCAGGCCCCGCAGGCCGACGCGGCAGGCACGCCCGACGTCGCCCGCGGCACCAAGGGAATGGTGGTGGCGGCGGAGCCCTTCGCCGCCGACGCGGGCGTCGAAATCCTCCGCCAGGGCGGGAACGCCGTGGACGCCGCCGTGGCCGTGGCCTTCGCCCTGGCGGTGACCCACCCCTCGGCCGGGAACCTGGGCGGCGGCGGCTTCATGCTCATCCGCAAGGCCAACGGCCGCGCCACCTTCCTCGACTACCGCGAGACCGCCCCGGCCGCCGCCCGGCCGGACCTGTACCTCGACGACAAAGGCGAGCTCATCCCCGGGCGCAGCACCGAGGGCTGGCAGGCCGCCGGCGTCCCCGGCACGGTGGCGGGACTCGAGCTGGCCCTGCGCGTCCACGGCACGATGTCGCTCCACCAGGTCCTGCAGCCGGCGATTCGCCTGGCCGACAAGGGCTTCCCGGTGAGTGAGCGCCTGGCGCGCTCGCTCGAGCGGAACGCCGACCGGCTCGGCCGCGACCCCGAGAGCCGCAAAATCTTCCTCCGCCACGGCCGCCCCTACCGGCCGGGGGAGGCGCTCAAGCAAAAAGACCTGGCCCGCACCTTGAAACGGATCGCCGCTTTGGGCGCGCGCGACTTCTACGAAGGCTTCCTGGCCCGGCGCTTCGTCAAGGAATCGGAGAAGGGCGGCGGGCTCTTCACCCGCGACGACCTCAAGAACTACCGCGCCGTGCTCCGTCAGCCCGTACGGGGCAGCTTCCGCGGCTACGAAATCCTGACGGCGCCGCCGCCGAGCTCCGGCGGCGTGGCCCTGCTCGAAACCCTGAACATGCTCGAGCCGCTGCTGGCCGACGCCGACCGCCCGGACGACCCCGCCACCATCCACCTCGTCACCGAAGCCTTGCGCCGCGCCTTCGCCGACCGCGCCCGCTATCTGGCCGACAGCGATTTCGTCCAGGTGCCCGTCCAGGCGCTGACCGACAAAGCCTATGCGGCCGAGTTCCGCGCCTCCATCGACCGCGAGCGCGCCTCGGCCAGCACCACGCTGGCGCGGCCCGACCCGGCGCGCTTCCAGCCCGCGGCGCCGGCCCCGGCGGCTGCGGTCAGCCGCCGCGAGGGCGCGAACACCACGCACTTCTCCGTGGTTGACGCCGCCGGCAACGCCGTCGCCAACACTTACACCCTGAACGACAGCTACGGCGCCGCCCTCACCGTCCCCGGCCTGGGCGTCCTCGTCAACAACACCATGGACGACTTCACCACCAAGCCCGGCGCGCCCAACGCGCTCTTCCACCTCGTGCAGTCGGACGGGAACAAAGTGGAGCCGGGCAAGCGCCCGCTCTCTTCCATGACCCCGACCATCGTCGTCCGCGACGCCCAGCCCTGGCTGGTGCTGGGCGCGCCCGGCGGGCCGCGCATCATCTCCGCCGTCATCGAGGTCGCGCTCAACCGCCTGGCCTTCGGCGACGACCTGCCCCTGGCCGTTGCCCGGCCGCGCTTCCATCACCAGTGGCTGCCGGATGCGCTCTATGTCGAAGACGACCTCTTCTCGGCCGCCCAGCTCGAGGCTTTGCGCGCCCGCGGCCACCAGGTCCGGAATCTTTCCGAGCTCACCGACGAAAAACCCGGCCGGGCCGGCCGGGTGAACGCCATCGAGCGCGACCCGAAGACGGGCGAGCTTGTCGGCGTGGCCGACGCCCGCGGCGGCGGCGCGGCGCGGGGGTACTGATGCAGCGGGCGCTCTCAACGCACCTCTTCGTCAACCACAAGCTGACCACGGAAACCCTGCGCAAGGTGGAAGAGGCGGGCATCCCGGCTCTCGAAATCTTCTGCGCTAAGCAGCACTTCGACTACACCGACCTGACCCAGGTGCGCGACCTCGCCGCCTGGTTCCCCGACCACGCCCTCCAGCTCCGCTCGCTCCACAGCCCGCTCTACAAGGACTACGAGTGGGGCAAGAGCCACAGCGGGGCGGTGGTGAACCTGGCGGAGCCGGAGCGGCTGCGGCGCTTGCAGTCGGTGGACGAAGTCAAGCGCTGCCTGGAAGTGGCCGAGCAGATCCCC
>Ga0209172_10007040_pt1 | contig 11944 bp, 13 predicted proteins | sample LarsenN4metaG_FD_184113 | JGI IMG/M metagenome (GOLD analysis project Ga0209172, IMG submission 184113) | Hot spring sediment bacterial and archeal communities from British Columbia, Canada, to study Microbial Dark Matter (Phase II) - Larsen... ... | reverse complement strand
GTCGCTCGGCGCCAACGCGATCCTCGCCGTCTCGCTCGCGGTCGCCCGCGCCGCCGCCGACGACGTGGGGCTGCCGCTCTACGCCTACCTCGGCGGCCCCGGCGCGCGGCTGCTCCCCGTGCCGCTGCTGAACGTCCTGAACGGCGGCGCCCACGCCGACAACGGCCTCGACATCCAGGAGTTCATGCTGGTGCCCGCCGGCGCCGACCGCTTCTCGACCGCGCTCCGGATGGGCGCCGAGTGCTTCCACGCGCTCAAGGACCTGCTCAAGTCGAGGAAGCTCTCGACGGGCGTCGGCGACGAGGGCGGCTTCGCCCCCGAGCTGGGCTCGAACACCGCCGCGCTCGACCTCTTCATGCAGGCCATCGAGCGCGCGGGCTACCGGCCGGGCGAGGACGTCTTCATCGCGCTCGACGTGGCGGCGAGCGAGTTCGCCGAGAGCGGCGGCCGCTACCGCCTCGAGCGCGAGCAGACCGTCCGCAGCAGCGAGGAGATGGTGGCGTTCTACGAGGACCTGTGCGCGCGCTACCCGATCGTCTCCATCGAGGACGGCCTGGGCGAGGACGACTGGGGCGGCTGGGGCGTGCTCACGCGGCGGCTCGGCGCGCGGATCCAGCTCGTCGGCGACGACCTCTTCGTCACCAACCCCGCCATCATCCAGCAGGGCATCAAGAACGGCATCGCCAACGCGGTGCTGGTGAAGGTGAACCAGGTCGGCACGCTCACCGAGACCATGGAGGCGATCGAGCTGGCCAAGCGCGCGGGCTACGGCACCGTGATCTCCCACCGCTCCGGCGAGACCGAGGACGTCTTCGTGGCCGACCTCGCCGTCGCCGTCAACGCCGGGCAGATCAAGACGGGCTCGGTGGCGCGCGGCGAGCGGACGGCCAAGTACAACCAGCTCCTGCGGATCGAGGAGGAGCTGGGGGACGCCGCCTCCTTCCCGGGGCGCGGCCTCTACACGCGCTTCGCCCGGTGAGCCGCCGCGTCCTCGGCGTCGGGGCCGCCGTGCTGTTCGCCGGCATCCTCGCCGCCTACGGGGTGAACGGGCTGCTCCGCATCCGGGCCATGCAGCGCGACATCGAGGCGACCGAGCGCGACATCGCGACGCTCCGCCGGCAGGCCGAGCGCCTGTCGACCACCATCGAGCGGCTGCGCAACGATCCCGCCTACATCGAGAAGCTCGCCCGCGAGGAGCACGGCCTCGTCCGCGAGGGCGAGACCGTGCTGAAGTTCCCGCCGAAGCCCAGATAAGCGGCGGGCGGGGCGGCGGCCGTGATCCCCGAGTGGGACTGGTTCTGGGCGGCGCTGTTCCTCGTCTCGTCGTTCTTCAACGGCCGCGCCGCGTTCAAGCTGCTCGTCGACTGGAAGGGCATGGTGACGACGTGCCGACTGGTCGAGGAGACGTACGCCGCGGTCGACGCGCTGCCGGACGAGGGCCGGCTCGACCACGACTCGCGCGCGCCCGTCTTCGTGCACCTCGTCCCCGCGTGGCAGGAGCCCGACATCGCCGACACGCTGCGCGCGCTGCTCGGCTCGCGCTACCCGCACGGGCGGCTGCACGTCGTCGTGGTGACGCGCGAGGACGAGGAGCGCGCCCCGCACCCGCTGATGGGCGTCTCCACGGCCGAGCTGGTGCGGCGGTTCCGGGCCGAGCTGCCGCCGTGGCAGCAGAAGATGCTCACCGTCCTCGCCATGCCCGGCGACGGGCGCAAGGCGCACCAGCTCAACTGGGCGCTCCGCCCGGAGTTCCTCGGCCCCCTGCTGAACGGCCACCACGACCCGACCCGCGTGTGGATCGGCGTCAGCGACGCCGACTCGATCCCCGACCCGAACATCTACCGGTGGCTGGCGGCCGACATCGCGGCGGCCGAGGACGGGCGGGGCGTGGGCGAAGTGCGGGCGGCGGACGGTGGATGCGCTCCGGGCGAGGGGCGCGCGGCGGGCGGGGAGCGGCTGCCGGGCGGCGGGCAGTCGCCGGGCGGCGAGCGCGCGGCGGGCGAGCCACGCTCGCCGGCCGGCGAGCGGCTGGCCTACCAGGGAGTAACGCTGTCACTCGCCAACTTCGACCGGCTCGACCAGCGCGGGCGGGTGTGCGCCATCCAGCAGTCGTCCATCTTCATCCGCGTGTCGATCGCGCGGCTCATCAACGAGCGCCGGCGGCTCCGGTGGTTCGCGCGGCTCGCCGCGCGGGCGCCGCGGCTGGCCCGCGCCGTCCGCCCCGTCTTCGAGTTCTGCTTGCGGCGCTCGCAGATCTGCCTGGGCCACAACACGTTCGTCCGCCTCGACGTGCTGCGCGCGCTCGGCGGGTTCCCGACCTCCGGGGCCACGGAGGACTCGACGCTGGGCTACGCGCTCGGGGCGCGGGGCATCGTCGTCGCGCCGCTGCCGCTGCTCGAGCTGAACGACCTGCCGGAGACGACCGAGAAGATGGTCCGGCAGAACGCGCGCTGGTACAAGGGCGTGCTGGACGACGTCGGCTTCCTGTGGCGGACGTGGCGCGAGCGGCCGACCGCGTACAACGCCGCCCAGCTCCTCCGCCACGTCGGCAACAAGGTGGTGGAGTGGCCCGTCGCGGCGGTCGTCTACCCGGTCATCGGCTTCCTCGGCTGGCACCTCGCCTACCGGTTCTCGGACCAGCCGGCGCTGTTCCTGATCGGCGTGGCGTTCCCGTCGATCTCGCTGGGGCTCACGATCTGGGTGGGCGGCGTCGTCACCCAGGACCTGATCGAGAGCCTCACGCCGTACTTCCCGCGGCCGGTCAACGTCGCCCGCACGTCGCTCCGGGCGAAGTTCTGGGGGACGTTCAGGTGCCAGACGTACTGGCTGCTGGCCACGCGGGGGGCCTGGCGCGTGCTGTGGTCGCTGGCCACGACCGGGAAGTTCGAGCCGGCCAAGACCGACAGGGTGGTGAGGGGGTAGCCGTCGCGGGCAGCGGGTCTGTGACGGCCGCGAGGCGCTCTGCCGGTCGACCAGCGGTTCAGCGCGAACACGTTCCGCTCGTGGCCGCTCGAGCACCGGCCCCGGCGCGGAGGGCTCACCGTGATCGTCGCCGAGGCTCACCGTGATCGTCGAGCAGCCGCCGGCGGCTCCGGGGCGTGATCGGGCTCCCGCAGGACACGCCCCTCGGACGCGGCTCGGACACGCCTCTCGGACGCGCGCCCGCCCGTGCTCGCGCCCATCTGTACTCAGGTACAGGCGCTTTCCCGCCGAGCGTTCGCCGGGAACTTCCGAGCCGGGCTGCGAGTCTACTCGTCGTGACCCGCCGTGCCCCCGTCCTCGTGCTCGCCGTCGCGCTCGCGGCCGGCTGCGCCGCCGCCGGGCCGCCGCGCGAGCCGGCCGCCGTCGGCCGGGTCGAGATCGTCGACGGGCGCGAAGGCTACATCCACGCGGTCTTCCCCCAGGGGCGGACGACGATCTTCGTCGACAAGCGCGAGCTGTGGAAGTACGCGCCGGGCGACGAGATCGCCGTCGACTCGGCCGGCCGCCCGATCCCGCGCTGACCGCGAAGCCCACCGCCTACCGGGCGCGCGGCCGGGGAGTCGGGGGCGGCGGAGCGATCCGCAAGTCGGACTGCGGCCCGTGGAAGCAACCTGCGCTCGGCTCCGCCCGCGATCGAAGCCGGCCGATCGCGCCGCCGCCCCCGGCTCGCCGATCGCGCCCCGAGCGGCGACGCGCCCCGCAGCCGCGCGCTCGGGTAGACTCGGGGGCCGTGAGCTCCACCCCGTGGCAGGCCCCGCTCGACCGCATGCTCCGCCGGATCGACGAGACCGGCGCCACCGTCAAGGACGGCTTCCCGCACTTCGCCGACCCCGAGACCGGCCGCTGGACGACCTCGCCCGCCGGCGACTGGACCGGCGGGTTCTGGAACGGCCTCTGCTGGCTCGCCGCCCACGGCACCGGCGAGCCGCGCTACCGCCGCTGGGCGCTCGAGTGGGCCGAGCGGCTCGTGCCCCGCGCCGGCTCCGACACCGTCTTCCGCGGCTTCCTCTTCTATTACGGCGCCATGCTGGGCGCCGTCCTGCTGGGCGACGCCCGGGCGCGTGAGATCGCCCTGCTGGGCGCGCGGGCGTGGGCCGCCTCGTTCAACGAGAAGGCGGGCGCCTTCCCGCTCGGCGCCGAGGCCGAGGAGGCGAGCGACGTCGGCCACGGCGAGGCCAACGTGGACACGGTGCAGGGGGCCGCGCTGCTCGTCTGGGCCGGGGGCGAGGCCGGGGAGCCGCGCTGGCGCGAGATGGCCGTGAGCCACGCGCGCCGCCACGTCGAGTTCTGCATCCGCGACGACGGCTCCGTCTGCCAGTCGGCGTCGTTCGACCCGCGCACGGGACGGATGATCCGCCGCTACACCCACAAGGGCATCGCCGACGACAGCACGTGGGCGCGCGCCCAGGCGTGGGCCATCGTCGGCTACGCGCTGATGCACCGGTGGACGGGCGAGCGCGACTTCCTCGACGTGGCCGTCCGCACCGCCGACTGGTGGCTCGCCCACGCGCCGGCCGACCGCGTCGCGTTCTGGGACTTCGACGACCCGGCCATCCCCCACACGACGCGCGACACGTCGGCCACCGCGATCGTGGCCGCGTCGCTGCTCAAGCTGGCCGCGCTCGTCCCCGACGAGCGCCGGCGCCGGACGTACCGCGCGGCCGCCGAGGCGACGGTTCGCGCCCTCGCCGAGCGCCACCTCGACGAGCGCGGCATCCTCTCCGACGGCTGCTACAACAGGCGGATCGGGCTCGCGACGCGGAACGAGCTCATCTGGGGCTCCTACTATCTCTTCGAGGCGCTCGGCGTGCTCGCCGGCCGGCTCGCGCCGGCGGCGATCTGAGGAGGACCATGCGGATCACCGGCGATGCCCGCGGCGCGTTCGTCATGTCGGCGACGCCGTTCACCGCCGACGGCGCCCTCGACCTCGACAGCGCCGACCGCCTCGTCGACTTCTACCTGGAGCGCCGGGTCCACGGCATCACGATCCTCGGCGTCACGGGCGAGGCCCACAAGCTCGCCCACGACGAGTCCGTCGCCTTCACCCGTGCGGTGCTCCGCCGGGTCGCCGGCACCGTGCCCGTGATCGTCGGCGTGAGCAACCCCGGCCTCGACAACCTCGTCCGCCTCGCGCGCGAGGCGATGGAGGCGGGCGCCGCCGGCGTCATGGTCAACGCCGCGGCGGGGCTCCGCGCCGAGGACGGCGTGACGGCGTACTTCGAGAAGGTCTTCCAGGCGCTCGGGCCCGAGGTGCCCGTGTGCCTGCAGGACTACCCGCAGGCGAGCGGCGTGTTCGTGTCGGTCGAGACCATCCGCCGCCTGGCCGAGCGCTTCCCGCAGATCGTCATGTTCAAGCACGAGGACGCGCCGGGGCTCCGCAAGCTGTCCCAGCTCCGCAGGGCGCTCGACGCCGCCGGCCGCCGGCTCAGCATCATGGTCGCCAACAACGGCATCCACCTGCCGCAGGAGCTGGCGCGCGGCGCCGACGGCGTCATGACCGGCTTCGCCTTCCCCGAGATGCTGATCGAGGTCCACGAGCGCTTCGCCGCCGGCGACCGCGAGGGGGCCGAGGACGTCTTCGACGCCTACCTGCCGCTCGTGCGCCACGAGGCCCAGCCGGGGATGGGGCTCGCGGTGAGGAAGGAGGTCCTCTGCCGCCGCGGCGCGATCAAGTCGGCGGCCGTGCGCCAGCCGGGCCCCACGCTCGACGCGACGGACCTCGAGGAGCTGGACCGGCTGCTGGCGCGGCTCGAGCGCAGGCTCGCCGGTCTCCGCGGGGCGGCGGCCTCGCGGCGGTAGCCCGGGCGCGGCGCTGCCACCGCGCGTGAGGCGGACGGCGTCGTGAGGATCGTCGCCCACGTCGACATGGACGCCTTCTACGCCTCGGTCGAGGCGCGGCGCGACCCCGACCTGCGCGACCGGCCGCTCGTCGTCGGCGCCGACCCCAGGGACGGCCACGGCCGCGGCGTCGTCACCGCGGCGTCCTACCGGGCGCGGGCCTACGGCATCCGCTCCGCCATGCCCATCTCCCGCGCGTGGCGGCTCGCCGAGGCCGCGCGCCGCCGCGGCGAGCCGGCGACGGTGTTCGTCCGCGACGACCACAAGCTCTACCGCGAGGTCTCGGCGCGGATCATGGCGATCCTCGCGCGCAACGCCGACGCCTTCGAGGAGGCGAGCGTCGACGAGGCCTACCTCGACCTGTCGTCGCTGGGCGACCTCGACGCCGCCGCCGGGCGCGCCCGGAAGATCAAGGCGGAGATCGCCGTCGAGGAAGGGCTCACGTGCTCGATCGGGATCGGCCCGAACAAGCTCGTGGCCAAGATCGCCTCCGACTTCCAGAAGCCCGACGGGCTGACCATCGTCCGCCCCGATGAGGTCCAGGCGTTCCTCGACCCGCTCCGCATCCGCGTGATCCCGGGCATCGGGCCCAAGACCGAGCGGTTCCTGAACGAGCGGGGCATCCGGACGGTCGCCGAGCTGCGGGCGGTCGACAGGGCGCAGCTCGTCGAGTGGTTCGGCCGCTGGGGCGAGGGGCTCCACGACGGCGCGCGCGGCATCTCCGACAGCCCCGTCTCCAACGAGTGGGAGCCGAAGTCGGTCGGCGAGCAGGAGACGTTCGAGGTCGACACCCTCGACCAGGCGTTCGTGCTGGAGCGCGCCCGCGCGCTCGCCGCCACGGTCTTCTCGCGGGCCCGGGCCGAGGGGATCCGCGGCTTCAGGACCGTGACGGTGACCGTCCGCTTCGAGAACTTCCTGACGTTCTCGCGCTCCCGGACATCGCGCGAGCCGCTGACGACCGAGGAGGCGCTGCACGCCACGGCCGTCGACCTGTTCCTGCCCTTCCTCGACGACCGCGAGAACCCCCGCCGGCGGAAGATCAGGCTGATCGGGGTGAGGGCGGAGAAGCTGGTGAGGTAGGGGGCTGCAGCGAGGGCGGGCGCGCGGGGCCCGGACTCACCGCGCGTGCCGCCTGACCGGGTGAGCCCGGGGAGGGCGGCGCGCGGGTGGGGGGAGCGCGCCGGGCGGGTGGCGAGCGACGGGGCCCGGGGGTGGGCGGCTGGGCGCGGCGGGTCTCGCCGGGGCGCCGGGCTGTCGCGGCGGGCCGCCGGGGATCGCGCCGGGGCGCGCGCGGTCGCGGAGGGCCGCCGGGCTGTCGCGACGGCGGGGTGCTTCAGCGCGCGCTGTCGCGAGGGCGCGGCGCTGGCTTCGGGCGCGCGCGCCCGAGGGGACGTGGGGCGGCGGCTTCAGCGCGCGGTCGCGGGCGGCCACTTCGGCGCGCGTGGTCGCGGGGCTCTGGCGGTGGCTTCAGCGCGTGGTCGCGGGATCGCGGGGGGCATTCAGCGCGCGGTCACCGGCGCGCGGGCGGCCACTTCGGCGCGCGTGGCGCCCGGCGGTCCGCGGCCCCGGCTGGCGCCGAAAGTCGGGCCGGCGGGTTGACACGGGAGAAAGCGGTGGTAGATTACGTGGGTCACCGCGGGGTGGAGCAGCCCGGTAGCTCGTTGGGCTCATAACCCAAAGGTCGCTGGTTCAAATCCAGCCCCCGCAACCACGCAGGGACAAGGGGTTAGCGAGACTTCTCGCTGACCCCTTCGTCGTCTCTGCTACCGTTCTGCAACCGCTGCACTGCGTCACCGATCGCGCGACCTGCACCGTTGTGGCCGTTCTCGCCGAACACCAGCCGGTCCAGCTTCCGCGCTTCCGCCGCGTGCGCATCCGGCATCAGATGCCCGTAGCGGTCCAGCGTCGTCTGGATCGAGGCATGGCCGAGTTGCGCCTGGATGTACTTCGGGTGCGCCCCCTGGGCGATCAGGAGGCTGGCGTACGTGTGACGCAGGTCGTGGAACCGGATGCGTCGCAGATTGGCGCGACGCAGCGCTCGAGCCCACTGCCGCTTGATGAAATTGTCGGGCTCCATCGGCTTGCCGTCCGCGCGGCAAAAGACCAAGCCCCCCTGGAACCGGCTCGGGAGCCTGGTCAGTGCCGACCGCAGCGTCGGTGCCACGTCGATCGTGCGGCGCGAGCGCCGCGACTTCGGTGTGACGAACCTCGCCCGCCAGAGCGCTCGGCGGACGAAGATGCGATGGCCCTCGAGATCGACGTCCTCCCACTGCAGCCCGAGAAGCTCGCCTCGACGCATCCCGGTCAGCACCGCGCACAGGATGAGCGTGCGCACCGGCTCGTCCACGGCATCGAGGAGCCGCCGGATTTCCGGCGGCGTCAGGATCTGCATCTCCTGGTCCTCGCCCCGCGGCCGCTCCGCGTACTGGGCCGGGTTGGTATCGAGGTAGCCCCACTGGACCGCGTGCTTGAGCATCTCCTTGAGTACCACCATGACGTTAAGGACCGTCTTCGGCGAGAGCTCCTTGGCCAGCAGGGCCTTCGTGAACTCCCGCACGTGCGGCAGCGTGATCGCATCGAGCCGCGTCTGCCCGAAGAACGGAACCACGTGCAGGCGCAGACGGCTGCGACAGCTCTCGGCCGATGACTCCTTCATGCGGCCGAGCCGAATCTGCAAGGTCACGTAGTCCTCGTCCCACTTCGCCGCGAACTCCTTCATCGTGATCGGCTGCCGGTCGAGCCGAAACTTCGCGTTGCGGCGCTCCCACATGCGCTCGGCCAGGACCTGCTTGGCCTCGTGGAGATTCGGGCCGATGGTCTCCCACCGGCGACGGCCCGCCGCATCGTAGTACTGGATCGCATACTGCTTTCCCCGTTTCCGGATGGCCCCCAAGTCAGTGCCTCCTTTCTCGCGGAGGCCATGCCGGCACCCTCTGATCGGTCGGGGTTATACGAGGAAAGCAGATACCGGATGCAGCAGAGGAAGTCAACGCTGGGTGGCGCGGACGGCAGGCCGCGATGTTCGCCGCGATGCTGTCGGCCCCCGTCCATCTCGCTTCAGCTCATCGACCCAGGCGGTAAGCTCGTCCCGATCGAACCGCAAGTATTTCCCGAGCTTGACGTGAGGAATGCTGTTGGTGCGCGTGCGCTCGTACAGCCAGCTCACCGGCACCCGCAAGAGGTCCGCGGCTTCCTTGACTGTCAGCCATGTCATGGCGGTGCGCCGGGAGAGCCGACTTTCCCTCAACGGAGGATGCTCATGGATGACGCTCGAGCCATTGCGTCAACGGAGCACCACGAGGGCAAACGAACTGCCATTTCGGGAGCGCGCGCCAAGTCGATTGCCGCGCGGTGCAAAGGTGCATCCAATCAGCGAATCACGAGAGCTCGCGATCGAGGAGGATGCGCAGCGGTGAAACAGGCGTCACCGCGACAGCGCAGTTCACCGCTCGACCGCTGCAGTTTGCCACGCTTGTATTGGGTAGGGCCGGCCGGTTGAGGGCCCGACGTCGAGAAACGACGCTCAGGCCTGCCAGCCGCCCCAGACGATGACGCCCATTCCGATGAGGACGATGGCCACGCCGACCAGATCCCACCCTGTGACGGTGACCCGATCGACGCGCCACAGCCAGAGGAGCGCTACGCTCACGTACACACCTCCGTAGGCCGCGTAGACACGGCCAGAGGCGGTCGGGTGAAGCGTGAGGAGCCAGGCGAACAGCGCAAGACTGGCCGCAGCCGGCACCAGCAGCCACGGCGAGCCACTCTTCCTCAGCCAGACGTACGGCAGGTAGCAGCCGACGATCTCGGCTATGGCCGTCAGCACGAAGAGACCAAACGTCTTGAGGACGGTCATGCCGGGCTGCTCCCGTCGTCGAAGAGCGCATCGATCACTGGGCACTTGGGCACCCGGCCGCCGGCGCACTGGGTCGCCATCTCTCTCAGCACCCGCTCGATCTTTCGGAGATCCGCGACCTTCGCCCGGACGTCCTGCAGGTGGTGAACGGTGATCCGCTTCACCTGGGCGCAGGTATAGCGGCCGCCGTCCACGAGCCTCAGCAGCGTGCGGACCTCGTCGAGCGTGAAGCCGAGCTGGCGAGTCCGGCGGATGAAGCCGAGGCGCCTTGCCTGGGCCTCCGCGTAGAGCCGATGGCCTCCTTCGCTGCGCGCAGGGGGCGGCATCAGCCCGATCCGCTCGTAGTAGCGGATCGTCTCGACGTTGCAGCCCGTTCGCTTCGACAGGGCCCCGATCCCGCGCGGACTCGACAGTGACGCCATCCGCCCCTCCTTGGAGAAAGCGCTTGAACCTGTAGCTACTACAGATTGTACGATCGTTTCAGGGTGAGCCAGGACACGGGAGGTAGATCCATGGCGTTCGATATCAAGACGGCGGCGGAGCTGATCGCGCTGGACATGGAGGGACGGCAGACGGACCGCCGTGCCGCGCGTGAATCGCGGCTCATGCGCACGGTCTTCAGGGCCTTCGTGGAGCGGACCGGTCCCGTGCGGGTGGAGGAGATCGCCGCGGCCCTCCGGGACCGGCCCGCCGAATCGCTCCTCGAGCAGCTGGCCAAACTGAACGAGGAGGATCTGATCCGGATACGAGACGGACGGGTGGATCTCGCCTACCCGTTCTCGGCGTCCCCGACGCCCTTCGTGGTCGATCTCGGCGGCCGGCGCGGCGAGCGCTACGCGTGCTGCGCCATCGACGCGCTCGGTCTCGCCTCTATGCTCAGGCAGTCCGTGCGGATCCGATCGCGGTGCCATCACTGCGCGGCGCCCCTGGAGCTGTCGGTTGACCCTTCGGGCCCCGGGCCGGAGGCGGCGGAGGTCATGGTGTGGGTCGGGAGGCGGGCGGAGGACCAGCGGAGGGCCTGCGACGCTCTCTGAACGACCCTCAACTTCTTCCGGGCGGAAGAGCATCTGGCGGCATGGCGAGACACGAACCCTGACGTCCCCGGAGCGGGCATGACAGTGCTGGAGGCATTCAAGCTCGGAGACCACATCTTCGGTGGGCTGTCGCTCGACCGACGGGACCTAGCCCCAGAGGAGAGCCCTGGATGACGAGTCGTGGCATCACGGTGTACTGGTCCTCGACCTGACGGTCGTGCCACGCGGCGAAAGAGTTTCTTTCGTCTCACGGCATCGAGTTCACGGCGAGGCACGTCGCGGAAGACACGGAGGCCCGGGAGGCGCTACTCGCGAAGACCGGCCGCATGGCGGTTCCCGTCATCACCGTCGGCGACGAGGTGATCGTCGGCTTCGACCGCGGCCGCTTGCAGCGGCTGCTCGGGCTCTGACCATGCCGTGTGTTCGCTGCCCGGACTGCGAGGCGGTCGTCGAGTTGCCGGCGGGTGTCAGATCCGGCGATCTCGTGGAGTGCCCCAACTGCGCCGGCCACGCCCTGCGCGTTCGCCTGGAGGGAGATCGGTGGGCGGCTAGCTTGGCGCATCGGGTGAGCTGCCCGGACTGCGACGAGGTCATCACGCTACCGCAGGACGCCAGAGCCGGCGACACGGTGTCGTGCTGCGGCCGGACGTACCGGCTGAGCTTCGCGTACGGCGCGTTCGCCGTGGAGAAGGATGCAGGACGGTCCCATCTGGCGTGACAGCTGGTTCATCGGCAGCTTCATCGGGGCGCCCTCGGACGTCTGTGCGCTCGCCTGCCAGCGTTCGACGGCCGCCTCCACTGCGAGGTAGGTGCCACCGCCGAGCACGAACATCAACGCGAGGACCCGGCCCGGCGCCGCCCCGAGCGCTTGCGGCATGACTTCAATCGCGACCACGGCGAGGATGATTCCCGTCGCCGCGTGGAGCGCGCGATTCACCGCGCGGGGGGACGGCCGGAGCCACTCGGCCAGCAGGCCGCCCGCGAAGGTGGCAAGGGCGGGGAGGAGGGCCAGGCCGAGCACGAGCACTATCCCGCTGATCATGGCTCGACTGTGTTCAGTCGTATCAGTTGGGATAATTTGACGCACCGACGAGAGTGTGCTAAACGTGGAGCCACCGTGATTGTCGCTCGCAACAGGTGAAGTCCTAGACTTGCTGGAAACTCGGACGGGGATGCACTCTTGCTGGAGTTGTCCAAACCCAGGGTCGCCGGTGAGCGCCGGCGGCAAGAGGAG
>Ga0209172_10007039_pt1 | contig 11946 bp, 6 predicted proteins | sample LarsenN4metaG_FD_184113 | JGI IMG/M metagenome (GOLD analysis project Ga0209172, IMG submission 184113) | Hot spring sediment bacterial and archeal communities from British Columbia, Canada, to study Microbial Dark Matter (Phase II) - Larsen... ... | reverse complement strand
CATGAGCGGCCTCCAGCGCGCGATAACTGACCAGTGACCGCGCCACACTGAGCAAGGCATCGACAACACGGTCGAGACGGTGCGCCAGATTGACGATGTCGCGCTTATCGTACGGCGCGATGAAGGTGTTATCCACAAGGCGATGGACAGAATGGACAGCGTCGTCCGCCTTGTGTTCGAGAACGGAGATCTCCTGCAGAGCGTCTTCCGGCGACCCACTGAGAGCCGATTTCAGCCGCTCCGCCGCAAGCGCGCCCTGCGCGGCGATGATCTGAAACTGTTCATCGAACGGGTTTGCCAGCCGCGTCCGGCTGGCAAACGGCAGTAACCGCGCTAGGGTCTTGCTCATAGGGATTTGTCGAAGAGAACAAGAAGCGGGCGGGGGGAAGCCGATGAGGCGAGTGTCGGGTCAAGCATGAGGAATCCAGACTGGACTGAGTGGAGCATACACTCCGATTGTTAATTCGTGATTACGGGCGGGCCGGAGGGTCCATTCCCACCAGCTCGTAAATAGCTCTCATGCGAGGAGTGTTGAGGTTGATGATGTCCTCAGTTTGTCCCCAACAGCCGAATCGGGAATAGGGTCCCACCAATTCCAGGTACATGTGCAACTCGCCGCCGAGGTTGAACCAGTTCTCCCGCAGATCGTACTTCATCAAATCGGCCATCGCCTCAGAGCGGTTCGCCAGAATACGGTTCCCGACGTTGACCGTACTTCCGCCGCCATTGTCGGGGCCGCCTTCGTAAGCAAACAGCCGTAGCTGGAAATCGTCAGCCACACGCCGCAGTTCCTGAGTGTACCGCCTGCCGTTGTCGCTGTTGGCTTTCATGGCTTCGAGAATCTGCTCAACCGTTGCGTCGGCGGGAGCACGCGCGGCATTGAAATACTGTGTCTTTGCGATCGCGTAAAAGTGATTGGAAGGATCGCCGTAAACATGGCGGACCCACTCCAGGACCCGCCTATATTCGGCAGGATAGATCGTCCACCAGGAGTGCACGCTGCGGATCCGCTGGTTGATTTCCTCGGGTCCGAACACTTCTCCGAAAATCCGGATGGCATCGACCAAGCCCTTGGCATGCCGCCGCCGGTGCCACTCGTTGCGGTCGCCGCTGCCGATGCCCGGAATGTCCGCGTTCAACGGCGAACCGCCGGCTTCCACTTCCGCGACGGCGGCGGCCATATTGTATCGATACTGTGTGAATCCAGGGTTCCAGACCTCGTTGTTGATCTCGACGTAAAGCCGTAGCTCCGGCTTCAGCTTCTCCTTCAGCAATTCAGCCAGGTTGCGAATGTAGTCTTCCGTGGCGGCAACCGGAATGTTGATCCACATATCCTTGCCACTGAGGTTGCAGATCTCGATAGCATACTCCCAGGCGAACCCCGCCGTCTTTCCAATCCGCTGCTGGGTGGCATGCGACGGCAGCCGGCGCTCGGACCACTCCACGACTTCCGGGTACACCGGATTGGTATTGTTCGAGTGGAGAAAACCCATGAAGCGAATGACACGGAAAGGCTTTAAGGCGGTCAGGAACTCATCCGTGAAGATCTTCCCGGTGTCTTCGGGGTAGCCCGGACGGATCACGCGGAGATCGGTGAATCCGGTTCCGGTCGCATCTTCCGGAGACCTTCTGGTGTTTACGAATGAGATCGCCACCAGGCCGGTTCCAGGCTCGACCACCAAATCGAGCTTTGTAGTGTTCGTGAGCGGGTCGTAGGACTGGTTCTTGACCCGGAACTGGGAAATGTCGAAGCCGCGCAATTCGGCCTGACCGCGGAACGACACTTTGTAGGTACCGCTCCAGTCGGGCTGAAACTGTTCCGGATCGTCAATCGGCGGAGACCAGGCAGGAATGGGGCGGATATCAAACAGGACCGTTTTGGCGTCAGAGAGCGGCCAGCCACGCTCATCGGTGGGAGCGGGTTCGTTGCTTTCGAGGCGGGTCATCGGACGCCACACCTTGCCCAAGTCCACGAACATCCGGGAGCGGGCGCCCTCGGATCCGGCATCGATACCGACTCCGACCGAATCGGGGTAGGCCTGCCCCAGGACCAGCCCTGAGGCAAGCGCTACCATCCAGATGCACACGCCGCCCAAGCGGCGGCCGGTGACATTCACGGCCCTACCCCGGCTCTACGTCCAGCTCCAACCTTTGCGGATATAGGGTTTGATCAGCTTGTTGGCATCGTTGTTGTTGGTGACACGCATTTTGGCGCTGTCCCACTCCAACTTGCCATCCACGCGCAGCGCGAGCACGCCGAGCAGGATCCACTCGGTGAAGGGGCCGGCGAGGGAGAAATTGGAGCACGCCGGATCGCCGCCTTTGCAGGCGCGCAACCAATCCTGGAAATGCCCGGGCGAGCGGGTCAGCAATTGGGGCGGGAAGCGGTAGTCGGCCATTTTCTCGTTCGGCAGGAGGCGCGCGCCGGCTCCATATTCGCCTGCGGTCATCATGCCTTTGGTGCCGACAAACACAACGCCGCTCTGAGACGCGTAGGGCACTTCGCCGCCGGCATCCTTGATGCGCTGGAGCGTAGCCGCAAACTGCTCGTGATCGTAGATTTCGCCGATCGGCTGGCCGTAACGGGGACGCGGCGGACCACCCGGACCGCCCGCCCGCTGGCCACCTTGTCCGCCGCCTGCGCCACCCTGCCGGAACGGCGCGCGGGGTAGATCGCCGAGATATTCGGTTTCAGCCAGGCCGTTGGGACGCTTCGGATTGTTCTTCAGCCCGTCGTACCAATAGATGGTGACGGGAGGCATGGTTCCACGAGCAGGGAAGTCGAAGCGGATTGTCGACTTGGTGGGGAAGGTCAGGCTGTTCTTGCCTTCCTGGCTCAGGCATTCCACGCTGCTCGGAGCGCCCAGACGCAATGCCATGTTCGGCGCGCCCAGAACGTGACACGCCATGTCGCCCAATGCGCCGCAGCCGAAATCGTAAAAGCCGCGCCAGTTGAAGGGCTGGTAGAACTTGCCCCATTGGTTCTTCTCATATGCGGCGCCGCCGCTGGTATAAGGCCGCATCTGAGCGATGCCGATCCAGGCGTCCCAATCGAGCGTGGGCGGAACCGGTTCCTCCGGCGGAATCTCGCTGATGCCCTGCGGCCAGATGGGACGGTTGGTCCAAGCGTGAACTTCGGTCACGTCACCGATATCGCCGCGCCAAATCATCTCGCAGCACTGCCGTGTGCCTTCGTTCGAGTAGCCCTGGTTGCCCATTTGCGTAGCCACCTTGAATTTGGCGGCGGCTTCGGTCAACTGCCGGGCTTCCCAAATTGTGCGCGTCAGCGGCTTCTGACAATAGACGTGCTTGCCGCGTTCCATCGCCCACATCGAGCAGATTCCATGCATGTGATCGGGCGTAGCGACGATCACCGCATCGATGCTGCTCTCTTTGTCGAGCATCTTGCGGAAATCGGTGTATTTCGCCGCTTTCTCGAATCGTTCGAAGGTCTGCCCGGCGCGTTTCGCATCCGGGTCTGCCAGCGCGACGATGTTCTCGCTGGAAACGGCCATCAGGTTACCAGCGCCCTGACCGCCCGCGCCGATGCCGGCAATGTTTAACTTTTCGTTGGGCGATTTGTAGCCCATCGCCTTCAGCGACGGAAACGTTCCGAAGCCGCCGGTCGGGACTGCGCCTGCAAGTAGGCTCCCGTAGAAGAAATGCCTTCTGGAAACTCCCATATTCATGACTCCCTGGCGCCAACTGGGGCGCTGTGGATAGCGTATACCAGTCCAAGGCGTGAGTCACCTGGGCCGGGTGTGTTTCAGGTGCGAAAGTCGGAAGCGGTGGGGGAGATCCGGGGTGCGCCAACCAGGCGCACACCCCGGAAAAGAGGATTCTAACGGCGGCGGAAGAAGCGGAAGGCGGCGCCGGCAAAAAGCCCGCTGCCGAGCAGCGCGAGGCTCGCGGGTTCCGGGACCTCGCCACCCACCGGTAATTCGCTTGCGTCGGCGCGGGAAAACTCGACTCGAAATGCGGTCGGATTTCCACCATTGTTGACGGTGGCCTGAATTTTGTTGATGCCGGCGACGAAGCCGGAACTCATCGTGAAGGGATGCATCGCCCCGAATCCGCCGAAACCTGTGGTGAGTACGACGTTGCCGTTTATCGCGATGGATCCGTCGTTGTCTGTTGAGAACGAACCGGCGATGACTGCGGTAGACGGGTCGAGACCGGTCAAATCGACTTCGAGCTCGTAGGTGTAGTATCCGCCAACCGAGGCATTGCCGCTAGCCTGCGGCGACACCCAAGCTGAGACGAGGTTATCGGCCACGTAGCAGCAGTTGAAGCGGAACGGATTGGAACCCAGAGCTTCGCTCGCGCCGACGGGAGCGACAGAGAGTTCCCAAAATGACGTCACCGCGCCGGGGGCCACCAGAGTGTCGCCGGGGCCGACACCAGTGTTGTGAACTGTGATGGGAGCAGCTAGCGCGACTGCGGAAGCAACACACAACAGCGCGGTCAGAGAACCGAGCTTCATAAGTAGATCTCCTCCAGAGAAAGGAAAAGGCCCTTTGTGAGCCGTTAGGTTCCCTCATCTTGACAGATATTTGGCAAAGCTGGCAAGGCAGCCAGGAGCCTTCCATCGGCTTGAAAACGCTCTCAGTATGATATCTTTAGATAGGTAAAAGCATCGTTTCAAAGCCGTGTACCCGCTCAGGAGCCATAGTTTGAGAGCGCTAATAGATAACCATTACAGCGACTTGCGGGGACTTCGAGAGGCGACCAGCGGGCGTCGATTCAGATAGAGTTATCCGCTTTGTTTTCATTGACTCAGCCAAGCGGGTGTTATATGATCCTTCGCAAACCTCACAGACCATGTACGTCGGTGGGGAAATCTTGACTGAGGGGTCAAAAAGCCTTGAAGCAAATCTCGCGAGTGAGTCAACTCCTTTTCTGTCTGCTTCTCACCGCGTCGGTTGGAACCCTGCTGGGCCAGCAGATTTCAGGTTCCATCAGCGGCGTTGTGAAGGATAACCAGTTGGGTGTGATCACAGGCGCCAAAGTGCAGTTGGTGGACACCGCGCAGGGTACAATGCGCGAACTGACCACCGGCTCGGACGGCGCATTTTCGTTTACTAACCTCCAGCCCGCCACGTATACCCTTACCGTGGAGCAAACGGGTTTCAAGAAGTTTGAACAAAAAGAGCTGAAGATCTTCGCCAGCGATCGTATTCTGCTGGGTGACATCGTTCTTCAGGTGGGTGCTCTTACAGAAACGATCACCGTCGAAGCAACGGTGGCGCAGGTGCAGGCGCAGAGCGCGGAGCGCTCCGGCGTTCTCACCGGCACGCAGGTGGTCGACCTTGCACTGATATCTCGGAACTTCCTCGACTTGGCCCGCACCGTTCCGGGTATCGTGTACACCGGCGGATTGGGCGGTATTCAGTCCAATGGCAACCGCGGCAACCAGAACAACCTGACCGTCGACGGCGTAACCAACGTCGACACCGGCTCAAACGGCGGCGAACTCGCCACCATGAATATCGACATGATCGCCGAGTTCAAGCTGATCACCAATAGTCAGCCGGCCGAATTTGGCCGTTCGTCGGGCGCGCAGATTCAGGTGGTTACCAAGAGCGGCACCAAGGACTTCCATGGAACGGGTTACCTCTTCCACCGCCATGAAGGTCTGAATGCGAATTCCTGGCGCAACAATATCGAAGGCCGCCAGCGCAATCTGTACCGCTACAACTACGCTGGTTTTAACATCGGCGGTCCCGCCTACATCCCGGGAGTGTTCAACAAGAACAAAGAAAAGTTTTTCTTCTTCATGGGAATTGAATGGCAGAACCAGTTGGTGGCGAACGCGCTGCGTAACGTCACTGTACCGACAGCCGCGCAGCGCGCCGGCGATTTCTCGCAGACGCGCGACGGCGGTGGCATTCCGCAGATTATTCGCGATCCGCTCACCGGCCTGCCGTTCCCGGACAACAAGATCCCTGCGAACCGATTCAACCCGGATGGAGTGAAGATTCTCAACTTCTACCCGCTGCCGAACGTCGGCAGCACCGATCCGAGTTTCAACTATCAGACCCAGATTTCGCACGCCTTCCCGCGCCGTGAGCAGATCTATCGCGGCGACTACAACATCAACGAAAAATGGCGTCTGTATTCGCGCTTCATCAAGACTGCCAGTCAGCAGAACATGCCGTATGGCCAGTGGAACGCGGATTACAACATTCCATTCGGCCCGATGAACTTCGGAAACCCTGGCTGGAGCTTCATCACAAACGTTACGACGATCGTGAATCCATCGTTGACGAACGAGTTCATCTTCGGCAGTTCCAAGAACGTGCTCAACATCGATCCAGTCGACGACGCCTTCAAGCGCGCTCCGCTGAACCTGAGCTACAAGATGCCGTTCCCGGATGCAGACAAGCTGGGCCTGGTGCAGAACTGGCGTTACGGCGGCGTTCCGAACGCGCCGACCAGCAACTTCGCCGGCACTCCTTTCCGCAACTTCAACCATACGTGGGATATCACGGACAACGTTTCCAAAATCTGGGGCGCACACACCTTCAAGGCTGGCATTTACCTGCACTACAGCCAGAAGGACCAGACGGCATTCACCACGGTGAATGGTCACATCGACTTCGGCCGTGATTCGAGTAACCCGGGTGACACGAACTGGGCCTTTTCCAATGCGCTGCTCGGGAACTATCGCACGTTGGAGCAATCGAATACGGTTCTCAACGGCCAGTACCGTTACTGGAATGTGGAGTGGTTCCTCCAGGACAACTGGCGTTTGAGCCGTAACCTGACCTTGGACTTCGGCATGCGTTTCTACTGGATCCAGCCGCAGTACGATCAGGCGCTGCAAACCTCGTCGTTCAACCCCGACCTGTATAACAACGCAGCCCGCGGCGTACTGCTCCAGCCGGTTCGCCTGCCGAATGGCACCGTGGTCGCTCGCAACCCGATCACCGGCGCCGATTCTCCGGCGGCTCTGATTGGCGCGATTGTGAATACCGGCCAAGGCTTTGTCAACGGCTTGTATGCCAACGGCATGGGCCGGGCGGGCCAGGATGGCTATCCGAGGGGCCTGATGGACGATCGTGGCATTCACTACGCTCCGCGCATCGGTCTCGCCTGGTCATTCATGCCCAAGACCGTGCTCCGTGTGGGCGGCGGCGTGTTCTACGACCGCTTCCAGGGCAACCCCGTTTTCGACATGTTGCCCAATCCGCCGTCGACGATCCGTCCCCAGTTCTTCTACGGCAACCTAGCGAGCATCCCGTCGGCGAGCGCCGGCGTGTTCTTCCCAGCCAACGTAATCGGCTTCGACAAGCAGGGCCATGTTCCGACGACCTACAACTGGAACGTTTCGATCCAGCGCGAGTTGCCGGGCTCGATCCTGTTTGACATCGGTTACGTCGGTAGCCGCGGTCTCCACAACATTTACCGCCTCAACTACAACGCAATCCCGCTGGGGGCTGCCTGGCTGCCCGAGAACCAGGATCCGCGAATCGCGAATCCTTTGTTTGACGGCACCACGACCAAGCCCATCAACCTGTACCGCCCGCGTCCCGGCTATGCGGACACGAACGTAATCGGGTTCGGCGGCTATTCGAGCTACCATTCGTTGCAGGTCAGCGCCAACCGGCGTCTGAGCCGCGGTCTGACTTTCGGTGCAGCGTACACATGGTCGCGTACGCTGGGCTTGGTCAACGGTGACGGCGACTTCGTCCATCCGGTCAGCGCCCGCAACGTTAACTATGGTCCGCTGAGTTACGACATCCCGCACAACTTCGTGCTGAACCTTGTCTACGATGTTCCTGGCCTGGCACGGGGAAGCAACTTCCTGGATAACCCGGTCGGCCGGCTGATCTTCAACGGCTGGCAGGTTTCGGGAATTTACAACGCCCAGTCCGGCACTCCGACCAACGTCGGCTTCGGCGACGGAGCCGGGAATCAGAACGAGCGCTACACCGGTTCGCCGAACATCGGACCGCGTGTTGTGATGACGGGCAACCCGAACGGCAAGAAGCAGGAATACGCCTGGATCGACACCAGCGTTTTCCGTCTGCCGACGCTGAAGGGTTCCACGGGCATGGAGCACGGGAACAACATGATCCGGAATCCCGGCTATTGGAACCTGGACGCTTCCGTCTTCAAGAACATTCCGATCGCGGGCGAGCAGCGCTTCCTGCAACTCCGCCTGGAAATGTTCAACGCTCTGAACAATCCGCAGTTCAACGGCTTCAACACCGGTATGACGTTCAACCGCAGCACCGGCCAAATTGTGAATCTGCCGAATGCGTTGGGCGGCAACGGTGGCCGTTTCGGTTTCGGCGCTCTCACCGGAACCCGCGATCCGCGCCGTATTCAGCTCGCCGCGAAGTTCTACTTCTAAGCGAGTTCGTTCACTGTTAAGCCAAATAGGGCCGCTCGAAAGGGCGGCCCTTTCTCTTTTTGTGCAACTGGTATCGGACCAGCCTCCGCAGCCTCAAAGCACTGGCTGGCGGCGCAGGAGAGGACCAAGCGGATGGTGAGAATGCAACCGGAGCAGGCTATCCTGGGTTGTAGTGCGGGTTTGGGCCTTTCTTCTTCTGATATCGGGCTGTGCTTCAGGCGCTTCTCAGGATGCGCTTAGTGCCGGGCAGGCAGCCCTGCAGCGCGGGGATTTGCCTGCTGCTGAAGAGCACTTCCGCGCCCACCTCAAAGCGAATCCGAACTCGGCAGAAGCGATGAGCAACCTTGCGGCGGTACTTGTCCGCAAAGGCCAGCTCGCCGAAGCTCTGCCGCTGTATGAGAAAGCACTCCGGCTGAATCCGAAGCGGGTTGAGATCAACTTCAATCTCGCGATCGGGCAGATTCAGGCGAAGCAGCCCGGAGCCGCGGCGGTCAGCTTAAGGAAATTCCTGAAGGCGTATCCGGATGAACCGCGTGCGCAACAACTGCTTGGTCTGTGCCTGGTGGAATCCGGCGACCCGCAAGCGGCACTGCCGCACCTCGAGAAGTCGTATGCGCTGAATCCGCGCGATCCGTCTATTCTGTTCTCGCTGGCATATGCCCACGCGCGTTCCGGCGACGAAGAACGCAGCCTCAAGCTTCTGGAGCAGTCCGAAGCGCGGCCGGTGCAGGCGCGCTTGCTCGAAGGACTCATCGAGTACCGCCGCGGCCGTTTCACCGACGCGAAGTCGAAGTTCGAGGAAGTGCTTGCAGCCGACCCCAACCAGGCGCCTGCCATTGCGGCGCTGGGCCGTCTTGCGTTGCTGGAAAACCGTGACGCGGATGCAATTGCGCTCCTCGAACGGGCATTGAAGCTGGCTCCTCAGGACGCCGAATCCACTTACCAACTGGGTGTACTCTATGCACGCAACGAGCGAGTTGAGGAAGGCAAGACTTTCCTGCGCCGTGCGATGCAACTGCGGGCGAATTATGCCGATCCCCATTACCAACTGGGGCGCGTGTTCTTCAATGAAAAAAAGTATACGGAGGCGTTGAAGGAATTGCAGGCCGCTGCCAAGATACTGCCGCACCACGAGTCCATCCACATGATGCTGGGCCGGACTTATCAGGCGCTGGGGCGAGCGGCTGAAGCGAAAGCAGAGTTTGCGGAGGTGCGGCGGTTGAAAGCGCTGACCATTGACAAGGCTCGCGAACGAGTGGAGGCCGAGATTCCGGTCAAACAATGAAGCGTCTATTTGGAGCGGAGGAACATGGCGGGACTGAAGAAGTCGCGCGCGGGCTGAAGCCCACCCCCCGATTCTGGTGGTTACTGACAGCTCTGGCATTGTGCGCTGCGATTGCGGCGGGGCAGGGAATTGCGAGCCGTAACGTCAAGCCCGCTGCCCGCGCAAAGCCCTCGGGCAGGCCATGGAACGCGAAGTTTACGGATGTCGCCGCGCAGGCGGGGCTGACGAAGGCGACCATTTATGGCGGCATGGAGACGGTCGATTACATCCTGGAGACTTCCGGAGGCGGTGTCGCCCTAATCGACTACGACAACGACGGATTGCCCGATATCTTCCTGGTGAGCGGTACCCGCTTTGGCCAGGCTCCGGCTGAAGCCACCAATCGGCTGTATCGCAACTTGGGCGGACTGAAGTTCGAAGACGTGACAGAGAAGGCCGGTTTGCGGCGCTCCGGTTGGGGAAACGGCGTCTCGATTGGCGATTACGACAACGACGGTTTTACCGATTTGTTCATCACGTATTTTGGTGAGAACGCGTTGTACCGGAACAATGGAGACGGAACCTTTGCCGACGTCACCGCGGACAGCGGGCTACTCACAAAAGCGGATAAGCCACGCTACGGAGCGGGATCCACCTTCGTTGACTACGACCGCGACGGACTGCTCGATCTTTTTGTCTCGAACTATATCGACTTCGATCTGCAACGCACTCCGAAGCCCGGCCAGAACAGCAACTGTAACTGGAAGGGCATGGCGGTGGCGTGCGGCCCGCGCGGGTTGGCCACGGCGCGGCATTATCTGTACCGTAACCTTGGCAACGGCAAGTTCGCCGATGTGAGCCAGAGCGCGGGCATCGCGGGTTCGAAGAGTTCTTTTGGCATGACCGCGGTGGCGGCCGATTTCGATGATGACGGCTGGCCCGACATTTATGTCGCCTGCGATTCGACTCCCAGCCTGTTCTTCCACAATTTGGGCAATGGTAAGTTTGCGGAAGAGGGTATCGAGCGCGGTATCGCACTGAACGAGGACGGTAAGGAACAGGCGGGCATGGGGTTGGGCATCGGCGACTTCAATCTCGACGGCCGTCTCGATATCTTCAAGACGCATTTTGCCGACGATACGCATGTGCTGTATCAGAACGAAGGCGAAGGCACATTCCGCGATGTCACACTGGCTGCGGGCCTGGCGGTGGAGACCCGCTACGTGGGCTGGGGCACGGCGATGGCGGATTTCGATAACGATGGATGGCCGGACATCTTTCTGGTGACCGGCAACGTTTATCCCGAGACCGAGAAGCAGTTGCCTGCTTACCCATACAAAACTCCACCGCTGCTGTTTCGCAATCTCGGCAACAATCGCTTTGAACAAATCTTCGCGGCTCAGGGCGGGCCCGCGCTGGATGCAGCGCATTCCAGCCGCGGCGCCGCCTTCGGCGATCTCGATAACGACGGCGATCTCGATATCGTGGTCTGGAACCGCAATGAGGCTCCTTCATTGCTACGCAACAACCTGGCTGGCGAGGCGAACTGGCTTCAGATTCAGCTGACTGGAGCTAAGGCGAACCGCTCCGCGTTGGGCGCAAGAGTAACTGTAAGTTACTCCGGAAAGAGTCAGGCGCAAGAGGTGTTGAGCCAGTCGAGTTTTTACTCTTCCAACGGCTTACGGCTTCATTTCGGCCTTGGTTCTGCAAACTCGGCGGACGTGGAGATCCGCTGGCCGGGTGGCGAAAGGAGTGTGCGCCGGGCCGTTGGCGCGAATCAGTTAGTTCGCATTGCCGAATAAACATAAGTCCTATAACTACTGTTGTGTGGTACTGGAACTAAACTATCTTTACGGCGCATTCTAAGCGGGTTCAACTTAAGGGATTCCAGTCTATAATTCCGTAGCTGGGTCCATCCAAGGGGTCCCGGTCTCCCGTATCTTCGCGGCGCGCGCTTTTCTTGAGGCGCACGGGAGGTAACCCAACAAGGAGCTTGAAATGCGTAACAAAGTGCTTGGGGGAGTCGTATTGCTGGCGGCCTGCACGGCCAGCCTTGCGCATGCGGCATCGATCGCCCCCGCATTCTCTGGCAGTTACACGCTGCACGACTTGGGCCCCATTAGCGGCTTGCCGCCGGCATACGGCGGCCTGACTTTCGCTGCGGGCGACCCTAACACGCTGATTATCGGTGGAGAAGCAAACACGTCGGATGGGCTGTTCTACTCTGTTCCGGTGATCCGTGGAGTAGACAATCACATCACCGGCTTCGGAGCAGCGACGCCGCTGGGCTTTGGAGCTTTCAACGATGGCGGGGTGACCTACG
>Ga0209172_10007033_pt1 | contig 11950 bp, 7 predicted proteins | sample LarsenN4metaG_FD_184113 | JGI IMG/M metagenome (GOLD analysis project Ga0209172, IMG submission 184113) | Hot spring sediment bacterial and archeal communities from British Columbia, Canada, to study Microbial Dark Matter (Phase II) - Larsen... ... | reverse complement strand
TGCCGAAATAGCCCGCGATGAGCCACACGCCCACCAGGATCGCCATCACGTTCCAGTCCACGAAACCGAAGGCGTCGGTTTCGGTCATGACGCCGAGCCAGATCATGACCGCCACGCCGATCAGCGCCGCGAGCGTGCTGTCAATCCAGTTGGTGACGACGACGAGGATCGTGACGGCGAAAATACCGACAGCGAGCCACTGCATCGGATCCACGCTTGCTCCTCCCTGGCGCAGTTCAGACGAAAGCGGCGGGCCGATGCGCGAACCGGCGGACCGCCGCCGGCGCGCACGCGCCGCTTGAACGACCTTCTTCGCCGGCAAAGGTCTCGCCCGCGGGCCGCGCCCGCCGGCAAGACCGGGGCGGCTGCGCCGCCCGTGATGACGATCTTGCCATGGCCGCCCGCGCGCAACCTCCGCGGACCGCCTCGGCTACTCCCCTTCTGCACCCCGTATCATCCGGGGCGACGGTTTTTAGCACGCGCGCCAACTGCCGGTCAACACTGCGAGGCAACTGTGGAACTGCTGCTCGACCCCCAGGCATGGATCGCCTTTCTCACCCTCACCGCGCTCGAGCTGGTGCTGGGCATTGACAACATCATCTTCATCTCGATCCTGGTGGACCGGCTGCCGCCGGAGCGGCGCGAATTCACGCGTCGTCTGGGACTCTTCCTCGCCATGTTCATGCGCATCGCGCTGCTGCTCGCGCTCGCCTGGATCGTGGGGCTCACCGCGCCGCTTTTCACCGTGCTCGGCGAGGACATATCCGGGCGCGACCTCATCCTCATCGCCGGCGGCCTGTTCCTGATCTGGAAGGCGACCGGCGAGATCCACGCCCTGATCGAGGGCGAGGACGAAGCCCGTGAGGCGCGCGCGGCCGCGACCTTCGCCGGCGTCCTCGGCCAGATCGCGTTGGTGGACCTCATTTTCTCGCTCGACTCGATCATCACCGCGGTCGGCATGGTGGATCAGATCCCGGTGATGGTGGCGGCGGTCGTCGCCTCGGTGGCGCTGATGATGGTCGCCGCCGGTCCGATCGGCCGGTTCGTGTCGCGCCACCCGACCGTGAAGATGCTGGCGCTCGCCTTTCTCATCATGGTCGGCATGGCGCTGGTCGCCGACGGGCTCGACTTCCATGTGCCGAAGGGCTACCTCTACTTCGCGATGGCGTTCTCGGTCGCCGTCGAGATGCTCAACCTGCGCATGCGCGCGAAGAACGTGCTCACCGGGCAGCCGAAGCCGCACCGGCTGCCCGAGGGCGCGGTCGCGCCCGAGCCGGCGCCGCCGGCGACGGGCGAACGGCAGGAGCCGCGCGGCCCTGACGCAGGAGGCTAGAAAAGCCCCACCACACGGCCATCTACGAGGTCTATTTTCTCTGCCGCGGGCACCTTCGGCAGCCCGGGCATGGTCATGATGTCGCCGCAGATCATGACCACGAACTCGGCTCCGGCGGCGAGGCGCACCTCGCGCACGTTGACGATGTGGCCCGAGGGGGCGCCGCGCAGCGTCGCGTCGGCGGCGAACGAGTACTGGGTCTTCGCCACGCACACAGGGTAGTGCCCGTAGCCGTCCTCCTGCAGCTTGCGGATCTGGTTGCGCACCTTGCCGTCGGCCGAGATGTCGGCGGCGCCGTAGATCTTCGTGGCGATCGCGCGCATCTTGTCCCACAGCGGCTGCGCGTCGTCGTAGACGAACCGGAAGTTCGACGGCGCCTTCTCGATCAGATCCACCACCGTGCGCGCGAGCTCGGCGGCACCCTTCGAGCCCTCGCCCCAGTGCGTCGCGAGCACCACCGGCACCTCGTGGTGCGCGAGCTTGCGGCGCAGCAGCTCGATCTCGGCCGGCGTGTCGTGGTTGAAGCGGTTGACCGAGACCACGCAAGGCAGGCCGTAGTGATTGCGCACGTTGTTCACGTGCCGCTCGAGGTTGGCGATGCCCTTTTCGAGCGCGCCGAGGTTCTCCTTGGTGATCTCCTTCAGGTCCGCGCCGCCGTGGTACTTGAGCGCGCGGATCGTCGCCACGACCACCACCGCGTCGGGCCGCAGCCCCGATTTGCGGCACTTGATGTCAATGAACTTTTCCGCGCCCAGGTCGGCGCCGAAGCCCGCTTCCGTCACCACATAGTCGGCGAGCTTGAGCGCCGCCTTCGTCGCGATCACCGAGTTGCACCCGTGCGCGATGTTGGCGAACGGCCCGCCGTGGATGAACGCCGGGTTGTTCTCCAGCGTCTGCACCAGGTTCGGATTGAGCGCGTCCTTGAGCAGCACCGTCATCGCGCCGTGCACCTTGAGCTCTTTCGCGCGCACCGGGCGGCCGTCGCGCGTGTACGCGCACACGATGTTGCCGAGGCGCGTCTTCAGGTCTTCCAGCGAGGTGGCGAGGCAGAAGATCGCCATCACCTCGGAAGCCACCACGATGTCGAAGCCGTCCTCGCGCGGGTAGCCGTTGGCGACGCCGCCGAGCCCGACCGTGATGCTGCGCAGCGCCCGGTCGTTCATGTCCACGACCCGCCGCCAGGCGATCCGCCGCACATCAATGCCCAGCTCGTTGCCGTGGTGGATGTGGTTGTCAATCGCGGCGGCGAGCAGGTTGTTGGCCAGCCCGATGGCGTTGAAGTCGCCGGTGAAGTGCAGATTGATGTCTTCCATCGGCACGACCTGCGCGTAGCCGCCGCCGGCGGCGCCGCCCTTCACCCCGAACACCGGCCCGAGCGACGGTTCGCGCAGGCAGATCATCGCCTTCTTGCCGATGCGGTTGAGCGCGTCGCCGAGCCCGACCGTCGTGGTGGTCTTGCCCTCGCCCGCCGGCGTCGGCGTCATCGCGGTGACGAGGATCAGCTTGCCGTCCTTGCGGTCCTTCAGCGTGTCGAGGTAGCCAAGCGAAACCTTCGCCTTGTAGTGGCCGTAGGGCTCCAGCGCCTCCTCGGGGATCCCGAGCCTGTCGCGCGCGATCTCGGAGATGCGCTTCAGCTTCGCGGCCTGTGCGATTTCGATGTCGGACGGCATGCACTGCTCCTTCTGCGGAGGCGCAATTCTCCCGGAACGCACCGGCGCGCAGCCTTGACCGCCGTCAAGACCCTTCGCGCAGGGTCACGCGTGCCGCGCGCCGCCGCGTGAGGAAGCGCACGCGCCGCCCGCTACAGCGAGATCTGCTCGAGCGAGCGCCCCTTGCCGTAGCCCGGATCGCCCGGGCGCGCGCCGCCCTTGGTCACCTTCACCGCGCAGTACTTGAACTCTGGGATCTTGCCGTACGGATCGAGCTGCGGGTTGGTGAGCAGATTGGCCGCGGCCTCGTAGTAGGCGAACGGAATGAAGACGCAGCCGCGCGGCGTGCCCTCGTCGGCGCGCGCGTAGAGCGAGATCCTTCCTCGGCGCGAGGCGACGGTGACGATGTCGCCGGCTCGCGCGCCGAGATCGGCGAGATCGAGCGGGTGCATGGCGCAGGTCGGCTCCGGTTCCAGCGCATCCAGCACGCCGGCGCGGCGCGTCATCGCGCCGGTGTGCCAGTGCTCGAGCTGTCGTCCGGTGATGAGCACCATCGGGTATTCGGCGTCCGGCCGCTCGTGGGCGAAGAGCAGATCGGCCGGCACGAACCGCCCGCGGCCGGTCGCAGTGGGAAAGACCTCGGTGAACACCACCGGCTGGCCCGGATCGCCCTCGTTCTCGCACGGATAGACCACGCAGGAATCGCGCTCCAGGCGCTCCCAGGTGATCCCGGCGATCGAGTGCATGCACCGGCGCATCTCCTCGAACACCTCGCGCGGATGCGTGTACGTCCACGCGAGGCCCAGGCGCTTGGCCATCTCGACGATGATCCACAGGTCGGGCTTCGCCTCGCCGGGCGGCTCGAGCGCCTTTCTCCCGAGCTGCACCATGCGATCGGTGTTGGTGACCGTGCCCTCCTTTTCCGGCCACGCGGTGGCCGGCAGGACCACGTCGGCGAGATAGGCGGTTTCGGTGAGGAAGATGTCCTGCACCACCAGGTGCTCCAGCTTCGCCAGCGCCTCGCGCGCGTGCGCCGCGTCCGGGTCGGACATCGCCGGGTTCTCGCCCATGATGTACATGCCGCGGATGCGTCCCTCGGCCGCGGCGTTCATGATCTCCACCACGGTGAGGCCGGGCTTCGTGTCGAGCTTCGTTCCCCACAGCGCCTCGAACTTGCGGTTCGCCTCCGGGTTGTCCACCCGCTGGTAGTCCGGGAACACCATCGGAATGAGGCCGGAGTCGGAGGCGCCCTGCACGTTGTTCTGGCCGCGCAGCGGATGCAGCCCCGTGCCCGGTCGGCCGATCTGGCCGGTCGAGAGCGCGAGCGCGATGAGGCAGCGGGCGTTGTCGGTGCCGTGGATGTGCTGGCTGATCCCCATGCCCCAGAGGATCATCGAGGCGCGCGAGGTGGCATAGGCGCGCGCCACCTCGCGGATCGTCTGCGCCGGGATGCCGCACACCGGCGCCATCGCCTCGGGCGGAAACTTCTTCACATTCTCGGCGAGCGCCTCGTAGCCCGAGGTGCGGTCGCGCACGAACTTCTCGTTCGCCAGCCCCTCGGTGACGATGACGTGAAGCATCGCGTTGAGCAGCGCAATGTCGGTATCCGGCTTGAACTGGAGGAAATGGGTCGCGTGGCGCGCGAGCTCGGTTCGGCGCGGGTCGGCGACGATGAGCTTCACGCCCTTCTTCGCCGCGTTCTTGATCCAGGTCGCCGCCACCGGGTGGTTCACCGTCGGATTGGCGCCGATCACGAAGACCACCTCGGCGGCGAGCACGTCGCTCACCTGGTTCGACACCGCACCCGAGCCGATGCCTTCGAGCAGCGCCGCCACCGACGAGGCGTGGCACAGGCGCGTGCAGTGGTCCACGTTGTTCGTGCCGAAGCCGGTGCGTACCAGCTTCTGGAACAGGTACGCCTCTTCGTTGGTGCCCTTCGCCGATCCGAAGCCGGCGAGGGCGTAGCGGTCCTGATCGCGGATGCGCGCAAGGCCGCGCGCCGCGACCTCCAGCGCCTCCTCCCAGCTCGCTTCGCGGAACGCGGCCGACCAGTCCCCGGGGTGCACGGTGAAGTCCGGCGACTTCGGCACGCCCGGCTTGCGGATGAGGGGTTTCGTCAGCCGGTGCGGATGGTGCACGTAGTCGAACCCGTAGCGGCCCTTCACGCACAGCCGGCCGTGGTTGGCCGGACCGTCGCGGCCGGTGACGAACCGGATCACGTTCGCCTTCGAGTCCACGTGATAGGTGAGCTGGCAGCCGACGCCGCAGAAGGGGCACACCGAATCCACGGTGCGGTCCGCCGGCGCGAGCGCTGCGCCGCGCGCCGGCGCGAGCGCCCCGGTCGGGCAGGCCTGCACGCATTCGCCGCACGCGACGCAGGTGCTCTCGCCCATCGGGTCGTCGAAATCGAACACGATCTTCGCCTCGGCGCCGCGAAACGCATAGCCGATCACGTCGTTCACCTGCTCCTCGCGGCAGGCGCGCACGCAGCGGGTGCACTGGATGCACGCGTCCAGGTTCACCGCGATCGCCGGGTGCGAGGTATCGGCCGCGGGCTGATGCCGCGGCGCAAAGCGCGGGCGGCTCACCCCCAGCTTCGCCGCCCAGTGCTCCAGCTCGCTCGACTTCACGTACTTGCGCTCCGGCATGTCGGAGAGCAGCAGCTCCAGCACCATCTTCTGCGCGGCGAGCGCGCGCGGGCTGTCGGTGGTCACCTCCATTCCCTGCACGGGGAAGCGGCAGCAGGAGGGGGCGAGCACGCGCTCGCCCTTCACCTCGACGACGCACGCCCGGCAGTTGCCGTCGGGCCGCAGCGTCGGCGAGTAGCACAGGTGCGGGATCTCGACCCCGTGCCGGCGGGCGCACTCCAGTATCGGTTCGTCCGGACGGCCGCTGACGGTGACGCCGTTCAGCTTGAACTCGATGGGCAGCGTCGCAAGGTGCTTCGGGCTTATGCGGTCCATGGCGTCCCTGTCACTGGACTTCGTGGGGAAAGTATTTGAGCACACTGAGCACCGGATTGGGGGCCGCCTGGCCGAGTCCGCAGATCGAGGCGTCCATCATGGTCTGCGCGAGCTCCCTCAGCAGCGGCTCGTTCCAGCGCGATTCCTCCATCAGCGCGAGCGACTTGGCGGTGCCGACGCGGCACGGCGTGCACTTGCCGCAGGACTCCTCCTTGAAGAACTTCATCAGGTTCCTCGCCGCGGCGGCCGCCTTGTCGCGGTCCGACAGCACGATCACCGCCGCCGAGCCGATGAAGCAGCCGTGCGGCTGCAGCGTGTCGAAGTCGAGCGGGATGTCGGCCTTGGACGCGGGCAGGATGCCGCCGGAGGCGCCGCCCGGCAGGTAGGCGTAGAACTCGTGCCCGTCCAGCATCCCGCCGCAGTACTCCTCGATGAGTTCCTTGGCGGTGATGCCCGCCGGAGCAAGATGCACACCGGGCTTCTTGACCCGACCGGAGACCGAAAACGCGCGCAGGCCGCGCCTGCCGTGGCGCCCGTGACCGGAGAACCAGGCCGCGCCCTTCTCCACGATCTCGCGCACCCAGTACACGGTTTCCATGTTGTGCTCGAGCGTCGGATAGCCGAACAGGCCCACCTGCGCGACGTACGGCGGCCGCAGGCGCGGCATGCCGCGCTTGCCCTCGATGGACTCGATCATCGCCGACTCCTCGCCGCAGATGTAGGCGCCGGCGCCGCGCCGCAGGTGAATCGGCGGCAGCGCGCAGGGCGGCGTTCGCCGCAGCAGCTCCAGCTCGCGCTCGAGCAGCGCCCGGCAGCCGGCGTACTCGTCGCGCAGATAGATGTAGATCTCGCCCACGCCCGCGCACCAGGCGGCGACCAGCGTGCCTTCGAGAAAGCGGTGCGGGTCGCGCTCCAGGAAGTAACGGTCCTTGAACGTGCCCGGCTCGCCTTCGTCTATGTTCACCGCCATCAGCCGCGGCGCGGGCTCCGCCGCGACGATGCGCCACTTGCGTCCGGCGGGAAAGCCCGCCCCGCCCAGGCCCCGCAGGCCGGAGTCCTCGATGATCTTCGTGATCTCCTCGCGGGACCGCCTTCCGGCGAGGCAGTCGGCGATCAGCCGGTAGCCGCCCGTCCTGCGGTACTCGGCGTAGCCGATCGCCGGCGGCACCAGGCATCGGGTCTTCTTCGCCTGCACCGCCGCCTTCACCTTGTCCACGGTCGCGGCGCCGACGGGGTTCTGGTGAACCACCGCGACCGGCGCCTCGTCGCAGCGTCCGACGCAGGGCGCGGGGATCACCCGCACTTCGCGCCCGAGGATCCCCGGCAGCCGCGCGAGCAGCTCGCGCGCGCCGGCAAGCTCGCAGGACAGCGACTCGCACACCCGCACCGTGAGCGCGGGCGGGGGCGTCTCGCCCTCCTTTACGACGTCGAAGTGGTGATAGAACGTCGCGACTTCGTACACCTCGGCAAGCGAGAGCCGCAGCTCCTCGGCAAGCGCGGCGAGATGCCGCGCCGCGAGATGCCCATAGCGGTCCTGGATGCGGTGCAGATGCTCGATCAGCAGGTCGCGCCGGCGCGGGGCGTCGCCGAGCAGCGCGCGCACTTCCTCGCGCGCCTGCGGCTCGACCATCCTGCCTTTCGGCTTGGGGCGAATCCGGGTCTTCTGATCCATGTCTTCATTATGAGCGCTCGCCCGCGCGACGGGTCTTGACTGCGGTCAAGGACGCCTCACCCCCGCCAGAACGCCGGCGTCGCGAGCACGAACACCGTGAGCAGCTCCAGGCGCCCGAGCAGCATCGCCGCCGTCAGAATCCAGGTCTGGAAGTCCGACAGCGCGGCATAGGTGGTGGTCGGCCCGACCTCTGCCAGTCCCGGGCCGACGTTGTTCACGCATGCCGCCGCCGCCGACAGCGCCGTGAGCAGGTCAAGGCCGGTGGCGGTGAGCAGCAGCGTGATCGCCGCGATCGTCACGCCGTACACCAGCATGTAGGCGAGCACCGCGAAGATGATGCGATTCTCGACCGCCTGCCCGCCCAGCTTGACCGGGGTCACCGCGCGCGGATGGATCAGGCGCTCCAGCTCCCGCAACGCCTGCTGCAGCATCAGGAGCGCGCGCATCATCTTGATTCCGCCGCCGGTCGAACCCGAGCAGGTGGCGAAGGCGGAGATGAAAAGCATCCACAGCGGCGCGAACACCGGCCAGGCGGTGTAGTCGGCGCTGGCGTAGCCGGTGGTGGTCGCAACCGACACCACGTTGAACGCGGCGTGGCGCAGCGCCTGCGGCCATTCGGCGTGCACGTGCTCCGCCTTGAGCAGCACCGTGACCGCCGCCACGCTCGCGGCGACGAGCAGCAGATACCAGCGCGCCTCGGCGTCGCGGCGGTACGGGGCGAGGCTCACGCGGTACACGGCGCCGAAGTGCGTCACGAAGTTGACTCCGGCGACGAGCATGAAGGCGATCGCGGCGGCCTCGAGCAGCGGCGAATTCCAGTAGGCGAAGCTCGCATCGTGCGACGAAAACCCCCCGAGGCTGAGCGTGCTGAAGGCGTGCATGACGGCATCGAGCCAGTCCATGCCGAGCGCGCCGTAGGCGAGCGCGCAGGCGGCGGTCAGCCCGGCGTACACCAGCCAGAGCCCCTTCGCCGTCTCGGCGATGCGCGGCGTGAGCTGGGTCTCCTTGATCGGACCCGGCGTCTCGGCCCGCAGCAGCTGCCGTCCGCCGACGCCAAGCAGCGGCAGTACCGCCACGGCGAGCACGATCACGCCCATTCCGCCCAACCATTGCAGCGTGCAGCGCCAGAAATTGATCGAGGGCGGCAGCGCGTCCAGACCCGAGAGCACCGTGGCCCCGGTCGCGGTGAGCCCCGACATCGCCTCGAAGTAGGCATCGGTCAAGGAAAGCGCCGGCAGGTAGGCGATGAGCGGCAGCGCGCCGAACACCGGCAGCACCGTCCACACCAGCGCCACGAACAGGAACCCTTCGCGTGTGCGCAGCTCGCGCGGCCCGCCGCGGCTTGCGGCGTAGCCGGCGGCGCCGGTGAGCGCGGTGGCGAGGAGCGCGATGTCGTAGGCGCGCTCGGCCCCGTCGGCGAGCACGTGGGCGATGGCAAGCGGCGCGAGCATCGCGGCCGCGAATCCCAGCAGCACCACCGACAGCAGGTTGACGACGACGCCGAGGTGCACCGCGCGCCTGCCGCTACAGATAGCGCGGGCTCACCTGGAACAGGCGCTCCACGCGCGGAAGGTCCCGCTTGTCGGCGACGAACACGATGACATGGTCCTCCGGCTCGATGCGCGTGTCGTGGTGCGCCATGAGCACCTGCTCGCCGCGCACCAGCGCGCCGATCCTCGCCCCGAGCGGCAGCTCGACCTCGTCCACGCGCCGGCCGGCAAGCGGCGACGCCTCGCGGTCGCCGTGCACCACCGCTTCCAGCGCCTCGGCCGCGCCGCGGCGCAGGCTGTGCACCGCGACCACGTCGCCGCGGCGCACATGCGCGAGCAGGCTGCCGATCGTCGCCTGCGCGGGCGAGAGCGCGATGTCAATCTGCGCCCCCTGCACCAGGTCCACGTAGCTGCGCCGGTTGATGAGCGTCACCACGCGCCGCGCGCCCATGCGCTTGGCGAGAAGCGACGCCATGATGTTGTTCTCGTCGTCGTTGGTGACCGCGATGAAAAGGTCCATGTCGCCGACGTTCTCCTCGGCGAGCAGCTCCTCGTCGGTGGCGTCGCCCGCGAGCACGAGCGCGCGTTCGACCCGCTCGGCCAGCACCTCGCAGCGGCGCTTGTTGTGCTCGATCACCTTCACCAGATAGTCGCGCTCGAGCGCGCGCGCCAGGCGCTGCCCGATGTTGCCGCCGCCGGCGATCATCACGCGCTTCACCGGTCGGTCCATGCGCCGCAGCTCCCGCATCACCCGGCGGATGTCGGTGGAGGCGGCCAGACAGAACACCTCGTCGCCCGCCTCGATCACGGTGCCGCCGTCGGGCATCACCGCGTGGTTGCCGCGGAAGATCGCGACGATGCGCACGTCGGTGGCCGGAATGTGGCGGCGGATGTCGCGGATCGGATGGCCGACCAGCGGCCCGCCCTCGAAGGCACGCACCGCGACCAGGCTCACCCGGCCGCCGGCGAAGTCGAGCACCTGCAGCGCCTCGGGAAACTCGACCAGCTTCACCAGGTAGTCGGTGAGCACCTGCTCGGGGCAGATCGCGAGGTCCACGTCGAAGCCCTCGCGCCCGAGCACCGCCTCGTTGTCGAGAAAATCGGCCGCGCGCACCCGCGCCACCCGCCGCGGCACGTTGAACATGCGGCTCGCCAGCCGGCAGGCGACAAGGTTGGTCTCGTCCGACTGCGTCACCGCGATCAGCAGGTCGGTGTCCTCGATTCCGGCCTCGCGCAGCACCGAGGGGTGCGCCGCGTGGCCGGTGACCGTGCGCAGGTCGAGCCGATCCGCGAGCAGGCGCAGGCGCTGCCCGTCCAGGTCCACGACGGTGATGTCGTTTCGCTCCGAGACGAGGCTCTCGGCGACCGAGGAGCCGACCTGGCCCGCGCCGAGGATGACGATCTTCATGCGCGATCGGGCGATTCGTTCACGGCGCCCTGCGCTTCGCGCCGCGTCCGGTCATCCGCGTCATGCGGACGCGACGGCGAGCGGCAGCCGCTTCATGCCGCGGAAGACCATCGAGTTGAGCCATTCGATTTCGCGCTCCGGCACCGCGAGCGCGATGCGGCGCCAGCGCCGCAGCACCGCCGGGATCGCCACCTGCCCCTCCAGCCGCGCCAGCGGAAAGCCGAGGCAGATGTGGGCGCCGAACCCGAAGGCGAGGTGCGCCGGCCCGCCGCGATCCAGCCGCAGGCGGTCGGGGTCCTCGTACGCGTCCGGATCGCGGTTGGCGGCGTTCAGCATCAGGAACACGCGCTCGCCCGGCCGCAGCACCTTGCCGCGCATCTCGTGCTCGGCGGCGACGATGCGCACCTGCGCGCCGCTCGGGCCGTCGTAGCGCAGCAGCTCCTCGACCGCGCGCGGCGCCAGCGCCGGTTCGGCGCGCAGCCTCTCCATCTCCTCCGGGAATCGCAGCAGCGCCGCGATTCCGTTCGCGATGTGGTTCGTCGTCGTCTCGTGGCCGGCGAACAGAAGCAGGATGCAGGTGGCGACGAGCTCGTCCTCGGTGAGCCGCTCGCCTTCGTCCTCCAGGCGCACGAGCCGCGAAAGCAGGTCGGGGCGCGGCGAGCGCCGGCGCTCGGCGATCAGCTCGGCGAAGAACCCGGCCATCTCCCTCGCCGCGCGCTCGGCGATCGCGTATTTCTCGCCCGACATGCGCGCGCTGCCGATGAAGAGCGCCATTTCGTCCGACAGCCGCTTGACGCGCGCCAGTTCCTCCTCCGGCACGCCCAGCATCGCCATGATGACGAGCGCCGGCAGCGGCCCGGCGAAGTCGGCGATCAGGTCAATCTCGCCGCGCTCGCCGATGCGCGCGAGCAGCCGCTCGACGAGCGCCTCGACCGTCGGGCGCATCGCGTTCATGGACTGCAGGTTGAACACCCTGCCGGCGAGCCGCCGCAGCCGGGTGTGCTCGGGCGGATCGCGGAACACCATCCAGGACGACAGGTAGCGGATGAGGTGCGCGATGCGCGCGGATTCCTCGCCCGGCAGCGCAGCGAAGAACGGCCGCAGGCGATCGGAAGACATCCGCGGATCGAGCAGCACCGCCCGTACGTCGTCGTAGCGCGTGAGCACCCACGCCTTCAGGCGCGGGCTCCAGTGCACCGGGTCCGCGGCGCGCAGGCGGCCGAGCGTCGGATACGGATCGCGCAGGAAATCCGGCGCTTCCGGGCGGAAATCGAGCGCTTCGGCGGGCGCGCGGGTCGTGCGCATGGCGCGCCATTATGCCTTCGGGCGAGGCGCCGGCGCCGCGCCCGGCTACGGCGTGCCGGCGAGCGAGCGCACCGACTCGCGCACGCCCGCCAGGTGCGGATGCACGCGCAGCGCCCGGCCGAAGGCGAGG
>Ga0209172_10007030_pt1 | contig 11952 bp, 10 predicted proteins | sample LarsenN4metaG_FD_184113 | JGI IMG/M metagenome (GOLD analysis project Ga0209172, IMG submission 184113) | Hot spring sediment bacterial and archeal communities from British Columbia, Canada, to study Microbial Dark Matter (Phase II) - Larsen... ... | reverse complement strand
GATGCCGAAATTGGATCTGATCCTTGCCGGTGGCGGCGCGATTGCGGAAGGCGCATCACTGGGTCAAAGTTTGTTGATGCTGCTCGATGCAATCCAGCCGGTGGGAATCATGCCGATCCTTCTCGACCAAAATAACCTGCTCGCGCTGTTGGGCGCGGCGGCTTCACGAAATAATTTCCTGCCGGTGCAGGTGATCGAATCGGGTGCATTCATTGGAATGGGGACGGTCATTTCGGTGATTGCCTCCGCGAACTTTGGCGACCAGGTGGTGCGCGCAAAATTGACGTACGAAGATGGAACCGAAGCACGTGCGGATGTGAAGTTCGGCGGGTTGGAGATCATCCCGCTTCCCAGCGGGCAGACGGCGCGTCTGACGCTGGCTCCGCTTCGCCGCGCGGATGCAGGCTTGGGTCCGGGAAGAAGCGGAACGCTCACCGTCACCGGCGGCGCGATGGGAGTCGTCATCGATGTCCGCGGTCGCCCGTTGGATCTTCCATCTGACCCGGTGAGAAGGCGTGAATTGATGAAACGCTGGTCCTACGCGGTGGGAGGTTAGGATGCTTGCGCCTGTTTATCATGTCTTGCCGCTCACCACGATCGTTCGTGAACGGACCTTGCCGGTTGCGGGAAAAGTTCTCGCCCATGTGGATCAACGCGTGAATTCAACGGATGTGGTCGCCGAGGCGAATTTTGCCCGCGAGCATGTATTGATCGATGTAGCCCGAACTTTCAATGTTCCGCCTCGCGCGGCAGACCGCATGATCAAGGTCAACCAGAATGACCGGGTAACTCAGGGCGCACTGATCGCGGATGCCGGCGGGCTGATTCCTCGCTCGATCCGCGCGCCGCGCGCCGGTCGTGTGATGGTGGTCGGCGGCGGGCAGGTCTTGATGGAAGTAGGCGATACGCGCATCGAGTTGCGCGCCGGTTTGCCGGGTGTGGTCACCAAAGTGATTCCCGAACGTGGTGTTGTGATTCGTACGGCAGGCGCGTTGGTGCAAGGGGTGTGGGGGAATGGCCGCATTGACAGCGGCTTGATGACCAGCCTGATCGAAAAACAGGATGATGTGCTCAGTGCGGATCGACTCGACGTGAGTCTGCGCGGATCCGTGATCCTTGGCGGACATGTGCGCGATGCGGATACCTTGCGCGCCGCGGCGGAATTGCCGGTGCGAGGCTTGATCCTTTCCAGTTTGTATTCGCCGCTTCTTCAGACCGCGTATCAAATGCGATATCCGATCCTCGTGTTGGACGGCTTCGGCGCGATGCCGATGAATTCAGCCGCGTTCAAACTTCTAACAACGAACAACAAACGCGAAGCGACGGTGAACGCCGAACACTTCGATCGGTACAGCGGAAATCGCCCAGAAGTGATCATCCCATTACCGGTTTCGACGGAACCCGCCGAGCCGGAGGACTTCTACAACTTTGCCACAGGTCAGACCGTGCGCATGCGCCGTCCGCCACACGCAGGGATGATCGGCACAATCTCTTCCCTGCGCCCGGGGTTGAGTCCACTGCCGAGCGGTTTGCGTGCACCGGCTGCCGATGTGAAACTTGAAAACGGCGAGACGGTTATCGCGCCTTTGGTAAATCTTGAAGTTGTGGGATAATTACGAAGCAAGGCGGCCGAGGGTGAATGGCTTGCCCGGATAAAGGAGAATGAGCGATGTCAAATTTCAACGATGATGTTTCATATGATGACTCGAATCCCCCTGAAGAATCGAGCAATCGTACGTTCCTTTTTGCAGCGGGAGGCTTGGGTCTGCTTGTTTTGCTTGCCCTGCTTTGCCTCGGCGCGTACGTGATTTTCTCGATGAATACCAACCAGACTGCCGAGCAGACCGCCATCGCGCAAGCCACACAACAACAGGCGACGATTCAAGCCGGGCTGACTCAAACCGCAATAGCACAAGCACTCACTGCCACCTCCGGCGTGACCGCCACGCTTCCTCCCACGAATACACCTGTGGTCGCCCAAGTCAGCGTGACCGTCTCCCCAACTGCAAACCCTGCCACTGCCACTGTTGGAGCCGCGTTCACGCAGATCGCCGTCTCCACTCAAACGTTCATCCCAACCTCCACCGCGTTGCCCAACACCGGCTTCGCCGATGAAGTGGGAATCCCCGGCATGTTCCTTGCCTCGCTCGCGCTGGTGGTTGTGATCTTCCTTGTGAGAAGGTTAAGAGCTGCGCCGACACGATAATTCTTTATTTAATGAAAAGACTCTCCAAGTCTCTGAGACCTGGAGAGTCTTTTGTTTTTATTGATATAAACTACACCACACTTTTTGCCACCTGTTCGCCGTAACCGAGCAAGGACTTTACCATCGCCTGCGTTCTCCCTTCGGCGTACACTCGTAAAACGGGTTCTGTGCCTGATGGACGGATCAATAACCACGAATCGTCCGCCATGATGTATTTGACACCATCGCGTTGACTCACTTCGGAAACCTTTTCGTCTCCAATCTCTGCAGGCGCTTGATTCGTAAGGAATTCGGTCATCTCTTTTTTAGCAACAGGTCGGCTGAGGCGCAAGTCTGTGCGTTCGTAAAAGGCGGGACCGACATCTTCGAGCAAGTCATTGACCATGCCCTGAAGTGTCTTGCCTGATTGCGCGATCATTTCCACGAGCAACAATCCCATGATCGGACCGTCGCCTTCGGGGATGTGTCCCTTGAACGAGATGCCGCCAGATTCCTCCCCGCCGATCAGCACATCCTCTTGCATCATGTAATCCGCGATGTGATTGAAACCCACAGGTGTTTCGTACAATTTCAAGCCGTACCGTTTTGCGAGGCGGTCGATCATGCGTGTGGTGGATACAGTGCGAACAACTGCACCGCTCCAGCCGCGTTGTTCCACAAGATACTTCAATGAAAGCGCCATGATCTTGTGCGGGTCAACGAATGTGCCGCGTTCATCCATTGCACCGATTCGATCCGCGTCTCCGTCCGTCACTACGCCAAACGTACCCATTCCCGCGCTAATGGCTGAGGCGAGCGCGCCGAGGTTTTTCGAGATCGGCTCCGGGTGGATTCCCCCGAAGCCGGGGTTCATCTCGCCGCGAATTTCTGAAATTTCGCATCCCGTCCCCTGCAAAAACGACTTGATGACGCCTCGTCCTGAGCCGAACATCGCATCGACCACGAATCGTTGTGGATGGTCTGCGATGGCGTCTGTGTCGATGAGCGTTCTCACGTGATCGAAGTACGCGGGCAATGGATTGAACTTTTGGATCAAGCCCGCTTCCCGCGCTTTTCTGAAATCCATCAGGTTGGGTCCGCGCGCCTGTTGTTCGTTATCGTTGATGTACACTTCCACGCGGCGGCATTGTTCGGGCAATGCCGAACCTCCGAACGCGCCTTTGAGTTTGACCCCGTTGTAACGCGGCGCGTTGTGCGAGGCGGTGATCATCACGCCGGCGATAGCGCGTTGATGTTTGACCGCGTAGGAGATCGCTGGCGTTGGCGAATCGGATTGGGCGAGCAGGACGGTGAATCCGTTGGCGGCGAGGACGCGCGCCACCTCCCCGGCGAAACGATCCGAGAGGAAGCGTGTGTCGAATCCAACTACGATCTTTTTCGGGTCAGGCGCGTTGTCGCCGTTGCCGGTCTTATCCCAGTGTTCAGAGTTCACCGCATCTGCAATTGCCTGTGCAACGATGCGGAGGTTGTCGAACGTGAACGAGTCGGAGATCACGGCTCTCCAGCCGTCGGTTCCAAAGTGAATGGGCATAAGGGTTCCTTGAAAAAATTTTCACCACGAAGGGCACAAAGGAACACAAAGGATACTTTGTGAAGGGGGTTTAAACCTTCGTGTACTTTGTGTCCTTTGTGTTTAAAGATTTTATGGCGTTGAGGTGACTTCCGGCGTGGACGAGGGTTGCCAATCAGGGAGGGGTGTGGCAGTAACGAGCACACCTTGGATCATCCAGCCTTCCACGCGCACATCGTTTACGATTGCGAAGACATGCACCCAGATCACGCCATTGACATCCTGAAAATCATTCGGGATGATGGTGACGGTCGCGCCGTTGCCGAGAGTGGCTAACACTTTTCCTCCGGGTTTTTCACGGATGAAGGCTCCGCCTCCTTCCGCTGCGCGGATTTGAGCAATGATGGGAGTGGGTTCGGCTGTGATGGTTGATGTGGGCGTTTGCGTCGGTGGGACTGCCGAGGGCTGTGTAGGGCGCGCTGTGCGCGAGGGAGTCTGTGTCGGCACGCCGATGAACACGGTCGCCGGAGGAGTGAGTGATGGTGAGGCAGTGGGAGCCAGCGCAAGTGTGGAAGTCGCCGCCACGGTTGGGGCAGGTGGAGGCGTGGAAAGACCTGCTTGAATCCTGATCCACTGACCGAAGCCGGTCAGAATCGTTATCGCTGTGATGACCAGAATCAAGGAGATGCTGGTCAAGGTGATGCCGTTGAAATTCACAGGGTAGAAACGTAAAAAGAATAATGAAAGAATGGCGAAGAACGTTCCCCACGCAACGTGCGCGAGAAAAACGAGAAGACCTTGGGGCCAGATCTCACTGACACCGCTTCCCAAGCCGAAACCCGCCGCGCAAAGCGGAAGGAAAAATTCATAGGCGACGAGCGCGCTGGGGAGGTACGGGCGTTCCTCCGAACGGACGAATGAAATGGTGAGCACTACTGCACCGATGGTGAGTGTGACAAAATCGGGCCACCACAATCGGCTGTGGATGAAGGCTTCGTTGAAGTTCAATGGACCGAACACGCGCGAGGCGAAACCTGCAAGCAAACCGCTGAGAAAGATGAGGAACGAACTCAGCAACAACGCGGCGAAGGTCTGCATGAAGAATCGCGTGGAGCCGGCGATGGCGGCGAGCGAGAGCCCGACCCATGGTGTGAGCACCGGCGCGACCAGCACCCCGAAGATCAGTAATGCCTGCGAGTTGACAAAATATCCCGCGCCGAGGATCACTCCTGCCACGAGCGCGAACACAAATAATTCGTACGAGGGAAATGCACGCCGCGCGAGATGATCGAACAGCGCGGCACGACCAGCTTCATCGGCAGGAAAGTAGGCGCGCCGCAACGCGCGGCGCCGTCGGGCACGCGCGGAGACGAATTCCTGTTCGGGCTCCGGTGGTGAAGGGGGTTCGTTGAAATCCATGCACTTCCATTATACAGGGATAGAACGGCTCATGGAGGATGTGCGCGGAACCGTCCGTTCCCGATTATTGACATGCTTATCTCATCGTGTATAATTTCGTCCGCACAACCGGCTCCGTAGCTCAATTGGCAGAGCAGTTGACTCTTAATCAATTGGTTGAGGGTTCGAGTCCCCCCGGAGTCACATGGAAACTGCACAGCCTCCTTGCTAAAGGAGGCTGATTATTTATGTGGCTGGCGAGAGTTATTTCATTTATAATCAGTCCAGAACGCCCAAGCTTATTTTAGAAATTCATGAGGATGTGCCTCGCGCAATGACTTTGCTTTGGTATGCCGTTCGCAGCAAGCCGAATAAAGAAGATTTCCTCGCCCGCCAGTTTGAATCGTATGGGGTAAAAGTATTCTACCCGCGCCTTCGGGTGACTCCGGTGAACCCCCGGTCACGAAAGAGCAGACCATACTTTCCGGGTTACCTTTTCGTACACGCAGATCTAACCGTCGTTGGTTCATCCACCCTCCAGTGGATGGCTGGAGCGGCGAACCTTGTCAGTTTTGGCGGCGAGCCTGCCTCCGTGCCCGATTCGTTGATTCACGCTGTCGAAAAGCGTGTCGAGGAGATCAATGCCTCGAATAAGACAGGCGTGGATAAATTGAAACGAGGTGAGCCGGTTCGCATCCAGGCGGGTCCCTTCGCCGGGTATGAGGCGATCTTCGATGGCAGGATATCCGGTCAGGAAAGGGTGCGGGTGCTCCTGCGTTTCCTTGAAAAGCGGCAGGTTGCCGTCGAGTTGGAAGAGAATCAGGTCCTGCGCGTGAAGCGTTCCCAAAGCAGGTGATTCGCCGGCAAGGGGGTAATCTGCCTTGAATAGACCACCAGCGAAAGTCAAGAAGTGAGTGGTTCTGAGTTCAAAATTGTGAATGAGGCAGTCAGATCGTATCCGAGCGTGAAACTTGCCTGACATGATCTCTCCCCCAAGTGGGGGAGGTAAAGACTGCCCAGTCGATGGTTATAACTGGGGAGTTTCCCTTGTATTATGAACGCATAAATCACGATTATTTAACCAATAATCTTACAGACTCGATTTTGGAAGCTTGTCAATATCCCGCAGCCTAGCTTGAACAACGCCTAGATTTATTTAATGTTGTGCTGAACACTGTTAACCGTGTAAAGTCTCCATTTTTTTGTGTTTTAACAATTTAGTAATGGATTACCCTATGGTTGCAGACATATTGTTGTATGCAAGAAGTCTAATAAGTAAAAAGTAACCTTTTATAGGTCAAATCGTCATGCAACAGCCATCGAAAAAAGGTTGTAAATTCACGCCTTTTGTCGTGTAGCAGTTGGGTTTTCATGACAGGCGCGCGGTTCGTATTTTTGTTCGTCCATCGTTTATTTGGAGTTATCGAATGTTGACCGCAGGACAGAATATGGAAAAACTTCAGAGGCTATCTCTCGGAAAAAAGATCGGCAAGGTAAATTCTGTCGTACCGAGGCAAACCCAATGGGGGATATATCGCATCGCGTTGATCCTGATGGATGTTCTCATGGTCAACCTGGCCTTCCAGCTTGCTTATACCTTGCGGTTCAACGTACCTGTCTTTACTTTCTTCGACCAGACAGTCGAAGTCTCGCCTGTATACTACCGGAATTTCGTTGCCCTTTCCTCTGTGCTGTGGTTGGTAATTTATGCTCTCTATGGTTTGTACTCAAAGCAAAATCTGTTGGGTGGCACGCGCGAATATTCGATGGTCTTCCGCTCATCCACAATTGGTTTCATGTTGATCGTGATCGCAGGATTCCTTCAAGCCTCGCTTTTGATCGCGCGCGGCTGGTTGTTGATGGCTTGGGTATTCACTTTTGTGTTCGCTTCGATCGGCCGCTTCATTCTTCGACGGGTTGTTTATTTTCTCCGTAGGCAGGGGTTCTTCCTCACCCCGGCGGTGATCGTCGGCGCGAATCAAGAAGGGCGCTGGCTGGCCGAGCAGCTGCAAAAGTGGGAAACATCGGGTTTGCACATCGTCGGCTTCGTGGATAAAAAGGTTGCGGTGACAACCCCGTTATACAATAACCTCGTTAATCTTGGTACGGTAGACCAGTTGGGCGAGATCATCGAACAATTCCAGATCGGTGAAGTGATTCTTGCCTCCAGCGCTATTTCCACCAGGGATTACCTGATGGAGATTTTCAAGAAGTACGGCGTTTCCGACAAGGTGAACTTGCGGATGTCCTCCGGGTTATACGAAGTGATCACCACCGGCATGACGGTGGATGAATTCGCTTATGTTCCATTGGTGCAAGTCCATAAAGTGAGATTGACTGGCACGGATATTGTTCTGAAGACCGTTCTGGATTACGTGCTTTCAATTGTCGGTTTGACTCTCATCAGTCCCCTGTTCTTGTTGATTGCATTCCTGGTGAAATCAACCTCGCCCGGTCCTGTCTTCCACAAGCGCCGCGTGATGGGTTTGAACGGACGACAGTTTGATGCGCTAAAATTCCGTACCATGGTCGTGAACGGCGACGAAGTGTTGAAGCAACATCCCGAACTTCAAGAGGAATTGGCGCGCAACCATAAGTTGAAGAACGATCCTCGTATTACAAAGATCGGTGGAATTCTGCGCAAGTTCAGCCTTGACGAACTGCCGCAGTTGTTCAACGTGTTGCGGCGCGAGATGTCCCTGGTCGGGCCTCGCATGATCTCGCCCGAGGAAGTTGCGATGTACAAGCAGTTCGATATGAATCTGCTCACGGTCAACCCCGGCATGACCGGGTTGTGGCAGGTGAGCGGGCGCTCGGATGTCTCCTATGATGAGCGGGTACGGTTGGATATGTATTACATCCGTAACTGGAGCATCTGGCTCGATCTGCAACTCCTTTTTCAGACGATCCCCGTGGTCTTCAAGGGTCGCGGCGCGTACTAAACAATCACCAAAAGGACGGTTTACATGCCAAAAATACTTGTTACGGGTGGGGCTGGTTTCATTGGGTCTCATGTTGTTGACCTGTTTCTTGAAAGGGGGTTCGAAGTCGTCATCCTGGACGATCTTTCCACCGGGCGGGCGTCCAACCTCAACCCACAAGCGAAGTTTTATAAGATGGATATCCGTGACCCGAAGGTGCGCGAGATATTTCAGACAGAACGACCGGATTTTGTTAGCCATCATGCCGCTCAAATGGATGTCCGCCGTTCGGTGGCTCAACCGCTCTTCGATGCTGATGTCAACATCCTTGGCTCGATCAACCTGATCGAGTGTGCAAAAGAGTTCGGAGTGAAGCGCTTCATTTATATATCCACTGGCGGCGCGGTGTATGGCGAGCCGGAGCGTGTACCCTGCGAAGAGACGGATCCCATCAACCCGATCTGCCAGTACGGTGCAAGCAAACATACGGTTGAACATTATCTGTTCATGTACCATGTCAACTACGGGCTTAAATACACCGTGTTGCGGTATCCGAATGTGTTCGGTCCACGACAGGACCCGCATGGTGAGGCGGGTGTTGTGGCGATCTTTACTGGTAAGATGATGGCTGGTGAGCCGGTGGTTATCAACGGAGATGGAGAGCAGACGCGCGATTTCGTCTACGTGAGCGATTGTGCACAGGCAAATTATCTGGCCGCGACGGTGGATCACCGACCGGGCATTTACAATATCGGCTGGGGTCTCCCGACCTCGGTGAATCAGATTTTTTCAGCGTTGGCAAAGGCTACGGATTACAAACTACCCGTCGCGTACGGGCCGGCAAAAGTCGGAGAGACGCGTCACATCTACCTCAATGCTTCGAAGGCGCGTAAAGACCTCGGTTGGTCTGCCATAGTCCCTCTGGAAGAAGGGATGAGGAAGACTGTTGAGTATTTCAAAGTCGCGGAGCAGGTCGCTTGATCATCGTCCAGACGCCATTGCGCATCAGCTTCTTTGGAGGAGGTACTGACTTTCCCGCCTTTTATATGGAAGAGGGCGGGTGTGTCCTGAGCTCCGCCATTGACAAGTATATTTTTGTCACTGTAAAGAAACGGTTCGACAACAAATTGCGCATCGGTTATACCCAGACCGAGATGGTGGATTCGGTGGATCAGATTCACCACGAACTGATTCGAGAAGCGTTATTAACCACTGGGGTATCCAAAGGGATCGAGGTTACGACCATGGGCGATATCCCCTCGGAGGGTTCGGGGTTGGGGTCCTCCAGCACAGTCACTGTGGGTGCGTTGCAAGCCCTGTATACATACCTGGGCGAGATTGTTTCCAAGGAACGCCTTGCAAAAGAAGCTTGCGAGATCGAGATCGACAAACTTGGAAAGCCCATAGGGATCCAAGACCAGTATATCGCTGCTTATGGTAATCTTCGTTTCTTTGAGTTTTGTTCTGATGGTAAAGTGCGCGTCGAAAAATTGGAACTTCCTCCTGATTTGAGATTCGAACTTAACGACCGCTTCCTCCTGTTTTTTACAGGCATCAACCGACAGGCTGATTCTGTCCTGACCGAGCAAAAAAGTAATATCAAGGATCGCATCAATATCCTTAGGGAAATCAAACAGATCGCGTATCAGGCAAAATCGGAATTGCAAAACGGCGCACTTGATGCCTTTGGCTCTTTGTTTCACCACGCATGGGAATTGAAAAAACGCATGGCAGGACAGATCAGTAATGGAAGGATCGATGATATTTACAATGTCGCGCGAAGAGCCGGTGCCATTGGAGGCAAGATCACTGGGGCGGGCGGCGGGGGGTTTATTCTGTTATATGCACCACATGAAAAACATCGCGCGATTCGAAGCGCCTTGAGTGGATTGCAGGAACTCCCTTTTCAATTGGAATCGGATGGGAGCAAGGTGATCTTCAATTACAGAAGATGAGCTTATTGAGAGAAAGGAAGAAACCATGGAACAGATCAAGTCCTATATCGTAACACTGACAGAAACAGTACATCAGTTACCTGTAGACCACATCGCCCAGGTCGTGGAAACGTTGCAGATCGCGCGCTTGAACGGCAGGCAGGTTTTTATCATGGGGAATGGAGGCTCCGCTTCGACCGCCACCCATTTTGTGTGCGACCTGGCAAAGAATACGCGCCACCCGGGTCTTCCGCACTTTCGTGTGATCGGTCTGTCGGATAATATGGCAATTTTTTCTGCCTACGCCAACGATGAAGGCTATGAAAATGTGTTTGCAGCGCAGCTGGCGAATCTCGTAGAGGCAGGTGATATTGTGATCGCAATTTCTGCCAGCGGTAATTCAGCCAACGTTCTTAAAGCTGTCGAGGAGGCTCGTAATCATAATGCGATTACGATTGGCTTTACCGGCTTTGATGGAGGACGCCTCGGTTCGATGGTCGATATTCATGTACACGTGAACAGCCACGTCATTGAACATGTGGAAGACATTCATCTGATGCTTGAGCATATGATCGTTAAAACATTGAAAGATACCGCCAACGGCGCGATGGCATTGCCTGCGGAGATACAAAAAGCATCGACGGCAGGTTGACAAATACCACCGGGCTAGTTCGGTATTTTCGATCCAATGATTCGGACAGCCTCTGGAAGATCCTCTGCAATAAAGCATGAATTCAGCCCTTCAGGTCTTGACAGGTTCAATTGATCGAGACCTCGGCCTGTTTTCACAAGGATTTCCCCGCGCAGGCTGACTGCATGCCCTGCCAGCATATCGCTCCAAGCATCGCCGACCAGCCAGGAGCGGCTGAGATCAAGGGATAATTCCCGTGCGGCTTGCAGGAGCATACCCGGTTTGGGCTTGCGGCAATCGCAGTCATCTTCCGGGCGATGCGGGCATAGATATACGCCATCCACCTGAACGCCGTTTTGCCGAATCAACTCCACGAGCCTTTGATTGATATCGTTGGCTGTCTCCAGGGTGATCAACCCGCGCCCGACGGCAGATTGGTTAGTCACAATAACGATTTTGTAACCGGCATTTTGTATACCTTTTAATGAAAAGTGCGTCTTGGGATAGACCGAAACCTGGGACCAATCACGGACGTACTCCGCCCGGTTTTCGATGAGGACGCCATCGCGATCCAGAAAAACGGCAGGAAACATGGATTCATTATATACTACCTCCAGGTCCTGCCTCTCATACCGTCCTCGTTTGAACTCGCAGAATGTCGAGATGGCGGAGCACGCCAATTTCCAAACAATAAAGTTATGCTGGCAAACATCCGCTTATATCTCAGCCGTCAGGCATCCTCGGTCACCCGGTATTTCTATGAACAATTTTTCATCATCCTGCTTGGGTGGATCCCCACGATTGTTGGGATTGCCCTTCGCAGTGTTTTGTACAAATTGATTCTGAACATGGACGGGTTCGCGGCGATAGAAAACAATGTGCGACTACGATTTGCAAACTACATCAAATTGGGACACGGTTCGTATCTGGACCACGGGACGTATTTGCACGCCTGCCCCAACGGAATCGAGATCGGACGCGGTACGATCGTGATGCACGGCGCGGTTCTGCATGTGTATAACTTTCGGGGTATGCCCCAATCTGGTATCAAGATCGGTAACGATAGCCTGATCGGAGAGTACTCGATCATCCGCGGGCAAGGCGGCGTGCAGATCGGTGACCGGGTCTATACCTCGCCGTTCACGCAGATCATCGCGGTAAACCATGTATTCGATGACCCGCATCGTCCGTTCGTTGAACAGGGCATTACGGCGGAGGGGATTGTCATCGAAGATGATGTCTGGCTGGGCGCCGGTGCAGTCATCACTGACGGTGTACGAGTGGGAAAAGGCGCCATCGTTGCGGCGGGCGCGGTCGTTACGCAGGATGTGCCTCCTCACACGGTGGTCGGA